>JGI26527J51213_1001079_pt1 | contig 20466 bp, 19 predicted proteins | sample ThiBiot_300_biof_FD_51213 | JGI IMG/M metagenome (IMG submission 51213) | reverse complement strand
CGCCGATGCGGCCGATCTGCTCGACTGTCTGATTGTTGGGGGAGGGCCAGCCGGTTTGGCGGCGGCCATATATCTTGCTCGCTTCCATCTCTCGGTCCTAGTGGCCGATAGCGGCGAGAGTCGGGCTGACCTGATTCCGCTCACCCGTAACCTAGCAGGTTTTCCCGATGGAATTGCAGGATCCGAACTTCTCGGGCGCATCCGGGAGCAAGGAAGGCGCTACGGGGTACGCCATTGGGCTGGCAATGTGGTCTCCTTGCAGGGAGGGTTTGGCAGGTTTGTGGCTCAAGCACGCGAAGGTATATTTCAAGCGCGCACCGTGCTGATGACAACGGGCGTCTTCAACCGGAGACCGAATATGCCTGCCAATGTCCACGCGGAGGCTCTGTCACGCGGGCTATTGCGCTATTGTCCGATTTGCGATGGCTATGAGGTGACCGATAGCGCGGTCGCGGTGATAGGAACCAGCGAACACGGAACGAACGAAGCGGAGTTCTTGCGCAGTTACACCGCCGATGTGACGTTGATCGCACCGACTGGCGACCATGAACTTGACGCATCGCAAAGGTCGCGACTCGAGAACGGCGCTATTCAAGCGGTTAACGGTCCCTGTCTCGATTTTGAACTGATGCAGGACGGCATCGTGATCGCGACACCGACCGGCCGCCGCTTGTTCGCAACGATCTATGCAGCGTTAGGGTCCGATGTCCGATCTGAAATTGCAGCTGCGATGGACGCGGAAGTATCGAGCGATGGATGTCTTATAGTCGATAAACACCAGAGAACCTCGGTAGCGGGTCTATATGCGGCGGGCGACGTGGTGCGTGGGCTTGATCAGCTTTCCTATGCAATGGGACAGGGCGCCGCCGCCGCCGTCGCAATCCGAAACGACCTAGCTCGCTCGACTCCGTTGCGGCGGTAGCGATGGCACCATGGTGAGACAACTTCCGATGGGTGCGCGACTCCTATGTTGGAACAGGCTACAGAGTGTCGTCAGGGCCACCCCGCCGGTGTTTTGTATGGTCGGCGTGCCGACGAAAGGCGTTGCCAGTACGGTCCCTGCCGGCGAGATCGCGACCGACGAAATACCTGATCTTGAATAGCGCAACGGCGAGAACAATCCCGATCGCCACATACCAGATTGGTTTCGCCCCTGAGCTTTCACCGAGGTCGTTGCGAATAATCGAGACCGCGGCGCCGACATGCAGAACCGCCAGCACAGTCAAAGCCAGCGCCGTTGTGGCAAGGGGGATGTATCGCTTCCACCAGTGGTCGGCGACATGGCCAATCTCGTTGAGGTTGAAGCCGGTGAACTGCTCGGCCTGTATGCCGTCCTCGCCGACCCCTGATTCCACCAACATCTTTCTCATTGCGCTGACCATCTCCGGTAGCCCGGAAACATAATAGACGGGGTGTAGCGGTGCACCGACATGCTTCGTTAGCATGGAACGGGTTATGCGCCCGGTTTCGCCGTTCCATGGATACGCTGACTTTGCTGCTTCGGTCATCGTCGCAACCAGCGTGAAAGACGGGTTTTTCGCCGCGATTTCTTGCAATTCCCTGAGATACGCAGCGTCCTCCGGTCGCCGGTTCGAGTAGAACAGAAATAGCCTGTGCGATAGCCTTCGCTCGATCGCGTCCTTGATCATCGAAAAGGCCGGAACGATGCCGGTGCCGCCCGCGAGAAAGACTGCTGGCCGCGAAGTATCCTCATGCAGGGCAAATGCCCCATGCGGAACATCGAGCAGCATCTCAATCAGTACCTTGTCGCCGGCCTGCAGGCTGCCGAGAACCCGCTTGAATGCCGTGTCACGCACCCGCATTGCGATCACCAGTTCGGGGTCCTGGGGCGTGCTGGCGAGCGAGAAGAACCGGCTATTGCCCTCGCGGTCGGTTTCGTGGGGATTGATCAACGACATCCGCACATGCTGCCCAGCCTTGAAGCTAAAGCCCTCCGGCTTCTCGAACATGAAAGCCCAACTGCCTTCCGCGATCGGCTTCTTGTCCTTGAGAGCCACCTCAAACGAGGCCTTCTTTATCGACGCGCCCCGACGACTATGCATGCGACGATAGCGTTCGTGATCCATCGGTGTCCTCTGCTGCTTAAAAATGGCTTCAAACCCAAGCCGGCAGGCGAGAGCTGCTGTCAAAGACAACTTGCCGACGAAGCGAAAGGCCACCAGGGTGAACATCCTGTCCGATACTGGACATGAAGTACGGAATTCGTCAACGAACAGAACGCCGTGAATGTCCGGAAATAGACACAGCAACTTGAAGTGGCTTTGAAAACAGATGGCAGAACGGACGATAGACCGCCGCATTGCCCGCACAAGGGCAACGCTGCAACATGCCTTGATCTCGCTTATCCCGAAGAAGGGCTATGAGGCGATTACCGTTGAAGACATTTGCGATGTCGCCAATGTCGGCCGATCGACCTTCTACGCCCACTGCACTGGCAAGGACGACCTAAAACGGCGCGGCCTCGACGAGCACTTGCGAGCGCTGCTTTCCGCCCGGCAGAAGGAGGCGCTGGCGGCGCAGGGCGATGGCCGCGCCAGAAGCCTCGCCTTCAGCCTGCTACTGTTCGAGCACGCGCGGGATCATCTGGAACTCTATCGGGCCCTGGCTGGTGGCCGTGGCGGCGAAGTCAGTCTCGGCAGCATCCGCGAGATCCTTTCGGATCTGGTGCGCGCCGAACTGGCCGTGACCGCCGCCAAGAACCTCCCAGGGGCGGCCCCGCGCGAATTCGTTGTCCAATATGTTGTCGGTGCCTACATGGCGGTCTTGACTTGGTGGCTCGACCGCGGCGCAAAGCCGCCGCCCGCCGAGGTCGATCGGATGTTCCGCCGCCTAGCCACTGACGGAATTCTGGCTCACCTTGTTGAAGGCAGCTGACGCGGCGTTGCCAAAGCTTCTGTAGACCCCGGGAATACAGGAGACCTGCGTACAGCGGAGGCGCTATGCCTCCCCTGCCCCGGTCGCGGCAATTATATGCCGAGCATCTTCTTGGCTTTGTTGAGCGCAGCCATTGATCCTGTATGATCGCCGGCGGCGTGCAATTTCTCGCCTTGGGCGCGCAGTTCCATGACTTTGGTCATGTCGGCCTTCGAGAGGGTCGCGGTCGGCAACGCCGCGTCGATCGCGGCCATGACGGTTGGGCATGAATTCGCAAATGCGGTCGCTGGGACGATCGACAAGAAAAGTGCAAGCGAAATTGAGCGTAACATGGACGTTTCTCCCTGCCGGCTCCGGAATGTCTGACATCGGCGAGCGGCATTCCATGGTACACGGCGGCGGCGGTTACGCAATCAGCATCGGAGTGGTACAAAAGATATTGGCGACTAGCACCGCCAAAGCTAACCTGCTTAAAGTAGCCCAGCAGCTGTCATGAGGTCGGTGACCTTCTTAGTGTCCAGATTCGACGGCTCAACTTTCGGTGCCTGCAGGTCCTTCAGCGGAACCAGCGCCGGATTGCTGTCTGCGCCGAGGCCTATGGCATATTCGAAAGACGTGCCAGTTTTCAGGACGTCCTGACCACCCTTGCCGGTGATCCATTTCAGAAATGCCTGCGCATCCTTGGGGTGCTTGCTCGAAGCGAGCACGCCGCCGCCGGAAATGCTGATGAATGCGCCGGGATCCTGATTTTTAAAATAGAGCAAGCGGATGTTGTTGCTGTTTTCGCCAGTCTTTGCCTGATCTCCGTAGTAGTAATAGTGGAAGATCACGGCACCTTCGATCTCGCCGGCGTTGACTGCTTTCATGGCGGCGCTGTTGCCGCGGTAGGCAATGACGTTCGACTTCATCCCCTTCAGCCACTCTGCCGTATCAACTTCGCCTTTGATTTCGAGCAGGGCACCGACAATCGATTGGAAATCCGGACCTGATGGAGATGCGCCCCAGCGGCCCTTCCAGCTCGGGTCGGCCAGATCCAGCAGCGACCTAGGCAGCTTGTCGGCGGTCAGCTTTGTTTTGTCGTAAGCAAAGACGGTGCTGCGCGCGGCGATGCCAACCCTATGACCACTGGCGGGTTGGAATTCTTTAGGCACACGCGCCAGAGTGTCCGAGTCGACCGGCGCAAACAGGCCGGCCTTGTTGACCAGCGCCATAGCGGGCGAATTCTCTGTTAGAAACACATCGGCTGGCGAGGCGGCGCCTTCACTGACAATCTGATTGGCGAATTCTGGGTCTTCTCCGTTGCGTATGGTGACCTTGATACCGGTATCCTTCGTGAAACCTTCCGCCCATTCCTTCGCAAGGCTCTCGTGCTGGGCATTATAGACAATGATACCGTCGTTTGCGTTCTGAGCGGTCGCCGGCCCGACGGCAAAGACCGAGGGAAACGCCACGGCGCTCACGAAAATTGAAAGGGCGGATCTCATCGGATGCTCCAGGCTGGTGGCTGACATTAGCCAACCAGCTGTTAGTCATACTTGACCATCAGTGTCAACATATTAAAGCCTGCCAGCGGGCGCTGCTGGCGGCGGTCCTGCATCGGCATAGCGATACGCCGCAAGACTTCCGAGCCGGTGCCGAGTGCGACGGCGACACCTCTACCTCGCCCAAATAGATCGCAACACCCACCGTCGGCCATCGCCACGGAAGTCGGTGATGCTCAAAGGCTCGACATCAAGTCGCCATGCGGCCTGGAGTGGCGCTTCGAGGATAAGCAGGATTGCCGCACGTACAAAGGCCGCATGGGTCACCACGACCATATGGCCGCGCTCGGTTAAAAGTTGCGTCATGAATGATGAGGCGCGGCTCGAGGCGTCCGCCAATGACTCGCCTCCGTGAGGAGACGAAGTCGGGTCAGACAGCCAGGCCGCCATCCCGTTAGGGTCCTCGCTTGAAACATCTGCAATCGGCTTTCCAGACCACTGCGCAAAATCGAGATCCTGCAGGATCGGCACCACCGCGGGTTCCAAAGCAAGCGCCGCGGCTGTCTGCTTGGCCCGCAATGCGGGGCTGGACCAAACCTGATCAGCTCTGCGGAGTCTCGGCCTGAGTTCCTTGGCGAGCGCGATCGCCCGCGCCTCCAAAGGTTCATCCAGTGGAAACCGAGCTTTGCGCGCCGATACAGTGGCGCCGGCGCAAATCATTGTGAGGCGCGTGGACATCAGATGCAATTTCGCAATTTGAGAGACGATTGCGATCCCGTTGCAATCGTAATGCATTGACAGATGGTTCGTCGGCTGAATAGGGTCGCTGCCAAGATACGGGTTTGGAAGCTGGTGTAAATCCGGCACGGTCGCGCCACTGTGATCGGCTAGCGTTTAGATGCGCTTGCCGAAAGTCAGGTCTTCTCCCGTAGCTGATAGTTCGATCAACGGGACGCAGCATCCCAGGAGAGGTCAAATGTCCGACACTACCTTCGCGCCAGAAATCCGTCCTGTACCATTCAAATTGGAGAGCTTCTGCCATGGGCGATCTTTGGCGGACTGCTCCTCTTGCTGGCAATCTATTTCGTGGGCGCCGAAGAAGGCGCGACATCGATGATCTCCGGCATGTACGTTCATGAATTTGTCCATGATGGTCGCCACCTGCTCGGCTTCCCCTGCCACTAAGGATCACGGACATGGTTGGAAATTTGCTCCTTCGCGGAATGCTCGTCGGCGTTTTCGCGGGACTACTCGCACTCGGCTTCGCCAAGGTTTTCGGTGAACCGCAGGTCGACCGCGCGATTGTGTTCGAAGAACAACAAAGCCAGGCCGCCGACGAAGCTCCGGAGCCTGAGTTCGTTAGTCGCGAGACCCAAGCCGGCTTCGGCCTACTGACCGGCCTGGTGGTCTATGGCGCTTCGATTGGCGGATTGTTCTCTCTGGTCTTTGCCTATGTATACGGTCGCGCCAGCAACTTTGGCCCGCGTGGAACGGCGGCGCTGCTTGCACTGGCAGGATTCGTCGCTATCGTGCTCGTTCCATATCTCAAATATCCGGCCAATCCTCCGGCGGTCAGCAACCCCGATACCCTCGGCGTTCGAACCGAACTCTTCTTCATTATGCTTGTGCTGTCGGTTACAGCGCTTGCAGGCGCGGTCGCATTGACGCGGCGTCTGTCGTCGCAGTACGGCGCATGGAATGCAACGGTCATTGCCGGTGTTGCTTTCATCATCGTCATTGCCATCGTGCAATATGCGATGCCGGCTATCAGCGAGATGCCGGAGCAGTTCTCCGCCGATCTCTTGTGGAGGTTTCGCATAGCGGCTTTAGGAATACAGGTTGTGCTGTGGACGACGATCGGTCTCGCTTTTGGCGCGTTGGTCGAGAATGGCTTTCCGGACGTTGCAGCCGGCAAACTTATTCGCAGCCGCTAGCGCGGTAGGCGCTCAAGCTGGAACTATAGGCTCGCGACTTAGCTGGTCGCGGGCATTTCTTTTTTGCGTCGTCTCTTGATAGAAAATGACCGTGTTCACACAGTCCATTCTACGCTGGCGACGGGGTCCAGCGAGAGAGGTTTCAAGACGGAAAATTGCCTGCAGTTTTCTATTGCCGGGAAACCACCTCTTTGAGGGTTCGGATTCTGGAAGCCAAACGTACCCTAAAAACATACTCATCTGGGACGGTCGGCACAACAGAGCCATCATTCGGCAGCAAGGTCGAACATCGCAGGCTCCGTGAGCGCAACCTCGCCGATCGTAGATGCGATGCTCTTCGGCAACCGCCAACCCTTGACCAACCCATAGATCGCGGGGATCACCACAAGGGTCAGCAGGGTGGACGAGATCATGCCACCGATCATCGGCACGGCGATGCGCTGCATCACTTCCGACCCGGTGCCTGTGCTCCAGAGGATCGGGATCAGACCGGCCATGATGGCAACGACAGTCATCATCTTCGGCCGGACGCGCTCCACCGCGCCAAGCAAGATCGCCTCATGGAGATCTGCCCGGACGAACGGCTGTTTGTGTGCGTCCCGGTCAGCTTTCACTTCGGCCATGGCCTGCTCCAGATAGATCAGCATGACGACACCGGTCTCCGCGGCGACGCCGGCGAGCGCGATGAAGCCAACCGCGACCGCCACCGACATGTTGAAGCCGAGCCACCACATCAGCCAGATTCCGCCGATAAGGGCAAACGGCAAGGACAGCATGACAATCAACGTCTCGGTGAGCGCGCGGAAGTTGAGATAGAGCAGCAGGAAGATGATGAGCAGCGTGACGGGCACGACGATCTTCATCCGCGCCGCGGCCCGCTCCAGATACTCGAACTGCCCGCTCCAGGCGACCGAATAGCCGGGCGGCAGCTTCACCGTCGCCGCGACGGCCTTCTGGGCGTCGGCGACATAGCCACCCAGATCCCGACCGTTGATGTCGACGAAGATGTAGGTCGCGAGCTGGCCATTCTCAGTGCGGATCGAGGTCGCGCCGCGCGTCAACTGGACTTTCGCCACTTCGCCAAGCGGAATGGCGCCGCCACCGGGCAACGGCACTTCGACGTCGGTAGCGATCGACTGAGGATTCGAGCGCAGATCGCGGGGATAGCGGATATTGACCCCATAGCGCTCACGTCCCTCGACGGTTGTCGTCACGGTCTCGCCACCGAGCGCGGTCGCGATGACGTCCTGGACGGCGCCGACGGCAAGGCCGTACCGGCCGAGCGCCTCGCGATCCGGGACGATGTCGAGATAGTAGCCGCCGATCACCCGCTCGGCATAGGCACTCGACGTGCCCGGAACCGTTTTGAGGGCCGCTTCGATCTGGCGCGCGACCTGTTCCATCTGCGTCAGGTCTGTGCCGAAGACCTTGACGCCAACCGGCGTCCGGATGCCAGTCGAAAGCATGTCGATACGAGCTCGGATCGGCATGGTCCAGGCGTTGGAGACGCCTGGGAACTGCAGAGCCTTGTCCATCTCGTTCTTCAGGCTGTCGATGGTGACACCGGTCCGCCACTGGCCCTTTGGTTTCAGGTTGATGATGGTCTCGAACATCTCGGTAGGAGCCGGGTCGGTCGCGGTCATCGCCCTCCCCGCTTTGCCATAGACCGAATCTACCTCTGGAAAGGACTTGATGATCCGATCCTGCATTTGCAGGAGTTCCGCCGCCTTGGTGACGGAGATTCCCGGCAGGGTCGTCGGCATGTACATCAGCGTGCCTTCGTTCAGGCTCGGCATAAATTCCGAACCGATCTGGCTCACCGGCCAGACGGAGCCGCCAAGCACCACAAGCGCGAGCACGATAGTGAGCGTCTTCGCCTTCAGCACGCCGCGAATGACAGGGCGGTAGATCCAGATCAGGAACCGGTTGATCGGGTTCTTGTGCTCCGGGATGATACGGCCGCGAACGAAGACCACCATCAAGGCTGGCACAAGCGTGACCGACAGGATCGCCGCGGCCGCCATGGAGAAGGTCTTGGTGAAGGCGAGAGGACCGAACATCCGGCCTTCCTGCGACTCCAGCGTAAAGATCGGCAGGAACGATACCGTTATGACGAGAAGGCTGAAGAACAGCGCCGGACCAACTTCGCTCGCTGCATCGATCAGAATCTGAACCCGCGGCTTGCCAGGAGGAGCACGCTCCAGATGCTTGTGAGCATTCTCGATCATGACAATCGCGGCGTCGATCATCGCGCCGACGGCGATGGCGATGCCGCCGAGGCTCATGATGTTGGAGCCGAGCCCGATGGCCTTCATGGCGCCGAACGCCATCAGGATGCCGACCGGCAGCATCAAGATGGCGACGAGTGCGCTGCGCAGGTGAAGGAGGAACACGACGCAGACCAGGGCGACGATGACACTTTCCTCGAAGAGCGTGCCCTTCAACGTCTCGATCGCCGCTTCGATGAGATGCGAGCGGTCGTAGACCGGCACAATCTCGGCACCCTTGGGAAGGCTCCCGGCGATGTCGCCCAAGCGTTGCTTAACGTGCTCGATCACAGTCAGAGCATTGGCCCCGAACCTCTGCAGGACTATGCCACTCGCGACCTCGCCTTCGCCGTTGAGTTCGGTAATGCCGCGCCGTTCGTCGGGACCAATCTCGATCCTGGCGACGTCCTTGAGGCGTAGAGGCACGCCCTGGTCCGTTTTCAGGACGATGTCTTCGATATCGACCGTCGACTTGATGTAGCCGCGGCCACGCACCATGAACTCGAATTCGGATAGCTCCAGCGTGCGCCCGCCGACATCGCGATTGCTGGCGCGCACGGCGTCACGAACCATCGATAGCGATATGCCCTGGGCGCGCAGGCGCAACGGATCAACGACGATATTGTACTGCTTGACGAAGCCGCCGACGCTTGCGACCTCGGCGACACCCTCCGCCTTGGAGGCGGCGTATCGCACCACCCAGTCCTGCAGAGACCGCAGCTCGGCCAGCGTCATGTCCTTGGCGACGACGGCGTACTGATAGACCCAGCCGACGCCGGTCGCATCGGGACCGAGGCCCGGCGTGACGCCGGCCGGCAGGCGCTGCGCGGCAGCGTTGAGGTATTCGAGCACGCGGCTGCGCGCCCAATAGGGGTCCGTGCCGTCCTCGAAGATGACATAGACGAAGGAAACGCCGAAGAAGGAGAACCCCCGCACCACCTTGGACTTCGGCACCGTCAGCATTGCCGTCGTCAGGGGATAGGTGACCTGGTCCTCGACCACCTGCGGCGCCTGGCCGGGATACTCGGTGTAGACGATGACCTGGACGTCCGAAAGGTCTGGAATGGCGTCCAGCGGAAGCGTCTTCAGCGCGTAGGCTCCGGCGGCCACAGCGAAGGCTGTGGCGACAAAGATCAGGACGAGATTGCGTGCGGACCACGCGATGAGCCGGGCAATCATGGCGCGGTCTCCGAATTCGTCATGCCGCTCAGCGCAGCCTTCAGATTGCTTTCGGCATCGATCAGGAAATTCGCCGCGACCACGACGCGATCGCCGGCCGCAACGCCGTTGCGGATTTCGGTAAAGCCACCGCCCTGAAGGCCGATCTTGACCTCTCGCGGCTCGAACCGGCCCTCGCCCTTGTCCAGGATCACGACCTGCCGCGTGCCGGTGTCGATCACAGCGCTATCGGGGACGGCGACGACCGGAGCATTGCTGCCGCTGCCGATCTCAACATTGGCATACATGTCCGGCAGCAACAGACCGTCCGGATTGGGGATCTCGATCCGCACCTTGGTCGTGCGCGTTTCGTTGCTGACTTGAGGATAGATCAGCGCGACACGGCCGCTGAAAGTCCGGCCGGGCAGACTTCGCACCCGGATGGTGGCGACGGCGCCGACCTTCACGGCTCCCAGCTCATATTCGGGGACGTCGGCGACGATCCAGACGGTCGAGACGTCAGCGAGGCGGAAGAGCACGTCGCCAGGCGACGCTTTCATGCCCTCGACGGCATTGCGCTCGAGGATCAGGCCATCGCGCGGGGCGGTCCAGGTGATGGAGGTCAGAACCTGACGGGTGCGGTCGATTGCGGTGATCACATCGGGTGGGACCGCAAGATTCTCAAGGCGCTGGCGTGCCCCGGCCGAAGCGCGGCCGCCTTCGTTCAGATCTGTAAGATATTGGGCGCTCGCCGCTGCGATCTCTGCCGAATAGAGCCGCATCAGCGGCTCACCCTTTTTGATCCGATCGCCGGTGGTGACGTCCGCTACCTTGTCGATGAAGGCATCGGAGCGTGTCGCGACCACTGTGATGCGCCGTTCATCAAGCTGTACGGTGCCGGGCACTCGCACTGGACGAACTATCACCTGCTCGGTGGCAACCTCCGATCGGACGCCGGTCCGCTGCAGTTTGCCTGTCGCGACTTTGACAGTCGAACCGTCGTCATCCTCGCCCGCGTAGACAGGGATGTAATCCATCCCCATCGAATCTTTCTTCGGCACCGGCGAGGTGTCGGGAAGGCCCATCGGATTGCGGTAGTACAAGATCCGCTTCGGTTCGCCGTTCGCAGGCGCAGCGGCAACGGTCGCAGCGGCTACCGGCGGCTTGTCCTCGAAGCTCAGGTCCTGCCCCGCTAGAACGGGCAGGAAGTCCCGTCCATCGGCGGTCTTCTTCGGAGTTGCCGCATAGGCTGGAAGGCCGTCCGGATCTCGGTAGTAGATCACGGGTCCGGTGGGCGCAGGGTTGGCGTTAGCCGGGACCGTCGCAGTGCCTTCCAGCCAGGCGACAGCTTGTAGCCACGCAGTGGCAGGCAGCGTGAGATTGCGATTCCCCGCCCAATAGCCTCCAGCCCCCGCCGCCAAAATGGCGACGAGGGTGAGGCCAGTACGGCCTGCGCGGCTCATGGCGTGGCCTTGAATTCGAGCTTGTTTTCGAGAGAGCCGGTTTCGCCCTGCACCTTGGCGCCGATCGACAGGCGGTAGCCACCCGGCATCATCAGATTGGCCTTGAAGCGATAGATGCCCGGCTCAGTCGAGGGCAACGGCTCAATCGGCGACGTCATCATCTCCATACCATCCGGCGCCATGTCGACGCGCTGAGCAAAGATCACCGCGTTGGGCACGACCTTGCCGGACCGCTTGTCGACGAGACGAACGGCGACAATCGCGCCATCTCCTTTCTTGATCGCGCTTTGGACGAGCTGGAACTCGTAATCGTCGATCCCAGCCTGGGCCATCGAAATGCCCCCACCGAAAGCAAGACCGATCATCGCCGCGGCTACGACGTGCTTCGCATTAAAAAAGTTCATTGTCAGATTTTCCCAAATTTCATCATTTGGCCGCGCGGAATGCACGGCAGGTTCGTGGCCAGGCTGTTGCCAAACCCACGGGCTCTCGCCGCAAGGCCGTCAGCCGCGCGGCGACAAACGGCCCCCGATGGAGCCGTTGATGAATCTAGGTTCGTGGAGGTCTGGGAGGCGGCGGATTGGGCAGCAGATCGTGTCCGACGTCATTGCTCGGCGTGATCACGTCAGCTGCAGACAACCGGGTCAGCGTGATCGCCGCGGTCGTTGACGCGTTCGGGAAGCACTTGGCGACACATACGATCGCGAGAGGACAGGATTTCTGACAATCAGGTACTGACTGCCGCTGGTCCGAAGGGCATGGCATGCCGTCCGGCATGGATGCCATATCCGCCATCGTTGCCTTAGGATCGACAGCCATCGTCACCGCAGCAGACGGTGTGACCATCGGCGCGGTTAGAAGGCTCACGACTGCCAGAATCGAGAGCAGGCGGGGGAACAAGGTCCAGAACTTCACGCCGGCTACATGGCATATGGTGCGGTGCAAGAAAAGGTCCCCCGCCTCACATTTCCGTCAGGTCATGCTGGCCAACAGCCTGGGTCGTAACTGGGTATGCGGGCGGCCCAGTGCTGGATCAGAGATTCGATTCGAACATCGATGCGAGAGATGATAGCCTGGCTTTCGGTCCTCAGGAGGAGGAGATGCGCGCCATTGCATTAGTTGCCGGCGTGTTGGTGGCTACGCCCTCGATGGCGGGGCAACTGATCTTTTACACTGCCACCTTCCCGGATGCGACATCTGTCCAACTCAGCGTCCTGAACAATAGTGTCTCGCAAGACCGCGGCCATGACTTTGATGTCGCTATCGGTCTGGTCGAGACAGACGCAAGCGGCGCCATCAGGTATGAAGATTCCGGCAGGCATCGTGCACAAGTTCGCTGTAATTATCCGGCGTATGTGAGCGTCGGCAGTCGAACGTATCCTATCGAAATGCCTCTGAGCCGCTCCTCACATAACGATTGGAAAGAAAATCTCTGGATGACATTCTGCGCGGCCCCGTCATCCTGACTTCCGCACCTCACGGCATTGCCCGCTTTGACAGCGGCCGCGGGTCGAATTTCGACCCGCGGTCGCCGGGTGCCGGGTCACTTGATACTGGTGACCGTGATGCGTCCGTTGACGCGGTCGGCTGTGAACTCGATCGCCTGACCCGATTTGACTTTCTTGAGCATGCCGTCCTCAGCGAGGACGAACACCATCGTCATCGCTGGCATGTCGAGATTCGTCAGCGGCTCATGTTTGATCGTCAGCTTTTTCTGTTTGGCGTCGACCTTTATGACTTCGCCTTTGATGTATTCCTGTGCAAGCGCGCTTCCGCCGATGGCGAGCGCGAGCGCGAGTGTCGAGAGTGCTTTTACCAATAGTGTCATAATTGCTTCCTTTCCGCTTTTCGAACTCAGTTGGCGACGCTGATATCGCCCTTCATGCCGGAATCGTAGTGACCCGGGACCAGGCAGGCGAAGCCGAATTCGCCGGCATTGGCGAAGGTCCAGATGATCTCGCCTCGGGCGCCGGGGGCGAGCCGGATCGCGTTGGGATCGGCGTGCTCCATTTCAGGGAACTTCTCCATCAGCGCCTTGTGTTCCATGATCCCCTCATGGACGTCCATGACGAATTCGTGGTCAACCTTCCCCTTGTTGACGAACTTGAGGCGGACGGTCTCGCCCTTCTTCACCTTGAGGACTGTCGGTTGGAACAACATCGTCCCATCGTCCTTCTCCGACATCGAAATGTTGACCGTCCTTTTTGCCTTGGCAGGCTCGCCAGGGTTGCCGATCGGTATCTTGTCCGATTTGTCTCCATGTCCTCCGGCGTGGGTTCCACTGGCAAGAGCTGCTCCGGAACTGACCGCCATCAAAATGGCCGCTGCGATTATTCGTTTCATGCTGCACATTCTCTCACTGTTGAGGTTGAGGGATTTCGGTTTCTCATCCCTGTTTGCCGTGACCGCCGTTCACTGCCGGGGCCATCGTTTTTGCGTCGCCTGACTTTGTCGGAGCGGGAATTTCCCCCTTCCACTCGTAGGCCACGGTTCCCTCCGGGTGTTGGTACCAGCCGGGATCGGCGTAGTCGTTCGAGGCAAGGCCCTCGCGAACCTTTACGACCGAGAACATGGAGCCCATCTCGATCGGGCCGAATTGCCCCCAGCCATCCATCATCTTGACGGTGTTGTCGGGCAGCGGCATTTCCATCTCGCCCATGTCGGCCATGCCGCGATTGCCCATCGGCATGTATTCGGGCTGAACTTTTCGGATCTTCTCAGCAACCTTTGTCTTGTCGACGCCGATGAAGGTGGGCACGTCGTGACCCATGGCGTTCATGGTGTGATGCGATTTATGGCAGTGGATTGCCCAGTCGCCCTCGTATTTGGCGTGGAACTCGTAGGCCCGCATGGCGCCGACGGGGATGTCGATCGACACTTCCGGCCAACGGGCCTCCGGGCGGACCCAGCCGCCATCGGTGCAGGTCACCTCGAAGTCGTAACCGTGCATGTGGATCGGGTGATTGGTCATTGTCAGATTGCCGACCCTGACGCGCACCTTGTCGTTCTTGGAAACAACCAGGGGGCTTACGCCCGGAAAAATGCGGCTGTTCCAGCACCACAGGTTGAAATCTGTCATCTCCATGACCTTCGGAACGTAGGATCCGGGTTCGATGTCATAGGCGTTCAGCAGGAAGACGAAGTCTCGGTTGACCCGCATGTACTTCGGGTCCTTAGGATGGATGACGAAGAAACCCATCATGCCCATGGCCATCTGGACCATCTCGTCGGCATGCGGGTGGTACATGAACGTCCCGCTCTTCACGAGATCGAACTCATAGACAAAGGTCTTGCCAGGCTGGATGTGCGGTTGGGTGAGACCGCCAACGCCGTCCATGCCGCTCGGCAGGATCATGCCGTGCCAGTGGATGGTGGTGTGCTCCGGAAGCCTGTTGGTCACGAAGATGCGGACCCTGTCACCCTCGACCGCCTCAATAGTCGGCCCGGGCGACTGGCCGTTGTAGCCCCAGAGATAGGCAGTCATGCCAGGCGCCATCTCGCGCTCAACCGGCTCGGCGACCAGATGGAACTCCTTCACGCCGTTGTTCATACGATGCGGCAGCGTCCAGCCGTTGAGCGTAACCACCGGCTGGTAGTCCGGCCCACTGCTCGGGAAGACCGGGGGCTGCATGTCGGGGGACTCCATGCTCGCTGCATCTGGCAACCCCATCGCGGACGTTTTGCTCCACGCCGTGGCGCCGGCGAGCAGGGCTCCCGCGCCCAGTAACTGACGTCTTGAAAGCATCTTTTTCTCCTTGCGTTCAGTGACCTTCGGCGCCTGCTTCGGCAGCGGCCGGTACGTCGCCGCCTCCCGACGAGCTGCTCCCGCCACCGTGGATGGCGGTGCCGAGATTGACGTCGGCCAGCCAGAAATTGCGCTTGGCGTTGAGGGAAAGCATGATCGAGCTGATCTTCGCGCGCGTATCCGCCAGCAGCTCGAACGTGTTGGTAATCATGCCGTTGTAGGTGAGGACCGATTCCGCCTCGATCTTTGTTCGCAGCGGCACAACGCTGTTCCGATAGTGCCGAGCAATGTCATAGGTCGAACGGTAGGCGTCATAAGCCGATCTGGCTTCCGACCGGACGTTGACAGCCTTTTCCGCCATCCGGTTTGCGGCTTGCATGTAGGCAAGCTCGGCCTTGCGCATGCGCGCCTTGCCGGTATCGAAAATCGGAATGACGAATTCGAGCTCCAGAGTGGGCGAGACACTCGTCTCCGTTCCGCCTTCCTCCGCCTCCTCGCGTTCCACCTCCACGCCGGACAGGAGTTCCAGGTCGCTGACGTAGCGCGTCGCCTCGGCCAGACCGTAGGATTTCGCCAGCGCTTCCAGCTCCAGCTTCGCGATCTCAAGGTCGACGCGATTTTTTAGCGCCTCCGCCTCGATTGCGCGTTTGGCCTTGGCGCCCTTCGGCAGAGCCGGAAGCTTATTGGGAACGGAATAGTCGATATCTGGTCCCCAAAGGCCCATCAGCCGCGTGAGCTCTTCCTTGGCAGTCCGGGCCGCGAGACGAGCCTCCGCTGCCTGGCCCACGACCTCGGCGTAAAAGACATGCTCGCGGGCCTGGCCGGTCTTTGTGAAAGCGCCGGTCTCCCCCAGCTTTTGAGCGAGCTCGGACGCAGCGTCGGCGGCGGCTTGCGCCTGATTGAGATAGGAGACGCTTTCCCGGGCCGATACAGCATTGATCCACGCCCGCCGTGTGTCCGCAGCGAGCCGTAGCGTTTCTTCGGCGGCGCGGAGTTGGGCCTGGCGGAAACGTGCATCCGCGACTGCGACGCGCCGCTGACGGGTTGTTAACGCAAGGATGTTGCCTACCACCGCTCCTTCAATCGTCCGCACGGGATCGACGCCGATCATGCCGACCGAGATCGTCGGATTGACAAGCATCGTTTCCTGCCAGACATCAGCAGCCGACAGTCCGATTTCGGCATAGGCAGCCTGCAGGCCCTTGTTATTGAGCAGGGCGACCTGCACCGCCGTGTCTGGATCGATCGTCTTCTTCTGAACAAGACTCTTCACGCGCTCGGACACCGTACGCGCTTCCTGGCTGGACTGCACCCAAACGGTTTTCTTTTCAGTCACAGATTCAGTCCGCGCGGCCATGCTGGTAAAGCCTGCCATTGAACTGGAAATGCCATCCACTGAGGCCGTGGTTGTGCATCCTGCAACCACGAGCGGCAGCAAACCGAACGCAAGCAGCTTTCTAATACGGCCGATCATGATCCCGCTCCGTTGTTTGTCGGAGAAAGCTTGTCATTCAGACGCCGCCAATTCTCCGGGTCCACCGGCTCCCGGTGGCGATAGTCGGCGATGACCGGGTGGTAGTGCGTATCACGGACGCCCATTACGGGATCGGCCGGATTGAGGGCAGGAAGGACGTCCGGCGGCGTGGTTACCGCGCATCCGGCAACCAAAAGCGATGCGAGCATCGCGAGACTTGCGAATTTCATTGTAGACCTGAAGCTTGACATGTGCGTTTGGCCGCGCGGGAACGGATTCCCGACGTTGCGCGCGAACGCCCCCTGAAGAGGGCGCGTCAGTTCAGATGTGTTTGGGAGGTCTAATCAGGGTGGAATATGCACCGAGCGGCAGCACAGTCGCCACGCTCACTGCGAAGCAGCGGCCTGCCGCGCCGGCGATTTCTGGGCAATCCACGGGAACGGCATGTGCCGGCGCGCAATGGACTTCGCAGTCGTCACCCGCCGATTTTTCGCCATCCGGATGTTTCTCGTCGGCGTCGCTTTCGGCCGCGGAGCTGAGATCGCCAACATGGCCGCCACTGTCGTGATGAGATTTCTCAACCTGAAGCTTCGACGCGGAGTCGCCGTGAAAACCTGTAGCGTTAGCGCTTGCGAAGAGGCCGGGCTGCAGAGAAGACATTACCAGAAACACGACCGCCAGCATCGCGCGGAGCGACGCTATTCGTACGATCGAGATTTGGCCAAGGCATTTCATTGGAGCCCTTGGGACAATTGTTCGCGCGGTTTGTCAAGACCAGTTGCCGTCAAATTGTTGCAGTGCACTCGGACGTAACCGCGAATAGCCCCCTCCCACGATTCTGATTTTTCGGAATCACGTCGGCCATATCGAATTCAGGCCAAGCGCATTGAAACACAGCAGCGCCCGTTTCAGAAAGCGATGAAAAGTCGCTCCAATGCGCCTGTGTTCTTCCGAATGAGGAGGCCAGCACTGGATGATCGATTGTGATTAAGAAAAGCCTCCCTTTGCGAGGTCTCGCGAATTTTTTGCAGCCTGCTTCCTGACCAGCATCAAGGCTGCTTCGGCGACAGCCCCCTGAGCGGTCGGCGTTGGAGATTGCCATCATGGCGCGACTGGAGTTGCACATGCCTGACGCGAGAATACACGAACGCGTCAACCAGCCGATGTGGTCGGCACTGGCTCGTATACCAAAAAGAAAAGGCCGGACTCTTAAAGTCCGGCCAGGTATGAAGGTCGAAACCTCCAGAGGGGAACGCGCCGGACGAATGGGAGGAAACGTCCGACGCCCTCTTCATATGGGTCAGTATCGATGGCGTTTCAACGGCACATGGCGGACCACGAGCAGACACCACGTTCTTACGAGGACGGAAAGCTCGTGGATCTGTGCTCGCCACCTTACCCGGCTGTTTCGCCCCTCGGATGTGATCTTATCCGCCTGATCGTACAAGGCAGCCGCGCGGACCGTCGTATGAGTCTGGGGCAGCTGCTGTCGGTCATTTGACCCCTTCCTCCATCTTGATGGTGGACGTGGCGGTGCACATGCCGACGAGATCGGACAGATGTGCCCGCCATTGCGGTGTCTGATCGTTGTTGTAGAGCCGATCAAGGGAGGTCTCGCCCTCCAGCGTACCGAGCATGCAGGCGCAGTAGCTTGTACAGAACCTGGCGTCACGCGATTGTTCGCAGGATAGTTGGCATGTTTTCAGGAAGGTAACCTGGGGGGTCTCAACCTTGGCCGGCATCACTTGCGAAAACAGCCAGACGCAGCCGAATAGTACTGGTTGGTGGACCAGGTAAAAGGCCAGGCTGTGGCGGCTGATGAAGACCAGGGGGTTGGCCCACCGGCTCGGTGCGAGGCGTGCAAGGCGCGCCCGTATACCGGAGGTGGAGGCAAACTTCGCCGTCGCGATCCCCGACAGCACTGCGCCGAACCACGGGAACAACGGCACATAGTCGTTGGAGCGCGGATTGATGGCGGAAAGGCCTACCCACCATAGCCATGGATGATCCAGCGCCTCGAAGCGCAGGTAGACGGGCGTCGCGATGACGAGCCCGGCAACGGTAAGCGTCAGCAGCGCCGGAAGGCGCAGGAAGGCGAGACCCAGTAGGCTGGCCAGTGCGATCTCATGTAGTATGCCAAAGAAGATGAACCCGTCCGGCATGGCGATGCGGGTGACGACCGAGATGGCGGTCGCGGCTCCGGCGACCATGGCAAAGCGCTTCCAGAAGCCGTTCCAGCGGATTTGCCGGCCATGGGCGAGGTACAGGCTGAAGCCGACCAGGAACAGGAAGGTCGAGGCGATGCAGCGTGCGTATATCTTCCACCAGCCGAAGGCGGTGAGACCGGGGTCGGTGTAGCCGAAGAATTCAAGATCCCAGGTGAAGTGGTAGCTCGCCATGGCGATGAACGCGATGCCGCGTAGGACGTCGATGGCGACGATGCGCTTTAATTGCCCTGGAACGGATCCGGTCGGCGTATGGATGCTCATGGTCTCGTGATCTGGTTCGCCCCGGCAAGACGACTATCACGATTGCGCCGGGCGAGAGAAGCTGGCCACACGGAGCATTGCGCCGTCGCATCCCGTATCCAGACCTTGCGTCCGTTAGCTTAAATCACATCGAGGGCCATTTCAGCGAGGCCGCCTCGCCAGTCAGCCGCTTCTCCTCGCGCTTGTAGCCAGAGGGGCAGCCGACTGCTTCGTCAATCCTGAGGCCGGATGGTCATCCGGCCCGAGGCTCAGTTCCATCGCACAAAATCATCTCGTGCAGATACCAAGGGTGTCTCGATGACTGCCAAGATGCCGCAGATATCTTTCCCTATCGGACGCCCCTCATTGAAAATCGAACGTTGATTTATTCAAGCGTATATAGTGGGAGGCTGGCCTCATGCTGATCCTGCGCCTTTTCTGAACTCTCGACAATCTGTTTAGCAGCGCGATTCAGTGATCGCTCCAGAGCTGTGCATGAGCCCGGTGCCGTTGCGCCATGGGTCAACTTATTAACCTGTTTAGCTGCCTCCAGCGCAATCGCTTTGTGGCCATCCTCATGGGCCTTCAACTCCTGAAAGTAGCGGTTCCAGGCCTTGCGCGTGGCTGGATCGGCGCGGGCATCGTCTACCCAGGTTGGAAGTAGAATTTTGAGCTTGAGTACGATTTCATCCGAGGTGACCTGGCAGGAGTCTCCGATCGCCGCAAACTTGAAATTCCAATCCCAATGATCCGCGACCTCGCCTTCGATGATACCGTCTGCGTCCCTCTTGGCCACACGGTGCAGATCGTTATGTATCGCTTGCCGGCTAAGGCCTCGCAGCTGATAAGTGGAATAGGTCTCTTGAAGCTTCACGTCAGCTTGTGCCTCCACGGCGCCCAAAGCGACGAAGGCATTGAAAACAAATATGCACTTGCTCGACGTGGACAACCTGCGTGTCACGATTATTCCCATGCAAAAATGACGTCCGCCAGTTTACCTCCGCATGCCTCGCCAGTCTCTATCCGGCCGGCGCGGCCAGAACCTGCGGACTTGCACCTGCCATTTGAAATGAGGCGACGCGAATTAAGTTCCAAGTGAGGATCAATTCAACGCATTCGCCGCCTTCAAGTTGAGAAACGTTCGAGGGTGGGTCTACTGCCGTTGGTCCCAGGCCCTATGAAAGGCGCGGATGCGCGGAATACAAGGTGGCGTTTCCGACACGTCAACCTGCGAGGAGGAACCGGTATTGCCCCTGCGCCTGCCGATGGTTCGCCACCTGAAGTCCCCCGATCTGTTCGACGCGATCGACCGCGTGCCGGCACTTGGGACGCCAATCGGTCGGAGTACTTTTGAGGTCTCCAATCCATCGACGGGCGAAGTGCTGGCGGAACTTCCAGACATGGGCGTCGGGGAAACGCGCGCGGCGATCGACAAGGCCTATGTCGCACAGGCCGAATGGGCAGCGTTGACGGCCCGGGAGCGCAGCGAAATGCTATGGCGGTGGCATCAACTGATCGTCGACCACACCGACGATCTCGCTGCAATTCTCACCGCCGAAATGGGCAAGCCGCTTGCCGAAG
>JGI26527J51213_1001071_pt1 | contig 20603 bp, 17 predicted proteins | sample ThiBiot_300_biof_FD_51213 | JGI IMG/M metagenome (IMG submission 51213) | reverse complement strand
CACCACGATCCAGCTCGCCGGAACACCCGGTGAGACGGTCGTCGTCACCTTCACCGGGCTCCTCTCGGGCTCGCGCCCGGTGGCGCAAGCGACGGTCGGCGACGACGGCACCGTGTCGGTCGCGTTCACGGTGACACTCACCCAGTACATCTTCGGAACGGCGCAGGTCTCCTACCTTGTGGACGGTGCCGCATCCTCCACCTCGACGCCGATCTGGTGAGCTCCGGCATCCGTCATCGCCCCGCGTAGACTGGGAACATGGCCGATCTGCCCCCTGTCCGCCCGAGCGCGCCCGAGCAGCCCGCACCGCTGCCTGCGTCGCTGCCCGCGGGCACGCGTCCGGCGCTGGATGCCGTCGACGTGCTCGCGTTCCTGTGCGAGCTGTTCGCATTCGCGACCCTCGCGGTCTGGGGCTTCACNGCGTGGCCGTTCCCGTGGAACATCGTGGCGGGCATCGGCGCTCCGCTGATCGCAATCCTGCTGTGGGCGCTGTTCGTCTCGCCGCGCGCCGTGATCCGCGTGCATCCGTTCGTGCGTGCGCTGGTCGAACTGCTCGTCTACGCGTCGGCGACGATCGTGTGGTGGACCAGCGGCAGCGCCTGGATCGGTCTCGGATTCGCCGTCGTCGCCGTCGCCGTGGGCCTCGTCGCNGGACGCCGCCGCCTGGCATGACCACCGCCGACATCGTCGNCGCGCTGCGTGCGCAGCTGGGCGACCGTGTCGACACCGACCCCGCGCATCTCGACGCCGCCCGCGCCGACAAGTCCGGTCATGCCGCCGCCGGCATGCCGCTCGCGATCGTGCACGCGGCATCCGTTGCCGATGTGCAGGAGACGCTGCGGATCGCACACGCGAGCGGAACTCCCGTCGTCACGCGCGGCGCGGGCACGGGGCTCGCGGGCGGCGCGAACGCCGGCAGCGGCGAGATCGTGCTGTCGGTGCGGGCGATGGACCGGATCCTCGAGGTGCGGCCCGACGACCTGCTGGCGGTCGTCGAACCGGGCATCCTCAACGCCGACCTGAACCGTGCGCTCGCCGCGCACGGCCTGTGGTGGGCGCCCGACCCCGCGAGCCGCGAGATCTCGACCGTCGGCGGCAACATCGCCACGGGAGCGGGCGGGTTGCTGTGTGCGAAGTACGGCGTCGTGCGCGACGCGGTGCTCGGCGTCGATCTCGTCCTCGCCGACGGACGGATGCTGCGCCTCGGCCATCGCAGTGTGAAGGGCGTGACGGGGCTCGATCTGACGTCGCTNGTCATCGGGTCGGAGGGCACGCTCGGCGTCGTGGTCGCGGCGACACTCAAACTCCGTCGGCTCGCGNTGGGCCGGGCGCGCACGCTGACGGCATCCTTCCCCGACGTGCGCGCGGCCGCCGCCGGCGCGGCCGCCGTCACGGCGTCGGGAGTGCAGCCCGCGATCATGGAACTGATGGATGCCACGTCGCTCGCGGCCGTGCACCGACTGCTCGGCCTCGACGCGCCCGAGCCGGGCGCCGCGCAGCTGACGATCCAGACCGACGGGCCCGCCGCGACGGACGAGGCCGATGCGATCGCCGCGACGCTGACCGCCGCGGGAGGGGTCGTGCGGCTTGCCGCGGATGACGCCGAGGCGGAGCTGCTGTGGCGCATCCGCCGGTCGATGCACCCGGCGATGGAGACGCTCGGCACGACGCTCATCGAGGACGTATCGGTGCCGCGCAGCGCGCTGCCCGCGATGTTCGACGAGATCGCCCGCATCGAGCGTGAACACGGCCTGGTCGTCCCGACGGTGTGCCACGCGGGTGACGGCAACCTGCATCCGAACTTCATCTTCGAGGGCGCTGAGGTGCCCGATGCCATCTGGGCAGCGGCCGACGACCTGTTCCGCGCCGCGCTGCGGCTCGGCGGCACGCTCACCGGCGAGCACGGCATCGGTGTGCTCAAGCGGCGCTGGCTACGCGACGAACTCGGCGACGACCAGTGGGAGCTGCAGCGCCAGATCGCCCGCGTCTTCGACCCCACCGGCATCCTGAACCCCGGCAAGGTGTTCGCGCGCTGACCCCGGCGCGCGTGCGCGCGGCATCCGCCCCTTCATCCGTCCCGATCTGCGGCCTCCGCGCCCNNCACCNGACAACACGGGACGGACGAACGGATGCCGCGGCTCAGGCGCGCGAGGTCAGAGCCCCTGCCAGGCGGGCTTGTTGGCGGCGACGTANCGGTAGTAGTCGGCGTGGGCGAGCTGCGAAGCAGCGGCCTCGTCGACGACGACGGTCACGTGCGGGTGCAGCTGGATCGCCGAACCCGGCAGCGACGACGTGACGGGGCCCTCGACGGCGCCCGCGACGGCGGCCGCCTTGCCCTCGCCGAAGGCGAGCAGCACGAGGTGCTTGGCGCCGAGGATCGTGCCGAGGCCCTGTGTGATGCAGTGCATCGGAACATCCTCGACCCGATCGAAGAAGCGGGCGTTGTCCTTGCGGGTCTGCTCGATGAGCGTCTTCACGCGGGTGCGCGACGCGAACGATGACCCGGGCTCGTTGAACCCGATGTGGCCCGAGGTGCCGATCCCAAGGATCTGCAGGTCGATTCCGCCCGCCTCGGCGATCGCACGCTCGTAGTCCTCGCCGGCGTGCGAGATCGTCTCGAGCGCGCCGTTGGGCGTGTGGATGAGGTCGGGGTTCAAGCCCAGCGGCTCGACGACCTCGCGCGTGATGACCGAGCGGTAGCTCTCGGGGTGATTCGGGTCGATCCCGACGTACTCGTCGAGCGCGAAGCCGCGCACGCGCGACACATCAAGCCCCTCGACGCGCGAGCGCAGCGCCTCATACACGGGCAGCGGCGTCGACCCCGTCGCCAGGCCCAGCACCGTGTCGGGGCGCTCGGCGATCAGGCGCACGATCTCGTCTGCGACGAGCGCGCCCGCGTCTGCGGGCGACGGGACGATGACGATCTCAGCCATGGACAACTGCTTCCTGCTCGGTTGCGGTGGCGCCGATGAGGGCGGCGCCCAGGGCCGCCGCGGGCGATCCCTGCGGCAGCAGCTCGACCCGCTCCGCCAGGCGGAGCGAGCGCATGAACGGAGATGTGCCCGCGCTGCGCGCGAGACTGCTCATCACCGGATGAAGCATACGGTCGCCGAGGGCGGTGATTCCGCCGCCGAGCACGACGGTCGCGACGTCGCTCGCCAGGACGATGACGCGCACCGCCGATGCAACCCCGAATACGAGTCCGTCGCGCAGTTCGATGGCGCGCGGGTCGCCGGCATCGGCGGCATCGAAGACGTCGAGCACCGGCAGCGCGGCAGGCCTTCCCCACCGCTCGGCGACCGCGGCGCCGCCGCTGAAGGCCTCGATGCAGCCCCGCTGACCGCACCGGCACAGCGGCCCGTGCGGATCGACCGAGATGTGGCCCACCTCGCCGGCCGTGCCGTGCGCGCCGCGCCAGAGCCGGCCGTTGCTGACGAAGCCGGCAGCGATCCCCGTGCCGAGGTTGAGATACGCGATGGCATCCGCGCCCGCCCCGAAGCCCGCACCCGCGCCCCCGAACCCGTGCAGCGTGTACGCACCAACCGCGGCGGCCTTCACGTCGTTCTCGACGCGCGTGGGAACACCGTAGGCCGCACCGATCGCCTGCGCGAGGTCGAGTTCGTCGAGCCCCAGATTGACAGCGTGGGTGACGACGGCGCCGCCTGCGGCGACCTGTCCCGGCATCCCGACGCCGATCGAACGAAAGTCGGATACCCCGACCTCGACCGCGAGTTCGTCGATCAGGCCGGTGATCGTCTGCACGACCGCCGCGGGCCCCCAGCCGGTGGGGCGGCGCAGGCGCGCGACGATCTCGCCGCCGGGCGCGACGGCCACCGCGTCGGTTTTGGTGCCACCGACGTCGAACCCGAGTCGCATCAGCCCTTCACCGCTCCCGACACGAGTCCGCCCGTCATCCGCCCCTGGACGATCAGGAAGAAGATGATGACCGGCAGGGCGATCATCGTCGAGCCCGCCATGACGGCGCCCCAGTTGACCGCACCACCGACCGACGACGACTGGAAGGCGTTGAGCCACGGCATGAGCGTCAGGTTGTAGCCGCTCATCAGCAGCAGCGCCATCGTGAACTCGTTCCACGCCTGGATGAACGCGAAGATGCCGGTCGACACGAGACCCGGTGCCAGCAGCGGGAAGGTCACCTTCCAGAACGCCTGCGACTTCGTGCAGCCGTCGATCATGGCGGCCTCTTCGAGGTCGGCGGGGACTCCCGCGACGAAGCCGCGCAGCGTCCAGATCGTGAACGGGATGACGGCGGCGGTGTAGACGATGCCCAGGCCCAGCAGCGTGTTCATCAGGTGCCAGTCGTCGATCATGCCGTAGATCGTGAACATCATCGCCTCGCCGGGGATCATCTGCACGACGAGCACCGAGACGATGAAGGTGCGCCGGCCCTTGAAGCGGAAGCGCGCGAGGGCGACGGATGCCAGGAAGGCGACCAGCAGCGTGACCACGAGCACGCCCGCGGTGACCGTGACGGTCGTGCCGAGCGCGTGCGGGAAGTCGGTCTGACCCGGCGCCGCTTCGCGGTTCCACGCCGTCGTGAAGTTGCTCACCGTGAAGTCTGTCGGGAACAGGCTCGGCGTGCGGCTGACGATCTTGTTGTTGGGCGTGAAAGCCAGGTTCACCATGTAGTACACGGGGAACACCGAGCAGACGAAGACGATGAGCGCGGCGGCGTTCAGCAGGAACCGGGTGAGCTTCTTGCGGGCGGGCGGGCGCCGGGCATCCATTGACCTGCGCCGCGCGGGCCGGTCGAGTGTGTCTTCGACGCCCGCTGTGCCGAGCTGCGTCCCGACGCTTACCTGAGTGCTCACAGCTCTTCCTCCTTGAGCGTCGTGCGCACGTATCCCCACGAGAGGATCAGCAGCAGGATCACCATGAACACACCGATTGCCGCGGTCGCACCGAACTCGCCCACACCCTGGCGGAAGAGGTAGGTGCCGAGCACGTTCGTGTCGGCGGCGATGCCACCGCGCGTCTGAAGCGAGTACACCTGCGTGAAGATGCGCAGGTTCCAGATGATCTGCAGCACGAGCACGACCGTGAGGATGCTGCGCAGGTACGGGAACACGATGAAGCGGAAGCGCCGAAGGCCGGATGCCCCGTCCAGCGATGCCGCCTCCAGCACTTCGCCGGGCACCTGCCCGAGACCGGCGTACGTCGTGAACGCCACGAACGGGATGCCCTGCCAGACGACGATGATGACGAGCACGAAGTAGAAGGAGAGGGGCTCGAGCAGCCAGGAGTGGTTGGTCCAGTTGGTCGTCCCGGTGAGCGTGTTCAGCAGCCAGTTGACGAGGCCGTACTGGGTGTCGAAGATCCAGCCCCAGACGACGGTGGCTGTCAGCGGTGGCATGGCCCAGGCGAGCAGCAGACCGACCGAGACCGTGATGCGCCAGCCGCGACCCAGTCGTGTCATGAGCACGGCGACGAGCACGCCGAAGACGATGATGAGGGCCGTCAGCACGACCATGAGCGCGAGGCTGCGGGTGAGGACGGCGGGGAAGTCCGACTTCGTGAACAGGTCGATGTAGTTCTGCAGGCCGATGAAGTCGGGCAGCGTCCCCTGGACCTTGTTCTTGACGGTGAAGTCGGTGAACGACTGGATCACCATGAGGACGGCGGGGTAGCCGACCATGACTGCGAGGATGATCGTCGCCGGTGACAGCAGTCCCCAGCCGCCGCGGGCGTCGCGGCGGCGGCGGTGTCGCTCGCGCTGCAGCGCGTCGCGCTCGGGCGCGGTCGGTGCGGGGGCCGGGCCAGCGCCGGTCGGCGCTGCGGTCGTGCTCGTCATGGGCTCGCCTCCTCTCGGTGGTGTGCTCGGTGGGGTTCTCGTGTGGCCAGGTGAGGCCAGAAAGTGGCCAGGTGGGGCCGGGAGGCAGGGGGCTCCGTCGGGTGCGGAACCCCCTGCGACCGGGGATTACTTGTTGAGGATCGCCTCGATGGCCGAGTCGAGCTCGGTCGCGATCTGCGTGACGTCGCCGCCCTGCGCGATCTTCACGAGCGCGTCGGGGATGATCTGCGCGGCCTCGACCTCAGCCCAGTTGGGGCTCGCCGGCGTGCCCTTGGAGTTGGCCAGCGCCTCGGCCTGCGCCTTGGCGATGTCGGTGTCGGGCAGTGCCGAGGCGGCCGACTTGATGCCCGGCGTCAGACCCTGCTCGGCGAGCAGCTTCTGGTAGTCCTCCGAGAGCATGATCTTCAGCGCGGCCTTGGCCTTGCCCTGTGCGTCCGACTTGTAGGCGACGGCGATGTTCGATCCGCCCGCGAAGATCGGCGCAGTCTCACCGGCCTTGGCGCCCGGCAGCGGGAAGGCGCTCAGGTCCTTGCCGTAGGTGTCGGGGCATCCGTTGGACACCTCTTCACCGGCCGCCTCGTCGCCCCACGGCCATGCGCCGGTGATGTTGCCCGCGGCCCACGCGGGGCTGGAGAGGAACCCGACCTCGCCGGCGCAGAAGGCGATGTTGCCCATGCGCTCGTTGCCGTCGACGGGGGCGGCGGATGCCTTCGTGTACACCGTCTGCAGCAGCTCGAGGCCCTTCAGGCTCTCGGCGCTGGACAGCTGGGCATCCCAGGTATCACCGTCCTGGACGGCGATCTCGCCGCCGTAGGCCCAGATGTAGGGCAGCGCGTTGTACCAGTCCTTGCCGGGGGCGTAGATGCCCGAGACCGAGTCGGTCTTGAGCGACTCGCCCTTGGCGACGTAGTCCTCGAGAGTCGTCGGCAGCTCGTCGCCGACGATCTGCGGGGTGTAGAAGACGATGCGTCCACCCGCGTAGTACGGCGCGGCGAACAGCTGGCCGTCGAGCGTGCCGGCGTCGACGAGACCACCGAGCAGGTCGTCGCCGCCGAGCTCGTCCTTCATATCGGTCAGGTCGGCGAACAGACCCGCGTCAGCGAAGCCGAGCGCCTGCGTGTTGCCGACCTCGACGACATCGGGGGCATCATTGGACGACAGCGCGGCGGTGTAGGTGTCGTTCGTGTCGGCCCAGGTCTTCTCCTCGATCGTGAGGGTCCAGCCGTCGTTCTCGGCCTCGAAGGTGTCCTTCAGGTACTGGCGAGCGGTGTCGGGCGTGTCGGTGCCGACGAGCCACACGGTGAGATCCCCGGTGGCCGCTTCACTCTCAGCAGGCGCATCGTTGCCGCCTCCCGAGCATCCAGCGAGAACGACAGCCGAAGCGCCGAGGAGCGCGAGGGCTCCGAGCTTGGTGTTCATGGTTGTTCCTTTGTGTTTTCTCTTGGTGGCTCCCGCGGAGCGTGCGACTCCGGGGAGGTGGGGCCTGTGCCCTCGGGATATGGACGTCAGGACACCCCGAGCTGTCCTGACAGGACCATCACGGCGGCGCCGCGGAGGACGATGTCCTCCCCCTGCGCCGTCATGCGCACCTGCACGCCGTCGTGGAACTCGGCGAGCGTGCGGGTGCGCAGCGTCTCGACGGTCGCCTCAGCGAGGGGTCCGTCGAGAAGTTCTTCCGGGCCGGAGAGGACGATCTCCGACAAATCGAGCGCACCGACGACGGGCGCCAGGGCGATGCCCAGCCGCTCCCCCGCGTCGCGCAGCACGGCGTCGCGATCGGCGCCGTCTTCGGCGAGCGCGCGCTCGAGCGACGGTGCCGACAGCCACGCTTCGAGGCACCCGACTTTGCCGCACACGCACACCGGCCCGCCGTCGGTGCCGACCGTGACGTGGCCGATCTCACCCGCGGCGAAGCGGCTGCCGCGCATGGGCTGACCGCCGCTGAGCAGGCTCGAGCCGACACCGCGGCCGACCCGCACCAGCATCACGTCATCCGGCGCGCCGCCAAAGGTGTACTCGGCCAGCACCGCCGCGTTGGCGTCGTTGGCGACGAGGATCGGCAGTGAGACGGCGTCGCGCAGGATGCCTTCGAGGTCGACGTCTGTCCAGCGCAGACCCGGTGCGGTCAGCACCGTGCCGTGATCGTCGACGATGCCCGGGGTGCCGACGCCGACACCGAGGACCGGTGCGTGCGCGTCGTCCACGAGGGCGTGGGTGAGCGCGACGACGGTGGCGACGATGTCGGCGGGGTCGGCAGGGACGGCGATGTCGTGGCGCGCGACGATCTCGCCGTCGAGCGTGAGCACGGCGCCCAGGAACCGGTCGCTGCGCGACAGGTCGAGGCCGATGATGCGGTGTCCCTCGCGGTCGAGGTCGACGAGGATCGCCGGCTTGCCGGGGCCGGTGGCTTCGCGCACGCCGAGTTCGGCGACGTAGCCGTCGTCGATGAGGCCGGCGACGAGGTCGGAGATCGTGACGCGCGTCAGTCCGGTCTCGCGCGCCAGGTCGGCGCGCGACATGGCACCCTGGTGGAAGAGGGTCTGCAGCACGAGCGACCGGTTGTGTGCGCGGGCGTGCTCCGGCAGCACTTTGGCTGCGCGGCGCAGCGGTCGGGCCTGACCGAACGAGCGCCCCGCAGGGGCGTTCTCGGCGGTGCTGCCTTGCACGTCAGTTCCGGACATGTTTGTTAGTAGACCTTACGAACCCCCGGTCCGCAACCTTCGCACCCTATTTGGTAGGGCTGTTTACAAAACTGTTACATTCCGCTTCGGAGCACGAAATGATCCACCGCCGCCGCGTCACCTTCCCTCACCCGCGCTTGCGGTCCCGGTTCCGGGCTGCCGGGCTGGCCGTTCTACTGACGGCCGCTCTGGGCGGCACGCTGGCCGGATGCACGGGCACCGGGCCGTCTCCGGCACCGTCCACCGCCGGTTCGCAGAGCGTCGCCGACGCGTGCGCCGTCGTCGCGTCGAGCGTGCAGGACGCCACCGCCGAGTTGCAGGCACTGGATGCCGGCGACCCCCAGGCAGCCGCCGAGAGCATGTCGAACGTGGCCGCGAGCATCGGTGCGGGCGCCACCGCGGTCGACAACGCAGACGTCGCGGCCGTCCTGCCGGGCCTGGAGTCGGGCTTCACCGCAGCCGCCGAGGCCCTGCAGGCGATCGCGGGCGGCGACCTGTCGCAGCTGCCCGCACTGCAGCAGGCGACGGCTGACATCCAGGCCTCGCTGAGAGCGTTCTCTGACCTCTGCGGCGCCGGCTGAGAATCCGACCTTTGCAGGAAGCGGCGAAATCCCGCGATCCCGTACCATAGAGGGGCGCGGTGGCGCCGGAAAGCACTGTCTGCACCACAGTTCCGACACCACTACGTCAACCAACAGCGCATGACACAGCGTCAACACCGGGGGGTGCTGCAGTGACCGATCTGGCCACGAAATCCGAGTCCGACGGCTCGACGGAGGCTTCGTCGACCATGGGCGAGACGGGCCTCGAGCCCGCTACGACGGCGACGGCTGTGCTGGATGCCCCGGCATCCGCCGCCCTGCCTGCCGGTGATGCCGCGCTCGCGACGCAGGCGTTCGACACCGGTTCGGGCGCCTCAGGCACGTCAGGCACAGGCACCGGCCCCGTGCAGTGGGCTCCGGCGGAGCCCGCACCCCGCAAGAAGCGTCTCTGGCTGTGGATCGGCGCGCCCGTCGCGGTGCTCACCGCCGGCGCGGTCGCCGCGTCGCTCGTGCTGATCGCCCCCGGCACCGCCGTCGCGGGCGTGCCCGTCGGGTTCATGACGGCAGGCGCCGCGACCGACGCGATCACGCAGCGACTGGCTGACACCACGCTCGTCCTCGGCGCGGGCGGCCCCAGCATCACGGGCGCCGAGCTCGGCGCGACCGTCGATGCGGCCGCCATCGCCGAAGAGGCGTTCGCCGACCGCCCCATGTGGAACATCGGCCAGTGGGGCGGCGACGCGATCGACGCCCAGGTCACGGTGGATGCCGCGACCGCCACGGCCGCGCTGCGCGCCGCACTGCCCGCCGACTACGTCGACCCCGTCGGGGCATCCGTCGCCTTCGACGGCACGTCGTTCGTGGTGACTCCGGCTGTCGCCGGCACCGGCATCGACGTCGACGCGATCACGACCGCACTGCACGACGCGTTCGTCGCGGGCGAGACGTCGGTCACGATCGACCCGACCCCGAGTTCGATCGACGCCGTCGCGACCACCGACGCGGCCCAGGCGATCGCCGACAGCGCCAACGCGATGCTCGCGACCGTCGGCTTCTACGTCGGCGACGAGCGCACCGTCCCCGTCGACGCGGCGACAGCCGCGAGCTGGATCACGATCACCGCCGACGACGCGGGCACGTTCTCGCTGACGGCGGATGCCTCGAAGATCCAGCCCGTCGTCGACACGCTGCAGCCGCTCGTCGACCGCGCCGCCGCGAACGGCACCGTCATCACCAACTCCGACGGCACCGTGCTCGAGACCACCGTCGCCGGTGCCGACGGCCGCGTGCTGGGCGACACGAGCACCGTCGCGCAGGACTTCGCCAACCAGCTCGCCGACGGCAACAGCGCATTCGCGCTGCCGGTCGAGGTGACGCCGGCGGTCACGACGACCCTGGCGCGCGTGCTCGAGGTCGACCTCAGCGAGCAGCGGCTGTACCTCAAGGAGAACGACGTCGTCGTGGATTCGTGGCTGATCTCGAGCGGCGAGTCGCGCTCCCCCACGATCACGGGCCACTACCGCGTGAACAGCCACTACCGCGTGCAGACCATGAGCTCGACCTCGGCAACCGACCCGTACTGGAACTACGAGGTCCCCAACATCGAGTGGATCATGTACTTCAACGGCAGCCAGGCGTTCCACGGCGTGTACTGGCACAACAACTTCGGCACCGCGATGAGCCACGGCTGCGTCGGCATGCCCAACTACCGCGCCAAGCAGATCTACGACTGGGCCCCCAACGGCGCCGACGTCTGGATCCACGCCTGAGCTTCACGCCGTTCAGCTGGCGGGAGGTGCTGTCTCCCGTCGCGGGAGGCAGCACCTCCCGCCATGTTGACGCGTGCTCAGCGCTGCGGGCGGGGCCCGTCGGTGCTCAGCGCTGCGGGGCGGGGCCCGTCGAGCCGCGCGGATTCAGCGTCGGCGTAGAGTCGAGGAACGCGCCAGGCTCGGCGCCGTCGATGACGGCGAACAGTCGCCGTGCGACGTGGGCGCCTGTCGCGACGACGTCGTGGCTGAGGGCGGTCAGCGGCGGCAGCGTGTGCTCGACCGGCGACACCGGCTCGACGAGCGGCACCGGCTCGACGAGCGGCACCGGCGCTGCGGCATCCGGCACGCTCAGCGCGACCGGTGGCGACGCTGCCGCACTCTCGCCGGTCCTGATAATCGCCGCGCTCCTGCTGTCGGCCGGCCTCGGCGCGGTGCGCGTGGCTCGACGGGCGTCCCGCGCCTGACGCGCCGCCGCGACGTTCCGAGGAGCGCAAATGGCTCCGATTCCCCGCGATCGGCAGCCATTTGCGCTCCTCGAACGGTGCACGCGCCGCCCCAACGAGAAGGGGTCCGGATGCCAGGCATCCGGACCCCTTCTTAGCGTGGGCGCGCGATCAGATCGCGTCGATCACGCCGTTCAGCGTCGCAGACGGGCGCATGACCTGCGCGACCTTCGCGGCGTCGGGGTGGTAGTAGCCGCCGATGTCGACGGGGCTGCCCTGCACGGCGTTCAGCTCAGCGACGATCGCCTGCTCGTCGGCGGCGAGCTTCTCGGCGACCGGAGCGAACGCTGCGGCAAGCTCCGCGTCGGCGGTCTGCTGCGCGAGCTCCTGCGCCCAGTACAGGGCGAGGTAGAAGTGGCTGCCGCGGTTGTCGATCGTGCCGAGGGCACGGCCGGGCGAGCGGTCCTCTTCGAGGAAGGTTCCCGTCGCGGCATCCAGGGTGTCGGCGAGGACCTTCGCCTTCGCGTTGCCGGTGAACTCCGACAGGTGCTCGAACGAGGCCGCCAGTGCGAAGAACTCGCCGAGCGAGTCCCAGCGCAGGTAGTCCTCTTCGAGCAGCTGCTGCACGTGCTTGGGAGCCGAGCCGCCCGCGCCGGTCTCGAACAGTCCGCCGCCGGCGAGCAGCGGAACGATCGAGAGCATCTTGGCGCTCGTGCCGACCTCGAGGATCGGGAACAGGTCGGTCAGGTAGTCGCGCAGCACGTTGCCGGTGACCGAGATGGTGTCCAGACCGTGACGCATGCGCGCGACGGTGTAGCGCGCGGCTTCGGCAGGCGCGAGGATCGAGATCTGCACGCCGTGCGTGTCCATGGTCGCGAGTGCCTGGTACACCTTCGCGATGACCTGTGCGTCGTGCGCGCGGTTGACGTCGAGCCAGAAGACGGCCGGCACGTCGGTCGCGCGGGCACGGCTGACCGCGAGGCGCACCCAGTCGACCAGCGGCACGTACTTGGTCTGCGTGCCGCGCCAGATGTCGCCGGCCTCGACGTCGTGCTCGATGACGACCTCGCCCGACGAGTCGACGACCTGCACGACGCCGTCCGCCGCCATCTCGAACGTCTTGTCGTGGCTGCCGTACTCTTCCGCGGCCTGCGCCATCAGCCCGACGTTGGGAACCGTGCCGATCGTGGCCGGGTCGAGCGGACCGTTCGCGATGACGTCATCGATGACCGCCNGGTAGACCCCGGCGTACGAGGAGTCGGGGATGACCGCGATCGTGTCATCCTCGCCGCCGTCGACGCCCCAGAGCTTTCCGCCGTTGCGGATGAGCGCGGGCATGGAGGCATCCACAATGACGTCCGACGGGACGTGCAGGTTCGTGATGCCCTTGTCGCTGTTGACGTACGACAGGCGCGGGCCGTTCTCGATGTCCTGCGCGATGCGCGCCGAGATCGTCTCGCCGCCGTCGACCTCGCCGAGCCCGGCGAGGATCGCGCCGAGGCCGTTGTTGCCGTTCAGGCCGGCTTCGGCCAGCTGTGCGCCGTACGTGTCGAAAACGTCCTTGAAGAACGCGCGCACGACGTGGCCGAAGATGATCGGGTCGCTGACCTTCATCATCGTGGCCTTCAGGTGCACCGAGTAGAGCACATTCTCGGCCTTCGCCTGTGCGAGCGTCTCGGCGAGGAAGGCGTCGAGGGCCTTCGCCGACATCGTCGTGCCGTCGATGATCTCGCGCGGCAGGACCTTGAGGCTCTCCTTGAGCACCGTGACGGTGCCGTCGGCCTGCACGTGGCGGATCGTGAGTACGTCGTCGTGCGCGGCGACCCACGACTTCTCGTTGTGCATGAAGTCGCCCGCCGTCATCGTCGCGACGCGCGTCTTCGAGCCGCTCGCGAACGGCTTGTTGCGGTGCGGGTGCTTGCGCGCGTAGTTCTTCACCGACAGGGGCGCGCGGCGGTCGCTGTTGCCCTCGCGCAGCACGGGGTTGACGGCCGACCCCTTGATGCGGTCGTAGCGGGCGCGGATGTCCTTCTGCTCGACCGTCGCCGCCTCGTCCGGATACTCCGGGATGTCGTAGCCCTGGCTCTGCAGCTCCGCGATCGCGGCCTTGAGCTGGGGAATGGATGCCGAGATGTTCGGCAGCTTGATGATGTTCGCCTCGGGCAGCGTCGCGAGCCCGCCGAGCTCGGCGAGTGCGTCACCCACCTGCTGCTCGGGCGTCAGCCGCTGCGGGAACGCAGCCAGGATGCGGGCCGCGAGGGAGATGTCCCGCGTGTCGATCTCGACGCCGGCCTGTCCGGCGTAGGCCTGAACGATCGGCAGGAACGAAGCGGTGGCCAGTGCCGGAGCCTCGTCGGTGTGGGTATAGATGATGGTGGACTCGGGCACGCGTGAACTCTCTCTGTGAGCGTCGAGGGGTCGGGGTCCAGCCTACCGCACCGCGTGAAAGTATCTCGATGTCGAGATATCTCCCGCGGGACTGACTGCGACCATCGTCTAGAGAGTGAAAACCCTCATGCCACGGCAAGGTTTGACCGGGTAGCCTGGCCCCATGACCGAACTGCGCCTGGTGGAACTGTCTGCTTCGACGATCGTCGCGGTCAACATGCTGTCGCTCAAGCCAGGTCAGGAGCAGTTCATCGCGCCGACCAGCTACGCCGTCGCCGGCGCCGTCGTGAACCCCGCGACGGCATGGCAGCGCGTCGTGCTCGACGGTGACGAGGTCGTCGGCTTCATCAGTGCGAACTTCGATGCGGATGCCGTGCAAGAGCGCTTCCGCTCGGTGCTGTGGCGCATCAACGTCGACGCCGATGACCAGGGCCGCGGCGTCGGCCGGTTCGCGGTCGAGCAGCTCATCGAAGAGGCCCGCCACCGCGGCATGGACCGCGTCGACGTCATCTACGAGGCCGGCCAGGGCGGCCCCGAGGTGTTCTTCACGCGCGTCGGGTTCGTGCCGGTCGGCGAGACCGAGTACGGCGAGGTCGTCGCCGAAGTCCTCCTCTGACCCGGCATCCCGCCGCTGTTCGTCTCGTCGCTGCGCTGACTCCGGCATCCTGCCGCTGTTCCGTGTCCCACTTACGGCACACCATGTCCCACTTTCGGTTGCTCCCACGCCTGCGAAGCAACCGAAAGTGGGACATGGTTCGGTGATCAGACCAGCGAGTCCTGCCAGGCGGCGTGCAGCTGCGCGAACTTGCCNGTGCCGGCGATGAGCGCGGCGGGGGCGTCGTCCTCGATGATGCGGCCGTGCTCCATCACGAGCACGCGGTCGGCGATCGCGACCGTCGACAGGCGGTGCGCGATGATGATCGCCGTCCGGTCTGCCAGCAGCGTCTGCAGGGCATCCTGAATCTGCCGCTCACTCGGGATGTCCAGCGACGCGGTCGCCTCATCCAGGATCAGCACGGCGGGGTTCGCGAGGAACGCGCGCGCGAACGAGATCAGCTGTCGCTGCCCCGCCGAGACACGCCCGCCGCGCTTGTTCACGTCGGTGCCGTACCCATCGGGCAGGCGCTCGATGAAGGCATCCGCCCCCACCGCCCGCGCGGCGGCCTTGATCTCTTCGAGCGTCGCGTCGGGCTTGCCGAGCGCGATGTTGTCGGCGACCGTTCCGCTGAACAGATACGCCTCCTGCGTGACCATGACGATCGCGCGGCGCAGGTCCTTCGGGTGCAGCGATCGCAGGTCGACCCCGTCGAGGGTCACCGCTCCGCGCGTCGGGTCGTAGAACCGCGACACGAGTTTCGCGAGCGTCGACTTGCCCGCACCGGTCGTGCCGACGAGGGCGATCGTCTGCCCGGCGGGGATGTCGAGCGAGAAGTCGGGCAGGATCGTGCGCTCGTCCGAGTACCCGAACACGACGTCGCGGAACTCGACGTGCCCGCGCGACTCCCACAGGTCGACGGGGTGCACCGGATCGGGCACGGTCGGCTGCTCGTCGAGCACGCCCGACACCTTCTCGAGTGCGGCGGTCGCCGACTGGTAGGAGTTCAGGAACATCGCCACCTCCTGCAGCGGCGAGAAGAAGTTGCGCACGTACAGGACGGCCGCCAGCAGCGTGCCGACCAGCAGCGAACCGTCGGTGACGCGGATGCCTCCCCACAGCAGCACGCCGGCGACGGCGAACGCGGAGACGGCCATCATGCCGGGCTCGAACGTGCCGAACAGCCGCAGCGACCGCATGTTCACGTCGCGGTACTGGCCCGACAGGTCGCCGAACTCGTCGTCGTTGCGCTCTTCCTTGCGGAACGCCTTGACGGCGCGGATGCCCGTCATCGTCTCGACGAACTTGACGATGACCTTCGCGCTCACGACCCGCGACTCGCGGTACGCGCGCTGCGAGTTGAGGTAGAACCACCGCATCAGGAAGAACAGCGGGATGCCCGCGACAGCGAGCACGACGCCCGAGCGCCAGTCGATCAGCAGCAGCGCGACGAGCGTGAAAGCGCCGTAGAGCACGCCCGAGACGAGNTCGTTGAGACCGCCGTCGAGCAGTTCGCGGATCGAGTCGAGGTCGCTCGTCTGGCGCGAGATGATGCGCCCCGACGTATACGACTCGTGGAATTCAAGGCTCAGCCGCTGTGTGTGCACGAAGATCCGCTTGCGCAGATCGAGCANGACGGCCTGGGTCAGCCGCGCCGAGACGACGGCGTACCAGCCGATCAGCGCGGCGCCGCCGGCGCCCGCGACGAGATATACCGCGACGATCATGAACGTCGGCATCCAGTCGCCGTGATCGATCACCTGCGGCAGCGCCTGGTTCAGACCGAACGCGATCAGCGCGGGTCCGGCGACCCGCAGCGCCGTCGAGACGACGAGGACAGCGCCCGCGAGCACGAGCTGCCAGCGCAGCGGCGACACGAGCGAGCCGAGCAGCCGCAGTGAGCGCTTGCGAATGGCGCGCGACTCTTCGCGCGTGTAGTCCGACCGGTCTTCGCCGGTCGTTCCTGCGACGGATGCCGTGGTCATCGCGCCACCTCCTCACTCGTGCGGACGGGTCTGGTGTCGGTCTCTTCGCGGTGTGCCGCACCCTCGCGCTCGGCATCCTCAAGGCTTGAGATGACGTGCCGGTAGTGGTCGGACGTGCGCAGCAGGTCGCTGTGCGTGCCGACCGCCGTGATGCGGCCCGACTCGAGCAGCGCGACGCGGTCGGCCAGCATGACGGTCGACGGACGGTGCGCGATCACGAGGGTCGTCGTGTCTTGCATGACCTCGCGCAGCGCGTCTTCGACGAGCGCCTCGGTCTCCACGTCGAGCGCCGACAGCGGGTCATCGAGCACGAGAACGGCCGGGCGGGCCGCGACGGCGCGCGCGAGCGCGAGGCGCTGGCGCTGGCCGCCCGAGAGCGACAGTCCCTCTTCACCGATGATCGTGTCGACCCCCTGCGGCAGGTCGTCGACGAAGCCGGCCTGGGCGACCGCGAGCGCTTCGCGCAGCACGGCATCCGCCGCTGCGCTGCCGAGCTCGAGGTCTTCGCGGCCGAGCAGCACGTTCTCGCGCACGGTCTGCGAGAACAGCGTCGAGTCCTCGAACGCCATGCCGACGTGGGTGCGCAGCTCGTGCAGGCTCAGCTCGCGCACGTCGACGCCGTCGATCGTGACGCGGCCGCCCGTGACGTCGTAGAGGCGCGCGGGCAGGGTCGTCAGGGTCGTCTTGCCCGAACCGGTGAGCCCGACGAGCGCCATCGTCTCGCCCGGGATGAGCGTCAGGTCGATGCCGTCGAGCAGATCGCGTTCGGATGCCGCGGCATCCTGATACCGGAAGTGCACGCCCTCGAACGCGAGCGCGCCGCGCGGCTCGGAGATCGTCTGCGGCTGCGCGGGGTCGGTGATCGTGTTCTGCTCATCGAACACCTCGAAGATGCGGTCGGTCGCGGTGCGCGCGTCGAGCAGGAACGAGAACAGGAACCCGATCGACTCCATGGGCCAGCGCAGCACGGTCGCCATCGCGAAGAACGCGACGAGCTCGGCGACCTGCAGCTGCCCGGTCTGGGCCAGCGCGATGCCGACGCCGAGGCACAGCGCGAAAGCGAGGTCGGGCAGCAGCACGAGCCAGAACCAGATCCAGCCCACCGCGCCGGCCTTGCGAAGCTCGGTCTGCCGCAGCGTCTCGGCCTGACGGGTGAACTTGACAAGGGCGTGCTTGCCGCGGCCGAAGGCCTTGAGCACGCGGATGCCGTGGACCGACTCCTCGACGCTCGTCGCGAGGTCGCCTGCCTGGTCCTGACTCTGGCGCGCGAGCGTGCCGTACGTCTTCTCGAAGCGGTAGCCCGCGTACCACAGCGGCGCGCAGACGATCAGGAACGTGACCCCGAGGGCCCAGTGCCAGCGGAACAGCAGGGCCATGCCGATGATGATCGTCAGGACGTTGACGACCAGCAGCACGAGGCCGAACGCGAGCCAGCGGCGCAGCATGCTGATGTCCTGCATCATGCGGCTGAGCAGCTGACCCGACTGCCAGCGGTCGTGGAAGGCGACCGGGAGGCGCTGCAGGCGCTCGTAGAACCCGGTGCGCATGTCGTACTCGACGGCGGTCGAGGGCCCCAGTACGAACCAACGGCGCAGCCACACCATGAGCGCTTCGAGCAGGCCGAGCACGAGGATGAGCGCGACTCCCCAGGTGAGCTGGGCGATGTCGCCCGAGGCGATCGGGCCCTGCACCAGCACTTCGAGCACGAGGGGGATCGACAGCGCGAGCAGGCTCGCGGCGAGCGCGCTGACGGCACCCAACGTGAGCCGGCCCAGCACGGGCTTCGCGAACGGGTAGAGGCGGGCGAGGGCCCGCGGAGTGGAGAGCCTCTCGGTGGGCGGGGTGGTCGCGGTCGTCTGGGTGGACTGTGTGGTCTCGGTGGAGTCAGTGGAGGAGGTCATGGTCCCTGTGATGGCTCTGGTGTCTGTGGTGCGGATGCCGGGAGTGCGAGCCGGCGGTGTGTGTCGGTGGGATGTGTGCGGGGCGGTGTGCGGTGCCTGACGCGCGGGTCGGCGGTTCCTTGCGCGGTTCCTTGCGCGGTTGCTTGCGGCGGTTCGACGGCACAGCGGCGCACAGCGAGCCCCGTCAGGGGACGCTGGGGAACAACGCGGCGTGCGGCGGAACTATGCCACCGACGAGGAACGCGAGCGCGTTATCCCCTCAGCTCCCCGGCTCCGAACGGGCGGAGGACAGCGGGCTTCGTGATGACGATGGCCGTGGACATTGCTTCCTCCAGGGATCGGTGGGCGGGGACCGTCGCACCGGGTCACGGGCGACAGCCCTCCAGAATAGACCCGCACGTTCGCCGCGTGCAAGCCTCGGGTGGATGCCCGGTGCGGGGCATCCCTTGGCGCGGGCATCCCTCTGTGCGCCTGCACTTCATCCGTCCCGACACGCGGCAAGGAGCGCGGCCGAGCTGCCGAACGGGACGGATGAACGCCGGGCGCCGCCGCCCGCGCGCTCGGGTCAGGCCGCCGGGCGCGCTTCGCGCGCGAGCAGCGCGCGCTTGACGTCGGTGCCCCACGCGAATCCGCCCATGCCGCCGCCCGTGCGCAGCACGCGGTGGCACGGCACGAACAGCGCGGGCGCGTTGCGCGCGCAGATGGATGCCGCGGCGCGCACCGCGCTCGGATGCCCGAGCGCGACGGCGAACTCGGCGTAGGTCAGCGGTTGCCCCGGCTCGATGCGGCGCAGCGCCGCCCAGCCGGCGAGCTGCATCGCGGTGCCCGACTGGGCGACGGCGACCGTGTCGATCGCCGCGAGGTCGCCCGCGTAGTAGGCGGCGACGGCGTCCGCGGCATCCGTCGCACCGTCGCGGACGTCCGCCGGCGGGGTCTTGAGCCGGCCGAGGATCGTCTCGGCGTCGTCGGTCCAGCCGCTCGCGAGGACGCGTTGGCGGTCGTCGGCGAGCAGGGTGAAGGCGCCGTCGGGGGTCTCGATGGTCTGGATCGTGGCGGTCATGGGGTGGTCCTTCCGGAGGTCGAACGCAACAACTCAGGAGTTTCGGGGGCCAAAGGGCCTGCGGGCGGCTGACTCCGGCTTCGCCGGGCCGCTGTTCCTGAGTTGTTGCGGGAGGGAGCGGCGGCCGTGCGGGAGGGAGCGGCGGCCGCGCGGGGCGGCACCGCCCGCCACAGGTGGGCGGTGAGGTAGCTGCGCCACGGCGCGGCGTGCGCCGCCCAGGCTTCGAAGCCGCGGGGGTCGGCGGGCAGGCCGACGGCCGCGGCGCCCGCGCGCACGGCGACATCGCCGGTCAGGGTGATGTCGGGGTCGCCCAGCACGCGCATGCGCACGTAGTCGGCGGTCCAGGGCCCGATCCCGGGCCGGGCGAGCAGAGCGGCGCGCTGCTCTGCGCCGTCGTCGCCGCTCGTGAGCACGAGCGATCCGTCGGCGAGCGCGGCCGCCGCGGCCGTGATCGCGCGGATGCGCGCCGCGGGGCCGCGCAGCACGTCGGCCCCGTGCTCGGCGATCGCCTCCATCGTGGGGAACAGCCGGTCGAGGCCGTCGAAGCCCGCGACCCGCTCCCCCAGTGCGTCGGTCAGCGCCGACAGCGCCGTCGTCGCGGCGGCGACCGTGATCTGCTGGCCGATCATCGCCCGCATCAGCATCTCGTGCGGGTCGACGGCACCCGGCACCCGGATGCCCGGGATCGCCGCGACCCGCGGGGCGAGTGCGGGGTGCGCCGCGAGCGCCGCGTCGACGGCGAACGGGTCGGCGTCGAGGTCGAACAGCCGCCGCGTCCGCGCGACGAGCACCGGCAGGTCGCGCAGGTGGGTCAGCTTCGCGCGCAAGCGCACGCGGCCCGCCCCGTCGACGTGCAGGGCGAACCAGGCGGGACCGCCGGGCAGCCGCAGCGTCCGGGCGAAGGAGTCGGGGGTCGCCGCCTCGGCGCCGGCGACGGCGCGCGCCGCCATCCACGCGAACAGTCCGGCCGCGTCGAACGGGCCGCGGTGCGGCAGCACGAGGTCGATCGCTCCGGGTGCGTTCGCGGCAGCATCAGTGCCCGGGGTGCCGGCGGCAGCCGCGCCACGGCGCCCCGTCGAGGCCGCGGAGGCCCCGGAGGTCAGAGGCCGCCGCGCGCGCAGCTCGAGCGGAGGCATCCCGAACACCTCGCGCACCGTGTCGTTGAACTGCCGCACGCTCGCGAATCCGGCCGAGAACGCGACGTCGGCCGCGGGCAGGTCGGTCGCGACCAGCAGCATCCGTGCGGTGTGCGCGCGCTGCGCGCGGGCGAGGGCGAGTGGGCCGGCGCCGAGTTCGNCGGTCAGCANCCGGGTGAGGTGCCGCGANGAGTAGCCGAGGCGGGATGCCAGTCCCCCCACACCCTCGCGTTCGACGACGCCGTCGGCGATGAGGCGCATCGCGCGACCCGCGACATCACCGCGCAGGTT
>JGI26527J51213_1001069_pt1 | contig 20624 bp, 17 predicted proteins | sample ThiBiot_300_biof_FD_51213 | JGI IMG/M metagenome (IMG submission 51213) | reverse complement strand
CCCCGCCCCGGCTGCAGGCTCGCAGCGAAGCGAGAGCTGGGGACACCCCAGCAGGGCGTAGCGCACCCTTGGGCGCTCGGGTGCTGGCGTAGGTTTCGCAAATCGAGGTATCCCGTCTCGCTGATCGCGGGGAGCCATGGCCACGCAACAGCAGCACGAGCCACTCCGACACCGACCAAGCGCGCCGACGTCCACGGGTTATCGAATCGCTTACGGAAGAGCGACGAGAGCAGGATCTGGCGAAGGATCGGTGCGGCCTGGGTGCACGAGGACGGGGAAGGGCTTCCGCTGGTGACGCAACCCGAGCTTGCTGCAGGGCTAGAGGATCGCACCGAATGCCTGGCAGAGGGGCCAAGGACGACGAATAGGGAACGCTCGGAGAGCAGCGGTCTGGAGCCGGCCTCTCGTCATGTCAGATGGCGGTGCAGCTGGCGACGGTCCCTTGGCGTTCGGAGTGTGCGTCGGTCGTCATGCGGATGATGTGCGTACTAGATAACGACCTAATCCGTCGCCAGCCGCAGCAGAACTCTAGTTCCCCAAGAAGACGCAGAGAATGGAATTCACCCAATAAGCGCCACGTGTGTAGGAATGAAGACGAACAGACGGCCCGCGACGTCACCACAGGCGACCTCGCAGCCGTCGGTCTTCGCAACATCGAAGCAGGAGAAGCGGGGTGCCAGCCCCCGGAGAGACATGACTTCCCCGGCGGCTGGTTTGGCGCCCGATCTTGGGTGTTTGAACAAGCGCCGATACAACCTAATCACGTACACAAATCAGCCGCTATGCGATCTGTGACACACGGTTCAGGATGTCAATTGAAGCGCCGATCACAGAGGAATCAGCGGACGCCATAGCGCGCCATCCTCTCGGCGATATCGGGCACTTGCGCCTTGGCGGCCGCAATGTCAGCAGTTGCCCCCGCCGCATCCCCATTGCGCTGGCGTGCGATGCCGCGACTGTACAGGATCTCGGCCGACTTAGGGGCAAGGCGCAGGGCGGCCTCGAAGTCGACAATGGCGCGGTCGGTTTGGCCGGTGGCGAGAAAGCTACGTCCCCGAGCAGCAAGAACGCCCGCGTTCGATGAGATGAGCAAGATAGCCAAGTCGAAGTCCTGGATGGCGCGCTCGTGTTCAGCCTTCGCCGCATAGGAAAAGCCGCGACTGCTGAGGGCCAATACATTCGCGGGCTCGTGCCGGAGCGCCCGGTCACAGTCCTGGATTGCCAGATCATACTCATCCATCCGAGCATAGGCCGCGCAGCGGTTGGCGAAAATCCAGCCGCTGTTCGGGTCGAGCCGGACCGCTTGATTGTAATCCTGGAGGGCGAGTTCGAGTTCGCCCATCTGAGTATAAACCGAGGCGCGGTTAGTGAGGGAAACCACCAAAGTGCCGCGACGCTCGCGGTCCGCTTCAACAGTTGCCGTACACCCAGCAAGCCGTAGATCGAGTGCGATCGAGTGGTCCGTGCATTGTCGCCGTTGCTGCTCATAGGACTGGGCGAGTGCATGGCCAGCCAATGCCGTAACCAGTATGAACGCGTAACCCACTATCTTGTGCACGTCAGCCTTCCCCACTTAACGAACAGGTAACCTGCGGGCACTACCGGGAACTACGCGTTCCACGTCGATACGTGCTTCTATCGACTGAGGCGCCAACATGGCTCTACACGGCAGGTGGTGCGCGTACCCTATGGTTTAACAGGCGCCTCCTGCTTCAGCGCTTTCACTTCTTTTGCCGCCCACTCGGCAAGCTCTCGAGCGGCACCTACAAAGACCGCTCGCACTTTCGCAGGATTGTCCGCGCCTAAAAACGGCGTCTCAACTTGAGTGTACCTGCGGAAGAGCAGATTGCCGGCGTTTCCGGAATTGCCGCCATTGGCATTCGGCTTGAACTGCTGAAGCGCGTCCGATTTAGGGCGCAAGAACAGCCAGCCGCTCGACAACAGAGCGCCTCGGTCGGACAACATAGTCGTGACCGAAAAAGTAAGAACGGCATCCGACGTAGCCGACGCAAACATTGCCACTGAATCTCTTGGCGCCCTCGCGACGGTCGGCAGGACTCGAACATTGTCGACGCCGGCGAAGGCCTGTTGTGTCGCCTTCAGCACTTCCTCAGGATAGTCAAACGTTGGAAAAGCCTTGTTGACCAATTCGACTCGGTCCTTCAACCACGCGGTATCGAAACCGGCGACAATCGCCGACGCCGGCGTTAGGCCAGGGCTCGGCATCGATGTTGCGATGATCGTCTTCATCTGTTCGCTGGCGATAACATCGATTTGCCCCAACAATGGTCTGGCTGCGGGCGGTAGGTCGATTGGAGTCATTGATGGATGCAATGGCGCCCGCTGGCAGCCCAAGAGGAACATCGAGAAGGCGATTGCGGCTACGGTCTTAATATTCATGACTCAATCTACAGTAGAATCCGGCTTTGACCTTATCGCATCTGCCTCCTTCTCTGTGGAGCACAATAGATTGCGCATCAGCCGCAGCAATGCCTCAATGGCAATAGCGCCACGTGCCGTGCCGGATGATCCATTGGCCTGGCTCACCGACGTCCTCGCCCGCCTGCAGGATCATCCGGCACGGCCCATCGATCAGCTGTTGCCCTGTAACTGGCGCCACCACGAGAAGAAGGTCGCCGTCTGATGGCGCGGCACCCCGAGCCGAGTGAGACCGAGAGGAAAGCATTGCTGCGCGGCCTGACGGAAGTTGGGCCAACCAAGCCTGTCGGCTACTTGCCGCTCTATACCATCGAGGAGTTCGTGCAGCTGACCCCCGAGGCTGTCGCCGCTGCCGCAGCTGCCCGCGGCCTCGCAACAGCCCAGTTCGGCCCAGCGGCATGCTGCATCAAGAGTGGTGCACTCTACGTCTACGACCGCGAGGTGCTCGCCGATCTCTTGGAGGAAAGCGCGGACGCAATCGCCGCCGCTGGCCTCCCGTCAGACCCAGATCGTTTTGTGGCTCACATCGCTACCGTCTGGTTCGATATGGCCCATCCGGCATATCCCCTCATCGCACGCGTGTTCGGCGAGAGCACTTGATACCCACGTCATAGCCGACCGTCGTGGCACTCGCCGGATGCTTACCTTTTGGATCCAGTACGCTCAACGGAAAGTCCAAACGGCGAATTTCATCGCAACGAGTGAGATGGAAGTGATTGCGCAGACGGTCTCTCACTTCGTTGCGTTTCTATCGCGTAGAAGCTTGTCACGCATCTCAAGTGCTAGAACGAAATTCCTCCTGAAGCGGATAGCTTCATCGAGATCGTTGAGGGCGAGATCCACCTGACCCCTCTGCATATATATGGCGGCACGGTAATAGAACACTTCGGCGTAGTCTCGTCGCAACTCTATTGCGGCACCGAAGTCCTTGAGCGCCAAGTCGGCTTTGCCAGCAGAGTGGTAGAGTAAGCCGCGATTGTAATATGTATTCGCTATGTCCGGCCGAAGGCGGATGGCTTCATTGTAGTCTGGAAGGGCAAGGTCGGCACGGCTCGTCTGAAAGTAGGCTAGACCACGGTCGCTGTAGGCATCCACATAATCGGGCTTGAGACGGATTGCTTCGCTGAAGTCCTTGATAGCAAGATCAAGTTGGCCAGTCCGCACGTAGGTGCTCGCGCGAAAGAAGAAGGCGTCGGGTCTAGTAGGTGCAATGCGAATGGCTTCAGTGGAATCTTGAAGGGCCTTGTCGAACTGGCCGAGCCTGTATTCGACTGAAGCACGTCCTAAATAGACTTCGGCATTGCGCCGCCCACGCTCGATGGCTGCGGTGTAACCATCAATCGCTAAGTCGAGTAGTCCCTTAGCTGAGTATATATTGGCACGTTGATGGAGAATGGCGGGATCGCTCGGCTTCAATCGAAGCGCTTCATCTAGATCCCGCAGAGCCAAGTCCGGATTCTTTAGAACTTCGTAGACCGCGGCACGACTAGTAAGAGATTGGCTTCGCCCGGGCTGCAAACGGATCGCCGTGTCGTAATCTTTGAGCGCCAGCTCCGCTTGCCCCATCTTCATGCGAACGCCACCGCGATTGTGAATAGCATCGGCGAAGGTTGGATTGAACTGGATGGCCGTATCATAATCCTTCAACGCCTGATCAAGCTGGCCCTTGCGTTCGTACACGAGCGCGCGTCCAACAAGAGCGTTACCGTGCCCTGGCACGAGTTGGATGGCAGTGTCGTAATCTTTCCGGGCGAGGTCGCTTTGTCCATGTTCCAGGTACAATCTGCCGCGATTTGCATATGCGTTCGCATGGTCTGGCTTCAGCTGAATGGCCTTGCTGTAATCTCGAAGCGCCAACTCTTTCTGGCCGGTGGACTCGTAGACGCTGCCCCGATTGTTGTAGAGTTGTGCTAGGTTTGGGTCGAGGTGGATGGCGTCGTTGAAGTCCTTTAAGGCGAGATCGAATCGACCAGTGATAGATTGGGCAATGCCGCGATTGTAGAGGGCACTCACCAGATGCGGATTGAGCCGAATCGCTTCACCGTAGTCTTGAATTGCAAGGTCCATGCGCCCCATAGAGGCGCGGGCCAAGCCTCGATCGTTGTACACGGCCGCGGCATCAGGTCTGAGACGGATCGCTTCATCGAAGTCTTTGATGGCCCATTCGAGTTGGCCCCTGCTGTGATAGAATGAACCGCGATAGTAGAATCCTGCTGGTCCCGTGGGATCGAGACGAATTGCTTCATTGAAGTCCTTTAGCGCTAGATCACCCTCCCCTTTGCCGACAAAGGCTGCGCCGCGGGCACAGAGCGCGATGGCAAGAGACTGCGGCGTTTCTCGGGCCGCACTGATAACAACATTGCAAGCGGCTATTCGCTCATCAGCCGGAGTAGCGGGAGCAATGCATAGAGCGCTTGAGTCTGCGTAAGCAGGGGCTTTTGCGGAGGGATCCGCCGCCGTGCGCTCGGTGGGCAGGGTCAATAGAAGGGAGGTCAAGAATAGCACTCCCCTCAGATCTACATTGTTTGCAATGAGGCGACGCAGCATCGCTACTTCCCAGCAACGTTCATTGGACGATAGGTCATTGACTAGTTCTCTATACGATGCTGCCACTGACGGCTAATCGGTCAGTTGAACGTGACTCTCAATATGGTCAGCCCTGCCAATAACCGTGCAACGCGGCATGGCATTGGAAGCCGTCCCCCTGCCGATGGTCACCGGAGGCGAGTTGAAGCAACGCGTTTGCGCTCGAATGGAACCTCTACGCGGTTCCATTCGAGCGCAGGCCGCCGTAGAGCCTGGCTGATTGCCGCCGAACGCCAAGCGCTCCAGTAGCTCTGCGTCGAAGTTTTGAGCGGAAAGCCTGGCTGGAAGCGCGCCAGGCTACGGCTCGAGAACGGCGCGCCGGCGTCGGAGGTAAACGGCAACGTGGCGGGCGCCCGAGCGCAGCTCGCGCCGGGTCTCCGGCCAGAGCAGCAGCACGATCAGGATGCTCACCGAAGCGGCCGCGCCGACCGCCGTCACCGATTCCAGGGTAAAGTTATGCGGCACGAGGGCACGGACGGACAGGACGGCCGCCGCGGCCGCGACGGCCGCCGACGCCGGCGGCGCGGCGGCCCGGCAGACGTCGCCGAGATGCACCGGGCCACGCCGCGTGGCCAGCCAGAAGGCAAGCGGCGTGCGTACGGCGACAGTGGCGATGGCCAGTCCTGCCGCCACGCCCACGCTGCCCCACGACAAGCCGGCGACGATCGCGGCCAGGCAGAGGCCGGCATCGAGCAGGTTTGCCCGCAGGAACTCCCTCGTTCGCCCCTGGGAGAGGAAGAGCAGCCCCATCGACAGCATCACCGGCAGGAAGATCGCCGTCGCGCTGAACAGCGACACCAGGGGAACCGCCGCCTCCCAGGAGCGGCCGAGCAGGATCTCCACCATCCAGTCGGCGGTGAGGGCGGCAACGGCGAAGACGGGCATGGTGAGCAGGCCAAGCTTCTGAACCATCTGCCGGAACATCACCCGATAGCGGTCCGGCTGCTCGACGAGGCGGCTGAGCGCCGGCATGCCCGCCGAATAGACCGGCGCGTTGATGGCATTGACGGGCAGCATCAACAGGCGCGCCGTGCGTTCGTACAGGCCGAGCGTCGCCGCGCCCCAGAGCCAGCCGATCATGATCTGGTCGAAGCTGCGGGACAGCGCCGTGGCAAAGCCGCTGACGGTGACGGAGGCGCCGAAATTCAGCAGCTCGCGCAGGCCCGGCGCGGCCGCCGGCCGCGCCGGCCGCCAGCGACAGACCAGCCAGCTTCCGACCATCAGCACGGCCGGCGTGATCAGGCGCTGGGCGACGAGCGCCCAGTAGCCCTCGCCTGCCACCGCCAGTCCGATCGCCGCGGCATAGCCCGCATAGTCGGCCACCGTTTCCAGGCCGGCGATGGCGCCAAATCGCATCTGGCGGCGCAGCAGGGCCCAATGCTGCACCGTGAGGCCACTCATGGCGAACCCCAGCGCCAGCCAGCGGGCAACCGCCGTCAGGTCGGGCTGATCGTAGAAATCCGCCAGCAAGGGGGCCACCAAGGCCAGCAACGCCGCGAGCAGGAAGCCAGCCCCTGCGTTGATCCAGAACAGCGCCGAGACCTGTGCCTGGGTGAGATCGTTCCTCTGGATGGTCGCCGACGAGAGGCCGAGTTCCTTGAGAAGGTCGAGGACCAGGTTGAGCGAAGCGACCATCGCCAGCAGGCCGAACGCCGCCGGCGGCAGGATCCGCGCCAGGATCACCAGGGTCACGAGCTGCCCGAGGACACGCACGGCCTGCGCGCCCATGAGCAACACGCCGCCACGTCGCGAGCGCCGGCCAAGATCGGCGTCGAGATGTCCTGTCGCTAGCTCCGCGTCAGGCGACGGCGCGCCGTTTTTCGGACGCGACATTGTCGATGTACCAGCGATAGGTTTCCTCGAGCCCGGCCTGCAGAGAGGTTCGGGCACGCCAGCCCAGCGAGGCCGCGAAGGACGTGTCGATCATCTTGCGGGGCGTGCCGTCCGGCCGCGAGGTGTCGAAGCGGATCCCGCCCTTGTAGCCCACGACCTTGCAGATCAGCTCGACCAGATCGCGGATCGGCACATCCGAGCCGCAGCCCAGGTTGACGATCCCCTCGTCGGAGTAATGCTGCATGAAATAGACCATGCCGTCGGCGGCATCGTCGACGAACAGGAACTCGCGGCGGACCGCGCCGGTCCCCCAGACCTCCATGGCCGGCGCCTGCGCGAGCTTGGCCTGATGCGCCTTGACGAGCAGGGCGGGCACGACGTGGCTCTGCAGGAGATCGAAGTTGTCGCCCGGGCCGTAGAGATTGGTCGGCATCACCGAGATGAAGTCGCAACCATACTGCTTGCGATAGGCCTGCCCGAGCTTGATGCCGGCGATCTTGGCAACGGCATACCACTGGTTGGTCGGTTCCAACGCACCGGTGAGCAGCGCCGACTCCGGGATCGGCTGCGGCGCCAGCCGCGGATAGATGCAGGACGAGCCGAGCAGCATCAGCTTTTCGACGCCGACACGGCGCGACGCCTCGACGATGTTCGACTGGATCATCAGGTTGTCGTAGATGAACTCGGCCGGCCGCGTGTCGTTGGCATAGATGCCGCCGACCCGGGCTGCCGCGAGGAACACCGCCTGCGGCTTGGCTTCGCGCATCCAGCGCTCGACCTGATCGGGATGGCGCAGATCCACCGACTCGCGCGGTGCCACGACGACCTCGCAGCCCTCGCTTTGCAGGCGACGGACCAGAGCGCTGCCGACCAGGCCGCGATGGCCCGCGACCCAGATCCGCTTATTGCGCAGCGTGTAGGGTGGGTTGCTGGGCATAACGCTCTCCCATTCCTTTCAGGATGACACGGTCGGCTTCGACCATCTCGGCGACGAGTTGCGGGAAGCTGGTGCGATGCCGCCAGCCGAGCTTGGTAATGGCCTTCGCAGGATCGCCGAGGAGAAGATCGACCTCGGTGGGCCTGCGATAGGCCGGATCCAGCGCTACCAATATCTGGCCGGTGCGCTTGCAGCAACCGCGCTCGTCGTCGCCGGAACCCTGCCATTCGATGTCGCGGCCGATCTGCCCGAAGGCGAGCTCGACGAACTCGCGCACCGTGTGAGTCTCACCCGTCGCCAGCACGTAATCGTCGGCCTCTTCCTGCTGGAGGATGCGCCACATGCCCTCGACATAGTCGCGTGCATGGCCCCAGTCGCGCTTGGCATCGAGATTGCCGAGATAGAGCCGGTCCTGATAGCCGCGCTCGATGGCCGCGACGGCGCGCGTGATCTTGCGCGTCACGAAGGTCTCGCCGCGGATCGGCGATTCGTGATTGAACAGGATGCCGTTGGAGGCATGCATGCCGTAGGCCTCGCGGTAGTTCACCGTGATCCAGTAGGCATAGAGCTTGGCGACGGCGTAGGGGCTGCGCGGATAGAACGGCGTCAGCTCGCGCTGCGGCGTCTCGCGCACCTTGCCGAACAGCTCGGAGGTCGACGCCTGATAGAAGCGCACGCGGTCCTGCATCTTCAGGATACGGATCGCCTCCAGCACGCGCAGCGTTCCGAGCGCGTCGGTATTGGCCGTGTATTCCGGCGTCTCGAAGCTCACCTGCACGTGGCTCTGCGCCGCCAGGTTGTAGACCTCGGTCGGCTGCACTTCGTTCATCAACCGCAGCAGATTGGTCGAGTCGGTCATGTCGCCGTAATGCAGGAACAGGCGCACGTCCCTCTCGTGCCGGTCGCGATAGAGGTAGTCGATGCGATCGGTATTGAGCGACGACGACCGACGCTTGATGCCGTGCACCACATATCCCTTGCCCAGCAGCAGGTCGGCGAGATAGGCGCCATCCTGCCCGGTGATTCCGGTGATAAGGGCAACTTTGTCCTTGGACATATTGGCGACCTTCCGTTCAGGAGAAGACGATCTGTTCAGCGACCCGGTCCCATGAATAGGATCCGATCACATGCCGCTGCGCAGCGACGGCCATGCCTTCCAACCGCTGCGGATCGGAAAGGGCATTCAGGATGGTTTCGGCGAGTTCCGAGGGGTCCGCACGATCGACCAGGAAGCCGTGACGCCCCTCGCCGACCAGCTCGGGAAGACCGTTACGCCGCAGGCCGACCACCGGCGTCCGCGATATCATGGCCTCGAGATAGACCTGCCCCCAGGGGTCGTTGAGCATCGGCTGCACGAGCAGGGTCGACTCGCGGTAGAGCCGCTGAAGCTCGGCCCACGGCAGATGGGCGCGCAGTTCGACGCCCGGCCGATCGCCGACGAAGGGCCGGCTGCGCTCGTCACCCACGATCGTGAGCTTGAGATCCGGCCGACGGCGGCGCGCCAGGTCGAATGCCTCCAGCAGCAGCAGGCCGCCCTTGGCCTGGAACAGATGCTTGGCGACGAAGAGCAGCGAGGGTTGCGAGAAATCCTTGGTGCCGAACCACGGCTCGATCGCGCCCATGCCCGACCCGACCGCCGTCACCCTGTCGGCCGGCAGGCCGTAATGCGAGATGATGTTGTCGCGCACGAAGGCGCCGAACGTGAAGACGTGGCTGAGGCCCGCCAGCGCTTCGCGCTCCGTGGCCTCGAAAGCCTGCAGCGCCTTGCGGCTGTAGCGGTCGGCATGGACGTGATGGAGGCGCGCCAGCGCCCAGCTGTGATCGCAGTAGAGGTAGTGCCGGGTGCCGCGGACCAGATCGCTGGCCGGCAGATCGAGCGTCCCGGTATGCAGCACGTGACGGACGCCGAGCTCCTCGGCCTGCCGGGCCACTTCGCGCGCCACGAGGCGGCGGGTGCGCAGGCTGCGCAGGACCTGCTCGGTCGATACCGGCCGGCCATGACCGGTCAGCATGTCCTGCAACGCAACGCCGAACTTGGCCAGCTTGCCGATCTTCGGATAGATGGCCTCGACGACCACGCCGAGACGCTCCAGCGCGTTCGACACGTTGGCCGGCGCGCCCGACCACGAACGCGGATTGCGTGGATCGCCGAACACGCAGCTCACCGCCACCCGCTCAAAGCGTGGTGAACGATCGGCGACGGGGGGCTCGCGCAGCTGAGTAACGACGGTGTTCATGTGCTCGCATCGAAACACCGCACATCACGTTGCGACAAGTGATCAAGATGTGACTGCCTGGAAGCGAAAAAAGCGGCTTCCCGCGCGCGAGAAATGCAACCGGCGACAAGTGACCAACCTGTGACCGAGAGGATGCGAGAAATGCGACACCACAGATTGGTCACGCTGCAGTCACCTCGCTTCTCCGATACTCCGCGTCGGAGGCGCAAACATGCAGGGATCTGTCCGCTTCAAGGACGAAGGGATTGCCATCGATCGCGCGGGCAGCGGCAGCGATTATGCGCGCGCCACCAATGCCGACGGACGNGAGCTGGTGTTCTTCTGTCCTGANGTCACCGATGCGAGCACGCTGAAACGTGTGCAGCAGTTCACCGANCACGGCTATCGCGTGACGGTGTTCGGCTTTCGTCGGCATCGTTACAACAGCGAATATCAGCCGACCTGGCCCCACGTGCCGCTCGGCTTCACCAGCGATGGCCGCTACGGCCAACGCCTCGGCGCCTTGCTGCGGGCCATTCCGACGATCATTGCGCGTCGCCGGCTGCTGAAGGAGGCGTCGGCCTACTATGCGCGCAACATCGACCAGCTCGTCCTGGCGATCCTGGCGCGCTTCATCTCTTTTTCGAAGGCGCCGTTGATCTACGAGGTGCTCGACATCCCCCAGATCCTGATCGGCGATGGATTTGCATCGCGTCTGATTCGCGCCGTCGAGCGGATGTGCCTGCGCAGTACGCGCCTGCTGGTCCTATCGTCGCCGGGATTCCACCGCGCATTTTACGATGCTGTCCAGAAATATCGTGGTGACTGGTTCCTGCTGGAGAACAAGCTTCATCCCTCAATCACGCGACGCCGCACTCTCCCCACGCGCGAGGGTCAAGGGCAGCGCCCCTGGGTTGTCGGATATGTCGGCCTGATCCGCGGCCAGGAGACATTCGATCTCATAACCCGGCTCGCCGAGCGCCTGCGGGGTCGCGTCATCTTCAAGTTCCGCGGGGTGCTGACGACGGTGGACCAGGCGCGTTTCGACGACGCCCTGGCACGTCACCCCAACATCGTCTATGGCGGCCCGTATCTTCCCCACAACGATCTCGAGGACATCTATGGCGAGGTCGACTTCGCCTGGGCGCTCGACCTCGAGCACACCGACCACAATTCGCGCTGGCTCATGCCCTGTCGTTTCTACGAGGCGGGCTACTTCGGCGTGCCCTGCCTCGGCGTTCAAGGCTTCGAGGTCGGCTCCATGCTCGAACGACATCGAATCGGCTGGACATTCGACGAGCCGCTGGAAGAGTCGCTGGTTCGTTTCTTCGAAGAACTAACGCCGGACGAATATATCCGCATTCGCGGCCGCTTGCGCGCTGCACCGCGTAACATGTTTGTGGCCGGCGACGATGTCCGCCAGCTTTGCGAGATGCTGGTCTAGGCGTTTTGCTCTGGACATCTTCACTCTGAGCTGATTGGCGCCACCGGCTCTCAGCTTTCACGTTCCTCTCCTTCTTAAGGGGAGAAATTCGTCGTATTCGCACGCCCTTCATTCTCCTCTCCCCCGCTTTGGGGGAGAGGTAGGGTGAGGGGGAAATGACGGATACTTAGGTCAAAGGAGCGTGTGCTCGCGCTCGCCCCCTCACCTAGCCTCTCCCCCCCCAATGGGGGGAGAGGTACATGATTGAAGCGGCTGTCCCTCAGGAAGCGACGGCCCGGCGATTGATCATGACGCAGTCGAACTCGACCAGGCGCAAGGCAGTATCGCGGCTCACGGCGTACATGCCGGTGATATCGAAGCCGAGTTCGTCGAGGCGTCGCAGCGTATCCATATAGCCCGGCATTCCCTTGTAGATGCCGAGCACGGATGCCTCGGTTTGCAGGGCCCGCACGGCCTGCAGGCTTTGGCCCGCGCCGCGCAACACCTCGAGGTCGTACCCCTGGGTGTCGAGCTTGAGGTAGGGACGGCGGAAGCCCAACCGCTCCTGCAAGGCCGGCAGCACGACATCGAGAGACCGCACCGCCACGGCCTCCTGGGCACTGGCGACGTTGAGGGCCTCGTATTCCTTCACCTGGCGATGATCCGGCTCGAGAAAGGAGCTGAACTGATCGGACACCATCACATTGATGGCCTTCTGCTCGTCGTGCGCCCCCAGGGCGTAGCCCTCGACGTGCCAGTCGGCGTCCTCGCGGGCCCGTGCGCGCAACAACTCGACATGGCGCGCCACCGGTTCGAACGAGACGATCTTGCCGTCATAGAGCACGCGGTCGCGCAGGAAGTCGTGATACTGGCCGACATTGGCGCCGACATCGAGCACGCAGTCGATCTCGAGGCGTATCAGAAGCTCACGCAGATGCAGCGCAAAGTCGCGCTCGCGCATCTCGCGCAACGGCACGATGTCGTACCCCAGCGAGCGGCTGACCTTGAGCACCGAATCCTTGACGATCTTGAGCATGACGATCTCCAACTCGACCCTTGGGAATGCAGAAGATTTGACAAGCCGACTGCGACGACAGCCGTCGATCTCCGGTCGACGGCGGCGCGCCTGGTAACGTTCGGCCCGGCCCCTAAGTCTTTGCATTTCCGGCAAAATATCAGTGACCAGTCTGTGATCGTCGGATTCCCACGTTGAGCGCCGGAGCGGACAAGTTCATCAAGATCCGGGTATCATGTTGAGACCCTGCTGCAGTAATGGTTGAATGCTACGCCCTGGCGAATAATGGAGACGGTATGACCACAAGGCGTGGCACCGCAGCCCCTTGGGGGGCGGCTGCACTGAGTTCGATCGTCACAATTGGCGCCCTGACGATGGGTGCCCAGGCACAGACGGCCCCGGGCAGTCCGGGCCTGCCACCGCCGCGTCTCGAGCGGCCGGACGACAGGACGGAGTCCCAGCGGGAGGCCGAAAACTTCGACCCCAAAGGGGTCCGGGTTGGCAGTTTCATGCTGTTTCCCAGCCTTGAGCTGAACGAGGCGTTCAACGACAACGTCTACGCCCAGACGTCGTCGGCCGGGCCGACAGCGAGCTTTTTGCAGGTGATCAAGCCAGCCGCCGAGCTCCGCTCGAACTGGACGAGTCACATGCTTAACCTCTATGTCCGAAGCGCCATCGGCTTCTATACGGCGGCGTCGACCCAGAACTATCAGGACGTCTCCGCCGGCTTCGACGGTCGGGTCGACATTCAGCGCAACTGGAACGTCTATGGCGGCTTCTCGTTCAACCGCAAGCATGAGGTCCCCGGTCTTCCCAATACGGTGACGGGACCGACGAACGCCACAATCTACAACCAGATTTCGGGAAACGCCGGCTACTATCAGAAGATCAACCGATTCAGCGGCCGGGCGGAATTCAACGTCGACAACTACACCTATTTCGACAACGGCCTGGGCATCAACCAAGGCGTCGTGCCCAATAACGATCGCAATCGCACGGAAATGCGCGAATCGCTTCGGTTCGGCTATGAATTCCTCGACGGCTACGAGTTCTGGGTCCGCGGCAGCCTGAACCAGCGCCTGTACAACACCTACATCGACATCAGCGGGTTTGCCCGCAATTCCACCGGCTGGGATGTCGTCGGCGGCATCACCCTCAATCTCGGCGGGCTGATCAATGCCGAAGCCTTCGGCGGCTACCTGCAGCAGAATTACGTGAATCAGGGGACCATCCCCCTGCAGGGCGCGATGTTCGGCTTCCTTGCCAACTGGAACCCGATCAAGCCGCTCTGGGTCAGACCCTATGTCCGCCGCACGGTGAATGAAGCGGCGTATGTCGGTCAATCGGGCTATCTCGCCACGTCAATGGGCTTCGGCGCGACCTATGATCTGCGCCCCGACATCCAGCTCAACGGCGGCTTCGACTACACCATCGCCGACTATCAGGGTTTCACGACCTCGACGACGCCCAGCCAATATGACCAGTACGTCACGTTCGGCGCGGGCCTCATGTATACCCCCGTTCGGCAGTTCTTCATCGGACCGAGCTATCAGTTCGTGCACCGGGCCTCCAATCAGCCCGGCCTGGATTATTCGCAGAACGTCGTGATGCTTCGCCTCGGTGCTCGCTTGTAGCAACCCCGCCCCAGTAAACGGATTAGTAAAACGTGTTCGAGCATCCCATCCCTGGACCGGTCCTGGTGACCGGCGGCGCCGGTTACATCGGCAGCCATGTCTGCAAGGCCCTGGCCGAAGCCGGCGTCCAGCCCGTATGCCTCGACACGCTCGAGAAGGGCCACGACTGGGCGGTCCGCTGGGGACCGCTCGAACAGGGCGACATCGGCGACGGCCGCTTCGTCGAAGAGGTGTTCCTGCGCCACAAGCCGCGTGTGGTGATCCATCTCGCCGGATATATCGAGGTGGGCGAATCGGTGTCCCAGCCGCAACGCTACCTGCACAACAATGCCGGCAAGAGCCATGTTCTGATCGGCGCCGCGGTACGCCATGGCGTCGAGGCCTTCGTCTTCTCCAGCACCTGCGCCGTCTATGGCCTTCCCCAGACCGAGCAGCTGGCGGAAACCCATCGCATTGCGCCGATCAATCCCTACGCCTCGTCGAAGGCCAGCGTCGAGCGCGCCCTGGCAGCGGCGGCATGGCGCGGCCTGCGCGCCGCTTCGCTGCGCTACTTCAACGCGGCCGGGGCCGACGCCAGCGCCATGATCGGCGAGGCGCACGATCCGGAAACCCATCTCATCCCGCTCGCGATCGATGCGGTGCTGGGCCTCAGGCCCTGCCTCATCATCCACGGGTCGGACTATGCGACCGAAGACGGATCGTGCGTGCGCGACTATGTGCATGTGAGCGATCTCGCTGACGCGCATTTGCGCGCCGTGCGCTGGTTGCTGACGCAGAGCAGCCGGACCGGCCGGCACGATGCCTTCAACCTCGGCTCCGGGGTCGGCTACAGCGTCAAGCAGGTCGTCGATTCCGTTGGCAGGCTCGCCGGACAGCAGGTGCCGCATGTCTTCGGCGCCCGGCGGCCCGGNGATTCGCCCCGCCTGGTGGGCGCCATTGCCAAGGCCCAGGAGCAGCTGGGCTGGGTGCCGCAGCGGGGCCTGGAAACCCAGATCGAGGATGCGCTGCGCTGGCGCCGCGCCCTGATCCGCTGAGCGTTCGCTGACCGAGCTCCGACGGTTCGCTTGCCGACCTGAGGCTTCGACTGGCGGCATTCGGAGTGATTTGACCTTTTGGCCGACGGGCGGACATGGGAAACCAGAGTCCCTTCAACCCGCAGGTCAAAATGAGCGCCGTCAAAGCCGCTAAACGAATCAGCACGCCGCAGATCCGTGCCCGCAAGGGCCAGGAGCCGATCGTCTGCCTCACGGCCTACACCACCGAGATGGCGCGCCGGCTGGACCCCCATGTCGACCTGCTGCTGGTTGGCGATTCGCTCGGCATGGTGATCTACGGTTTCGACAGCACCCTACCCGTCACCCTGGACATGATGATCGCCCATGGGGCGGCCGTGGTCCGCGGCGCCTCGCGCGCCTGCGTGATCGTCGATCTGCCCTTCGGCAGCTATCAGGCGAGTCCGGAACAGGCGTTTCACAGCGCNGCCCGCGTCATGGCCGAGACCGGGGCGAGCGGCGTCAAGCTCGAAGGCGGCGAAGCGCTGGCCGACACCGTGCGTTTCCTCACCCAGCGCGGCGTGCCGGTCTGCGCCCATGTCGGCCTGATGCCGCAGGCGGTGAATGTCGCCGGCGGCTTCAAGGCCACGGGTCGCTCCGAGGAAGAGGCGAGACAGGTAACGCGCGACGCCGAAGCAATGGCCGAGGCCGGCGCCTTCGCCATCGTCCTCGAAGGCACGCTCGAACCGGTCGCGAAAGCCATCACGGCGGCCCTGCCCATCCCCACTATCGGGATCGGCGCCTCGCCGGCCTGCGACGGCCAGATCCTGGTGATCGACGACGTGCTCGGCCTGTTCAGCGACTTCACCCCGAAGTTCGTGAAGCGCTACGCCGAACTCGGCAANCAGATCTCCGAAGCGGCGGCCAGCTATGCAGCCGATGTGCGCGCCCGTCGATTTCCCGCACTGGAGCATTGCTTCCTGCCCAAATCCGGTGGTCAATCACGCTCATAAGAAGTGGTCCCGGGAAAGGACCGAGAAACGGACCGAGGAACCGACCGGGGGCGGGAACGAGTGGGAATGGAAACGTTCGATTATGTGATCGTCGGCGCCGGGTCGGCCGGCAGTGTGCTGGCCGGTCGGCTGAGCGAGGATCCCAACGTAACGGTCTGCGTGCTGGAAGCGGGTCCCCGGGACTGGCATCCCTTCATCCATATCCCGGCCGGCTTCATGTACACCCTGGTCGATCCCAAGGTGAACTGGCTCTACAAGTCCGAGCCGACCGAATGGACCGGCGGCCGCAGCATCTCCGCCCCGCGCGGCAAGACCTTGGGCGGATCGAGCTCGATCAACGGCCACATCTACAATCGCGGCCAGCGCCTCGACTTCGACGGCTGGGCGCAGCGCGGCAACCGCGGCTGGGGCTATGCCGACGTGCTCCCCTACTTCCGTCGCAGCGAACGGCGCATGGGCGAAGCCGACCCGACGTTCCGCGGCCGCGACGGCAATCTGCCGATCACCGATCTGGAATGGCGCGACCCCCTCTGCGAGGCCTTCATCGAGGGCGCGGTCGAGATGGGGATCCCGCGCAACGCCGACTACAACGGCACGACGCAGGCGGGCGTGAGCTACGTGCAACGCATCGTGAATAACGGCCGCCGCGTCAGCGCCGCCCGCGGCTACCTTCATCCGGCGATCAAGCGGGGCAATCTCACCGTGCGCACCCATGCGCATGCCACGTCGATCCTGCTCGACGGCAAGCGCGCCGTCGGCGTGCGCTACCTCAAGGGCGGCCGCGGCGGCACGCCGGTGGAGGTCCGCGCCCGCAAGGAGGTGATCCTGTCCGGCGGCACCGTGAACTCGCCGCAGCTCTTGCAGGTCTCGGGCATCGGTCCGGCGCCGCTGCTGAAGTCGCTCGGCATCGAGNTCCGGCATGAGCTGGCCGGCGTCGGCGAGAACCTGCGCGACCACTACGCGCCGCGCTTCGTGGCGCGCGTCAAGAACGCGATCAGCATCAACGAGCGGTCCAAGGGCCTGCGCCTGGTGGGCGAAGTGCTGAAATACGCCGCCACCCGGCGNGGCATCCTCTCGCTCAATCCCACCCTGATCTACGTCTTCTGGAAATCCGACGAGCGGGTCGACAATTACGACCTGCAGCTCACTTTCACGCCGGCGAGCTACAAGGAAGGCGTGCAGTCGACCCTCGACGACTTCCCCGGCATGACCATCGCCTCCTGGCAGCAGCGCCCCGACAGCATCGGCTTTGTCCGGGCGCGTTCGGCCGATCCCTTCGTGCACCCGATCATCCAGCCGAATTACCTGGCCGCCGAAAGCGACCGGCAGGTCCTGCTGGCCGGCATGAAGCTCGCGCGCCGCCTCCTGGGTTCGCGGCCGCTCAGCAAGTACTACGATCGCGAGGAATTNCCCGGCTCACAGGCGCAATCGGACGACGATCTGATGGCCGCCGCCAAGGAACGCGGCACGACCACCTTCCATCTCATGGGGACCTGCCGCATGGCGCCCGACAGCGATCCCACCGCCGTGGTGGACGATCAGTTGCGCGTGCGCGGGCTGGAGGGGCTGCGCGTCGTCGACGCATCGATCATGCCGACCATGCCGTCCGCCAATCTCAACGCTTCGGTCCTCATGATCGCCGAAAAGGCATCCGACCTGATCCGGGGCCGCCCCGCCCTCGACGCCGTGTCGTTGAAGGACTGATGGCCGACGCCGCCAACGATCCCGCCATCGACGCCATCTCCGCGCTGGTGCCGGCGACCTTGCGCGCGTTGCATGCCGTCGAGTTCGCGAGCCGCCACATCTCCCCCTATGCCCTGCCGCAGCTGATCGACGCCATCGTCGGCCGCAACGACGACCTTGCCCCGGCGCTGGCCCTGTCGCGCGCGGTGGAGTGGCCCGACCGGCTGGCCCCGGTGCGCGACCATCTCGAGCGCGCGGCCGAAGCCGCCGGCGAGACGCTGGCCGGCATCATGGCGGCCCCCGATGCGCCGCAGCCCATCGTTGCGGCCTATCGTGCGCTGCGCGGCTACGCGCGCGCCTGCGAGGCGCTCTATCCTTTGGCGCCGCACCTGCGCTCGGTCAGCCATTTCTTCCTGGAACAGGCGGCGAGAACCGACCCCGATCTGGCAAGCCGCCTGGCGGCCGCCGATCCGACGCGCGACGGCGTGGGCTTCATGCATATCGCCGGACCGGCCGGCACGCGCGGCGCCTTCTCGCTCTACGTGCCGGAGTATTACGACGCCGCGCAGCCCTGGCCGCTGGTCGTGGCAATGCATGGCGGCAGCGGCAATGGCGGCGCCTTCCTCTGGAGCTGGCTGCGCGAAGCCCGCACCCGCGGCTTCATCCTGATCGCCCCCACCGCCTTCGGCTCGACCTGGTCACTGATGGAACCGGACGTCGACGGGCCGCGCATCGACCGCATGGTCGAGGACGTCGCCANCGACTGGAACNTCGACGCCTCCCGNCAGCTGCTCACCGGCATGAGCGACGGCGGCACGTTCACCTACGTGCTGGGNGTGCGACGCGACTGCCGNTTCACCCATCTCGCTCCGATTGCCGCCAGCTTCCATCCGATGCTGATGACTTTTGCCGATGCCTCGCGCCTCGAGGGCCTGCCCATCCATATCGTCCATGGCGTGCAGGACTGGATGTTCCCGCCGGAGATGGCGCGTGGCGCGGAGCGCNCATTGACCGAGGCCGGCGCGTCGGTGGTCTATCGCGAGATCGCCGACCTCTCGCACACCTATCCGCGCGACGAGAATNCGCGGATCCTCGACTGGTTCCTGGCAGACAGGACTTAAGGCCGCGGCCCGTCGTCGGCGCCGATCGGTGCCGAAACGCCGCCGCGCGAGGGCGGTACCGCCTGCCCCGACAATCGCAATGTACGCTCAAGCAGAAGCTCGTAGATCGGGCGTCCGCCCAGGGCCTGTGCCACGGCATTCGACGTCATGCAGGTCACGATCAGCGGCAGGATCAGCGCATAGCCGCCCGTCAGTTCGGCCGCCAGCACGACACCGACCAGGGGCGCGCGAACCGTTGCCGAGAACAAGCCCCCCATGGCCGCGATGGCGAAGGCCGCGCCGGTAAGCGGCGGCGTCGGCAGCAAAGCCTCGACCGCCAGGCCGAAGATCAAGCCCAGAGCCGTCGCAAGCGTCAGCATCGGTGAGAAGATGCCGCCCGGCACGCCGACCGGGTAGCTCACCATCGCCCCCACGAAGCGCAGCACGACCAGCACCAGCAGGGTCATGAGGGGCAGGTTGCCGGTGACCAGCCCNGGGATCAGCAGTTCGCCGCCCGTGACAGCCTGGGGCAGGACGAGGGCCAGCGCGCCCACCACGAGCCCNACGACCAGGGCGGGCACGAACGGCGCCTTGCGGAACGTCTTGGCCGTCCAGTCGAGCATGAACAGGATCGTTCGATTGAACAGTCGCCCGACACCTCCCAGCACGACGCCGAGCACGAGAAAGGCGGGCAGCATGGAGAGCGGCATCTCGGCATTTTCGAGTTTCAGCTGCGGTGCCGTGCCGCCCACGAGTTCCATGGCGATCGCGCTCGAGGCCGAAGCAATGATCACTGCCGTGTAGGCGCGAAACGTGTAGGCGAACTGCTTGCGGGTCTCCTCGATGATGAACAGGATCGCCGCCAAAGGCGCATTGAAGGCTGCCGCCAATCCGGCCGCCGCACCGGCAGCAAGAAGGCCGCGCAACTCCGCTGTCTGAAAGCGAAGACGCTCGGAGATCGCCGCCGCAATCGCGGCGCCCATATGGATGGTCGGCCCCTCGCGGCCGGCAACCAGGCCTGAAGACAGCGACAGCACGCCCGCCACAAACTTCACCGGCAGGATGCGCCGCCAGCGCACCTCGCGCAGGCCCTCCATGGCGCCTCCGCCGCAATCGCGGCGCCCATATGGATGGTCGGCCCCTCGCGGCCGGCAACCAGACCTGAAGACAGCGACAGCACGCCCGCCACAAACTTCACCGGCAGGATGCGCCGCCAGCGCACCTCGCGCAGGCCCTCCATGGCGCCTTCGATCTCCTGCACGCCGCTGCCGGCCGCCTCGGGAGCGATCCGCCGCGTCAGCAAGAAAGCAGCGACCAGGGCGACGGCGGCAACACCGGCTGCCAGCAGAATCGTGCCGACGCCGGAACCAAATTGCGCCACCAGCCAGGACGGCCAGGGCGACAGCGTATCGACGGCAAGATGGAAGCCCGCCCCGATCACGCCGGTCAGGGCACCGCACAGGGCAGCAAGAAGGTAGAACAGACCGTCGGAGATCGGCGCTCTGGCTGGTCGATCTCCCGCAGTCACACGCCCTCCCCCGCTTCAGTGGGCGGTCATAATGCCCGTCGATGCCGTCCTGTCAAAGCCGGGCGCGCAACAGCCAGCCGTCGTCGGTCTGCAAGCGATCGAACCTCACGCCAAAGGCGGCATCGAGGCAGGGATCCTCGAGCAAGGTCCGCGCCGGTGCATCCGCGACGACCGAGCCGCGATCGACCAGGACGATGCGATCGAAGTAGCTGAAGGCGAGGTCGA
>JGI26527J51213_1000749_pt1 | contig 26470 bp, 19 predicted proteins | sample ThiBiot_300_biof_FD_51213 | JGI IMG/M metagenome (IMG submission 51213) | reverse complement strand
GTTCCCTCGAAAGCGCCGGCGGCGCCGGTGATCACGAGCGAGACGGCGGCAAGCGCGACCCAGGTCAAGCTGGCCGGCACCGCCACGGCCGGCCTGGTGGTTGACATTTACGACCAGGGCACACTGCTCGGCTCGGTCAAGGCCAGCAGCACTGGAACCTGGACGTTCACCACCTCCAGCCTCGCCAATGGCGACCATGTCTTCACCGCCAGAGCCACCGACGCATATACCAACAGTAGTGCGTCGTCGGCCGCGGTTAGCGTCACGGTGACCGCGTCGGGTCAGACCACGACGCCGGCGCCCGCGGTGCCGACCATCGCATCGTTCTCTGACGACAGCGGTGTGGCAGGCGATCACATCACGAACGACAACACCCTGACTTTGTCCGGCGCGGCTGCAGCCAATAGCACCGTTAAGATCTATGATGGTGCAAAGCAGGTCGGCACGGCGACGGCCAACAGCAGCGGCGCTTGGTCGTTTACGACTGCGGCCCTGGCCGACGGCGCGCACAGCTTTACCACGACGGCAACGGCCGGTTCGACGACGAGTGCGGCTTCGGCTGCGTTGGCCGTGACGATCGATACTGCTGCGCCAACAGCCCCGGTGATCGCATCTTCGGCGCCGACCGGCACCAACGCCTTTTTGTTGAAAGGCACGGCTGAGGCCAACAGTGTCGTTAAGGTTTTCGACGGCACCACCCAGATCGGCACAGCTACGGCTGACAGCAAGGGTGCGTGGACCTACACAACCAGTTCGCTGTCCAGCGGGAGCCATAGCTTCACGGCCAAGGCCATGGACGTCGCTGGCAATACTGGCGTGGCGTCGACTGCCGTAGCTGCTACGGTGTCGGCCCCGGCTGCACCTAGTGCGCCTACGATCGTTTCCTTCTCGAACGATAGCGGTGTCGCCGGCGACGGCATCACCAACGACAACACGGTCACGCTGACCGGCAAGGCGGCGGCGAACAGCACCATCAAGGTCTTCGACGGTGCTAAGCAGATCGGTACGGCGACTGCCGACGCCAATGGAGCTTGGTCCTTTACCAGTGCTGCGTTGACGGATGGCAATCACAGTCTGACCGCGACTGCCACCAGTGGCAGCCTCACCAGCTCGGCTTCGACGGCACTTTCTCTCGTCATCGACACCGTCGCGCCGGTCGCGCCAACGGTAACAATGTCGACCTCGGCCTCGACTCTCGCGAGCACGAAGGTCGCGCAGCTGACTGGAACGGCGGAAGCCAACAGCACTGTCACGGTCTTCGACGGAACGACAAAGATCGGTACGGTGACGGCCAATAGCAGCGGTGCGTGGACATTCACCACTGCGACACTCGCTACCGGCAGCCATAGCTTCACCGCGAAGGCGATGGACGCGGCAGGCAATACCGGCGTGGCGTCGGCTGCGCTCGGCGTTACAGTATCGGCTTCGACCCCGAGTGCTCCCAGTGCGCCGGCGATCGTGTCCTTCTCCAACGATAGCGGTGTCGTCGGCGATGGCATTACCAACGATAATACGCTCACTCTGACCGGCACGGCCGCCGCAAACAGCACTGTCAAGGTTTACGACGGTGCAACGCAGATCGGCACGACCACGGCCAATGCCAGCGGTTCGTGGAGCTACATCACATCCGTTCTCACGGATGCGAAGCATGTGTTGACGGCGACGGCGACGAACAGCACCGGCCAGACCAGCAGTTCATCGGCGACCGTTGCGGTCACGATTGATACCAAGGCGCCGGATGCTCCGACCATTGATGGATCGACTGCTGGCGCAGTCCAAGCTCTCGCCGCGAGATCGACGTCGTCCACTAGCACCACCGCTAGATCGAACGTTGTCAATCTGACGGGCACGGCTGAGGCCAAGAGCACGATCGACATCTTCGACGGGGGCAAGAAAATCGGCTCGGTGACCGCTGCTGCAGATGGGAGTTGGAATTTCACTACTGATGCGCTCACGGTCGGGCATCATACCTTTACGGCGAAGGCAACGGACGTCGCCGGGAACGCCGGTAAAACCTCGACGGTTCTGGATATCGATATCACTGCGCCGACCCCAACTCCGTCAAAGGCTCCAAGCATTGTGTCGTTCTCGAATGACACGGGTAAGGCTGGTGACAATATCACCAGCGACAGCACACTGACCTTGAAGGGCACTGGCGACGCCAACAGCACCATCAAGGTGTTCGATGGCAGCAAGAGCCTCGGCACGGTCAAAACCGATGCGAATGGGGCCTGGACCTACACCACCGCAGTTCTAGCCGACGGCGCGCATAACCTGACGGCAAAGGCTGTCGATGCTTCCGGGAAGTTGGGTACGTCTTCTGCGGCTCTCGCCGTGACGATCGATACCCATGCGCCAAACGCACCCACGCTCGGGATCTACTCATCTGACGGCAAAGCTCTCGGCGGTAGCACGACGGTTGACGACTTCCTGTTGAAGGGTACGGCTGAAGCCAACAGCATCGTCAAGGTTTTCGATGCTGGCAAGCAGATCGGTTCCGTCACGACAAAGAGCGATGGCACCTGGAGCTACGACACCGGGCACGTCGCCGACGGCAGTCACAACTTCACTGCAACGGCGACCGACATTGCCGGAAACGCCAGTGCGACTTCTTCAGGAAAGGGCATTTCGGTTATCGATGCCCCGACCACGACGTCGTCGGCTGGTCTTACGGACGTCTTCAGTGGCTGGTTCAACTCGGTGGTTATCAAGGGGACCTCCGACGCCTATAGCCAAGTGAAGATCTACGATAGTGGCAAGTCGATAGGCACGGTGACTGCGGATAGCGATGGCGCCTGGACATTTGCGAGTTCGTCGGGGCTATCCAATGCGCTTCATACCTTTACCGCGAAGCAGGTCGACCAGGCCGGGCACGAAAGTGCGCTTTCCGGAAGCGCGATCGTCGGGACGCTCGGCAAGAATACCCTTGTCGGGACTTCCGGAGACGATATCTTTATCGGTCGGGGGCATCCGGATACGTTCGTATTCGCCCCGAATTTCGGTAACGATGTCATCAACGATTTCCGTGCGAGCGGTTGGGGCCACGACGTCGTGCAGTTCAGCAAGAGCATTTTTGACAACTTTGCTGATGTTCTCGCGCACGCGACACAAAGCGGTCAGGATGTGGTGATTTCTGCTGGACATCACGACTCGCTGACACTCAAGAACACGAAGCTCGCTGCACTCGATAAATCTGACTTCCACTTTGTGTGATCGTTACATCAATGTGATGGGCAAGATGGCGTATCCATCGAGAAATAGCCTCGATGGATACGATACGGGGGACGGCTATCATGGTTAGCTTTGGCCGGCGGGGGGCAACGCCCCCGCCAGTAAATATCGAGGTCAATCGCACGGCTGCTTTCAAAGCAGCCGTGCGAGCTTTTATTGAGCGATCGAAGTCGCAGTCGGAGGCGCAGCCGCAGGATAGCGCGCTCAAGCGCATGCTCGACGCGGCGAGGAGCAGGCTGTTTTCCAACAAGCCGCGTGAGAAGGCGGAATATGCGGCTCCGAAATCGGAGATCGCAACCTTCCTGTCTTCCTGCCGCGATATCTTCTGGGGCTTGGCCATCTTCAGCGGCGTCAGCAACATCCTGATGCTGACCGGCTCGTTTTTCATGCTGCAGGTCTACGATCGGGTACTGCCCAGCCGCAGCATTCCGACACTGCTGGCCCTATTGGGCCTGGCCATCGTCCTGTACGCGTTTCAAGGCATTCTGGATCTCATTCGTGGCCGCATCAGCGTTCGCATCGGCCGTTACCTCGACGAAACACTGGGTCTCCGCGTTTATGATGCCGTCGTTCGTCTCCCCTTGAAGACGAAGGGGGATGGCGACGGACTTCAGCCGTTGCGCGATCTCGACCAGGTCCGCAGTTTCCTCTCCAGCGGTGGACCTTCGGCGCTGTTCGATCTCCCATGGATGCCGATCTATCTTGGTATCTGTTTCCTGTTTCACTTCTGGATCGGTGTCACCGCGTTGGTTGGTGCGATGCTGCTCGTCGCGATCACCATCCTGACCGAAGTTCGGACTCAGGCGCCGACCAAGGCATATGCTCGCTTCGCAGTTTCGCGAAATGCATTGGCCGCAGAAGGCCGGCGGAATGCCGAGGTGCTGCATGCCATGGGCATGCGCCGTCAGACCGCAATGCGCTGGCGCGAAACCAATCAGAAGTATCTCGCGGCTCAGGAAGCTGCGAGCGATGTGGCGAGTGGTCTTGGCGGTACGTCCAAGGTGCTTCGCGCAATTCTGCAGTCGCTCGTCCTGGCGGTGGGCGCCTATCTGGTGATTTATCAGGAATCCACGGCAGGTATCATCATCGCCGGATCGATCCTGACCTCGCGTGCGCTGGCGCCCGTTGAAATGGCCATCGCCAACTGGAAAGGCTTCGTTAGTGCCCGGCAATCCGGCCGGAGGCTCGATCAGTTGCTCACGCTGTTGCCGCCCGAAGAGCAGCAATTGTCGCTGCCGGCACCGGAAGAAGGCATTTCGGTTGACCACGTTTACGTCAATGCACCCGGCACCGAACGGCAGATCCTGAGCGATATCTCGTTCAAGCTGAAGAAAGGCGAGGGGCTCGGGATTATCGGTCCGAGCGGATCGGGCAAGTCGTCACTCGCGCGTGCAATGGTGGGAGTCTGGCCGCAACTGCGGGGCAAGATCTCGCTCGATAATGCGTCGATCGTGCAGTGGTCATCGGACGCTCTTGGAAAGCATATCGGGTATATGCCGCAAGACGTGGAATTGTTCGATGGCAGCATCGCGATGAACATCGCGCGTTTCGATCCGAAGGCCAGTCCTGCGTCCGTTCTGGACGCTGCGCGCGCTGCGGGAGCTCACGACCTGATCCTGTCGTTCCCCGACGGCTACGGCACCAAGATCGGTGAAGGCGGCATGGCGTTGTCGGCCGGCCAGCGTCAGCGCATCGCATTGGCGCGGGCGTTCTATGGCAACCCGTTCCTGGTCGTGCTGGACGAGCCGACGTCGAACCTCGATTCCGAGGGCGAAGAGGCGCTGACGGAAGCCATTCTGAATGTCCGACGCCGCGGCGGCATCGTGGTTGTGATTGCCCACCGCCCGAAGGCTCTCGATGGCGTCGACCATGTTCTGGTCATCGCCGACGGCAAGGTGCAGTCGTTCGGCAACAAGGAGGACGTGCTTCGCAAGGTGCTTCGCACGGCGCCGCCGCTCAAGGTTGTTGGAGATAACCGATGAGCGCGCCCGCAACCCCCGCACTACACTCGATCCAGCGATACATGGTTGCTGGCATGATCGCTGCTGCATTGGTCACTTTCGGCATCGGGGGATGGGCCTCGACGACGGAGTTGTCGGGTGCGGTGATCGGTCAAGGCACGGTCATCGTCGATTCAAGCGTCAAGAAGGTGCAGCACCCCACGGGTGGCGTCGTGAGTGAGCTGCGAGTGAAGGATGGCGACCGGGTCAAGGCCGGCGACATTCTCGTGCGATTGGACGAAACGCAAACGCTGGCGAATGCGACCATCATCACAAAGAGCTATGACGAACTGCTGGCGCGGCAGGCGCGCCTTGAGGCGGAACGCGATGGCGCAGATCAGGTTGTTTTCCCATCGGCATTGGTCGATCGCGCTCGGGATGCGAGCTCGGAGGCTGCCCGTGCCATTGCGGCAGAGCGCAGCTTGTTCGACCTGCGCCGGCTGGCGCGTGGCGGACAGAAGGCGCAGCTCAAGGAGCGCAGCGCGCAGCTGAGGGATGAGATCAAGGGTTATTCCGGACAGGTCGAGGCCAAGCAGAAGGAAGTCGAATTCATCCACCAGGAGCTGGAGGGTGTTCGTCAACTCTGGCAGAAAAATCTCGTCCCGATTACCCGCCTGACCGCACTCGAGCGTGATACTGCGCGTCTCGAAGGCGAGCGAAGCCAGTTGTCCGGGATGATTGCCCAGGCCAAGGGCAAGATTTCCGAGATCGAACTTCAGGCGATTCAGATCGATCAGGATCTGCGCACTGAGGTCGGCAAGGATTTGATCGAGGCGCGTTCCAAGATCTCCGAATTGTCCGAACGCAAGATTGCTGCCGTCGATCAGCTCAATCGTATCGATATTCGCGCACCGCAAAACGGCCGCGTGCATCAATTGTCGGTTCATACGGTCGGAGGCGTGATTGCTCCGGGCGAGCCGATCATGCTGATTGTGCCTGACAACGATACGCTTGCCGTCGAGGTCAAAATTGCCCCGCGCGATATCGAACAGGTCTATGTCGGGCAGTCGGCTGTGATGCGCTTTGCCGCGCTCAATCAGCACACCACGCCCGAGATTGAAGGCGACGTCAGCGTGGTTTCGGCTGATCTGACGCAAGAGCAGCGGACCGGTACGAGCTATTACACGGCCCGCGTTGCGCTGAAGGCGGATCAACTGGCACGTCTCGGCAGCGGCACAAAGTTGGTGCCGGGTATGCCTGTCGACGTCTTCATCCAGACGCCCGGCCGCACCGCTCTCGCGTATCTCATCAAGCCGCTGCGGGATCAGGCGGAGCGAGCTTTCAAGGAGCGCTAGTCGAGCTAGCGATTGTTGCTACGTAAAAGGAGCTGACGCTCAAGTGTCAGCTCTTTTTTGATGCTTATTGGCTTTTGTGCTGGGCGACGAAGTCCGCCAAGCTGCCGAAGGTCTCAAATACGTCGCCTGTCATATCTTCATCTTGGATGGCGAAATCGAAACGCTGTTCGATAGCCAGCACGACTTCAAGGACAGCCATTGAATCCAGCTCGGGGATGCTGCCCAGAAGCGGGGTCGATGGCTCAAGCCCGGACGCGCGATCCTGGATGCCGAGAGTTGTAACGACGACGTCCTTTACCTCGTCGAAAAGTGGCGTAACTGTCATTGACGTTCCTTGTCAGTCAGCAATTCAACCGGGCTCGATCTCGTCACCCTAGACCAGAATTTCGACAGCTGGCGGGTGGCCAAGAAACGCGCTTGGGCTCGCGGTCATGCCATAAGCGCCTGCCTGGAACAATACGACCAGGTCATCGATCTCAACTTTTGGCACAGCAACGCTGTCGCCAAGCAGATCCAGCGGCGTGCACAGGCATCCAACAACGTTGGCCGCTCCGGTCGCAGCTTCGTTCATCCGATTGCCGATCGCCAGCGGGTAGTTGCGACGAATGACCTGGCCGAAATTGCCGGATGCCGCAAGTTGGTGATGTAAGCCGCCATCGACCATCACGAACTGCTTGCCGCGCGATTGTTTGCAGTCGACGACCCGGGTGACGTAAACACCGCATTCGCCGACAATGTAACGGCCAAGTTCGATGACCAGGCGCGCCTCGGGAAAGTTATTGCGGATAGGGCCGTCGACAAGCTCATGAAGATTGGCGCCAACCATGTCCAGGTCAAGCGATTCGTCCTTGTCGAAATAGGGGATGCCAAATCCGCCACCGAGATTGAGGTAACGTATCGGCGTCGGCATCGCAGCTGCTAACGTCGTCACCAATTCGACCGTTTTGCGCTGTGCCTCGCAAAGGATCTCGGCACGAAGATTCTGCGAGCCGCCGAAGACATGAAACCCAAGGACGTCAAGATCGGCCTTGGCAAGCGCGGCAAGCAGTTGAGGCACGATCTCGGAATCGACGCCGAATTGCTGCGGTCCGCCTCCCATCCGCATGCCCGAACCCTTGATGGCAAAGTCGGGGTTCACCCGGATCGCCACACGGGGGCGTACGCCGAGTTGCTCGCCGATCGCAATAACGCGGCGTGCTTCCGTTTCCGATTCGAGTTCAACCGTTATGCCCGCCGCGACAGCTTGCGTAAGTTCGGCAATCGTCTTGGCTGGACCAGCAAAGCTGACGTGATCGGCAGCAATTGGCGTATCCAGCGCAATCCGCATTTCGCCGGTTGATGCCACATCGAAGGAATCGACCAGTGAGCTCAAATGCTGCACGACAGCAGGCATCGGATTTGCCTTGATGGCGTAGCTAAGGTTGATTTTCGGCGGCAGCTTCTGGCGGAGCAACGCGATGCGTTGAGTCAGCAGGCGGCGATCATAGGCAAAGAACGGCGTGCTGCCGACCCGTGCAGCCAGACGATCAACCGGGATACCGCCGACAGCCAGTTTGCCGTCGATGACATCGAATGCTGCGATAGTGTCTTTGGCGGTCACGAGACGATCTCCGCGCGTAACAGGTTGCGATCGAATTTCCCGTTGGGTGATCGCGGAAGCTCGTCGCGGATCACGATGCGGCGGGGGATCATGTAGAGCGGCAATTGTTTACGTAGTTCAGCAAGCAGCATCGCTTCATCCAGCGCTTTGTTCTGCAAAGGACTGACTGCAATGATGATGGCTTGCCCGATCGCTTCGTCGTCGACGCCGAAGGCGACGGCATCACGCACCAGGCCGGTATCGTAGATAACCTCTTCGATCTCGGCCGGGCTGACGCGGTAGCCAGATGTCTTGATCATCTCGTCCTTGCGGCCGATGAAATATAGAAATCCTTCATCGTCCCGCATGACGGCATCGCCGGAAAACACCGCCAGCTCCTGGGTTTTGATCTCTTTAGCCCGCCCCGGCACCGGCCGGAATCGTATGGCGGTGCGTTCAGGATCGTTCCAGTAACCGAGCGAAACCAGTGCACCGCGATGCACGAGTTCGCCTTCTTCATTCGCGTCGCAGAGCGATCCGTCAGGGCGCACGACGAGGATTTCTGCATTGGGAATCGCCTTGCCGATGGAATTCGGCCTGCGGTCGACTTCGGACGGATCGAGGTAGGTCGAACGGAAAGCTTCTGTCAGGCCGTACATCAAAAAGGGCGACGCTTTCGTGAATATCCCGCGCAATTTATCAAGCGTTGCACGCGGCATCCGGCCACCGGTATTGGCGAAATAGCGCAGTCTTTGCGCAGCCTCTTCAGGCCATTTGGCTTCGACAATCTGGATCCAGAGCGGCGGAACGCAAGTCAGCCCTGTCACACCGTGCTTGGCGCACGCTTTGACGATATCCGATGGCAGCAGGTAGTTGACGAGGACCACATGCGCGCCGGAACTGAAGCCGGTCGTCAATTGACTGAATCCAGCATCGAAGCTCAGGGGCAGCGCCGCGAGAATGACATCCGACGAATTGTTCGAAAGGTAGCTCGCCACGCTTTCGGCGCCACAAATGAGATTTCGGTGGCTTATCACGACGCCCTTCGGGCTGCCCGTGCTGCCGGATGTATAGAAAATCGCCGCCATGTCGATATCGATGACGCCGCGATCCGCCGGTCCGGCGCCGCCATCGGCAGTCAAATCCGACCAGGAGTGAAACTGGTGAGCGCCGTTGGATTCGAGATTTGCGGGGCTATTGATCAGTACGACGTGCTTGAGCGCGGGTAGTTTGGCAAGATCTTCGCGAAGCAGCTCGTAACGTTCCTTGCTGGTGATCAGCACGCGGACGTCGCAATCGCCAAGGATGTAGTGAACCTGCCGGGATCTCAAAAGCGGATTGATAGGCACGAACACGCCACCCGCGGCGGATGTACCGAAGATTCCCGTAACTGTCTCTATTCGCTTGTCGAGAAACACCCCAACGCGATCGCCTCGCGATAGTCCCAGGCGCTGTAAGCCGGCGCCGACGGCCTGGACGTGCTGCCAAAGCTCCCCGTAGGTGAGTGTGGCGCTGCCAGACGTCAGTGCGGCGGCCTCATGATGGTCCCGTGCCGATTGCCGGACCAGATCGTGCAGATAGCGTCGCATATTCTTCCTATGACTCTTTCAGTCGGGGGTTACCAGGCAACGCAAACAAGTTCGCTGTAAAGATCATCGATATCTTCCGGCTTCAATCGATCGCTTTTAAACATCTTGCGTCGCGGAGATGAAAGCATGAACGATGATTTCGGACGATGAATCACGATGCGAAGTTCTGCGAGTATCGCGAGAATTCCGTCTCTGAACAGCAGATATCGCGCCAATTCAGGCGCGGCCGTAGCGAACAGATCCGGATTACTGACGTAGAGGATAGAAGCAAAGACCGGCAAGTTTTTGCGCCGGTCGCGACGATAAATGACGTAGCAAACCTCTTGTCCGCTTGTCAGAAGCACGTGGTTGGCAGCTGCTGCGCGCGCATGATCGCGATAAAGCTGCAATTGCTTACCGCTCAGGGTGCGTTCGATTTCGGTTCTGTCAGTCGAAATGCGAATGCGTGACGGCCATCTCGGCAAAGGAAGGGCCGGAATGATAGCCGTGGCAGTGTTCAGATGTTGGAATTTGAGCCTCTCGTTCAGCGGAATGACCGCTCCGCTGGGAGACAGATCGGTAAACGTGAAACCTTTTTGACCCAGCATCGCCTTCAGCAGCCGAATGCTGTGCCCGCGATGTTCGTCGCGCACGCACCAGGCCCCGAGATTGCAGATGGGTTCATCGATGCCGCCAATCGTCCGCGTCGAGTAGAAGGCCAAATAGACGCCGACAATTCCGACGTCATCGGCAAGCAGAAAGCCGTGGTTCGGCGAGGATACCTGCCATGGAACGAGAGGAGCGGAAGCCCAAGCCTGCGCGCTGATGCGCGGGTTGAGATGAACGTGGAGAAATTGGCCGACGGAAGTCAGGTCATCACTTTGAATGGCGCGAACCGAGACTGGCTTGGCTTCCCCCATTGCAATACTCTAGAACCGATGCGGGCCAAGGAAGCTATCCATAGCAGGTGCCATGCAAGTACCCTTAACCCAATGTACGAAGAAGGTCCGGGCCGGTGGTCGCACGCATCTTGCTGGGGCTGAGAAGCGCGCGGATCGCGGCACGATTGACCGGTCGTCCCAATAGCGCGCGGCTACCTTCGCGCATGACGAGAACAGTCCAGTATAGCGCACCAAGCACGACCCCGTGGCGGCGGCGATACAGGCGAACGCGATTTAGGTTAAGCAATGCCCAAAGTGCCGGCGATTGTCCGGAATCGCCCTCGAGGTGGATTGCATGCGCCGTTGGGGTGTAGCGCGTCGCGTAACCGGCATCCCGCGACCGCAACGCAAAGTCGGTCTCCTCGGAGTAGAGGAAGAAGGACTCATCCCAGGGCCCGCAGGCGTCCCAGCAGGCCTTGCTGACCAGCAGCGTCGATCCTTCGGCCCAATCCACCAAGGTCTCGCGCTGATAGCGATCTTCATCGGTGACGACCTCGCCAAGCCCGGCGATCTTGCCGGCTCTCCGTGCGCCCAGCAGCGCATCGGCCAAGGTACGTATGATCGAAGGCTCGCGACGCTGTGTATCGATGCGGACACCCTCGCGATCGATGAGGTGAGGTGCAGCGAGCCCGGTGCCCGGTTTGTCGAGTGCGGCAATCAGAGCAGGTACGCAATCCGGCAGCAGGCGAACATCAGGGTTGAGAATTAGAATATAGCTATGAGGGGGAGCCGCTGCGACGCCGGCATTGATGCCCGCAGCGTAACCGGCGTTTCGTCCTGTCTCAACAATGGTCGCGTTTGGCGCCAGATGGCGAGCCACCGCGACGCTGTCATCCGACGAGTCGTTGTCGACGACAATCAATTGCCACGCGAGATCGCCCATTCCGGCTGGGAGTGAGGCAATCAACTCCGGGAGCAGCCGGGAACTGTTGTAGGTCACGATGACCACAGCAACAGCAACTCTTGCCGCAGTTGACAGGTCGCGAGTGATCTCGTGATCTTGAAAACTCGGAGAACCTTGGTCCAGAGCTTGAAGCAACGTTGACTCCTCATGCCTGTAAAGCACGGTCTACCCTTGTTTTTGCATGCGGATGATGACGGGGATCCGCATCCCTAGCCCAATTGCGGACATCCGCCAACGGAGTGATGTGCGAACCCTCGATGGCGACGCAGGTCAGACAGCCGGTGGCGAAGGCGCCAGTATCGATGTTGGCGCGATTGGCGCGGATATCTGGCGCACGCACCGGCGTATGGCCGTGCACGATGTATTTTTCGAACGGTCGATCCCACGACAGGAATTCGTCGCGAATCCAGAGCAGGTCTTCTTCCTTCTGCTTCGCAATTGGAATGCCCGGGCGGATACCGGCGTGGACGAAGAGGAAATCACCGCTACAGAACGACAGTTCCAGAGAATCGAGAAGCGCAAGGTGGCTTTGCGGAATCGATCGGGCTAGTTCGGCCGCCAGATGATCTTGTTCATAGCGGTTGGGGGAGATGGACGGCTTCAACCCGTATGAGATCAGCGTCTCGAGGCCGCCGCAGCTTCGCCATTCATCGAGCGTTGAGGGATCGTCGAGGAAACGGCGCAGAAAAGTCTCGTGATTGCCCTTGAGCGCTATCGTCTCGCGCGCTTGCCTGCAGGCGAGCAACAGATCCAAGACTTCCCGGGAGGCTGGCCCGCGATCCAGATAGTCGCCGAGAAAAACGATGATTGAGCGGCTGCAGGGGTTCCGCAACTCGTCCGCGCCGATTTGCTGCAATTGCAACGCGAGCAGATCCGCCCTGCCGTGAATATCTCCGATCGCGTAGATCCGGAGATGTTCGGGCAGCTCAGGTTTGCGTCGGGCCTTGGCTGGGGAACGTGTATTCCAGAGCATGTCTTCTCTAAGTACCTGATATTGCGTTTAGAATTTTATATCTCGGCGAAAATTAAATACTCTGAAGGCGATTTAATTTATTTAAATTATTATATTTCGTCGCTCATTGAAAGCCTCTGATGCGGGAGTTGCCCGGATGGTGAATGGCCGGTGTTAGATGTGAATTAAGCATTAGTTGCCAATATTCCGGCTCGCCGCAGACTGCTGCCTCTCGGATCCGGTGAACGATGCCAAATTCATCTGATGCGCAAGACTACGACCTCAGCGCGATTGAAGCTGCCGTCAAGGAAACTGCTCGCGGCCGCGCCTTCCTCGCGAGCTACGCGCGCCGCGTACGTCAGTCGGACACCCTGACGATGATGGCGATGATCGCGCGTCTCGAGCGATGGTGTCAGGGGCAGGCGGCGCGCTTTGCCGAACTCGACAGGGGCGAACCGCTTTCCTCAGGGGCTCTGCAAGCTTCCCTCGCGCTCGATCATCACGGACACTCGCTGGATCATTCAGTTGGTGGAAACGAGCCATTCGAAATGGCGGGCTTCGATAACCTCGCCGAGGAAATCGGCGATCCCCGCGCGATTGTCGATCTGCACCCCTCGGATCGCTCGGACGGCAGCATGTCGACTGGCCATCCAAACCGCACGGCGATGCGGCGTCTTGAGGGGCTGGCGACGGCTCTGAGCGAACTCGATCAAAGAGCTGCCAAGCTTTCCGCGCGTCTGCATTCTGATGTTGGGTCGGATCATGCGGACGATGGCGGCGTTCGTTGGGAGCGTGCGAACTCCGACATGATAGACAACTCAGATCGTGCGCCGACGCGGACTCTCGCGCGACAGTCCGGCGATTCGGAGCAAGTCGTTCTGGACAACATCGCCAAGGCGCTGGGACCGATCGGCTAGAGCGGCTCATCTCAGCGCGATCAAATAGCGAACTGCAGCCGAGTCCAAGCCGCTTGCAGCATTCATCCGAGTTGTGATCGACCTCGCCGGGCGTGAAAAAGGCCGGCATTTTGTGATGCCGGCCTCTCGGATCTACGCAGCCAATTGCGGGCGGAATAGCACGTCAACCCCGTAGCTGGTGGAGTTGTAGGTGTTGGACGGGAACAGGCTTGTGCTGCCGTAAGCATAAACGCCGTTGCCGCCGCTGGAAGATGACGATGGCGCCGAGAGCGGTCCATTCGTCAGCGAGTTGGCGAAGAAGTTCGGATCGGCGGCGTAGTTGCCAGACGTATGATAGGACGCGATGTAAGTCGTTCCGGCGGTGATGCTGACCGGATTCGAGAAGGTGACTTGTTGCCAGCCGCTGGCCGTCTCATTTGTGAAGGTCGCGGTGGCGAGCAGGGTGCCAGTCGCCGTCCAGAGATCCGCAGTGTGAGTTCCGATATTCGCGGCACCTTTATAGAAACGGATGCCGGTGATGTCGCCGTTGGAAGACGCCTGGAATTTGACCCCAAGTTCGACCGGGTTGGGATCGTTGACCGAAACCAGGGCCGGGGTCGAGCTTGCGCTGAACAGGCTGTAAGTCGTGGTCGATGGCGGATTGACCGTCAACGCAGCTGAAGCCGACGCAGTGCCTCCACGTCCGTCCGAGATCGTGTAGTTGAAGGCTGCTGCGCCGGTGTATCCGGTATCGGGGGTGAACGTTACGGTGTTGGTCGATGCATTGAACGCCACTGTGCCGTGAGTGCCACCGCTTACGCCTGTAATCGACAGCGGATCGCCATCCGGATCGCTGTCGTTAGCCAGCAGCGAGGACGCCGAAATTGAAAGAATCGTATTCTGTGTTGTGCTGTATCCGCTGTCGTTGTTGGCGATGGGTGATTGATTTGGTGCTGCGCTTGCCGGGCTGAAGGTGACGTCGACCCAGTAATTGGTGGCTCCGTAAGTGCTGGACGGGAACAAGTTGGCGTTACCATACGCGTACACGCCATTGCCCGAAGCCGGCGCGGTCAACGGTCCGTTGGTGTAGGAGGTGGAGAAATATCCGCTCGTCGACGTGTAATGACCGTTGCTATGGAAGCTGGCGACATACGTCGTCCCCGCGGTGATGGCGATCGGCGAACTGAATGTCGCGTACTGCCAACCGGACGCCGTCTCGTTCGTGAATGTCGTTGTCGCCAGCGCGGTTCCGGTGCTGCTCCACAATGTACCGGTGTGTGTGCCGGTATCGTTGGCGCCTTTGTAGTATTTAATGCCGGTAATCGTGCCGTTACTTGAGGCAACGAATTTCACGCCGAGATTGACCTGCACCGAATCCGGATCGCTAGTCGACGACGGTGTGCTCGAGCTCGAGAACAGGCTGACCGTCGGAGTGGAGACGTTAAGAGTTACGGTCGCGCTTGCGGTCCCACCGTGTCCGTCTGACACCGCATATCCAAAACTTGCCGGACCGGTATATCCAGCGGTCGGTACGAAGGTGATGGCATTGGTTTGAGCGTTGAATGTAGCCGTGCCGTTAACGGCGCTGCCACTGACGATGCCGGTAATCGTTACCGTATCCCCGTCGGGATCAGTGTCGTTGGCCAACAGCGACGATGCCGGCAGCGAAAGCGTTGCATCCTGTGTAACCGTGAAGCCGCTGTCGTTGTTGGCCACCGGTGGCCGGTTCGGCGGTGCGTTGACGTTCAGGCTGACGACGGCGCTGGCCGTTCCGCCAGCACCATCGGAGATCGAATAATTGAATGACGCCGGCCCGGTGTAACCGGTCGTTGGGGTAAACGTGACGGTGTTGGTCTGCGCATTGAACACCGCGGTCCCGTTGATGCCGCCATTTGCACCGGTGATGACCAGCGTATTGCCGTCCTGGTCGGTATCGTTTGCCAGCAGGGCCGAGGCCGCAATTGTTACTGCGGTATTGGTCGTTGTTGTAAATCCGCTGTCGGCGACCGCAACCGGCGGATGATTGCCCGATGCCACGACTGTGAGGTTGACCGTGGCGTTGGCAGTACCGCCGTGACCATCCGAGATGGCGTAGGTGAACGATGCGGGACCCGTGTAGCCGGGCGTCGGTGTGAAGGTCACCGAATTGGTGTTCATCACATAACCGGCTGTACCATTTACGCCTACACCGGCGCCGGTGATCGTCAGCGTATCGCCGTCCGGATCGGTGTCGTTGGCAAGCAATGCCGATGCCGCGATCGTCAACGTATTGTCTTGCGGCGTTGTGAATCCGCTGTCGTTGTTGGCGACCGGAACGTGGTTGATCGTGCCGGTGTTGGAGCTGAAGACGACATCGACCCAGTAATTCGTTGCCCCATAGGTGCTCGTGGGGAACAGATTGCTGTTCCCATACGCATACACGCCGTTACTTCCTGCCGGAGCAGTCAAGACGCCGCTAACGTGATTGGTCGAGAAGTAATTGCTCGTCGACGTGTAGTGGCCGTTGCTATGGAAGCTCGCCACATACGTGGTGCCGGCCGTAATCGAGACCGGATTGCTGAACACCACGGTCTGCCAACCACTCGCGGTCTCATTGACGAATGTTGCGGTAGCCAGCAATGCGCCCGTGCTGCTCCATAGCGATCCGGTGTGGGTGCCGAGGTCGCCGGAGCCCTTGTAGAACTTGATACCCTCGATCACGCCGTTCGACGATGACGTAAAACGAACGCCAAGATTGACTTGCACGTTGTCCGGATCCGACGCGACCGCCGGCGTATCGGAACTGGAGAAAAGGGTGACTTCGGATTGGGGATTCAAAACCGCCATATTGACGATCGCGGATCCGGTGCCACCCCGCCCATCCGAAATGGAATATCCGAAGCTCGCAGGACCGACATAATTGGGGCTGGGCGTAAATGTAATGACGTTGGTTTGACTATTGAATGAGACGGTGCCACCAGAAGCTGCGCCGACGCCGCTGATTGAGAGAATGTCGCCATTGGGATCGGTATCGTTGGCGAGCAGCGTCGAAGCCGCAAAGGTTATCGGCGTGTTGCTTGTAACGGCAAAACCATCGTCATTCACGCCTACCGGCGGCTGATTGACGGTGTTCGCAGAACTGAAGATGACGTCAACCCAATAGTTCGCGCCGCTGGATGCGGTCGACGGGAACGCGTTGTCGGTGCCGTATGTATAGTAGCCATTGCCCGCCGCAGCCGTCAGTGGGCCGTTGGTATGGGCAGTCGTGAAATAATCAGGGCTGTCGGCATAGTGGCCGTTGCTGTGATAGCTCGCCACATAGGTCGTTCCGGCAGTGATCGAAATGGGGTTGGCGAACGTAACGGTTTGCCAGCCGCTGTCAGTCTCTTGTGTGAATGTTGCCGTCGCCAGCAGTGTGCCGGTGCTGCTCCATAGTGAGCCGACGTGGGTGCCACCATCGCCGATGCTCTTGTAATATTTAAGTCCAACGATAGTGCCGGATTGAGTAGAGCTAAACTTCACGCCCAAGTTGACACCGTTGATATCGGTGTCCGTTAGAATCGAGGGCGTATCGGACGGTGTAAACAAAGTTGCGGTCGGAGCCGATGCGACTGTAATGAGCGTACCAGCGCTTGGCGTCTCGAGATTGACGCTGTCGTCAACCGCGCGAGATTTGATGTTGTAAGTCCCGCCCGCCAGCGGCGTGAACGTATAAGACCAGTTCTCGTATCCAGTTGCGCGGTGCCAACTCGTTCCGCCGTCGGTCGATACTTCGACGACCGCGACGATACCGCCGCCGGTATCGGCAGCTGTGCCGGTAACGGTGATCGGGTGAGCTGCGGTGTACGATCCCGATGTCGTTGGCGATGTGATAGTCGAAACCGGAGCCGTATGATCCGTCGACTGTGTTGCCGCCGCCAGACTTTGCATGAGAGTCTGCGGCTGAATGCCCATATCCGCGAACAGGTTCACCATTGCCTGCTGCACGTTGGGATCGGTCGGCGTCGCTTCGTTATCGTGATGCGAATCCAGTCCCCAGGTCCAATAGACGGAGCCTGCGCCGAAAACCAATGCGCCGCTCGGTGCACGGTAGAGCGTCAGGCTATGCGTCGCGGTGCCGGGACCTGTGGTGCTGCCATTGTCGAGCAACAGCGTGTTGACGTCGACTGTCGTCGACGACAGCGCGATCAACCCATCGGGACGTGAACCGTTATCGAGATCGGAGTCCCACTCGTAGCCGAGCAAATTCGGCGTCAGGGAGTAGACTTGGCCCGGTTGAATGTTGGCAACCGCGGTATTGGTCCAGAAGCGGAAGTTGGAGAGATCGTAGGGAATCGTGATGGTATCGAGGCGGTAGGAGTCGACCGTGAAGATCGTGCCGGTCAGCGCGTTCTCCGGCTTGCCTGCGCCGAATTGCGGATCGCGCCACGTGCCGGTGGTGTTGCCCGGATCGCTATCGGCGTTGTCCCACGTCTCCTTGTAGGAGATCATTGTCTTGTATGGCGTACCAGTGCCGTCGATGCTCGTCGCCCAGCGTGTCTCCCAATAGACTTCGTTGCCGCTCAGGAATGCCAGGTTGACGCCGGCATCGCGCGCCGCTTCGACATTGGCGCGCTGATCCGCCGACCAGTATTCGTCATGACCGACCGACAGGAACACCTTGCTGTTGAGCAACTGTGCGCCATCGCGTGCCGTATCGATGCCGGAAATGTAGTTGACGTCGTATCCGTTCTGCTCAAGCCAACGGATCGTCGGATACTCGGCGCCAAAGATGAAATCCTGCGGACCGGCCGAAAATCCACCGTCACGCGTGATGATGGGACGATTGTAGCTGACTGCATCCGCGCGACCGACCCGGCCGCTAGCATCGATGCCGCCGTAGAGATTGTAGCCGCCCCACCAGTTATAGGCCTGCCACGTCGTGTCCGATGTCTGGAAAGTAATGTCGCTCGGAGCCTCGTCATCGCGCACGATGAATGGAATCATATTCTGCCCGCCGGTATCGAGGCGCGTCAGTTCGGCGATATAGACGCCGGACACGGCGTCCATCGGGATGTTCCAGGATGCAGATATGGACCAGTTGCCGGCATCGACAAGTTTCGTCGTCGGATCGAACAGTGGATTAGGTTGGATTTGAGCCGTCGCAAGATTCTGGTTGATCGTCGCAACCTTGCGTGCGCCATCCCCGTTGTAGTAGCCGAGCCGATAGATATCGATGCGATAGTTTTTGGCATCGGTATTGATCTTGAAGTCGACCTTCTGGCCGTGGTCGATCGTGAATTGCGCGGCGTATCCCTCGATGCTCGAGTCGGCCTGGTCAAACAGCCACTCGCTCTCCGGAGTGCCCTGTTTCATATTCTCCAACACAATGGCGTTTTGCGCGGGGGCGGCCAAAGTCGAAACGCTCGCCATCATGAGAGTGGGGGCCGCTGTGTTGGTCGACGTGTCTTGCGACGTGTCTGACCGCATCAACGCTGTCACGGAATTGTCTGCGGTCATCAACGGGCTGGGGGAGACACCGCTGGCATCCGTCGAGCCGCTCGCGTTGTAGTATTCGAGAACCTTCGGCGCGTAGCCCGATGGCTGCCCGTTAGCGCTGGACGAACCGCCAGTGCGGATCGAGCAAACTGTGCATGCTCGTCCGGTGCATGAGCCGCACGGCGTTGTCAGTGCTTGCTGCTGCCATTGACTGCTCCAGGAATCCATCGAGGAATTCACGCTACCCGACGCTTCAGTCGCGCTCATGAGGCCAGCCCTCGCATAATCATCAAAGTGAAAATTTCATTAAATGGTACTTGTGCAATTAAATATATAAACTGTTTCTAAATAATAAGTCATCCGATAAATTAAATGAAAGGTGCTTTTTCGCTCGGCAGAAAGCAGGGGTCTTATGGTTAACGGCGGCGTGGGATTTCGCGCTTCAATCCGAAGATATTCCTCAGCCGCGAAAGGAGCCGGCAAGCTACGTTGAACGAGGGCACGATCATCTGTCTGCGCCATATGAAGTTTTCGCCGCCGGTAGATCGGGCGCTGTTCGTTAACAAATCGTTGCTGGCTTCCAGGTGGGTTAAGGCTGATGGGTTGTTATCTATTTAATTACTTTGTTATTTGAGCTAATAATCCCGACATGATGTTGCAGTCGGAAGTGTGAGTACCAGTTCGATGGCTCTCGAAATTGCGAAGGTGAGTCGGCCGCGCGAGCGTCGAAATGATGAGGCCAGGGGTAAAGCGTTCGCGGGGCGGCCGTTGCCTGTTGCTAGCCCGCGGTCCACGCTTGCAATGAGTATTTCGGAAGTCGCGCTGATGTGGATCTTGCATCAGCACGCGTTATCGGTCGGAAGGCGAAGGGGGGTGCTTTACCAACAGATATCTGACTTCAGCATCACCGTTTTCAAAACAATTCTTCGGGATTCGCCTGGGACCAAGCACGAACACCTTTGGATGATCTATTTCAAGGGACTGATCGTTTCCAACACGCATCCGCGGGACGTTATGGTGGAGGCGATTCATCGTGTGCAGGCGCAGAATTTCGCGATGTGGAGAGCGTCTTTTCGCAATCATGCACCGCTCGCGGGAGATGTTCATGAGCCGCCTCAAACGGCAACAATGCCTCAATCGGCCGAACATGCCGATTCAGATGTTCTGCGACAGATCAACACCGCGCTCGGCAACGCGCCAATTGATGCTTCGACCTGATACTTGCGAACGCCAAGCTCGCAGGATTGAAGCGGCGATCGACAGGGTGTGAAGACGCGTCGGGCAGTGCGGTTGGGCTGAGGCTTTCTTGATCGGATGTTAGGTTATCGCGAGTAGTCGTAAGACATAGAGCGCGATGATTGATTGTCGGCGAATGGATTCGGACCTGTGACGATACTCAACAATGAGAAACTTCCGCCCGTCGGCAACACCGACGCCTGGTTGGCGATTATCAGAGAATTTCTGGCGGCTTTGGCGCGGCGGAAAAAGGAGCAATTCAATCGCCGTGTGTCCATTGGAGACCTTTTGACCGAACGCGGCGACAATGCAGCTGCGTATGGTTTCGGTGAAGGCACCACCATGTACGACAACGTCCTCGTGCTTGGTGACGTTAAGGTTGGCCGGCATACCTGGATCGGGCCGGGATGCATTCTGGACGGATCCGGTGGCGGTTTGGAAATCGGCGACTTTTGTTCGATATCCGCAGGGGTGCAGATTTACACGCATCATACTGTCAGGCGGTCCGTCTCGTTAGGTGTCGAACCCGTCGACTACGCGCCGACTAAGATCGGTAATGGCGTCTATATTGGTCCGAATTCAATTGTGCAGATGGGCGTGACGATTGGAGACCAGTCGGTGATTGGTTCGAATTCGTTGGTGAACAGAAATATTCCGGCTGGTGTGCGGGCCTATGGTTCGCCGGCGCGGATACGTTAACGCTCCGGCTATTGCGTTAAGCTACTCGATTAATCTCATTTAATGTTGGAACGTGACGGATTTCGGGGCCCGGAATAAATTGGCGTCACGAATGTAAGTATCGCGTATTTGCAATCTCTATTTGTATTTCCGAAGTGCGTGACCTTTTTGAATCAGGATTGTGCGTAATGTTTAAGGGCATTTCTCACGTGCGCGTTGAGGGTGGGAGATTGCTGTTGTCCAAGGACGGGCAACAGGTCGACGATGAATTGGAAGGAGGCGTCTTCCAGTTGCGGGCCACGAGTCTCGATATGATTGCAAGGACCAGCACAGAGTTCGAGAACAGCTGGCAGGTCGGGAACGAAAAGGTCAACGGCGACCTGTACGTCAGGAACGCCAACTATATCGAGATTCCCACATTTCGTCCTGTCAGCGTTGCCGAGCGCGGAGAGGCCAAATTCAATATCCACGCCACGATGGCGTTGACCGATAGCCGGATCTACGGCTTTCACGGCGAACATTTTGTCGGGCAAGCCGAGCAGATTTTCCTGCACGTTTCGTCTGCCGATCATACCAAAGCGGCTGTGGCCTTTCAGGACGGCGAGCGTAATCAATCGTGCTCGCTCAATATCTCCGTGCAGCTGAAGCATGATCTGTTTCAATCGACGTTCCGGCCGTTATGGCTCGGTAACCAGCGGGCGACGGTCGATATCCTCATTGGAATTTGTGGCTTTCAGCACAGCCATGAATCGTTGTCCGATTTCGGAGAAACCCAAAACGTTGTCATGGCAAGCGGCGTGTGGTCGGCCGAACTAAGGTCGATCATGCTTTCGACGGCGTGCTCAGCCTGATGCGTGGCACTTGCGTTGCGCATCGACTGCGTTATCGGCGATTTCAGGATGATGCGGAGTTTAGCCAGCAGGCCGGATTAATGATGTTCGCAGGTTGACGCCGCACATGGTTGAAAGTCGCGACCATCTATCTGATTTTTAATCTTCGGATTTGAGTGACGAAATGAATATTGAGTTTGTTTTTGCGCTTGTTGCGTTGTCGTGTGCTTTGGGCCTCATTGTGTTTTTCATCGAACGTAGGCGCGATGTGCTGCACGGCCGCTACATTCATCGAGGCCAGTTGTGAGTTCTCCAGCCGTCGATATCGATCAAACGGATTTCATGATCGTGTGCGCGAGCTGTGGCAGCGTATCGATCAAGTTCGCTTGCACTCGCGAAGCTCCATCGTCGATTGTCGAGTGTGGACGTTGTGGAGCGCCGAGGGGAAGCGCTGCCGCGTTCCGTAATTTGGTTCGCGACGGCAAAACGCGATTTCTCGAATGCTAGCGGGGATCGTTGTCCGGCGACGAGTGGAACGATCGATCACGCAACGTTTCTGGGGCGAGATGATATTGCGTGGCGCCACGCGGAGGCCGCTTTATCCCAGCCGCGTTGTTTGAGCGCTCAGAATCCCAGCAGTGCCAGGCTGACCCAACTGACGGCGAAGATCGAGCCGGCTGAGGTTATCACGGCGACGAGCGAGATCGAGAGGCGAAGGATTCGACGGGCCATGACGCTCCACCGAAGGTTGTGTTTCTAATGTATCGCGACGCTGGGTGGGGTCGATGCCCCGCCATTCAATCCGTATGGGTCGCGTGACGGCTCGGGAGGTTCAATCAAATCGAGACCGATCCGCCAGATGGCCCGGTCAGCCGACGTCAGTCGTTGACTGCTTTCTTGTAGATCCAGCGACGCCCGTCGTGGCGGCGCCAGACCCGTCCGTACAGCAGTCGGCCAGTGATCGACCGCCTTGGCACGATCACCGTCCAAAGATGCCAGACCTCCGCCCACGCCGGCTTCGGCTGAGGGCTAAGAATTTGAAGCGTTCGCTGACGATCTGCGATCATTTCAACCGCTCCTAGGATCTCGTATCGCTCCGTCGGCCAGTCTGCTGGTGTTTGTGGGCAAGAGCTTCCTCAGCGGCCTTAACCTGGGCGCGAAGCTTGATTAACTCACGAAGGCTTTCTTCAAGCGACCGGGCGAGTTTCAAGGATCTCGCTTGCTGATCGTTCGAGCCGAAATTGGCATTGGAGAAATTCATTTGCTTGAACCAACGATGTCGCGTGACACAAATGCCGCCAGAAATACTGCGTACCTGATGGCTTAACTGGTGAACTCCGAGCGTAAAAAATGCTCGGTGGCGTCACACTAGCCGAGCACTGCGAGGGGGCAACGAAACTCGCTTGTTAAGCTGAATAGGCGCGTTCGAGGTTAAATCTGGAACCAGCCTGTTTCCGCACACGACGTTCGTGCGTCGACTCTTCGAACGCTGGCGAAAGACAGCAACCGTCAGTGACGGACTCTTCGTCCGGCTGTCAGACCGCGAGATCGAGATGGAATGGATTGCGAAGCAGTTGGTCTACGTCGACGCTTTCGCCACGACATAGGCGCGATGGCGAAGGTTCATTGCTGGAGAAGGCACCTGAAACGAAAAAGGCCGCCAACTTGTGCGGCCTCGGAGGCTGGGTGGGCGAAACATTCAGTTATCGAACTGATGATCTCATCCACTTGAACCACACAGCGTGTCAGGCGCGCATCCGCTTGCGACGCGCCGGCCGCCGACGCCGGGCAGAAAGTTGCGCCTTCCGGAACTTATCGCGAAGCTGATTCAGCTGATACAGCTCATTGGCCAGATTGGTGGTGTGCAGAGTGATTGTGGCGAGGCGCTGCTCTGGAGACATTTGCGTCTATCCTTAAATGGCCGGGCGAAACAATCGCCCAAGTGGTATGTCGTCGAAGCGAATTGAAGGTTCAAATCTGATTTCATTTAATTGCTGCTGGCGGTGCGGGCTTAACCCCTGAATGCCGAAAAGGCCTCCTTTAGGTTTTGTTAACCATAACGTACGCAAATAAACGCATTGAGACAGCGCGCCTAGCTAAAAAAAGTGTTCCACAGCATGAATCACAAATATGTGGCGCGAGGAGTACAGCTACGTCGTTTTTTCCAATCCGTTTCATGTAAAGTTGACTTTTAAGTCGCCAAAAGCTCTCGCGAAAACTTCAAATTTTGTCCGATTTCGCGTGGTGATGACATATATGTCGACACCTCGTTTGAGAGGTCTGCGAATCTGTATCCGACGTGAGCAGGAGAGGTCTTTTACCGTTCCGAAACGCGTCGAGGGTGGATGGCCGGGCTATCAGGTGTTGCTGCCGGTTGCCGATCCCTGCCTCACCGGTCGCCTGCAGGACGGTTTTCGACGTCAGGATGCGGCTTTTATGCGAGAATGACGTGAAGGGGTGGGGAGGCTTGCTTCATGAATGCGGAACGCTGGGTCATTCTGGCAGCCCTGTTCGCAGCCCGAACTGCAATCGCATTTCAGTTTCAAACCATCGGCGGCTTGGCACCCGTTCTCGTCAGTGAACTAGCGCTCGACTATTCGAGCATCGGCACTCTCATCGGACTTTACCTGTTGCCCGGCGTTCCGTTGGCCATTCCTGGCGGGCTAATGGGCCAGCGTTACGGCGCCAAGACAGTTCTGCTTGCCGGTCTTGTCATGATGGGATTTGGCGGCTGGGCCACCGGTGCCACGCCGTCGTTCTATTTGATTGCGATCGGGCGAATTGTCAGCGGGGCAGGTGCGGTCCTCATCAATGTCATGGCGACAAAAATGGTCGCCGATTGGTTCACCGATCAAAAGCTGCCCACGGCGATGGCCATTCTGGTAGCGAGCTGGCCGTTGGGAATCGGTTTGGGCGTTGTTGTCGATCATAGCATTGCCGCGGAATCGGGATGGCCAGCGGTGATGTATCTCGCCGCGGCCATGAGCATTGCAAGTTTCCTGTTGGTGTTTGTCGTCTATCGCGATCCCCCGAAAAAGCCGGCTCTTGCAGCGCCAAATCTCAAGCCGCATCTGTCACGATACGAATTGATCAACGTCTCGTTGGCTGGTGGAGTCTGGGCGACCTATAACGTCGGCTACATCGTGCTGATCAGTTTTGCGCCAGAGTTTTTCACCAGCCGTGGCTACTCGCTTGCTTACAGCAGTTGGATTGTCAGCTCGTTAGGTTGGCTTCTCATGCCGATGATTGCCGTCGGCGGTCTTGTCAGCGAAAAAACCGGGCGGCCCATGCTGTGCATCGCGCTGGGATTGACAGCAACGATATTTGCCGCCGCAGCGCTGCCGTTTGTCAGCTCTCCTGCGGCCCACTTCGTATTGATTGCGCTGGTCGCCGGACTGCCGGCCGGTCCCATCATGGCGCTTCCTGCAACTGTTCTCCGGGTCGAGAACCGTGCTGCGGGGATGGGAATTTTCTTTGCCTGCTATTACGTCGCCATGGCGGTGCTGCCTGCGATGGCCGGCAAGCTGCGCGATCTGACTGGCAGCCCGGTCACGCCGATCTCCTTCGCGGTTGCGGCGATCATCTGTGCGGTACTGTTTCTCATCGCTTTTCAAATACTCAAGCGACCGCAGCACGTCATCGCTGAACGCCGCTTTGTCTAGAAATGCGGGCATCCCTTCGGAACTGCGGAGCGTGATCCAATGATTCAATTTTGGATGCTGTTGGCAACGACCCTGATTTTGAGCGTTGCCGGCAACCTCAACACTGCTGCCGCCTCGGATTATCCCATAACTGGCGCATGGGCTTACGTTCAGTCGAATGCTCCGCAGCTGCAGGACAAGGCATGCCAGGCGTTTCGACGGCTTGGGTTGGCGAAAGTATCCGGCGAGGCGATTGGCGGCGGCGAACTGATTGTGTTCGATGGCGCGAAACGTCACAACTTCGGCGGTTACGCCGACGATGTGACTCCAAACATATCGATCCGGAAATTATCCGATAACAGTTTCGATGTGATCGATCGTTGGATAAGCGATGGAGAAGGCGGCATTCGTCCGGGGCCGCGCAAGAAGCAATACAATCTGAAGATCGTCGATCCCAACACGATCGAAATCAGGGAAAAGCGATACCCTGCTGCGCGGTATGTGAGATGCTAGGCTCGTGCCCGTTAGACCCAGCGACTTAACGCAAGTTGAAGGCTGCGAATATCGGCATCCTTGCTGTATTCGCGTCGCGGCAACTTGCGGGTGGGAGCTTGGCCAAAAGTCCTTTTTATACTGCAGAGCACATCGCCTTTCGCGATGTCGTCCGCCGCTTTGTCGAAAATGAGATCGAGCCTTTTGCCCATGCATGGGATGAGGCCGAGACATTCCCACGTGAGCTCTACGAGAAGGCGGCCGCTATCGGGTTGCTTGGTCTTGGCTTCCCGGAAGAATACGGCGGCACGCAGGTCGATAACTTCATGTGGATCGTCGCGGTGCAAGAACTAGCGCGAGCCGGGGCAGGGGGCGTCAGCGCCAGTCTCAAGAGCAACTCGATCGGCGCGCCCCCGATCGCGCGTGCGGGCAGTCCCGAACTCAAGGCGCGGGTGCTGCCGCAAATTCTCTCCGGAAAGAAAATCTCGGCGCTCGCTATCACGGAGCCGAGCGGCGGCTCGGATGTCGCCAATCTGCGCACCACAGCGCGACGCGAGGGCGACGTCTACGTTGTAAATGGAGAGAAGACCTTCATCACCTCGGGCATCCGAGCCGACTATATTACGACGGCGGTGCGGACAGGCGGGCCGGGCCCGTCCGGCGTCAGCCTGCTGCTGATTGAGGGCGATACGCCCGGGCTGTCACGCACGCCGCTCAAGAAGATGGGGTGGTGGGCATCCGACACCGCGACTTTGCATTTCGACAACTGC
>JGI26527J51213_1000710_pt1 | contig 27657 bp, 26 predicted proteins | sample ThiBiot_300_biof_FD_51213 | JGI IMG/M metagenome (IMG submission 51213) | reverse complement strand
GGTGATCCGTAGGAGGTTTTGGTTGATAGGTTAGCGCATTTACGGAAGGGCGAGGGATGCGGATGGTCTTGGGGGTATAGAGGGGCATGATTTGGGTTTTGGGATTGGTAGTTGGATTGGCCGACGTTTCGTTCGCCGACCGGACGTCGGCGGTTGGACTTACGCTAGCGGGTGATGGGGTTTGTTGGGTGGATTTGGACCGTGATGGTTGGGTGGACCTTTGCGCTTCCGGGGTGGCCTGGCGAAACGTTAAGGGGAAGAAGTTTGAGAAGATGGCGGACGTGGGAGCGGTGGTTGCGGCGGATTTCGATAACGATGGCTATCCCGATCTCTTCTCATGGTCCTCGATGACCCTTTGGAAGAACGAGAAGGGAAGAAGCTTTTCGCGGTTTTCCTTGCCGGAATTGCCGAAGACGGTTTCCCGCGGAGCTTGTTGGGGAGACTTCGATGGGGATGGGTTTGCGGATCTTTATGTGGGCGGATATGAGGACTGGAACGCCGGGATTACCTATCCGAGCCTACGGCTAAAGAATGTGGGAGGCAAGTCTTTTTCTTTGGCGTGGAGCGCCAGTCAGTTTCGATCCCGGGGAGTGACGGCGTGTGACTTCGACCGAGATGGGGACCTAGACGTTTATGTTTCAAATTATCGCCTTCAGCCGAACAACCTATGGCTCAACGATGGGAAGGGTGGTTTTCAGGATGTGGCGAGTGAGCGAGGGGCTTTGGGCACTTCCGCCGGGTTCGGAGGTGGGCACTCGATAGGGGCTGCTTGGGGGGATTTCGATGGGGATGGGGAGATCGATCTCTTTGCCGGCAATTTTGCGCATGTGGACGATCGAGGCGATCAGCCCAAGTCTCGTTTTTTGAAGAATCTGAGTGCCGCGGGGCAGTATCGCTTTGAGGATAAAGGCACCTGCGGGATTTTTTACCAGGAGTCCTACGCGAGTCCGGCCGCAGGAGACTACGACAACGACGGCGATCTCGATCTGTTCTTGACGACGGTTTATCCCGTGGCCTCCTTTGGGAAAAAGAACTATCCGGTTCTGTTTCGGAATGAAGGGGCTTGGAAGTTTGCGGACGTTTCGGCGGGGGCTAAGTTAGGAGAGCTGGGGGCGACCTATCAGGCGGCGTGGGCGGATTACGATCACGATGGCGATTTGGATTTGGTAACGGCAGGGAAGCTTTTTGAGAACCAGGGCGCTCCGGGGCATTGGTTGGAGGTTCGGCTGGAGGGAGATGGAAAGCGTGTAAATCGCTCGGCGATTGGAGCCCAGGTGCGGATCAAATTGAAGGATCGAATCCTCGTGCGGCAGGTGGAGGCAGGGACGGGCGAGGGGAACCAGAATGATCTGATGTTGCACTTTGGACTTGGCGACACGACGGGGCGGGTGGATTTGGAAGTGACGTGGCCCGACGGGAAACGGCAGACGGTTCGGCGAGTGGCCGTGAATTCGCTTCGGACGGTTCGACGTTAGGGTTGGATTCCCGGTAATGCGGTGGGGCTTTTGGGGAGTAGAATTTTTATGGGAACTCGCCGCTGAGAAGGAAACGTACAACTTCTCGGAACACAGGGTTTGCACGTGATGCTATTTGCCATCTCTAAAGACAACACAGGATCGAAGGTCGATCAGTCGGCGCTTTTCGAGGGACTGATGCGGAAGTCGCATCGGCAGGCTTATAGTCTCGCGTATCGATTGACGGGCAACTCGGCGGAGGCGGAGGACTTGGTTCAAGAGTCGTTCGTTCGCGCCTATCGATTCTTTTCGAAATACGACCCGTCAATGCCATTCTCGTCTTGGCTTTACCGGATCATGACCAATGCTCATATCGATTCAGTGCGCCGCAAAGGCAAGCTGAAGACGACGAGCTTGGAACAAGGTGGAGCCGACGGTAACACGACTTGGGATGTGCCGGATTTGGAATCCACGCCGGACCGAGCGATGTTGCAGGACGCCTTGGACGAGCCGGTGCAGAAAGCGCTTAGTGCGATGACGCCGGAATTTCGTATGGCGGTTTTGCTCGCAGACGTAGAAGGAATGGCGTATGAAGAGATTGCGGACGTGATGCGGACGTCGGTTGGCACCGTGCGGTCTCGAATTCATCGGGGAAGAAAACAGATCAGAAAACACCTCATGAAGAACGCCCCGCAGACCTATAGGAGTTTTACGGATGAACTGTAAGAGCGTACAGGCTTACCTGTCGGCTTACTTGGATGGTGAGCTGAACGGCACTGAGCGGTTGGATATTCGACAGCATCTGCACGAGTGCTCAGAGTGCCAAGCCGAAGAGCAGCAACTGAAGGTTTTGAAACAGATGTTGCGCGGTTTGCCTACTTACACCCCTTCAGACGATTTTGAAGAGCGATTGGTGAAGAATGTGGTTCAGGTCCAGGAGCAGAAGCGCACCTCGCGGTTCAGCTTAGGCTTGGATTGGCGGTTCGTGGCTGGATTCGCGGCTACCGCCGCCCTGGCTACGTTTGCAATGCTGCAAGTAACGGGGCGTCCTGGTCCCGATACTGCCAACGCGACGGTTAACGACACTTTGGCTTCCGAGATCGGGCGAGATCAGATGTTTATCGCCGGTAACGACCCCTTGAGCGGCAATCGATTTGCCGTCCCGACTACCTATGCGAATCGTTAAGGACACCCTCGCTCTTTCGCTCTTGGCGTTGTGCGCCTTTAGCTTCGCCGCTGGGAATGGCGGGGGCAAAGGGCAGTCTGAGTCGGAGCGGGCGCGAAAACTCCTTTTGAAGACATTGGAGCGGGATCGGCCCCAGAATGTAGTGGCGATCATTTTGCAGCGGTCTCCGGATTGTTCGGATGTCATGCAGCGCATTCAAGTTCAGATTAGCAAGGACGGAAAGATGCGGCAGACGGTGATCTATCCGTTGAGCATGGAGGGGGTTGAGACGATCGACGATGGTCGTCAAAGCGCGACCTACCTTCCGGATGACAAACTCACTCTTATCCAGGAATCGCCTCGGCTCATGCCGAACGACACGCTGACGCGGATGAATTTGACGACTCGTAACTACGGGCTCTCGCTAGCGGGAACCAGCGTGGTGGCGGGAAAGACGGCGACGATCGTGGTGGCGACTCCTCACAATCGGGATATGGAAACGCGTCGATACTATATCGATGCGGATACGGGATTTCTACTTCAGCTTGAAACTATCGGTAAGTCAAAGGAGCCGAAACTTGCCTTCAAGGCTCAGGTCGTGAGTTATCCGAGTTCTATTCCGTCCCAAACGTTTAGTATCGACCAAGCTAAGTCGGGCAAGACGCTGGTTTTCCGGCGTCGTAGCGGGATCTACGATGGAAACAAGGACGCGCAGAACTTGGGGTTCGAGCCTGTCTTCCCGGATGCGTTGCCTTACGGATTTTCAGTACAGGACGCTCAGATCAACGATAACGTCCAGTGGAGATCGGTTGCGGTTCGGATTACCGACGGATTGATCAAAGGCACGGTCTATCAGTGGCCGGCTTCTTCCAAGAATGTGAAAGTTCGGGAGATGCCCGGGACGACGATGGGCGAGAGTGGAGGCATGAAGTTGGTGGTGGCCGCCGACGTGCCGGAGAGCGTTCGTCGCCGCATTCTGGAAGCCTTCTCGGACGCAGCTCGACGAGGTGGGAATGATGGGTCCCAGGCCTTTGCGGGATTCATTCAGAGTCTGGAACTTTCACTACGACAAATTTCGTTGACCCATATAGAGCTTCCAGCGGGAATCCTTCTGATTACGGTTTCGAACTCGATTAACGAGATTTGAATTCGTTCCGGTAGTCCGCGGAAGCGCACGTTTCCAAGGGACACAACATGAACCCAACTAACCTATTTCCGAAAGGACCACTCGTTTGGGTCTTGGCGGCCGGGGTTTTGATCGGCGCTGGGACCGCTTCGACGGTGATTGGTCAGCGCAATCAGTCTTCGACTTATAAGTCTCCATACGTTACGGTTGATCAGCCGAAGTTGGTTCGCAACACAACTAGCGAAAACCGCGACATGGTTCGTGAGTTGGATGAGTCTTTCGCCAATTTGGCGGACGCGGTGAAACCAGCGGTCGTTCACATTCGCGTGAAAGGCAAGCAGACGACCAACATGTTTGGCCAATCTCAAGAGGTTGGCGGCGAAGGGTCAGGCTTCGTTTTTAGACCTGACGGCTACATCATTACCAACGACCACGTTGTGGGGGGATTTGAAGACGTTAACGTCATCCTCTATGACGGTCGGGAGTTTCCGGGCAAGGTTATTCGAGCGGAGGATAGCGATATCGCGGTGGTGAAGATCGACGCGAAAGATTTGCCGACGCTTCGGATGGCTAACAGCAATATGGTGCGAACCGGGGAGTTTGCGATGGCAATCGGCGCTCCGTTTGGGCTCGATAACACGGTTACCGTGGGCCACATCAGCGCGACGCAGCGAACGAACCAGATTCCCGATCCCAGCAGCGGTGTTCGCCGAATGTATTGGGATCTGATTCAGACCGATGCGCCCATCAACATGGGCAATAGCGGGGGACCGCTGGTCAATATCGATGGCGAAGTGGTCGGAATCAACACGGCCATTTTCAGCCCTACGGGTACAAGTGGCGGCATTGGATTTGCGATTTCTTCCAATCAAGCGAAGCTCTTGGCCGAGACGCTGATTGAGAAAGGAAAGGTCACGCGCGGCTATCTGGGTGTGGCGCCAGAGAATCTCAAGATCTATCAGCAGAAAGAGCTGGGCGTAGAGAAGGGTGCGTTGGTTGAGGAAGCTCCTAACGATGGTCCGGCGGCGATGGCAGGCATCAAGAAGGGTGACGTGATCGTTCGCATCAATTCGGTTCCGGTTGAGAGCCAAGTCGACCTGCGCAATGCGATGATTAAATATGGTCCGGGCAGCAAGGTTGAGGTCGAAGTCGTCCGCGATAAGGAGCACAAGACCTTTAACGTGACGGCAAAAGAGCCGCCGGCTCCGGTTGTGCAGGTACCTCGCACCAACAAGTCCAATCCGTTTGGCGATTTGGACATTCCGAAGGAATTCCAATTGCCGGAAGACGTCCCCGGATTCAAGGATCTGCCAAGAGTGAACACTCCTGACGGAACTCCACGAAATTCTGAGGGCGGCGTCAAGCTGGGTGTGAGCGTCGAGGACGTTTCGACGACGGCGCGATCTCAGTACAACATTCCGAGCGACAAGTCAGGCGCCGTGGTTACGATGGTTGCTCCCAAGTCACCGGCGGCGGAGGCAGGGATCAAGCAAGGCGACGTCATCGTTGGCCTTGGCGCTACGAAGATCGAATCGGCTCGGGACTTGGCGAACGCCATGAAGTCAATGAAGGCAGGAGACTCCGCTTCGATTCACTTCTATCGATACTCTGAAAACTCCTCGATGGAGCAGAAGATCGACGTTCGGTTCTGACCATTCTAAGTGGCGGGTACCTCACTCGCCACTTCGCGTACCTTGGGGAAAAGAAAACGACCGATCTCAGAAGAGATCGGTCGTTTTCTTTTTGATGGGTGCGAGCCGAGTTACTTAACGATCATCTCTCGGCCCGTGATCTCGACCTTGATGCCGGTGGTCTCAAAACCAGCCGCTCGGGCTTGCTCTTCAATCGCTTCGATCACCGACTTCGGCATGGCGAGTTCCACGACAGAGCCGGTGCTCTCCTCGACCACGACTTCACTGCGTCGCTGGGAGCCGTTGGAGATTCGGCATGGGAAATAGCCGTCCACAACGCCGATGTGATGAATAAGTCCGACCTCTTGAAGAGTAGAGAGGATTCGGTAGACGCTAACCACGTCAATTTTTCCGCCAGACGACACGATCTTGTCGTGGATGGCGTAGGCACTCAGGGCGGTTTCGGTGTCGGCCAGGGCTCGGATCACCTGGACGCGGGGCATGGTAATTCGGTATCCCGCGTTGCGGAGTTCACGCAGAGCATTTTCTTCGTAGCTCTTGGTGCTCTCACCGGTCGTTGGACTGGAGACAATATCCCCAGTCTTATTGATTCGCTGTCTCATGTCACTATTATCGACTACAACTCTAAATCGCAACTTAACACAGGTTGTTGATTAGTTGCCAATGCTGGTTTTTCGCAATGAAAGTACTGGGGCGAAAGGCTGAGTTTGAACCTAACACTCCTATCAACGGTTTCTAAAACGGAATCGTTCGTCGAAGGATATGTCGTGGGCAAAAGGGACCAGGGATGGTGACTCCGTTTAGGTTTTTGGTTGTAGGTGTTTGGTCTTGCCGGCGGGGAAGTCTTAGGTTCAAATGAGTTCAAATCTTCGGAGGATTACAACATATTCTCAAATGTTTTTCATCTTAGGTTCCCTTGAACCTAACTCTGTGCTATCATGACCGCGATGTTAAAGCCAGAGTGGGGCGAGGGATCGCACCACTGGATGGAGGGAAAGCATGAAGTTTTACAATCTTAAGACTCGTTCGCACGTCGAGGTGCCGGACTCTGAAGTCCGCAAGATGAAGATGGTTCGAAAGACCAAGTCCGGAGAGCAAGTTCGCTATGCTCTGACGGCCACTCACGAGGGTTCGAAGCTCTTCAAGTTCATCAACGAGGCAACCTATAAGTCCTCCTCCGCTCAGGAAGCCAACTAAGGCGACCAAAGATTTGGGGCGTCACCGGGGAAACCTGGTGGCGCCCTTTTCATATTTGACTGAACTCAAATTGAGTTGAACCGTCCTTTTTTATATGGCACTCTCGACGGATCGCGATAAGGGCGCGCATTTGTTACGCCGGTTTGGGCTCGGAGCGAGTGAAGCCGAGCTTGATTACTATTTAAAAGATGGCCTTTCCGGGGCTATTGATCGCCTCTTAGACTATGAGCACACCGACGAGGGCTTCTCGGTGGAGATTGAGCGTTTTGCGAACAATAAGAATGGGACGCTCAAGCCGCAGCAGGTAGGGGCCTGGTGGACGTTGCGAATGATGGCAACGCAGCGTCCGCTTCAAGAAAAGATGTCGCTTTTCTGGCACGATCACTTTGCAACGAGCGGAGAGAAAGTGCAAAGCGGCCCTCTGATGTTCGGTCAGAACGAAGCGATTCGGGCGAACGCGACGGGAAATTTTCGAACGTTGTTGGCGGAAGTTAGCAAAGATCCCGCGATGCTTTTCTGGTTGGATAACCAATACAACGTCAAAGGTAAGCCGAACGAGAACTTTGCTCGCGAGGTCATGGAATTATTTACTCTCGGCATTGGCAACTACACCGAGAAAGACATACAGGAGGGCGCACGCGCCTTCACGGGGTGGTCCATTGGTCGTCGCAACGGCAAAGAAGTCGACCCTACGAAGGGATTGAAGGGTGGCAACTCTCAGTTTATCGTGCGGCAAAACCTTCACGATGACGGAGAGAAGACGTTCTTAGGAATATCCGGGACGTTGACCGGCGACGATGTTCTCAATCACCTTTGCGATATGCCTAGGACGGCTGAGTACCTCACCTGGAAGATTTGGACTTGGTTTGCGTATGAGAATCCGGAGCCAGCTCTGGTCTCGCGCCTTGCAAGCAAGTTCCGTGAAGGGAACCTGGAGATCAAGGCTCTGCTTCGGGCGATCATGACGTCGCCGGAATTTTATTCACCCAAAGCGGATCGAACGGTCTATAAGTGTCCCGTCGACTTTACGATTTCGACGCTTCGGCAACTGGGCGTCGCGCAGGCGATGGCCAATACCCTCGATGCCGATGGTGAGAACATTCGTGGTCGCATTCAGCCGATCCAGGCGGCGTACGCTTCCATGAAGTCCATGGGTATGCAACTCCTTTATCCACCGGACGTGTCTGGGTGGGAAGGGGGAGCCAACTGGATTACTTCGGCGACGATGATGGAGCGGATCGGATGGTCAGCCCGTCTGTTTGGCTTAGCGAAGACGGGTGCCCAACTCAAGTTTCCTGCGTACGGCCTCTTCACGGGCGATTCGACGCCACTGGGAGTGGCGAAGAAGTTGGTTTCCATTTTCGACGCACCGATTCCGAGCTATAAGTTGCCCAAGTTGGTGGAGGCGGCCCAGTTGGCCTCCAGCGGCAGGGTAACGCAGCAGAATGCCAACTCGACGGCGGCAGCGGTTACGAAGCTGATCTTTGCCGCGCCAGAGTTTCAGTTGATGTAGTTTTTCTCTAGGGACGAGGGACCAGGGCCAAGGACCTGGGACGAGGGACGAGGGGCCAGAGGCCAGGGTTGTTGGTAAAATTCTTGCTCGCATGACCATCGACGAGCAGATTGCCCTTTTGCGTCGCGGAACGACCGAAATTATTAGTGAAGCCGACCTTCGGAAGAAGCTGGAGTCGGGAAAACCCTTGCGCGTGAAGCTTGGTGTCGATCCTACGGCTCGGGATGTTACGCTTGGGTGGGCGGTGGTTCTGCGGAAGCTGCGCGACTTTCAGCGGTTGGGACACCAGGCGGTGTTGGTCATTGGCGACTTTACGGCGATGATTGGCGACCCGAGCGGGAAGAGCAAGACTCGCAAGCAGTTGACGGCGGACGAAGTGCTGGTCAACGTGGAGGCGGTCAAGAAGCAGTTTGGGAAGATTCTTGACATCGATAAGACGGAGATTCGGCCTAACAGCGAATGGTTGGGCAAGATGAACTTTGAGGACGTTTTGCGGCTGTGCGCGAAGATCACGGTGGCTCGCATTATGGAGCGGGACGACTTTACGAAGCGTTGGGAAGCGCACCAGCCGATTGCCATGCACGAGTTGATGTACCCGTTGCTTCAGGGGACGGACTCGGTGGCGTTAGAAGCCGACGTGGAGTTGGGGGGGAACGACCAGAAGTTCAACAACCTCATGGGACGGCAGCTTCAGGAAGCGAATGCGCAGGCGCCGCAGGTGGTGGTGCTATCTCCGCTTCTGGTGGGGACCGACGGCAAGGAAAAGATGTCGCAGTCGTTGGGCAACTACGTTTCGATAATCGACCATCCGAACGACATGTTTGGAAAGACGATGTCCATTCCCGACGATCTGATCCTGAACTGGTTTGAGCTTTGCACGGATGTGCCGATGGATGAGGCGCGCGAGCTACTCGGCGAGGGCAAGAATCCGCGGGACGCCAAGGTTCGGTTGGCCAAGGAGATTGTCGCTCTCTATCACTCTGCGGAAGCGGCCGATGATGCGGAGCGCTACTTCGTGGAGACGTTCAGCAAGGGCAAGCAACCGGTAGAAGCAGAGGAAGTTGCCATTCCGCACGAACTGGTTGATCCCATTCCCATGGCAAATTTGATCGGTTCGCTTGGATTGGCGAAAAGTAATGGGGCGGCGCGAGACCTTTTGAAGCAGGGCGCGGTTTCCCTGGACGGCGACCGAGTCGATGATCCGTTCGCCAAGTTCGACCGAGCGGAACTGATCGGCAAGACGCTCAAAGTTGGCAAACACCAATTCCGTAAGCTCGCTTAGCTCGGCGAGACTCTTCGATGAGACGACTTCCGACCGAAATCTCGGATCTGTCGTTTATGTAGCTATGACTCGCCGTGGGCAATTACCTGGGGCGAGATTGGCTAACAAAGGAGAGACAATCATGCGATTTCACAGTTTGTGGCTGGTAGCAGCCGCCTCTTTCGTCTTGGCGGGATGTGGCGGATCAGGGAACGGCCTGATTAACGTTCCTAATCCGCGGGTGCGATTTGCGAACGTATTTCCAGGAGTTTCATCCGCCAAAGTAAAGGTGGGCGACGACATTATCGGCGATTCCTCCGGGATTGGATTTGGCACGGTGAGCGAATATATCGTTACCGACAACGGCAATAAGGATCTGACGGCCGGGGATTCCACGTTCGATAACCTGGCAACATTACCCGGAGAGCTTTATGAGACGGAAAAGCGTTACACGGGCATTGGTTACGGTTCTTCGCCTCGAACGATCCTGCTCTTGCAGGACAACAAAGATCAAGCCTCAAGCGGAACCGTCAGTCTTCGTTTGGCGAACGTGGCCCAATCTAAAGGAGCCTTGGATGTCTATGTGACGGATTCTACAGCCGGAGATACGCTACCGGGTTCACCGGCCTTTCCAAATGTCGGAGTGGGTGTCGTGAGCGACTTTTCTTCGGTTCCTGCGGCGAGTGGTCCTTTGAGCGCGAGAATTCGGGTTTTTGCGCAAGGGCAAGTCGTTAATCCGCTGGTGGACAAGACGGTCGTCTTGGACAGTAGAGAGCGGGCAGCGATTTTAGTCTATGAAGATTCAGGCGAGACAAGCGGGGTGAACGCATTGGTCGTAAAAGAAAACCTGTAGAAAATTCGGGCCCTTGGTCAGACAAATCCGCGCGAGACTAAATTCGCGCGGATTTGTTTTTGAGAACGCAACGCTGGCACCTTCGCGTCGTTGTAGTTGTTGGGAATCGGTACGGATGCACTAAGATGGGACTGAAGAATTAAGAGATGGCCAAGGAATACGCAGTCGACTTTCCAGAGTTGGAGCCTCTAGGCGACGACATGTTCTTAAACGCCGAGCGGCGTTGTCCGGTCATCTTGCTTCTCGACACCTCTGCCAGCATGGCGGACAATATCGATGCGGTCAATGACGGTCTTCAATTATTGAGGAACGATTTGATGCAGGATTCCTTGGCGTCTCAGCGTGTTGAAATCGCCTTAATGACCTTTGGGCCGGTTCGGCTGATTCAAGATTTCGTCACGGTGGATCGTTGGTTGCCGCCTCGTCTCTATGCTTCAGGGGGCACGCCGATGGGCGCGGCACTTGAGACCGCTTTGCAGCAGATTCAGATTCGGAAGCGCGCCTATCGAGAGGCGGGAATCTCATACTATCGGCCCTGGATTTGGTTGGTGACGGACGGAGCACCTACCGACAAATGGCATCCGGCAGCGGAACGGGTTCAAACGGAGGTTCTGCGGGGCGGGATCGAGATGTTCACCATTGGCACGGACAACGCCGACACCTCGATTCTGAGCGCGATTAGTCGCCCTCGTCCGCCGGTGCGGCTCCGTGAAGCGAAGTATCGTGAGATGTTCGTTTGGCTTTCTCAGTCTTTGAAGCCCGTGTCGCGGGCGGAGTTTGGGGCTTCCTTGGATTTACCGGAGCCTGTTGGTTGGGGTGACATTCAAGCGTGAGCTCGGGACTCGATTGGACGTTTGCCTGGGCGGTTGAGGCGGGGAAGGGCAAGACGGAGGCTCAAGACGCTTGTCTTGCGACGACATTGCCCAACGGAGCGGTGGCGGTGGCGGCGGCCGATGGGGCGGGCTCGACGGTTCACGGAGGGGTGGGGGCACGGATCGCCTGTGAGGTATTCGGGCGATCCGCCGGAGAGCTTTTAGAGCTTGCGACGGACGATGAGATTCGGAGCCGCTCGCGGGCCTTTTTGGCCGATACCCTGGCCGAAATCTCAGCGGTCGCAGCGGAGGCCGACCGTCCTATTTCCGACTTTGCTACGACTTTTGTTGGCGTCGTCGCCGACGAATCCAGAGTGGTTACGGTTCAAATTGGCGATGGGGCGGCAGTGGCCGGATTGTCCGACGGCTTAGCGCTCATCGCCAAGCCGATGGCGACTGAATTCGTTAACGTCACTCGCTTTCTGACGGACAAGGACGCAGAAGATCGACTGGTGGTGGAAGTGTTTCTCCAAGCGGCGAACCGCATCTGCGCGTTTACCGACGGATTACAGCCCTTGATCGTGGACGAACGGACGCAGGAACCTCATGCCCCGTTTTTTGAGCGTGTGTTTTCCGTTCTGGTGGGGGCAAGCGAGGAGCCTTTTGACGAGAGGGCCTCGGCTTGGCTCTCAAAGATGCTGAGCGGAGACCCGGTGCAGAAGCGAACGGACGACGACACTTCGATCGTGGTGGCGCGGAGGTTGCCATGATCCCCTCGCTCTTTGGCTCAGGGGTTCTTCTGGCAGGTGATCGGACCGAGTATCGGTTGGGAAAGAAGATCGCCGAGGGTGGAGAGGGCATCGTTTATCGGGTAGAAGGTCGGGACGACATCGTTGCGAAGATCTACCGGGAGTTCGATTTCACTCGCGAAGCGAAACTTCGGGGCATGGTGGCACGGGCGACGAAACGATTGCATCGAGTTTCCGCTTGGCCATTGAGCCCACTTCAGGGGCCAGATTCCAAGACGGTGGGATTCATCATGCAGCGGCTGGAGAGCTGGCAGCCGTTACACAGCGTTTATCAAGTCAAGCACCGCCTGGACAACTATCCCAATCGCACCTGGGCTTTCTTGGTGAGAGCATCGAGGAATTTGGCGGTTTGCGTCCACGATCTGCACGAAGCCGATCTTGTTTTGGGCGATGTGAACGAGTCGAACGTTTTGGTCGATGACCGCGCGATGGTGAAGATCATCGATGCGGACAGTTTCCAAATCGAAATCGATAGTCGGTTGTATCCCTGTAAGGTTGGAAAATCGGAACTGCTGCCTCCCGAGCTCTTGGGCGCTTCTTTCAAGGACACACGAAGAACCCAGGAGCACGATCGATTTTCGCTGGCGATATTGATCTTTCAGACGTTAGTGTTTGGACGGCATCCGTTTGCGGGGCGGCCCAAGAAGGATGAAGAACTTCCCCTGGAGGCGTGCATCCAGAAGGGTTACTACGCCTATACGCAACAGCGAGACGTGCCCTTAGGACCACCGCCGAATATCGATATTAAGTTCTTGCCTGAGGACATTCGCGACCTTTTTGAGCGGGCATTTGGAAGCGATTCTGCTCGGAGGCCATCTGCCAACGAGTGGTTTTCCGCGCTGAAGGGGCTGGAGGACCAACTGAAGAGTTGTCCTGAGAATTCTAGTCACAAGCACTGGATGGGCACGGGCAAGTGCCCGTGGTGTGAGATGGAAGAGAGGGGGAGCTTCCCCGTTTTTCGGTCGAGCGTCGATATCGCAGAATTGCCAGAGCAATCCGATCAGCTTTGGAAGGAAGTCCAGGATGCGCGGCAGAATTTGCCGTTGCCGGATCAGTTCGAGCGTCCGAAGTACCAAGATTTTCAGCCGGCCGAACTGTCTGGGCCAGAGAAGTTCTTTGGAAAGACGGCGACTCGGTCGCCCATCTGGTTTTGGGCGATCTTTCTCCCGATGCAGGCGGTGCTTCGGGGGCAGAGTCCCTTGGCGGCGTCGATTTTGGTTCTGGTGGTGCTGGCACTGATTCCTTACGCTTTCTTTCAAGCGCGCAATCAACTTCGACGTCGAAAGCTCTTGAAAGCCGATGCCGCGTTACAAAAAATGTGGCTCCAATACGGGGCGGATCAGTCGGTGCAGACATTGAACCGCCGCTACGAGGAGTTGAGGGACATGCACGAAGTTCTGAACGGCTTTGACGAATATGTGCAGCAGGCCCGTAAGAAGGCGCTCGAAACGAAGTATCGACCGCAATTGGAGAGTTTCCTTAGGAAGTATTCGCTCTTGGCGGCGGATATCGGGCCCTACGGTCGCGAAAAGCTCTCGGCACTGTACGACTCCGGATACAAGACAGCGGCGGACATTGGAGACGACAAGCTCAAATTCGCAGGAGGACAATCCAGTGAGATTCGGCAGGCACTCATGAACTGGCGAACGACCCTGGAATCGCAATTTTGGGCGACTTCGGCTTACTCGTTGACAGCCTCCGAAGAGCGGCAGCTTTTGAACAAGATGCGGAAGCAGGCGTTGACTTTCCGCAAAGCGTTGCAGGAAGGACCGGAGGAGTTGCGGCGCCTGTCCGAAGAGGCGGAAGAGCGGCGGCAACGGCTCTTGGCTTCTTCCAAAGCTTACGAGGATGAGCTACAGCAATGGGGACCATCGGTTCTGGCGTACGAGCGAATGGGCCGGCGGTAGGGCCGCCGAAAGTCCCCTTTGTGCAACGGCGGCGTCGGGTGGATGGTCAAACGTAGTGTGAACCGTTCCGTGAATCCTTCTCGAGCAGCGACGCCGTGGAATGCGATCTTCTCGGTCTTTATGGCGCTACTTTACGGCGTTTCGCCCATCGACCTCATTCCCGATCTTATTCCCGTTTTGGGTTGGCTCGACGATGCGGCGATCGTGCCGATGTTTCTCATCCTGGCGTACTTTCAGTACCGGAAGGCCCAGCGGCAACATGAGGCGAAGGCGCGCGTTGTTGTGATGCCCCCGCCTCGCAATTAGCGTGCGCGTTCTTTCTTTTTCTGCTCGATCAGGCGACTGAGTTCGCCGGGTTTCAGGGTGTGTGGCTGCGCCACGCTTTGCCCTGATCGGTCGGTGAGATCCAGTTTTGGCCGCTCCATGCCTTTGGCGATTTCGGCGTCACCCAATGTGGGCGCAGGATCGCCTGAGCAACCGATGAGGCTGCCCGCGACGATAGCGAGAAAGGCGATTCTTTGCTGAGTCATGAGATTAATAGCCAATATCGATGGGGGTGGGAGTGCCGAAGTCCTGGAAGTCAAAGTCGGGTGAGTAGAGCAACATGTGGCAGCCGGTTTGGTCGTGCCAGAGCCCTCCGGGTTGGCCCTGGGAGCTATATCCCCAGAATGGATCGGTTCGATAGTCGGTGAGTCCCTCGATGTTTCCGCCGACGCGATGAAACTTGGCAGAAGTGTCCGTGCTGACCCAATTTTGTCCGTTGTTGTAGACCCATAGGCTGGAGCTATCCGATCCGAGGGTGCGTCCGAAGGTGATGGTGTAGCTGGAGGCGCCGTTGGTGTTGTAACAATCGGGACGACTTCCCGCGCGCGTGAATCGACATGGGGCGGAGCCATCCCAGCAGTTGAGGCTTGGCGAGGAGATGCTGGCGCCGACAATATTCGTTTTGCCCAGGATTTGAGTGTACATCGGCAATTGACTGGGAGAGGCGACTTCAGTGGCGGAATACGAATTGAGGAGGCCGTTGTACCAGAAGCCGACGGTAGTGGGCTTCTTTTGAAAGTCTGACATTCGGTAGACGCGAGCCTCGTCTGAAACGCCCGTCGCGCTCAGTAGTTCAGGGCTCTTTCGATAAGGGGTAGTGGAATTTGCCCAGGGTTGACTGAAGAAGTCCATATCTTCCGGCGAATAAAGACCGATTACGTCAGCAGGGGTGGGGATCCACAGGTCGGTCATGTAGAAGACGTCTTTGATGCCCGGAAAGGCAAGGGGGAACGTGTCGTCGTAGTCACCCGAGTAGATCACCGTCGCGGTGGCCTGTTGCTTCATATTGGACAAGCAGGAGGTCTTTTGGGCGGCCACTTTGGCGCGGGCAAAAACCGGGAAGAGAATCGCGGCGAGGATCGCGATGATGGCGATGACGACCAGTAATTCGATGAGCGTAAATGCGGATTTGACTTTGTGTGCCATTTAGACTCCCGTTCGATGAGTTCAGTGAAAAGAAGTTACAGGAAATTGTTTGTTTTTCGTTACTCAGTCCCATGGCTTTCGGGCTATTTATGCGACGTATATTGGAATCGATGTCGCTTTAATTGGGTTTTTGATGGAATCCAGGCCAGTTGATCTGACTTCGGCCGTCTAGGGAACTATGCGGATTCAGGATTATTTTGTCGACAAGACTCGTAGAGCGGCCGATGAGGCATTTCGGTATGCGGCAGCGACTCCTGCCGAGAAGCTGGATTGGTCTCCGATGGACATGGGGCGGTCGGTTTTAGATATCTGTCGGGAATTGGCGATGACACCGAAGTGGGCTTTCGACACGATCGAAGGTGTTGAGAGCGACTATTCGGAAAACGCGATGGCGGAACTGCGGAAGATGCAGGCGGCTTGGACGACGGTGGAGGCGTGCAAAGCGAAGTGGGAGGAGCACGCCATGGACTTCTATGAACTGGTGAAGAACTTGCCGGACTCTCGGTTGACGGAGACTCGGTGGCTGCCTTATGAGGGTGGTCGCGACTTCACAATGATCGAAATGCTGGAATACGCGAGTTGGAATTGCAACTACCACGCGGGGCAGATTGCGTACATTCAAATCTTACTTGGAGACAAGGAGATGCATTAGGAGCCCAAAGCCGCCGCGGTTCGGGGGGTGAAGGCGGCGGCTGAATTTGGGCTGTGAGGCTCGGTTGCGGGGATGGACGAAGCCGAGCTTTGAATGTTCAGTTGACCGCTTCGCGGTTGGGACTTCGCCGCTACGCGGCAGGGACAAGAGACAGGGGACCAGGTGTTAGGTGTTGGGCGGCGCAAAGGGAAAGGGTGGTGAATGGGGTTTCCATTCACCACCCTTTTGCGTTCTTCTTAGTAGTGGAGGTGAGAGGTTTTGACCTTTCCTCGGAAGACGGTATAGATGGCCACCGTATATGCCAGGACGAGGGGCATGCCGAGGAGGGCGATGCTGAGCATGGTGGTCAGCGTGGCTTCCGAGGCAGATGCGTTGAATGCGGTGAGGGAGTAATCCGGATTGATGTCTGATGGCACCAAGTTGGGATACATGCCCAGACCGAAGAGGGACATAAGAAGCACGATGCTCAGGCAGCTAAAGAGAAAGGCAAGATGCTCTTTTCCCCGGCTCATCTCTCGAGGCACATTGGCGATGGAGAGAAGCGAGGCGAGGGGGAGGAGGAACAGCCAAGGCTGCTGCCGGATCTTTTCCGCCATATGCGGGGCGAAGATGAAGGTGGCGATGGTAACGGCACCATAGCAGACGCCAAAGAAGATCATGGATGACTTCACCCACTTCTTGGCTTCGGCTTGGAGCTCGCCTTCGGTCTTCATCACGAGGTAGATCGCCCCGTGCATCGCGAAGAGAGACACCGTGGTGACGCCTACGATGAGGGCGTAGGGGTTGAGGAGATTGAAGAATCCGCCCGCGTATTCCTTGTCGGCGCCGACCGGGATGCCGATGACGATGTTGCCGAGAGCGACGCCCATGAGGAGGGCGATCACGATACTGGCGATGGCAAAGCTCCGATCCCAGAAGGAGCGCCATTTGGTCGAGGGCTCCTTGCTTCGGAATTCGATGGCGACGGCCCGGAAGATGAGGCCCGCCAGCAAGAGCATGAGGGGCAGGTAGAAGCCCGAGAAGACGGTGGCGTAGACATCGGGGAAGGCGGCGAACAGGGCGCCACCACCGACGACGAGCCAGACTTCGTTTCCGTCCCACACGGGACCAATGGAGTTCAAGAGGATGCGTCGGTTCTGGTCTCCCTTGGAAAAGAGCAGCAAGCTGCCGACGCCAAGGTCGAATCCGTCCAAGATGGCGTATCCGGCGAGGAGGACGCCTACGAGAAGGAACCAGACGATGTGGAGATCGAAGGGATAGTTCATGCGTTCACCTCTCGCATGGCCTTTTGAGCGCTCTTGTCGAGGATGAGATCGTCATCGGATGGCTCGTCGCTGGTCGTGTCATCCGGGCCGTGCTTGATTTTTCGGTCAAGCAAGAAGACGAAGAGCGCAAATAGGAGCGCATAGATGAGGATGAAGAGAATGAGCGAGGTGAGGACCTGGTGCGATTTGACGGCCTTTGAAAGCGCCTCGGACGTTCTCAGCATTCCGTAGACAATCCACGGTTGGCGGCCAACTTCGGCCGCGAACCATCCTGCTTGATTGGCAATCTGAGGCAAAAGGACACACCACACCATCAGCTTGAGGAACCACTTCTTGTCCCATAAGGTGCCTCTCCACCAGTAGAAAGCGCCGAGGACCGAGACGCCGATGAGGAAGAACCCGATGGCGATCATGAGGTGGAAGAACTGGAACGTTGCCTGCACGGGAGGTCGGTCTTTCTCCGGAATTTGGTCGAGGCCCTTCATGGGCTTGGAAGCGTCTCCGTAAGTGAGCCAGCTTCCAAGTCCGGGGATCTTGGGGCCGACTGACTTCTGGCCGTTTGCGTCTACATAGCCGAACATCGTGATATCGAGCGGCTTGCTGGAGTCATAGTGGCCCTCCATAGCGGCAAGCTTGGCCGGTTGGTTGGCGGCAACGCCGACGACGCTCTTGTGCCCGGTTACCAATTGAAGCAGCGAGGCAACGAGGGCGAGGGAGAGGCCGATCTTCATGGACATCTTGGCAATGTCGAGATGGCGACCCTTGAGGAGATAGTAGGCAGCGACACTGGTGACGAAGAAGGCGGCGGTCATCCAGGCGGCGGTGACGGTGTGGCTCAGTCGATCAATGGAGGATGGGTTGAAGACCATCGCCCAGAAATCGGTGATGTTTGCCTTGGCGTTCATGCCTTCGCCGACGATCTTATAGCCCGCCGGTGTCTGCATCCACGAGTTGGCAACGATGATCCAGACGGCGCTAAAGGTGGAGCCGAGCCAGACCATGATGGTTGAGAAGAAGTGAACCTTTGGGCTGACTCGGTGCCAGCCGAAGACGAGGATGGCAAGGAAGCCGGACTCTAAGAAGAACGCAAAGATGCCTTCCGCAGCAAGGGCGCTTCCGAAGATGTCCCCCACATAACGTGAGTAGGTCGCCCAGTTGGTGCCGAATTGGAATTCCAGCACGATGCCGCTCGCGACTCCAATCCCAAAGATGAGAGCAAAGATCTTGACCCAGAAGTAGGTCATGGTCTTGTATGTCTCGTTTTTGGTCTTGAGGTACATGCCCTCCATGATCACTAGGATCAATCCGAGGCCGATACTCAGCGGCGGAAAGATGTAGTGGAAGGCGACAGTGAATGCGAACTGGATTCTAGCCAGTATTTCAACACTCATGGTCTAGGGTTCCTCCTGAACCGACGTCTGGGGTTCGTTTCCGAACCGGTTTGAGGCATGGGACGCGTGAATTTCATCCATCGGCCCGAACAATGAAAACGGAATAGGGCTCGGCGGCGAGTTGGTGGAACGAAACACTGCCGACGAAGAGCCGGTCGATAAAGCCATGACCCTGAGCTCCGAGAACAAGTAGTTCGGCTTTGGTGCGAGTCATTTCGGCGGGAATTACCTCGTTCGGATTTCCCTGTTTGAGGGTGTAGTTGGCGTTATATCCGTGTTGAGATAGCTTGCCGACGAGTTCTTCCGACTTCTCCCTGAGCTTCCCTTCGATAAATTGGTCGATATGGCCGTCCAGTGCGGGAAGGTTCAAATGAAGGAGTTCAGCTTCTTTGTCGCTGACCTCGTATGCGGTGACCACATTGATATTTGTAATGTTCTGCGGCGCTAGCTTTAGAAAGCGGTCAATGGCGCTGTTGGCATAGGGCGAGTGGTCCGTGGCGAGGACGATCTCGATCGGTCCCTGGGTTGCAACGCCTTCTTTTGCGACGAGCACCGAATGCTTTGAAGCAGACACGATGCTTCGGCTGGTGCTGCCGAGGAAAAGAGAGGCCAGAGCGCTTTTCCGGGTGGAGGCTAACGCAATGAGATCGGCATTGATTCGGTCGGCAGCGTCCAGAATCGTCAGTACGGTGGGGCCGGAGAGGACTTCGCCAGTTGAGCTCAGCCCATATTCCTCGGCGGTCTTTTGAGCCGCATGGATTTCGTGATTTCCTGCTTGTCGAAGACCTTCCACGAATTGGTTGGTCGCTTCTATGCTGACGACAACACCAAAGGAAGTGTAGGGCAAGACGATATCTGCGACATTGAGGAGTGTCACTTCTGGGGTGGGGAATCCAAGGCGGCCGAACAAGCGAACCGCCGGTTCGTAGGCTCCGGCGGTATCAATTCCAATAAGTGCTTTCAATTTTTCTCTCCGTAAAATCTGGTTGGTGGCTAGGGATATTGGATTGGGATCGGTTTAGAAGTCGATCTTTCCAGTGGAACTCGTACTTTCAGGACGCCTCTGAGGTACTTGGCAGTCGCGCGAGCAAAGTCAAAATCTTCAGCGAGGTGGATTTCGCAAGCAAAGGGGCCATATGGGCGACCCATTCTCACGTATTCTTCTGGGTCTTCGGCATCGTGATCGAACTCGCGAACGCCGGAAATCTTGATCGTATTTGCTTCCGAGGAGATCTGAATGTCGTCCTCATCCATGCCCGGGATATCCACGAATATTGCAATTTCGTTTGCGTTGACTCTAAGGTCAAAGGGTGGACGCCATCCCGAGGGTCGGTACGCCCCCTGTTGGAACGAGCCAACTGTGTTGGACTCTAAAAGCGTGCGAAGATTTGACTTGGGCTTTGATTTTCGCATGCGGTTCCTTTTCGGGGCCATCGGCGGCGCCCACGTTTCGATAGTGGCCCAGAAGCGACGGGATGACAAGTCAGGAATTCGCCGTCAAAGGAACCATGTCATGGAATCTCACCACATGCGGGGGATATGATAGGGGTCGATGGGCGAGCATTTGCTAACCCGAGCGGAACCTGAGGATCCTTACGGTCTTTCCGCTCGCGAGCGACAGATCCTCCAACTGGCCACGCAGGGGCAGACTGATCAGGCGATCGCCAATACCTTGGGCATCAGTCTGGCGACGGTGGGAACCTATTGGGGACGCGTTCGCATCAAGCTTGGTCCCTACAACCGTACGGAGTTGGTGGCCAAGTATCTGCGAACTCAAGCGGAAGGCACCGTCGCGCTATTGCGGACGGAGAACGAGCGGCTTCTGAGAGAGCTTGAAGAGCACACTCGGACCGAGGAAATGCTTCGAACGAGTCTGGAGATGTTTCGGGGGTTGTTGGAAACGGCGCCCGACGCAATTTTGCTGGTAGACGATCTGGGTACGGTTCAGTTTTGTAACGAGCGTGCGACCGAGCTTTTTGGCTATTCCTCCGAGGAACTGATGGGAATTTCAGTGGAGCGATTGGTGCCGGAACGATACCGAACCGGGCACGTGCGGAATCGGCAGGACTACAACGACAACCCGGTCAAGCGTAAGATGGGCGCACACCTCGCCACGATGGCGCTACGAAAGGATGGCCGCGAGTTTCCGATGGCGACGGCCCTCAGTGCGACTCAGACCTCCAAGGGGCTCTTGATTACCTGCATCGTAAGAGATTTGACGGCTCAATCGATCTAACTGCCCAGTTGCTTGATTCTTGAGTTTCCGGGTCGTCTTTTTAGAGGGAAATTGAGTCTAACTTCCTGGATTGCACTCGAATACCAGGAATTTTCATAAATCCTCCGATACGGGTGAGCCAGTTGCGCGTATCTTGTTCGACATACGGGCTAGAAGTAACAAAGATTCAATGAACACCATCCTTCCCTTTATCGCTTTCGCTGCCGCCGCCGCTGCCTTAATTCTCTCGCCGCCGGTCGAGCCCAAACCGACAAAGGGTGGATTTATCCATGGCATTGTTCTGATTCTGATTGCTTTAGGGGCCGGATACTACTGGCGGAATGACTACGCCAATCTGCTGCCTGCGGCGATTGCTTTCTCGATCGGAATCGGGGTGGCGGGCCTTTGCGGTTTTGTCGAGCGAATCAAAGTTGGCTCGGGAGCGGCGGCAGCGGGACTTGGCGCGGGTCTCGCGGGATTAGCGAATTGGGTGGATAGTTCCTATCTCTCGATGGTGCAACTCGCGTTGATCGCGGGGTTGTCGCTCGGAGCATGGTGCTTTGCCACCAATGAGAAAGGAAAGCTAAGTTTGCCCTTGGCAACGGCGCTTTTCGGATCAGTGTTCCTGGCGGCGGACTTCATGGGTGGCAAAGCGCTGTCTAACGAGCCGGGCGCCCACTTTGGATCCACATTGGGGTTGGCGGTGGCGATCGCAGGACTGATCGGATTGGCCGCGGGCCGAAGCGAGAAACGCCAAGACGGCGGTCTGCCCTTTCTTGCCGGTTGGTTGACGGTGATCCTTTTGGTAGCGTTGGGCTACGCGGTAGGAGCGCGTTATCTGGACAGCAAGGAATCTTGGATGATCTTTTGCGGTTCCGTGGTGATCGCCGCCATCTTGAACTGGGTCATTCGACCGACTGGGCAAGACGATGCGTTGGCGTTTTTGATGTCGGCAGTCATCTGGATAGGAGTCGCAACGCTGGCATTCTCCTATTCCCGAGGGTTCGGCATGACGATCGCTCTGGTGGGGGCGATTTCGACACTCCTCTTGATTGGTAATGTCCGAGCGCTTCTGAGCGCAGGGCCGCTCTTGGGACTGGTGTTCTATCGCGTTCTCCGAGAAGCCTTTCCGGCGGCGACGCGGGCTTTGGACATAGGTCAGCACTATGCGGTCATCGGATTGGCGTTCGGATTGACCTTAGCGCTTTTGCCGGTGGATTGGTTGAAACTGCGTTCTCGGCTCACAGGATTGGCGCCGTGGGGGCGTGCTTTGTGGGTGATCGCGCTTTGCTTACTCCCCGTTGGACTCTCCGTGGTTTTAGGAGCGAAAGGCATGGTGGGATTTGTTGCTGGGCTGGGGTTCGCGGCTTTGATTGAAGGGATTCGAAACGGTTCCAGCCTCATTCCTCTCGTTTTGGCATCTGCTCTGGCGGCAATGACGACGGTGAGTTATGGCTGGTTGACGAATCTGCTCGACCTAACGCGCGAGACGAAGCAGACGGCATTTTATTGGATTGGCGGTACGGCGTTGGTCTTGGCGATTTTGATCGCCTCGGTATCAAAAGCCGACCCGACGACTTCGGAGTCCAGCGACTCCGCTATGGATGTGAGATGAAGGCTTCAACCACACGGGCAGCAGTTTCCACGAAGCTGATTGGGCTTCTGGCGGCGGCGGGTATCGCCGGAGCATTGATGGCATTTGGCATCACCGAAGAAGTGCCGTTGGGTGGCTTGTCCGGCAAAGCGGTGATGAAAGAGAATGGCAAGCCGCTGGAGGGCGTGACCATTCAGATTGCCCCGCCGGAAGACATGTCCCATGAATATGTGCGCCAACGGACCGTCGAGACAGATGAGGATGGCCGATTCAATATCAGAAATTTGCCCGCCGGAACTTATACGGTATGGGCTTACACGCGGGCGCACCGATTGGAGAGTCAGTTGCTCACCATTGAAGAGGGCAAGCCGACGGCCGTCGAACTGACTCTGATGCCGGAGGACCCCTACCTTAACTTCAACACAAGCCAACGGGTATTTCTTCCCTCGGAGCAATCGACCTTCCAACTGGATGGCTTTTTGCCAGACGACGAAATGGGAATCGATGTTTATAAACTCGATCTTGATGGAATCGTTAAGAAGGGCAGCGTCTCCGAGTTGTTGCGTTCTTTCGCGCGATATGACGGCACGTTTGGCGACCCTAGCAAGTTTGGTTCAAAGGTCCGGCATTTGGACTACCGGATCACCAAGCGAGACGCGGAGGGTGTGTTTGTAGAAGGTGTGGCGCTCGACCCGCTTCCAGAAGGATTTTACTGGGTGCAATGCAGGTCGGGAAAGGTCAACCGAGGCGGATTTATCAATGTCTCGAAGATTGGCTTGGTTACCAAGTCCGGGGCCAAGCGGGGACTCTGCTTTGTGACCGATTTGAGCACGGGCGCTCCCGTTGACGGCGCCGATCTATCCTTAGCGGTGAACGGAGGGATGAAGTCGCTTGGGAAGGCGAGTCCGGATGGAACTCTCTCCTTCGATTTGCCGGATGCCGACCGCAATCTGGTGATGGCACGAAAAGGGAGTTCTGTCGCGGTCGTCGATTTCTACAGCAGTAGTAACGACGACGAAGGGGCGGGCTCGGGTCGGATCTTTATGTACTCCGATCGCCCGATCTATAAACCCGGCGATTTGGTTCAGTTCAAGGGCATCGCGCGAAAACTCGCGGGAGTTGATTTCCAAGTTCCGAATGGCGGAACGATGACGGGTGAACTGCGCGATCCAGACGACAACTTGGTCCAGACCTTCAACCTTCCGGTCTCGAGTCGAGGAACGTTTTCTGGCAAATTCACCACGAATAAGGAAGCCAAGCCGGGGTTCTACACCCTTTTGATGAGCGGTCCGGGTGGCAAGGGAAGCATGACGGTCAATCTGGCCGCGTATCGGAAGCCGGAGTTTAAGATCACGGTTACGCCCGAGCAGAACTTCTATGTGTTTGGGAATCGGGTTCGGATGAAGGTGAAGTGCGAATACTACTTCGGCGGACCGGTCGTGGGGGCCGAACTGACCGCTTACGTCTCTCGCGCTCCTCATTGGTCATGGACCGATGAAGAGGGCGAGGAGTACTACGACGAAAGCGGAAGCGGCGAAGGCATCGACAATCTGGAGGCGGTGACCGACGACAATGGCGAGGCGGTGATTGAGTTCGATACCGAGCGACCGAAGGAAGATCAACAGTATTCGTATTACGGGGATTCGGACTTTGACTACACGATGATGGTGTCTGCCAAGGAGGCGGACAAGTACTTCGACGGCCAAGGGCGAGTGTTGGTCACTCGTGGAGACTTTGCCATTTCGGCAGATACCTCGGAGTACATCGGCCAGGTTGGATCGCCGGTGGATGTGGAAGTCACCGCGGTTTCGCACATCGACAAGAAGCCTCTATCTGGGAAGCAGATTCAGATCATTGCGGGCAAGGAAAGTTGGGAGAGCGATAAAGAGCGATTCTCGCCCACTGAAACCTTTAACGCGACGACGGGTCCAGATGGTGTAGCAAAGATTACATACACCCCGAAGGACTCGGGATCGGTGATGTTCAAGACGGTAGCGATAGACGACCACAAGAACAAGATCGAAACTCAGGCTTACCTATACGTGGAGGGCTCCGGAGCGCCAGCAAGGCCAGGTGGCAAGCTGACTGTGCAACTCGACAAGCGCGATTACCATCTTGGAGACACCGTAAAAGCGTTGATCCAGACCGACAAGCCGGGTGGGTTCGCCCTCCTTACGGTAGAGGCGGACGAAGTGCTCTATCGCAAGGTGGTGAATCTTACTAAGTCGGTGACAATCGAATCCATGATGGTCGAGCGTCCGTTCGCACCCAACGCTCGGGTGTCGGTGGCGTATATCCGGGACAAGCAGTTCTATGAAGCGACCGACGATCTCAAGATCGACCTCGTTCAGCAGAAGCTTAAGATTCAGATCAAGCCGGATCGAGACGTTCTGCAACCGGGTCAGACAGTGAACTACGAAATAACGACCACGGATTTGGAGGGGAAGCCGGTCGCAGCGGATCTTTCTCTCGGGGTGGTCGATGAATCGATCTACGCGATTCGGGAGGACGATACCGATCCCTACAAAGGCTTCTTCCCGCGGAGGTACATCAACGTCCAAACCAGTTACTCGTTCCCGGAAATCTATCTGGACGGCGGGGACAAGGCGGGCGGGAACATCCCGATTCGATCCAAGTTTGCGGATACGGCGTACTGGAACCCGGAAATTCACACCGACGTCAACGGTCAGGCGCGAGTGGCGGTGGCGCTGCCCGACAACCTGACGGCCTGGAGGGCGACGGTGGTAGGTGCGACGGACGCCACGGCGGTGGGGATCTCGACGAATCTGATCACGGCTCAGAAGCCGCTCATGATTCGATTGGAGACGCCCGCCTTCATGGTTGCACAGGATGAGCAGACGATTTCGGCGATCGTTCAGAACAATACGGGACAGGATTCAGACGTGACCGTTCGGATCAATACCAGTGGTTTGTCTTTGGATGGATCGGAGAACCAGACGGTTCGAATTGGGAATGGCGAGCGCAAGACCATCGAATGGAAAGCAACCGCGCAGAAGACTGGTGTAGCGGACGTTACAGCTACGGCAGAGGTCACCAATGGGGCTAATGACGGCGTAAAGCACACGATTCCGATTAAGCCTCATGGCCGTGAATTCCAAGACCTGGAGTCGGGCATGGTGAAAGGAACCGCCAAGTTCGAGATGGTGGTTCGGGATGGCGCCGATGCGAATACGGGCAGGCTCGTATTGAGCTTAAGCCCGTCGATCGCGACGACTCTTGTACAGTCGCTGGACAGCTTGGTCGAGTATCCGTACGGATGCGTGGAGCAGACGATGAGTCGGTTCTTGCCGGCGATATTGGTCGACAAGGCGTTGGCGGAGACCGGGCTTTCCCGTCCCGATCTCCACGCTAAGGTTCCGGGGATTGCGGCCGACGGGTTGGCGAGATTGGCGAAGATGCAGCACGGCGACGGCGGCTGGGGCTGGTGGGAGTACGACAACTCCGATCCGTTCATGACGGCCCTCGTTTTAGATGGCCTCCGGCGTGCGAAGCAAGCGGGATACCCCGTAAGCGAAGTAATGCTGAATCGAGGATTGGACTGGGCGGATCGGCGATTCGATTCGGAGAACAAGAAGACCGATCGCCAACGAGACTTGGTCTACCTTTGCTATGCAATGGCCACGAACGGCCGCATTGAGAACGCGACCAAGCGGTTTGCCTTCGATTTCAGCAATGCCGGAGCATCTGACCTCGCGTTGGGAGCGATGACGGCCAATATGCTTGGACCTAATTACGTGGCGCAACGCGATCAGCTAATGGGCAAGTTGAAGGCCATGGCGGTAGTAGCGGGCAGCACGGCCCGATGGGAACCCAATCGCTACTCGTGGGGAGCAGAAAATACGGCGTTGGCTTTGACTGCGCTGGTGAAGCTGCAACCGGCTAGTGAACTGATTCCCAAGACGGTTCGCTACTTGATGTCGAGCCGACGTGGCGAATATTGGTGGAGTACCCGCGATACCGCCTATGTTTTGATCGGCATGACCGATTACCTGAAGCAAACCAAGGAATTGGCGAGACCTGGTGGAGCGTTTACGGTTCTGCTTAACGGGAAGGAACTCAAGAAGATCGAGTTCACGCAGGCCTCATTGCTGCAACCTGATTTGCAGATCACCGTTCCGATGTCCGGCTTGACATCTGGCAAGAACTCCATCGAAATTCAGCAGGCGGGGAATGCGGTGTGTTACTACTCCGCCGACCTCCGTCAGGTGGTCCCGGACGAACAACTTGGAATGGTCGTTAACGGCAGCGGCTTGACGGTAGAGCGCAAGTATTACCGGATGGAAGCTCGGCGGATGGAGGACGGCACGATGCAGTTTGTGCCCAGTGAAAAGCCGGTGACGGAGGTTCATGCAGGGGATGTGATCAAGTGCGTGCTCACCGTCCGCAGCAATAAGGATCGGGAGTTTGTTTTGGTTGAAGACCCGATCCCGAGCAACTGTCACGTTACCGAACGAGACGCGCCCTATGAGGACGAGTCTTGGGGCTGGTGGTGGGCCAGCACCGTCATCTTGGAAGATCGGGTTTCGTTCTTCGCCAGGAACTTAGAGACCGGCGAGAAGGAGTTTAGCTATATCATGCGGGCAGAAGCGGACGGTAAGTCCAACGCTTTGCCAACTCGCGTGGGAAATATGTACGATCCTGACGACGTTGCCTCGGCGGGCGAATTGGAACTGAAGGTGAATCCGCGATGATCAAGGCAATTGGTTGGATCTCGACGCTTGGCCTGGCGACGGCGGGAACGGTGGCGCTGATGAACGCGCCGCGGGAGCATTGCCTGGGGAGTTTCTCCACCTCCTTGGCCAAGCGATCCAAATCGCAACGGCACAACGCATTGCTGTCGGTTCGGGAAATCGATGGCGCGGTAATTGGACCGGGGGAGACGTTCTCCTTTAACAAGCATGTGGGGTCGTTCTCGAAAGATGGTGGGTACCGGAAGGCGCCGGTCAGCTACAACGGGCAACTTATCGATAGTTTCGGAGGAGGCGTGTGTCAGACGTCGACAACGACGTATAACGCGGCCCTTCTGTCAGGCATGGAGATCGTCGAGCGGAATCGGCATCGGTTCTCGCCCAGTTATGTTTTGCCGGGACGAGATGCGGCGGTGGCTTATTGGTCGATCGATCTCAAATTCAGAAATCCCTATTCCTTCCCGGTCAAGGTGAAGGCGGCGATCGACGGAGATCAACTGAAGGTTGGAGTCTATGGCGCCGGCGAGGGAAAAGAATGTCGGATCGTAACCGACTTGCGGCAGGTTCGCCAACCTTCCACTTTCGAAATTGGCGACCGTCGAGCGGCGGGGC
>JGI26527J51213_1000587_pt1 | contig 31722 bp, 30 predicted proteins | sample ThiBiot_300_biof_FD_51213 | JGI IMG/M metagenome (IMG submission 51213) | reverse complement strand
TCTTCGAGTCGCGCGACGACCGGCGTCAGGTCGCTGCCCTCGGGCAGTGGCCGCTCCTGCAACTGACGCAAGGCTTCGGGCTCGGAGTCGACGGCGATCACCCGCCAGCCGCGGCGCAGCATTTCGATCGCATCGCGACCGTCACCGCAGCCGAGATCGATGACCAGCGCGTCAGACGGTGGTGCACCGAACGCATCGAGTGCCGACAGCAAGGTGCGGCGCGGCGGCCGATCGCGAAGTTTCTGGTAGTAGGCGGCCCAGTCGTTCGAGCGCGTGGTTTCCGTCATGCGCGTTCTCTTTGTCTCAAATGCTTGTTGCGTGGCTCGGTGTGTGATCGTATCCCACTTCAACACCAATGAAGCAGTCATCCGGGAGGAACTCATGAAGGGGTTGGGACGCCTCGCGCTCGTCTTTGCGCTGGCCATATTGCCTGTCACGGCACGCGCCGACATCAACGCACTTGCCGAAGCGGCCAAGAAGGAAGGCGAGATCACCTGGTACGTGGCCCATTACACGTCCGAGGGCGCAGAGGATCTGGGGCGCGGCTTCACCGAGATGTACGGNGTGAAGGTCAATGTCGTGCGCACGACGGCGCAGGTCGCCTATCAGCGCCTGCTGCAGGACATCAAGAACAACCAGACGATCTGCGACGTCTTCTCGTCGACCGATCTCGGCCATTATGCCCGCCTGAAGGCCGAGGGCCGCTTCGAGAAGTACATTCCCGAGACGNCCCCCAAGATCGTACCGACCTTCCAGAATTTCGACGCCGACGGCTTCTACCATCCGACGGCAGCCGGCCTCGTCGTGCTGACCTACAACACCTCGAAGGTGAAGCCCGAGGACGCCCCCAAGAAGTGGGAAGACCTGCTCGACATCAAGTGGAAGGGTAAGGTCTCGACCGGCCATCCCGGCTTCTCCGGCTATGTCGGCACCTGGGTCCTGTCGATGAAGAAGCTCTACGGCTGGCAGTATTTCGACAAGCTCGAGAAGAACAAGCCGCAGATCGGACGCTCGATCAACGATACCGTCACCGCCCTGAACGCCGGCGAACGGCAGGTCGCAGCGGGCGCCGACGGCTCGACCTTGTTCAGCGCCGCCCGCGGCAATCCGCTGGCGGTGTCCTATCCCAGCGACGGTGCGGTGCTGATCGTGTCGCCCTCGGCGATCATGAAGGGCACCAAGCATCCCAACGCCGCCAAGCTCTTCATGGAGTACCTCTATTCGATCGAGGCGTCGAAGATCAACGCCAAGCACTTCGGCATCCCGATGCGGCCGGAAGTGCCGGCCCCGCCGGGCGCCAAGCCGATCAGTGAGGTCAAGCTGATCAAGCCGACCGTCGCCGAAGTGGACAAGGGAATCCCGGAGGTGATCGAGCAGTGGCGCGACACGTTCGGCAATTGAGAAGAGGGCGGCAACCAACGTGACGGCGACCGCCTCGACCCTGGACACCGCGCCGGCGCGAACTGCACGCGCCGGCGGCTTCGATTCGACCTGGCTGCTGTGGATCGGGATCATCGCGGTCCTGCTGTTCCTGGTCGTCAGCCCTTTCATTTATCTCGTCATCACCAGCTTCCAGGCCGAACGGACCGGGGAGTTCACCTTCGCCAACTATGCGACGGCCTACGGCCGGGCGCGTTATGTCGAGGCGTTGCTGAACTCCCTGAAGCTCGGCGCCGTGTCGGCCCTTCTGGCCGGCATCTTTGCCGTTCCGCTTGCCTGGGCGGTGGCCCGCACCGACATGCCGGGGCGCGGCCTGACGCGCATGCTGGTGCTCGCGACCTTCATCACGCCGCCTTACACCGGTGCCGTCGCCTGGATTCTGCTGGCCGGCCCCAACGCCGGCTGGCTGAACCGCTTCTACACGCTGCTGACGGGGGCGGAAGCGGGCCCTTTCAACATCTACAGCTTCTCGGGCCTGGCGCTGGTCATCGCCCTCTATTCCTTTCCCTACATCTTCATCTTCACGACGGCGGCGCTGGAACTCGTCTCGTCGGAGATGGAGGACGCCGCCAACATCCTGGGGGCGGGGCCCTGGCGGACGATGTGGCGGGTCACCCTGCCGCTGGCGTTGCCGGCCATCCTGGGCGGGCTGATCATCTGCTTCCTCGAGGCGATCGCCCTGTTCGGATCGCCGGCGATGATCGCCATTCCCGCCCGCTTCAACGTCGTCACGACACAGCTCTTCCAGTTCTTCGGCAACCCTGTCCGGGTCGAAGTCGCAGCGGCCTATGCCATGCCACTGCTCGGCATCACCGTGCTGCTGGTGCTGGTCCAACGCCTGATGACCCACCGCAAGGGGTTCGTGGCCCTGACCGGCAAGGGCGGGGAGCGGCGGCCGATCCTGCTCGGGCGCTGGCGCTGGGTGGTGTTCGGCTACGCCATGTTCGTGGCCGCGCTNGCGGTCTTCCTGCCCTACGTCTTCCTGCTCCAGTCGGCCTTCGCCAAGGCCTGGGGCCGTGGCTTCGCCTGGGACAACATCTCCCTCCAGAACTTTCGCTTTGTGCTGTTCGAGCACGCGACGGCCGCGAAGTCGGTGCTGAACAGCTTCCTCTATGCCGGCGCCAGCGCCACGGTCGCGGTGTTCCTCACTCTGGGAATTGCCTACATCGTGGCCCGCAAGCTGGTGCCGTTCGGCGGTGTCCTGGGTTTCCTCTGCGTGGCGCCCTTTGTTATCCCCGGCGTGGTGCTGGCGATCGGCTTCTACGCCGCCTATGCCCCGCCGCCGCTGTCCCTTTACGGCACGGCCCTGATCCTGATCCTNGCCTTCACGACACGCTTCCTGCCAGTAGGCTATGTCAACGCAAGTGCCGCGATCCGCAGCGTCAACCCAGAGATGGAGGAGGCGGTCCGCGTCCTGGGCGGCAGCCGGCTGACGGCGCTCCGCCGCGTCGTCACACCCCTTCTGAAGCGCAATCTGCTGGGCGCTTGGCTCCTGATCTTCATTCCCGCCACACGCGAACTGTCGGCGGCGATCTTCCTCTACGGTCCCAACACCAAAGTGGCGTCGGTCATGATCTTCGACATGAGCGAGGAGGGCAATTTCGAGCGCCTCGCCGCATTGGCGTTGATCCTGCAGGTGCTTACCCTGCCGCTGCTGTGGGTCGGGCAGAAGGCGCTTGGCCGTGATTTCATGCTGAGGCGCAACGCGACATGAGCAAGCTGGTCCTGAAGAACGTCGTCAAGCGCTATGGCAGCTTCGATGCGGTCGCCGATTTCTCGCTCGAGCTGGCGAAGGGAGAGTTCGTCTCGCTGCTGGGCCCGTCGGGCTGCGGCAAGACCACGACCTTGCGCATGATCGCCGGTTTCATGCCGCCGACGGCCGGCACCATCGAGATGGACGGCAAGCAGATCTCCTCGGCCGGCCACGTCGTGCCGCCGGAGCATCGGCGCATGTCGATGATCTTCCAGAGCTACGCGATCTGGCCGAACATGACGGTGGGCGAGAATGTCGGCTTCGGCCTGCAGATCCGCAAGCTGTCGCGGGCCGAGATCGACCGGCGCGTCGACAAGATCCTGGACGTGGTCCAGATGCGCAACCTCAAGGGCCGCTATCCGGCCGAGCTGTCGGGCGGCCAGCAGCAGCGCGTGGCCCTGGCGCGCGCCATCGTGGTCGAACCCGAAGTGCTGCTGCTCGACGAGCCGCTCAGCAATCTCGACGCTAATCTGCGCGAGGAGATGCGGTTCGAGATCCGCCGGCTGCATGACGAGTTCAAGATCACCACGGTCTATGTCACGCACGACCAGTCCGAGGCCATGGTGACGTCGGACCGGATCGTGGTCATGAACAAGGGCAAGATCGAGCAGATCGACCCGCCGCACACCCTCTACGGCCGGCCGAGGAGCCGGTTCGTGGCAGGCTTCATCGGCCGCACCAACTTCCTGGAAGGCCGCCACGAAGCCGGCGAGGTCCGGTTCGACGGTTTCGCCGCCAAGGCCGGCTCCCTCGAAGGCGTGAACGGCAGCGGTGCCTTGCTCTATTCGCTGCGCCCGCAGGCCATCGGCCTCACGACCCGCCAGCCTTCCGGCCAGGCGCTGGCCGTCGAATCGGAGATTTCCAGCCGCTCCTATCTCGGAGAATATTGGGATTACCAGGTCCGCCCGCTGGCCGGGACCAAGCCGGTCCGCGTTTCGACCAGTCCCAGTCAGGTATTCGAGGTCGGCAGTCGGGTCTGGCTGGAGATCGATCCTGCCGCCATGGTACGGGTCGAATAGTCGCCCAACGTAGAGTGAGAGCATGACCGCTGGACCGCTTGCCCGCTTCACCGTCCTCGACCTGACGCGCGTGCGCGCCGGTCCGACCGCCGTCCGCTACCTGGCGGACTGGGGGGCCAATTGCATCAAGGTCGAGATGCCGCCGTCGGCCGGCGAGATGGACATGGGAGGGCCGCGCCATGGGCCGGACTTCCAGAACCTGCACCGCAACAAGCGGTCGGTGACGCTCAACCTCAAGGAGCCGGACGGCCGGGCCGTCTTCATGAAGATGGTCGAAAAGGCCGACGTCGTCGTGGAGAACTATCGCGCCGACGTGAAGTTCCGGCTCGGCATCGACTACGAGAGCCTGAAGAAGGTCAATCCGCGCATCATCCTGGGATCGATCTCGGGCTTCGGCCAGGACGGTCCCTATGCCGAGCGTGCGGGCTTCGACCAGATCGCCCAAGGCATGGGCGGGCTGATGTGGGTCACCGGCATGCCGGGGCAGGGGCCGGTCCGGGCGGGCATCGCGGTCGCCGATGTCGGCGCCGGCCTGCACTGCGCCATCGGCATCCTGACGGCGCTGCTGGAGCGCGAAACCTCGGGGCAGGGCCAGTGGATCTCGACCTCGCTGCTGCAGGCGATGATTTCCATGTGCGACTTCCAGGCGGCGCGCTGGACGCTCGCCAAGGACGTTCCCGGCCAGGCCGGCAACAATCACCCGACCTCGATCCCGACCGGCGTCTTCAAGACCAAGGACGGTTACATCAACATCGCGGCGTCCGGCGGCCATATCTACAAGCGCTTCTGCGAGTGCGTCGCCGCACCTGAGCTGATGACCGACGAGCGCTTCAGCACCGACAAGGCACGCGCCAAGAATCGCGATGCCCTGAATGCGGAGATCGACAAGCGGGTCGCCGCCTACACGAGCGCCGAATTGGTCGAGAAGCTCAACAAGGCCGGCGTCCCGGCCGGCCCGATCTACAAGATGGACGAGATGTTCGACGACCCGCAGGTCAAACATCTCAAGATGGCCCACCCCGTGAAGTCCCCCAAGCTGGGCGACATCGAGGTGATCGGCCAGGCCATCAACATGAGCCGCACGCCTTTTGAGATGAAGTCGGCCACGCCCGAGCAGGGCGAGCATACCGACGCCATCCTGAAGGAGTTCGGCTACGACGCCGCCGCAATCGCCGATTTCCGCAAGCGAGGCGTCGTCTAACGGGAGGAGACGACCATGAAGGGGCTGACACAGGAACAACGAGATGCGTTCTGGCGTGACGGCTACCTCATGGTCGAGGACGCTGTCACACCGGCCCAGCTCGCCGCACTGAACGGCGAGATCGCGGGCTGGGTGGAGGCGAGCCGGGCACACAGCGCGCCGTTCGGCCCGCCCACGGTCGACGGTCGGCCACGCTTCGACATGGGGGCCGAACACTCGGCCGCCAAGCCGGCGCTGCGCCGCATCAACAATCCCTCGGACATCTCCGATGCCTATCGCGAAGTCATGCTCGAGTCGCGCATGGTCGACATGGTGGCCGACCTGATCGGTCCGGACGTCAAGTTCCACCACTGCAAGATCAACCTCAAGCTTTCGGGAGCGAAGACCGAGGTCAACTACCATCAGGACTTCGCCTATACGCCGCACACCAACGACGACATCGTGACGGCGCTGCTGTTCCTTGACGATGTCGACCAGAACAACGGCTGCCTCACCGTGGTGCCGGGCTCGCACAAGGGGCCGGTCCTGTCGCTGTTCGACGGCGAGAAATTCACCGGCGCCGTCGCGCCCGATGAGGAAAAGAAGGCGCTGGACCAGTCGCTGCCCTGCCTCGGCAAGGCCGGCAGCGTCTGCCTGATGCACACCCGCCTGCTGCACGGCTCGGCCGCCAACGGCGCCGACAAGTCGCGGGGGCTCTATATCTGTGTCTACACCGCGGCCGACGCCGTGCCGATCGCCCGCAACCCGATGCCCAGCCTGAACGAGGGCCGCATCGTGCGCGGCAAGGAGGCCCGTTTCGCCCGCCTGAAGGAAGGGCTGGTCGAGCTGCCCAAGCAGCCGAAAACGGCCTCCTTCTTCACCGTGCTGGGACAGGATTCCAAGCAGGCCGCCGAGTGAACGATCCGTTTCCGGCCGTCGCCGAGGCGGCGGCCACGGGCGAGGTCGCCGAGCTCTTTGCCGATATCCGCGCCACGGTGGGCGTCAGGGTGGTCAACCTCGTCTGGCGTCATTTGGCGACCCTGGACGGCGCCTTGCCATGGGCCTGGTCGGTCGTAAAGCCGCTCTACCAGCAAGGAATGGCCGACACGGCTGCCGTCCGGTTTCGGGAGAGCATGATCCTTCCGCGGCTGGAAGGGCTGGCGGCTGACCAGCCGGCCAGTGTCGATGCGGTCCTCGCAAGCTACGACCATTCGAACACGATCAATCTTTTCGCCTTGGGGGCGCTCGCCACTTGGCTGCGCGGCGAAGCCGCTGCAGTCGGCGAGCCGGCTGCCGGTCCACGTCTGTCGCCGCCGGACGTCGCTTTGCCGAAACTGGCGGCCGAGGAAGATGTGACGCCGGAGACCTGGCAGCGGGTCCTGCGGCTGAACAGGTTCGGTGACCGGCCGCAGCCCCTGATCCTGGCAAGCATGTATCGCCACCTGGCCCATGCGCCGGCCTTCCTCGAGCAACTCGAAGCGAGCCTGGCGCCGGTCCAGGCGAATGGCTCGCTCGATCGCGCCATTGCGGCAAACCGGGCGGCGGCAGCGGCACAGGCGGCCGTTCTGGCACGCGCCATCGCCGCACCGCAGCCCAAACTGGCGACCAAGATCGAGACGGGCGTGCAGGCCTTCGTCGATCACGCCATCGGCAAGATGGTCACCATCTGCCGGGCCGTCCGGACAGCGCGCGGTTCGCTGCAGTAGATCACTCGGCGGCCTTGGCCGCGCCGCGACGCTGCGCCAGCCAGTCCTGCATGGCGGCCTCCATGGTCATGAACACGGCACCGCCCTCGATCAGGCGCTGGATCAGCCGCTCCAGCATCATCATGCGATGGCCGCGGCCGATGACATGCGGATGGAAGGTATAGGTGAGGATGCCGTAGTCGCAGACCCGGGTCATGTAGGTGAAGTCGTCGACGAAATTCTCCAGGACGCCCGTCGCGTTCATCAGGCCCTGCTGCACCGAGCCNTTGGGCAGGCGCATATATTCGAAGACAGGAAAATCGTCGAGCGACCAGGAGATCGGCATCTCGACCAGGGCCGTCTCGCGACCGCGAACCAGGGGCTTCATCAGCTCGGCGACGTCGCCCTGGCGGGCGAAGTAGCAATCGTAGTCGTTGCCCATCAGTGAGCTGTCGTACTGGATGCCGTGCTTCAACAGCAGGTCGATGGAGTGGGGCGAGAGATCCCAGGCCGGCGAGCGATAACCGCGTGCCTTCCGCCCGCTGATGCGCTGGATCGACTCGTTGCCGCGAACGATCTCTTCCTCTTCTTCATCGCGCGTGAGGTTGACGGGCAGGCGGTGGGTCCAGCCGTGGTGAGCGAGTTCGTGACCCGCCTCGACATAGGGGGTGACGGCCGCCGGAGTGCTGTCGATTGTGTGGCCGGGCGTGAAGAACGTCGCCTTGATGCCATAGCGTTGCAATAAGGTGACCAGGCGGGGAATGACGACGATATCGTATTCCCCGCGCGAAATGGCCGTGGGCGAAGTCATGCCGCGAGCGATCAGACCGGAAACATGGTCGTGGTCGAAGGTCAGACAGACGATGTGACGGGGCATGAGCCAAACTCCCTACGTGTTGCGTCCGTTCTACGGAACCTGCATGATGCCAGTAATCATAAGGGAACAAGAGGTTCGAGTTTAGGGAGGGTTCATGGTGGGGACGTCCGCCCAGCGCTTGGCCGCGCGTGAGGGCGACAATCAACTCGTGGTCGAAGGCGTGTCGAAGAGATTCGGCGGCGTCACGGCTGTGCAGGACGTTTCCCTCGAAGTTCCACGTGGCGGTATCCTCTCCATCATCGGTCCCAACGGTGCGGGAAAGACATCGCTCTTGAACATGATTTCGGGCTTCTACAAGCCCGATACNGGCCGTGTNNTTCTCGAAGGACAGGACATCACCCAGCGCAAGCCGAGCGACATTGCCGCGCTCGGCATCGCNCGCACCTTCCAGAACATCGCGCTCTTCAGNGGGCTCACCGTCCTCGACAACCTGATGCTCGGCCGGCACGTGCGGATGAANGCCGGNGTCCTGTCGAGCGTCATCTACTGGGGAATGGCGCAAAAGGAGGACATNGCCCATCGCGAGGCGATCGAGGAGATCATCGAGTTCTTGAAGCTCCAGGATTTGCGCAAGCAGCCGACGGCAGCACTTGCCTATGGCCTTCGCAAGCGGGTCGAGCTCGGCCGGGCCCTGGCGCTGGAGCCCAAGGTGCTTCTACTCGACGAGCCGATGGGCGGCATGAACCAGGACGAGAAGGAGGACATGGCGCGCTATGTCCTCGACGTGAATCAGGAGCGTGGGGTCACCGTCGTGCTGATCGAGCACGACATGGGCGTCGTCATGGATATCTCCGATCGCGTCGTGGTGCTCGACCGCGGTCGTCGGATCGCNGCGGGAACCCCCGAAGAGGTCCAACGCGATCCCAAGGTGATCGAAGCCTATCTCGGCACTGGCAAAGGAGGAGGGCGGCTATGAGCCTCGTCGANGCGGCCGGGACTTCGACTCTGCCCAAATTGCTGCAGCGCAATGCCGGCGAAGATCCCAGAGGACCGGGCATGCGTGAAAAGACCCGGGGCGTCTGGCAGACCTATAGCTGGTCGGCCTACCGGGACAATGTCCGCGACTTCGCCCTCGGTCTCGCGGCCCTGGGCTTCGGTCGCGGCGACAAGCTCTCGGTGGTCGGCGACAACCGTCCGCAGCTCTACTTCGCGCAACTCGCGGCGCAGGTCCTGGGCGGCGTCTCGGTCCCGGTCTACCAGGACTCGATCGCGTCGGAACTCGTCTACGTGCTCAATCACGCCGAGACATCGGTGATCGTCGCCGAGGACCAGGAGCAGGTCGACAAGGCGCTGTCGTTGAAGGAGAAGCTGCCGCGGCTGCTGTGGATCATCTACGACGACCCGAGGGGGCTCTCCTTCTACGACGACGCGATCCTGCGATCGTTCGAGAACATCCTGGAAGAGGGGCGGGCCTTCGCCAAAGCACATCCGCAGTTCTTCGACAGCGAGCTCGCCAAGGGAACCGCCGACGATACCGCGATGATCGCCTACACCTCGGGGACGACGGGCAACCCCAAGGGGGTGATGCTCAGTCATCGTAACATGATCGCCACCGCCGAATCCTTCGTCGAGGTCAACGACGTGCGGCGGGGCGACAACTGGCTGTCCTACCTGCCGATGGCCTGGGTCGGCGATGCCGCCTTCACGCTCGGCATGGCGCTAATGGAACGCCTGGTGGCCAATTGTCCGGAGAATCCCGAGACGGTGCAGCGCGATCTGCGTGAACTCGGCCCCGACACCATGCTCGCCCCGCCGCGCATCTGGGAGAACATGCTGACCCAGATGCAGGTCAAGGCAGGCGATGCCACACCGCTCAAGCGCCATGTCTTCGAGTTCTTCCGCGGACTGGCGGAACGTTGCGAGCTGAAGCGTTCGGACGGCAAGCGGCTGTCGCTCACGGACCGGCTGGGGCTGGCGGTCGGGGAGGTCGTGGTCTACGGGCCGGTCCGCGATCAGCTCGGCCTGCGCAAGGCGCGCTGGTGCTACACTGGCGGCGCACCGCTCGGCCCGGACACTTATCGCTTCTTCCGCTCGTTCGGCATCAACCTGAAACAGGTCTACGGCGCGACGGAAGCGTCGGCGATGATCTCCTGCCAGTCCGATGCCGAGGCCAATCCCAACACCGTCGGCCGGCCGATCCCACGCATCGAAGTCAAGATCGACGATCGCGGCGAGGTCATGCTGAAGGGGCCGAACGTCTTCTGCGGTTACTTCAAGCAGGACGAGATCACGCGCGAGACCGTGACCCCCGACGGCTGGCTGAAGACGGGCGATGCCGGGTTCTTCGACAAGCAGGGGCATCTCGTGATCATCGACCGGGCCAAGGATGTCGGGAAGCTGGATGACGGTTCGGCCTTCGCGCCGCAATTCATCGAGAACAAGCTGAAGTTCAGCCCCTTCATTCGGGAGGCTGTGGCTTTCGGCGATCAGCGCCCGTTCGTCGTCGCCATGATCGCCATCGACATGCAGACCGTTGGCACCTGGGCCGAGAAGCGCGGCCTTGCCTATACGAGCTACATGGACCTCAGCCGCAAGCCCGAGGTCGCTGGCCTGATGGGCGAGGAGATCGCCAAGGCCAACGCCTCGTCTGCCCGACGTGCAGCAGGTCAAGCGCTACCTCCTGCTCAACAAGGANCTCGATGCCGACGACGCGGAGATGACGCGAACGCGCAAGGTGCGGCGCCGGTTCGTCGCCGAGAAATACGCCAACGTCATCGACGCCTTCTACGGCGCCGAGGATCAGGTCGACGTCACCATGGAGATCACTTTCGAGGACGGCCGTCGCTCGACACTCAACTCGACGATCGCCATCCACGACGTGCTGCCGGCGCAATCGGCCCACGGACCGTCCCAAGGATCGGCCCGAGGATCGGCACCGCGTCCGGCACGACAGGCGGCATGAGGGCAGGATGTCGGAAGATCTCGAATTCGCCTTCGCTCTCGTCCTGAACGGCGCCTCGATCGGCCTGATGTACTCGTTGATCGCGCTGGGATTCGTGCTGGTCTACAAGGCGACCGACGCGATCAACTTCGCCCAGGGTGAGTTCGTCATGCTGGCGGGCCTGATCGTCGCCGTCGTGCTGGGGTTCGAGGGTGCGCCGCTGGTCGCCGCGATCGCCATCGTCGTGATCGTCATGGTCGGGTTCGGGTTCGGCCTCGAGCGGGTCGTGCTACGTCCTTTGCTCGGCCGTCCAGTCGTGGCGGTGATCATGGCCACGATCGGCCTCGCGGCGATGCTGCGCGGCCTGGGGCCGGTCATCTTCGGCAGCGAAACCCGGGCGGTCTCGCTGCCGATCGGCGACGAGCCGATCGTGCTGGGACCGGCCAGCCTGCCGCCCATCCAGGTCCTCGGCGCCGTGGTCGCCGTGCTTCTCTTCCTGGCCTTCAGCTGGTTCTTCAAGAAAAGCCGCATGGGGGTGGCCATGCGCGCGGTCGCGGACAACCAGCAGGTGGCGCAGGCCATGGGCATCAATGTCGAGCGCTACTTTGCGCTTGCCTGGGCGATGGCCGGTGTGGTGTCGGCGCTGGGCGGGGTGGTCTGGGGCAGCATGCTGGGTGTCGACGTCCACCTGGCCCTGGTCGGCTTGAAGGTGTTTCCGGTGGTGATCCTGGGGGGCCTGGATTCGATCGGCGGCGCGCTGGTCGGCGGCCTGATCATCGGCATCGTCGAGAGCCTCGCGGCGGGATACCTCGACCCCTATGTCGGGGGCGGCACCAAGGACTTCGCGCCTTATGTCCTGATGATCCTGGTCCTGATGGTCCGGCCCTACGGCATCTTCGGCAAACGCAAGATCGAGCGCGTGTAGGCCCCCATGTTCCATCGCGAAGCCGGGATCTTCAAGACGACCTACGCGGCCGATGCCGCGCTCTATCCGCTGCCGATCGCCAAATGGACGATCGCGGCCCTGGCGCTGATCTTCGTCGTCCTCATTCCGCTCACCGTCCACGAATACTACCTGTCGATCCTCAATCTCATCTTCATCGCGATCGTGGGGGCACTCGGGCTGAACATCCTGGTCGGCTATACCGGGCAGATCTCGATCGGCCATGCCGCGTTCATGTCGGTCGGCGCCTATACGGCTGCCAATCTGGCCGTGAAGCTCGGCCTGCCGTTCTGGATCACCCTGCCGGCCGGCGGTCTCATGGCCGCGGCGATCGGCGTCGTCGTCGGGATGCCCAGCCTGCGCATCAAGGGGCTCTATCTGGCGATCGCCACCCTGGCGGGTCAGCTCATCATCGAATGGACGATCAATCGCGTGCCGGCGATTTCCGGCGGCGCCCAGGCGTCCATCGAAGTCGATCGACCGAGCCTGTTCGGGTTCAGCTTCAACACGCAGGGCAGCCTGTACTTCTTCCTGCTGTTCTTCGCCGTGCTGGCGATCGTGGCCACCCTCAATCTGGCGCGCAGCCGGATCGGCCGGGCCTTCGTCGCGGTCCGCGACCAGGACATCGCCGCCGAGATCATCGGCATCAACATCTATCGCTACAAGCTGCTCGCCTTCGCGATCTCCTCTTTCTACGCCGGCGTCTGTGGCGTGCTCTACACCTACTATTTCGGCATCGCCAACTACGAGCAGTTCCAGTTGATCGTGTCGATCGACTACCTCGCGATGATCATCATCGGCGGGCTGGGCTCGGTGCTCGGATCGATCTTCGGCGCGATCTTCGTGACCCTGCTGCCGATCGTGATCCGTCTGTTCATGGAGGATGTGGGGTCGCTGTTCTTCACCCAGGCGGAAATGGCCAACGTCATCTCCGGTCTGCGGCTCGGAGTCTTCGGCGGCCTGATCATCTTCTTTCTCATCGTCGAGCCCGAAGGACTGAACAGGCTCTGGCGCAATGTCCGGAGTTATTTCCGGGTCTGGCCCTTCTCGTACTAGAGGGGCGCAATAGCGAAGGGAGGAACCCATGACGAGGTTCGTGAGGAGTTGGCTTGGGGTCGCGGCGACCACCGCAACCCTTGTGTTCGGCGGAGGGCAGGCCTTCGCGCAGAAAGAACTCGTGTTCGGCCTCCAGTGCGACCGCACCGGACCGACGGCAACAGTGGGCGTCAATCTCTGTCCCGGCTACCACGACTATATCGGGCTGGTGAACAGCAAGGGCGGGGTCGAAGGCTTCAAGATCAAGGTCATCGAGATCGACAACGAGTACAAGGTGCCGCCGGCGATGGAGGCGCATGAGCGCTTCAAGAAGGAAGGGGCGGTGCTCGAGGGCCTGTACGGCACACCGCAGACCGCCGCCCTGAACAAGAAGCTGGAAGAGGACAAGATCCTCGGAACGTCGCCGGGCTTCGGCACGGCGGCGTCGGCCGACGGCAAGCGCTTCCCCTATACCTTCCCGATCGCCGCCAGCTACTGGTCGCAGGCCGGCGCCGCCGTGGCCTTCGCCAAGGAACGCCTGGGCGGCAGCCTCAAGGGCAAGAAGATCGCCTACATCTTCTACGACAACCCGGCGGGCAAGGAGCCGCTGCCGATTCTCGAAGATCTCGCCAAGGACGAGGGCTTCGAGATGAGGACCTTTGCCGTACCGGCGCCAGGCGTCGAGATGGGCGCGCAGATCCTGGACATCACCGGCCGCTTCAAGCCCGATTTCGTGATCGCCCATCTGTTCGGACGTGCCCCGTCGGTCGCGATCAAGGAGCTGAAAGGCAAGGGCTTCCCGCTTTCCAAGGTGGTCGCCTTCGTCTGGGGCAGCGCCGAGGCCGACATTATTGCCGCCGGCGGCATGGGCGCAGCGGAGGGCTATAACACCATCCAGTTCGCCGGCGTCGGCAAGGACTTCCCCGTCCTGAAGGACATCGAGGCGATGTACAAGGCGCAGGGCAAGGCCGCCCCCAAGGAGATGGACTCGACCGTCTACTACAATCGCGGCGTCCTGATTGCCGCCCTGCATGTCGAAGCCGTCAAGAATGCGATCAAGGCCAAGAACGGCGCCGCGCCGACTCCTGAAGAAGTGAAGAAGGGCATGGAGGCGATCAAGGGCTTCACCTTGGGGGGCCTGGTGCCGCCGATGGAGATCACCCCGGCCGACCATGAAGGCGGCGGCTGGGTGCAGATCTGGACGGTGAAGGGCGGCAAGCTGGTGAAGAGCAAGGACTGGTTCCAGGGCTACCGGCCGCTGATCCAGAAGCATCTCGACGCCGACGCGAAGAAGTCCTGATCGAAACAGCGCAGCGACGAACCAATGGGCGGGTGGCGCGCAATCGCCGCCCGACGGGCGATGCTCACCATCAACAACATCGAAGTCGTTTACGACCGCGTCATCCTCGTCCTGAAGGGGGTGTCGATCGATGTCCGCGAAGGCGCCATCACGACCTTGCTGGGGGCCAACGGCGCCGGCAAGACGACGACCCTGAAGGCGATCTCGGGCGTGCTGCACGGCGAACGCGGCGAGGTCACGAAGGGCACCATCCAGCTGGGTGACCGCCGCATCGACGGCATGCGCGCCCACGACGTCACGCGCCTCGGCCTTGTCCAGGTCTTCGAGGGCCGGCGGGTCTTCGAGCACCTCNCGACCGAGGAGAACCTGATCGCCGGTGGCCACGTCCAGAAGGACGGCGCCGTGGTGAAGCAGGGGATCGAGCTGGTCTACGCGTACTTTCCTCGCCTGAAGGAAAGGCGGCATCAGCAGTCGGGGTATCTGTCGGGGGGCGAACAGCAGATGCTGGCGATCGGCCGCGCCTTGATGAGCCGGCCGAAGGTGGTTCTGCTCGACGAGCCGTCGCTCGGGCTGGCGCCGATGCTGGTCGAGGAGATCTTCGGCATTGTCGACAGACTGGTGCGGCAGGAGAAGCTCTCGGTTCTGCTGGTCGAGCAGAACGCGACCATGGCGCTGGGCGTGGCGGACCATGGCTATGTCATGGAAAACGGCCGCATCGTGCTGGAAGGGCCGGCCGACAAACTGCGCGACAATTCCGACATCAAGGAATTTTACCTTGGCTTGAACGAAGGCGGCGCGCGAAAGTCCTACCGCGACACCAAGCACTACAAGAGGCGCAAGCGCTGGCTATCCTGAGAGCCTGCCGCGGCGCCGAGCGCTGCGAGGAGGTTCTATGGACAATTGGGAACGCCTGCATGACATGATCGTGTTCGCCAAGCGCATCGTGGCTTTTACCGGCGCCGGTATCTCCACGGAGTCGGGCATCCCTGATTTCCGTTCGCCGGGCGGCATCTGGACCCGCTACAAGCCGATCTACTTCGACGACTTCATGGCGTCCGACGAAATGCGGCGCGAAGCCTGGCGGCGGAAGTTCGCCACCGACGAGACCATGCTGACCGCCGAGCCGAACGCCGGCCATCGCGCGCTCGCCAAGCTGGTCGAGCAGGGGCACATGAGCGCCATCATCACGCAGAACGTCGACGGCCTGCATCAGCGCTCCGGCGTCCCCGACTCCAAGGTGATCGAGCTGCACGGCAATGCGACCTACGCCAGTTGCCTCGACTGTGGCCACCGCCACGAGCTGGCCCCCATCCGCAAGGCATTCNTGGACAANGGCGAGCTGCCGCTCTGCGNGAAGTGCGAAGGNATCGTGAAGACGGCNACCATCTCGTTCGGGCAGGCGATGCCCGAAATCCCGATGATCCGCGCGCAGGAGGAGACGCTGGCCTGCGACCTCCTCATCGTGTTGGGCAGCTCCCTCGTCGTCTACCCGGCTGCAGGCTTTCCCCAGATGGCCAAGCGCAACGGCGCCGGGCTGGTGATTCTCAATCGCGACCCGACCGATCAGGACGAGAGCGCCGATCTCGTGATCCACGACGAGATCGGCCCGACGCTCAGCCGGGCGATCGGTGTGAATTGAGCAGTCGTCGTTGCAGGTCTGCGGAGGACGCGGTTTAATCGCCGTCGTCATGGAGGCCTGACAATGCTGATCAATCGCAGGACCGCACTGTTGGGCGGCCTGGGGGCTGTTGCGCTCGGCGGCCCGTCTGTCCGCGCGCAGGACATCACCTTCTTCCGCATCGGCACGGGCGCGACGGCAGGCACCTACTTTCCCATCGGCGGCCTGATCGCCAACGCGATCTCCAATCCGCCTGGTTCGCGGGCCTGTGCCGACGGCGGCTCCTGTGGCGTTCCGGGCCTCGTCGCGACGGCCGTGGCCTCGAACGGTTCCGTGGCGAATGCCGCTGCCATCGCCGCCGGCTCGATGCAGTCGGGTTTCGTCCAGTCCGATATCGGCTACTGGGCCTTTACCGGCACCGGCATCTACGAAGGGCGCCCCAGGGCCGACACCCTGCGCGCCATTGCGAGCCTCTATCCCGAGAGCTTCCATCTCGTGGCCAGCAAGGATTCCGGCATCAAGTCGGTCAAGGATCTGAAAGGCAAGCGCCTGTCGCTCGACGAGCCGGGATCGGGCACCCTGGTCGATGCCCGGCTGATACTGGGTGCCTACGGGCTCACCGAGAAAGACCTCAAGGCCGAGTACCTGAAGACCCAGCAGGCGGCCGACAAGCTCAAGGATGGCCAGCTCGACGCCTTTTTCAGTGTGAGCGGCTGGCCGTACGGAGCGATCTCCGAGCTGGCGGCGACCACGGCTATCGAGCTCGTGCCGATCGACGGCCCCGAGGCCGATGAGCTTGTCCGGAAGTACAGCTTTTTCGGCATCGACGAGATTCCTGACGGCGCCTATAAAAATGTAGCCGGCGTCAAGACCGTGGGTGTGAACGCCATCTGGACGACTTCGACCAAGCAGACCGAGCAGCTCATTTACGCCGTTACGGCAGCCCTGTGGGACCCCAGCACCCGCAAGCTGCTCGACTCGGGGCATGCCAAAGGCAAGGCAATCAGGTTCGAGACGGCGCTGCGGGGGCTCGGCATCCCGCTGCATCCCGGTGCCGAGAAATTCTACAAGGAAAAGGGCCTCATCAAGTAGCGGCTGACCAGTCAGCGACTGGCAGCGCCGGGGAGTAACGAATGCGCCTGAGGGGAAAGATCTGCGTCGTGACGGCGGCCGGGCAGGGTATCGGGGCCGCCACGGCCCGCGCCTTTGCCCGCGAGGGCGCAAAGGTGTGGGCGACGGACGTCGATGCCGCGAAGCTCAAGGCCCTCGAGGGCGTGGACGGGGTGACGGCGCATAAGCTCGACGTCCTCGACAAGGCAGCCATCGGAAAGCTGGCGGCCGAGGCCGGGCCAGTCGACGTCCTGTTCAACTGCGCGGGCTTTGTCCATCACGGTGCCGTTCTCGATGCCACCGACGAGCAGTGGCAGTTCGCCTTCGACCTGAATGTCCGCAGCATGTTCTGGACCATCCAGGCCTTCCTCCCGGGAATGCTGGGCAAGGGCAGCGGCTCGATCATCAACATGTCGTCGGCCGCCTCGTCGGTGAAGGGGGCGGCGCTGCGCTGCATCTACGGGACGACCAAGGCGGCTGTCATCGGCCTCACCAAGTCGGTCGCCGTCGACTACGTAGCCAAGGGCATACGCTGCAATGCGATCTGCCCGGGCACGGTCCAGACGCCGTCCCTCGACGACCGCATCTCGGCCCTGGGTGGCGGTGCCGACGCCAAGCAATTCTTCCTGCAGCGCCAGCCGACGGGCCGGTTCGGCTCGGCCGAGGAGATCGCTGCACTCGCGATCTACCTGGCAAGTGACGAAGCCGCCTTCACGACCGGCACGGTGAACGTCATCGACGGCGGCTGGAGCGTCTGACCATGGACATTGCGGCCATTGCCGGCCGGGCCCCGGTCATTCCGGTCCTGACGATCCAGGAACCAGAGACGGCGGTGGCTCTGGCAAAGGCGCTGGTCAAGGGCGGCCTGCCGGTCCTGGAAATCACCTTGCGCACGGAGGCCGCCCTGGCGGCTCTTGAACTGATCGCGCAAGAAGTACCCGATGCCATTGTCGGCGCAGGGACAGTGCTCAATCCCGGCCAGCTCGAGCAGGTGCAGCGGGCAGGAGCCCGCTTCGGGGTGAGCCCAGGCTGCACGCCTGACCTGGCCAAGGCAATCGGGACGTCGGGGCTTCCCTTCCTGCCAGGCGTCCAGACGATCTCCGAAGCCATGGCGCTTGCAGACCGCGGCTTCCACCTCCTGAAGTTCTTTCCGGCCGACATTGCCGGAGGCACTGGCTGGCTGAAGGCAGCAGCGGCGCCCCTGGCCGGCCTGCGATTCTGTCCGACCGGCGGCGTCGGGGCGGAAACCGCGCCGGCCTACCTTGCCCTGCCGAACGTGGCCTGTGTCGGAGGTTCGTGGGTCGCCCCCAAGGACGCAGTTGCGGCCCGCGACTGGGCGAGGATCGAGCGACTGGCCGCCGCGGCTTCGTCACTCAAACGACCCTAGCGCACGCCCCAAAAAGGTGCTTCAAGTCGGAATCTGGCAGTGTGGGCACCCTAATGAAAAGATTGTCGTTCGCGGCATTGGCGCTTTCGCTTGTGGCAGGCGGCGCTGCGCGGGCGGATTCCGTGCTGATCCTCAACTCCGAGGAAGCTTCCTACAGCATCCTGAGCCGCAGCACGCGCACCGAGATCGCCCGCCAGCCGGTGGGCCGCGAGCCGCACCACTTGATCGTCTCTCCGGACGGCAAGGAGGTGCTGATCGGCTCTACCGCGACCAACGAGCTGCTCGGCCTCGATATCAACACCGGCGAGCGCAAGCGCGTCGTCAAGGACGTGATCGATCCCTATCACCTGGGTTTCAGCCCGAACGGCAAATGGTTCGTCACGGCGGCCTACCGGCTCGACCATGTCGACATCTACCATGCCGACGGCTTCCGTCTGGCCAGCCGCACCTTCATCGACGGCCTGCCGAGCCACCTGACGTTCGACACCGAGTCGAAGACGGTGTTCGTCACCTTGCAGCAGAGCGGCCGCCTGGCGGCCTTCGACCTCGAAACGCAGGCGCTCAAGTGGAATGTCCCGATCGGCAATGCGCCGGCCGGCGTCATCATGCTGCCGGACAATAAGCGCCTGCTGGTCGCCCTGACCGGCGAGGACGGCATCGTCTCCGTCGATCCCAAGGACGGCACCGTCACCGGCCGCCTGCAGACCGGCAGGGGAGCGCACAACTTCTGGCCCAAGGGCGACGGCAAGCACTATTTCCTCAGCAACCGGGTCGAAGGGACGGTGTCGCTGATCGACACGACCGGCGACATGCGCGTTGCCGGCAGCATCCGGATCCCAGGCGGCCCCGACTGCATGGACATCACCCCGGACGGCAAGGAGCTCTGGGTGACCCAGCGGTTCCTGCGACGGGTCGCGATTGTTGACATCGAGCAGCTCAAGGTCGTCGCCAATATCCCGGTCGGCAAGTCGCCGCACGGCGTGTTCATGCTGAAGGGAACGGCAACTCCCGGAGCCGGGCCGGTCCGCGCGGCATCGACGGCGGCCGATCGTCGTTAACGGGCACGCAGATGCGCGTGCTCACCGATCTCTGGGTCGATACCCAGGCCTGGCTGTTCGAGACCTTCGTCAGCCCCTTGCTGTTCCAGTTCGGCCTGATGGCCTGGTACGAGCCGGGCTACAGCGCCGTCGAGTTCGTCATGCTGGGCGTCGTGCAGATCGCAATCATCGCGATCGGCATGCGCTTCTTCGAGCGGCGCTGGCCGCTGGAGAAATCCGGCCCCGATGACCGGCTGATCCGGGTCGACCAGATCTATACGGTGCTGAACAAGCTCGGCGTCGTTCCGCTTGCGATCTTCATCCTGACCTATCCCCTGGTGCAGCACATCGAGCTGCTGGTGCGCAGTTGGGGCGTCGCGCCGCCGCGCCTCGAGCGGATCCTGCCCGGGCTGGGCGACAACGCGCTCGCGTCTTTCCTGGTCTATTTCTTCCTCTACGACTTCGCGGCCTACTGGCTGCACCGCGCCCAGCACCGCTTCGGCTGGTGGTGGGCGCTGCACAGCCTGCATCACAGCCAGCGCCGCATGACCGTCTGGACCGACGACCGCAACCACGTCCTCGACGACCTGCTGATCACCCTGGCGCTGGTCCTGTTCTCCCAGCTCGTGGGCGTCCAGCCCGGCGAATACGTCATGATCCTGATGATCGGCCGCCTCGTGGAAAGCTGGTCGCATGCCAATGTCGATATGAGCTTCGGCCGCCTGGGCGAACGCCTGCTGGTCGGACCGCGCTTCCATCGTCTGCATCACGCGCTCTCCACGCCGGAGGAGCGCCACATCCAGGACCACAATTTCGCGCCGGTCTTCCCGATCTGGGACATCCTGTTCGGCACGGCGATCTACGACAACAAGCACCGGCCGACGGGCGTCGACGATGCTGCCGTCGACCGTGACAATGGTCGGGGCTGGATCGCCCAGCAGGTGACGGTGCTCGGCCGCCTGACGCGGGCCCTGCTGCCGGGCGTCAGGCGCTCTTCGATGCAGCCCGGACTGCGTCCGCCCGCGGAATAGGCGTCACCGCGCCATAGCCCGTCGTCGACAGGGCCGCCGCGACATTGGCGTAGCGCGCAGCCGTTTCCGGCGTGTCGCCGGCCAGCAGCCGGGCCAGGAAGGCGCCGTCGAACGTGTCGCCGGCACCCGTGGCGTCCACCGCCTCGACCNTGAACGGCGGAAGGCGTGTCCGTTCGGCCCGAGTGGCGATCAGGCAGCCCTCGGCTCCCATCTTGAGCGCCACCAGCGGCGCCCCCAGTCCGAGATAGTAGTCGGCGATGGCCTCGGGCGCTTCGAGGCCGGTGAGCTGACGGGAGTCGTCGAGGCTCGGCAGCGCGATGTCGCACTCGGCAATCGTCGCGTCGATCACCTTGCGCGCGACGTCGAGATCCCAGAGCCGCAGCCGCAGGTTCGTGTCGTAGGACACTTTCACGCCGGCCTTGCGCGCGGCGGCAACGGCAGCNTGGCANGTGCGGCGGGCGCTTTCGCTGATGGCCTGTCCGATGGCCGACAGATGGAAGACCTTGGCGCNGGCGATGTAGTCGACTGCCAGCTCTTCCGGCGTCATCAACGATGCCGCCGAATTCTTGCGCAGGTAGTCGAACTTGTGACCGGCGGCGGTGTGCGTGACGAAGCTCACGCCGGTCGGCGCCGTGGGATGGCGGCCGACNCGCGAGGCGTCCACACCCTCGGCCTTCCAGAGGTCGAGGAAAGCGTCGCCCATCCAGTCCTGGCCGACCGTGGTCAGGTACCCCGCACTTGCGCCCTGGCGCGCAGCAGCGATCGCCACGTTCTGGGAATCGCCGCCGAAGCCCTGCAGCCAGGTCCGGCCGTCGCCTTCCTTCGGCCGATTGAATTCGATCAGGGGCTCGCCAAGGCTGACGATTGCCGGTGAGGGTAATTCTGCCATCCGCCAGATGTGTCACGGGCTTGACCGAAGCTCAAGCAGTGCCCCCGGTTCGGGGCCGTCGCTGCGAGGCGCTGGACTTCGCCCAGGCCATCTCCCACGCTCCGCTGAACGAATATGGAGGAACGGATGGCCGACAAGAAGGAGAAGGCTAACGGGAAGGACGCCAAGCGTCGCCTGCGCAGCCGCGAATGGTTCGATTCCAAGAGCGATCCGACCATGACGGCGCTCTATCTCGAACGCTACATGAATTTCGGCCTCACGCTCGCCGAACTGCGCAGCGGCAAACCGATCATCGGCATCGCCCAGACCGGCAGCGACCTGTCGCCCTGCAACCGCCATCACCTCGATCTCGCCTGGCGCATCCGTGACGGGATCAGGGACGCCGGCGGCATTCCGATCGAGTTCCCGGTCCATCCGATTCAGGAATCGGGCAAGCGCCCCACGGCGGCGCTCGACCGCAACCTGGCCTATCTCAGCCTGGTCGAGAGCCTCTACGGCTACTTCTTCGACGGTGTCGTGCTGACGACGGGCTGTGACAAGACCACGCCCGCCATGATCATGGGGGCGGCGACGGTCGATATCCCGGCGATCGTGCTCTCCGGCGGCCCGATGCTCGACGGTCACTTCGCAGGCGGCCTGTCGGGCTCCGGGACAATGGTCTGGTATGCCCGGCAGGAACTGGCGGCCGGTCGCATCGACATGGAGCAGTTCATCGAGATGGTGGCCTCGAGCGCCCCGAGCGTCGGGCATTGCAACACGATGGGCACGGCGCTCTCGATGAACAGCATGGCCGAGGCACTGGGCATGTCGCTCACCGGCTGCGCCGCGATCCCCGGCCCCTACAAGCAGCGCGGGCAGATCGCCTACGAGACAGGCAAGCGCATCGTCGACATGGTCTGGGAGGATCTGCGGCCATCGAAGATCCTGACGCGCAAGGCCTTCGAGAATGCCGTCGTAGCGGCCAGCGCCCTCGGCGCCTCGACCAACTGCCCGCCGCACATCAATGCGATCGCCCGCCACGCCGGCGTCGAGCTGGTGAACGACGATTGGGACAAGATCGGCTACGACATCCCGTTGCTGGTGAACTGCATGCCGGCCGGCAAGTATCTCGGCGAAGCCTTCTATCGGGCGGGCGGCGTGCCCACGGTGATGGCCGAGCTGCTCGCCAAGAAGAAGATCCATGGCGACGCGCTCACCGTCACCGGCAAGACGATGAAGGAGAACCTGAAGGGCGCGCAGCCGGCCGACGGCGAAGTCATCAAGAGCTACGACAAGCCGATGCTGGGCCAGGCGGGATTCGCCGTCCTGACCGGCAATCTCTTCGACTCGGCGATCATGAAGACCTCGGTCATCTCGCCGGAGTTCCGCGAGAAGTATCTCGAACGGCAGGGCGACAAGGATGCCTTCGAAGGCACGGCCATCGTGTTCGAGGGGCCGGAGGACTACCACCACCGCATCAACGATCCCAAGCTGCCGATCGACGAGAACAGCATCCTGTTCGTCCGCAATACCGGCCCGGTCGGCTACCCCGGTTCCGCTGAAGTGGTGAACATGCTGCCGCCGGACCGGTTGGTGAAGGGCGGCGTGCTGCTGCTGCCCTGCATCGGAGACGGCCGGCAGAGCGGCACATCGGCCAGCCCGTCGATCCTCAACGCCTCGCCNGAGGCGGCGGTCGGCGGCGGCCTGGCGCTGCTGCAGACCGGTGACAAGGTCCGGATCGATATCGGCAAGCGCCGCGCCGACATCCTCATCGACGACGCGGAACTCGCGAAGCGCCGGGCTGCCTGGAAGCCCAAGCTCAAGGAAAGCCAGACGCCCTGGCAGGAGCTGCAGCGCAAATTCGTCGGCCAGCTCGCCAGCGGCGCCTGCCTCGACTTTGCCGTGAACTATCAGAGGATTTCGGAAACCAAGGGTGTGCCGCGGCACTCCCATTGAGCGGCGCCGGCGTTCATATGCCGGCGTTCATGTTCCTCTCCCCCTTTGGGGGAGAGGCTAGGTGAGGGGGCCGTCGCGAACGCGCGCTCGTGTGATCGCCGCGTCTTTCAACTTCCCCCTCACCCAACCTCTCCCCCGAAGGGGGGGAGAGGAGAATGAAAGAGGTGGCCGCGCTTATCCACGAGCGAAATGTGATTGTGACAGCTTTGGGGGAGAAGAGGCGGCAGGCGAACGCCGCGGCCGAGACTCAGCGGAAGAGGCGCTGCTCGACGGAGACCGGCAGGTCGGCCCGGTTGATCAGCACGATCGCCCANGGCGACGTGGGATGGCCGACGGGACGCACCGTCGGCGGCGGCGGCAGGCTGGCAGCGGCGCCCGGGGCGGCGAAGCCGGCAGCGCCCGAGGGCAGGGAAGGCATCGCCGGCGTCGGCGTGCTGGCGACCGGCCGCGGCGCGGCGCGCTGCGCCATCATCTGCTCCATCGGCATGCGCTCTTCGAACACGACCACTATCCGGTCGCGACGGCGTGCCGTGGAGAGCACGTTCACGGCGTAACCTTCGCTCGCCCGGCGTCCGAGGAAAATACCGACGGCATTCATGCGGCCAGGTTCGAACATGTCGGGAGCAGGGCTGCCGACCCGGCTCCACAGGCTACGCCATTCGCTGATCGTGCTGGCGACGAGATGCTCGGGCTGGCGGGTCACCGCCGTGGCGCCCTGCCATTGACGCGCTTCGATCGTCTGGGCCAAGGACGGCACAATCGGAAGCAGCATGCCGGCAGACGCGATGCCGATCGTCAGCATTCGCCGACGCGGCATATGGATGAACTCCTGGGAGACCGGCTTACTGGTGAACGGCACGATGGGATCTCGCAGGGACCCGATGGTTGGTTGTTGAGCAGTAGTTAAACACCACGACACTTTGGCTCAATTGAGGCGCGGCCTTTGCCGCACTGCACTCACGTGACGTGAAGCATAATGCTCAACAACCTGTTTGTTCAGCAAAGCCTTTCGTATCAATGATCTCGGGCCTGTTGCACGAATGCCACAGGTCGCCTCAATCCAATTCTAGCGGTCCTCCAGTGGCCGGCCGTGGCGGCCGGCACCGCCGGCAAAGTGGCGAGCGCCTGCTTCGGTTTCGCCGGTCGCCACCGTGGCAATGCCTCGTCTGTACTCGTTCAAGATGGCCTCGTCCCAGCCGAGGCTCCACTGCTCGATGGCGGACAGCCTGTCGTTGCGCAGTGCTGCCTGCGGGAGGCGCGCGAGTTCCCGGGCATGCTGCAACGCAACCGCGAGCGCTTGTCCGGGCGCCGCCAGGCGATTGGCCAGGCCGATCCTCTCGGCCTCCTCGCCGGAGACACCACGGCCGGTCAGGATCATGTCCATGGCGCGACTGTGGCCGATCAGGCGCGGCAGGCGTACCGTACCGACATCCATCAACGGGACGCCGAAGCGGCGGCAGTAAACGCCGAACACCGCGTCGCGCGCTGCCACACGCAGGTCACACCAGAGGGCGAGTTCCAGGCCGCCAGCGACGGCATACCCCTCGACGGCGGCGATCACCGGCTTGGAGAGCACCAGGCGAGTGGGTCCCATGGGACCATCGCCGGTCTCGACGCGGTGGCCGCGCCGGCCAGCCGCCGTCTCCTTGAGGTCGTAGCCCGCGCAGAACGTGCCCGCGGCACCGGTGAGCACGGCGACGTGTTGCTCAGGATCGGCGTCGAATTGACGGAAGGCTGCGGCCAGAGCGCGGGCGGTCGGTGGATTGACGGCATTGCGCGCGGCAGGACGATCGATGGTGACGATGGAGACGGCGCCGTCGGTTTCGACGCGGACAGGATCGGTGTCGGTCATGGCGGAAAGCTCGCCACAGGCCACTCGGTCTGACAAATGAATAGAGTGTCTCCACCGCTGAGTGCTCTTCATCGGTGCTCCCGCGCCGTCATGACCCGCACGATGGGAGGCGGCGTGACAGGGTGTCGAGCAGCCTGCACACTTGGTTGCATGGCCGTTCGCACCACTGCCGTGCCGCGCTTCCTGAAGGCAAACCAGCCGCTGCCCGCCGCAACGCGGTTGAAGCCGGCATTGCTGCTCGCCTTGCAGGCGTTCGACGCCGTGGTGCGGCTGGGCAGCTTCAAGGACGCGGCCGAAGCATTGCATCTCACGCCGTCGGCGATCAGCCATCGCATCCGCAATCTCGAGAAGGCCGTCGGCAGTGCGCTGTTCGTGCGAGCCCATCGCACCGTGCGGGTGACGCCGGTCGGCCGTGCACTCGCCACGGCAACGGGACGCGCATTCAACGAACTNGTCCGTGCGACGGCACCGCTTGCCGGCCTCGAGGCAAATCGTCGGCTGAGGCTGAGCGTCTCGCCGCTCTTCGCGACGGCATGGCTCCTGCCGCGCGTGGCGGCCTTCATGGCGCGCCACCCCGGCATCGAACTGGTGATCGAGAATTCGGTGGGCCCGATCGATCTCGAGAACGAATCGTTCGACGCGGCGGTCCGAGTCGGTGACGGCGCCTGGCCGAACCTGGTCAGCCAGCATTTGCTCGACCTGCACGCCGTTCCGGTGGCCGCTCCAGCGTTCGTGCNGCGACTGAAGCTGCGACGGCCGGCCGACCTGGCGCGTGTACCGATGATCCATGTCGTGTCGTTTCCGCTCGCCTGGCCACTGTGGCTGGAGCGGGCGGGAGCAGGGACNGCCAAGGCCAAGCAGGCGGTCTGGGTCGACAGCTTCGAAGCCGCCCTGCAGCTTGCTGAGCGCGGTGCCGGCATCGCGCTCGGCCTGGCACCGCTGTTTGCCGATCGGGAAGCGGCAGGCGCGCTCTGCCGTCCGGTCGCGGCCACCATGCCGACCGGCGCCTATTGGCTGCTGCACCGGCCGGAGGAGGCCGGCAATGCCGCCTTGCGGACGTTCAAGCGCTGGCTGCTCTCGGAACTCGCGGCCGACNGTTGAATGGCGCTCAGGCGTCGTCGCATCGCTTTCTTTTGCAGCGTCCGACGCCGGCCCTATGCTCGAACACAAAGGATCGGAAGGACATTCAGCATGAAGCCGGCGATGGACGATCAATCCGTGGCGCAGCGCGTTCTCGACCATATCGCCAAGGGGACGACCGACCTCGGCGACACCGTCTGGCGAGAGCCTGTTGCCAATTATCGCTCGNCCGATCGCCTCAAGGCCGAGATGGAGCAGGTGCTGCGGCGTTCACCGATACCNTTCTGCCCCTCGGCCGCTCTGCCCGAGGTCGGTTCCTACATCGCCCGCGAAGCGGCCGGCGTGCCGCTGGTCGTGGTNCGCGGCGTCGACGGTGAGGTGCGTGCCTTCCGCAATGCCTGCCGGCACCGCGGCATGCAGGTCGCCGAAGGTAGCGGATGTACCCGGGCNTTCGTTTGCCGCTACCATGCCTGGACATACAATCTCGAGGGTCGGCTGCGCCACATCCCGCACGAGGNCGGCTTTCCCGGCTTCGACAAGGANGCGCATCCGCTGGTGCCGGTGACGGCGACGGAGCGTTTCGGCCTGGTTTTCGTGACGCAGGACGAACCTGCGCTGGCGGGCGATCCGCTGGAGGGGCTCGACAAACTGATCGCGCCGGACCAGCGGCTGTTCGCGACCGCGGAACGCGACTTCGACGTCAACTGGAAGATCTTCCTCGAAAGCTTCATCGAGGGCTATCACATCAAGTCGACGCACCCGGAAAGCTTCCTGCCCTACGGATTCGACAACCTCAACGTCATCGACCTGTTCGGCCGCAACAGCCGCGTGACCTACCCGTTCCAGCGCATCAAGAAGCTCGCCAAGGTGCCGCCTCCGGAACGCCGGGTCGAGGGGCTGCTGACCTACGTCTACCACCTGTTCCCGAATGTCCTGATCACCGTTCTGTCACGCCATACGAACGTGGTGGTTCTCGAGCCGATGGGCGTCGACCGCACGCGGCAGTTCACCTACACGTTGACCAATGGCGGTGGGGACGAACCTGCCGCTATTGCCGAAGCCAGACGCGACGCCGATTTTGTGGGCAATACCGGCGCTCTCGAAGACCGCGCCGTGGTCCAGGCCATCCAGCGCGGCATGGCGAGCGGCGCCAACGACGCCTTCACCTTCGGCCATTTCGAGAGCGCCATCGTCCACTTCCATCGCACGCTGACGGCAGCACTCGCGGCGGCGTAAGTTGGGCGCTTGATCTAGCTTCGCTTCGCCTTGTCGGCGGCGTTGGTCGACTGGATCTGCTCGCGGATGCGGCGCCAGTCATCTTCGCTGTAGGCCATCATGTTGGAAAAGGTGCCGTTGCCCATGATGCCCATGCCGCCATCGATGGCGATCACTTCGCCATTGATGTACTCGACTTCCTCGCTCATCAGGAACGCCGCCATGTTGGCGAGCTCGTGCGGCTTGCCGACCCGGCCCATGGGATTGCGGGTGTTGTAGCGGGTGTCGTTGCCTTCCTGCAGCGGGTTGAGCCGCGCCCAGGCGCCTTCGGTCGGGAAGGGGCCGGGCGCAATGGCGTTGAGGCGGATGCCGTGGCGAGCCCATTCGACGGCGAGGCTCTGGGTCATGACGGCGACACCCGCCTTGGACATGGCCGACGGCACGACGAAGGGGCTGCCGGTCCATACCCAGGTGGTGAGAATGCTGAGCACGCTTGCCTTGCGCTTCTCGGCGATCCAGCGCTTGCCGCAGGCATTCGTCATGTAGAACGTGCCGTGCAGCACGATGTTGGCGATGGCGTCGAAGGCGCGCGGGCTGAGATCCTTGGTCTGGGAAATGAAGTTGCCGGCGGCGTTGTTGACCAGGCCGTCCAACGGACCCGTCGCCCAGATCTGCTCGATCATCTCCTCGACGGCCGTGGCGACGCGGATATCGACGGCATGTACGTCGACGCGGCGGCCGGGGTGCTTTGCCATGACCGCCTTGGCCGTCTCTTCGAGGACGCTGCCGCGCCGGCCGCATATCACACAGTCTGCACCCAGCTCGACGAACTTCTCCATCATCATACGACCAAGGCCTGTACCGCCGCCGGTCACGAGGAAACGCTTGCCCTTGAACAGGTCAGCCTTGAACATCTGATTCACCTCAGCGGAAACTTCAGACTAGTTTGGCGTGCAAATTCTCAGATGTCCTGTTGCTTCGCCCATCGGGGATGCTAGGATTTCCGCATAACAACATGGGATCGTTGAAGAATGACGACCCAACAGGGAGAGATAGGCGGGGACGCCGGGTCGGTTGAGCTGCGTGGTAAGGTCAAGTGGTTCAACGCCGTAAAGGGCTACGGGTTTTTAGCCCTCGACAGCGACAACAGCGACGCGTTCCTGCATGTGACGACACTTCGCCAATCCGGGCATGAGGATCTCAAGCCCGGAGCAACGGTTGTGTGTTCAGGCGTGCGCGGCCCGAAGGGCTGGCAAGTCATGAAGGTGATCGACGTCGATTCGTCGACGGCGGTCGCCGTGACTCCGAAACCGCCGCCAATACCGGATGGCGTCGCGATGGGCGACTACATCGTGGCGCTCGTGAAGTGGTACAACAACGAGCGCGGCTATGGCTTCGTCACGCGCGAAGCGGCGGATGGAGACATCTTCATCCATGCCGCCGTGCTGCGGCGCCACGGCATGGATTCTCTGGCGCCAGGTCAGAAGGTCATGATCCGCATCGCCGAAGGCCAGAAGGGCCTTCAGGTCGTCGAGATCAGGGCCGCGTGATCTTCGGTCAATTGATGTCACGCAGGTAGCTGTCGAGAGGCGGCGCCTGCTTGATCAGGCCGCGCTTCGTCAGGAAGGTCGCGAACGCTTCATAGCGCGCGCGATCCAATGAAGCCGGGGCATCGGCCAGCAACGGGACGGTGTCCTTCCAGGCGAGCTTGTTCAGTTCGTTGTCGAATTCCTTGCCGTACTTGGCGAAGAGGGCCCAGCCTTCGGCCGGATTGGCCTTGATCCAGGCGGTCGCTTCGGCAATGGCGGCCAGCAGCCTCTTGGTGCGGCCAACATCGACGGTCTCGCGCTTGGCCACGAGGATCAGCTCGTCGTAGGTCGGCACGCCGTGCTTCTCGACCAGCCAGAGCCGACCCTTGGCCTTGTTGATCTCGAGATCGTTCAGCTCGAAGTTGCGGAAAGCGCCGATCACGCCGTCGACCTGCTTGCTCATCAGCGCCGTGGTGAGGGCGAAATTGACGTTGACCAAGGTGACGTCCTTCAACGAGAGCCCGGCACTCTCGAGCATCGCCCCCAGGACTGCTTCCTCGAAACCGGAGACCGAGTAGCCGATCTTGCGGCCCTTGAAGTCGGCGATCGTCTTGATCGTGGACTCTTCCAGTGCAACCAGCGAATTCAACGGCTGGCCAACCAGCACGCCGACCCGCACCAGCGGCAATCCTTCGGCGGCCAGCATCTGCAGGGTCGGCTGGTAGGAGACGGCGTATTCCGCCTGGCCTGCGGCGACCAGCTTGGGCGGCGCATTGGGGTCGGCCGGCGCAATCAACTCGACCTCGAGTCCGTGCTTGGTAAAGATGCCGCGCTGCTTGGCGATCACAAGGGCTGCGTGATCGGGATTGACGAACCAATCGAGCAGCAGGCGAACCTTGTCCTGTGCAGCGGCAGGCACGGCCGTGCAGGCGAGGGCAAGGGCCGTCATCAGGCCAATCAACCGTCTTCCAATCAACAGTCTCATCGTCAGTCTCCTTGGAACGATTGCCAGGGCACCAGGCGGCGCAGGACGCGATCGGTCACTGCATAGAGCCCGATGCCAAGCAGGCAGAGAACGAACAGGGCCGCGAAGGCGAGCGGTGTCTGCCCGCGCGCCAGTTGCTGGGTCATGAGGTAGCCGAGCCCCGCGCTGGCGCCGACCCATTCGCCGATCACCGCGCCGATCGGCGCGACGGCGGCCGCGATCCGGGCCCCCGACGCGAAAGCGGGCAGGGCAGCCGGCAGCCTGATCTGCAGCAGGATGGCCCGCGGCGGGGCATCCATGGTGTGCGCCAGCTCGAGCCAGCCTTCGTCCGTCCGCCGCAAACCGTCATAGAGGCTGCTGACCACGGGGAAGAAGATCACCAGGGCGGCCATGACGACCTTGGAGGCCATGCCGTAGCCCAGCCACAGCACCAGCAAAGGCGCGACGGCGATCACCGGNACGGCCTGCGAGGCGATCACCAGCGGCANGGCCCAGCGGCGCCACCCGGCCGATGCGGCGAAGACGATGGCGAGCGCCGCACCGAGCACGAGGCCCAAAGCGAACCCCATGAGCATTTCGGCGCCGGTCCACAGGGCCTGATCGAGCAGCAGATCCCAACGATCGGCCAGGACGGCGGCGATCCTCGATGGCGGCGGCAAGATGTAGGATGGCACACCGGTCAGCCAGACCAGGAGTTCCCAGGCAGCGGCGAGCCCCAGGGCCGTCAGGAGCGGCCTCACGGCAAATCTCCCGGCCCCGAACCGCGCAATTCACCGATCAGTCGCGCTTGCAGGGCGAGCAGCTCAGGGTCGGCCGGGTCGCGCGGCGCGGCACCTGGCGGGAGGATGGCCGGGCCGACCGTGAACGGCGCTCCCTGCAGGATCCGAACCTCGTGGGCGACGCGCAAAGCTTCGAGCGGGTCGTGCGTGACGAGCACGGCCGTTCTGCCCGCCAGCAGGCGGACGGCGAGATCCTGCAGGTCGAGGCGGGTCACAGCGTCGAGATGGGCAAAGGGCTCGTCCATCAGGATGACCGGCCGATCCTCGCACAGGGTGCGGGCGAGGGCGGCGCGCTGGCGCATGCCACCGGACAGGGTCCGCGGCAGGTCGTTCAGCCGGTCTCCCAGGCCGACCTCGGCGAGCAGGGCGCGGGCGCGCGGCTCGGCTTTGCGTCGCGCCGCCTCGTCGCCGCGCAGGCGATAGCCCAGCAGGACATTGTCGAGGGCGCTGAGCCAAGGCAGCAGCCGATCCTGCTGCGCCATATAGGCCAGCGGCGCAGCGCGCGTCGTGCCNGGCAGCAGCCCCGCAAGGTAGCGAAGCAGAGAGGTCTTGCCGATGCCGCTGCGGCCGAGCAGGCAAGTCGTGCGCTCGGCNGGAATCTCGAGCGACAGCCGCTCGGCGACCAGATGACCGTCGAAGGCGATGCGTGCGTTGCGCACAGAAAGAGAAGGAACGACCAAGCGAGCCACCAGTCCCTACGCCGGCATTAACCGGATCAGGTTTTCCGGGGTCGTTCTTGCGAACCTCTCAGCCGCCGAGCGGCTCCCCCCGGTGAGCGGCGCCAATATGGTTAGAGACCAGCTGTCACGCAAGCGTCATCGGTTTGACGAAATCGCCATCCACGCTCTATGCCATGGCCATGGCATTCGCAGGTTCCGGAGCGCGGCTCGGCCGCCGCCTCTTTTTCGCCGCTCCGGTCGCGTTCGCGGCCGGCGCAGCCCTCGCGCAGAACAGCGGGGACATCCAGTTCAAGCGTTCGTCGCTGGCGATCGAGACGGGCGGNCGCGAGATCAAGTTCGATATCGAGCTGGCCTTGAACGATACCGAGCGCGCCCGCGGCNTGATGTTCCGGGAGAAGCTCGGCCCCTATGACGGCATGCTGTTCGATTTCTTCCAGGAAGCGCCGGTGAGCTTCTGGATGAAGAACACCGTCATTCCTCTC
>JGI26527J51213_1000542_pt1 | contig 33752 bp, 29 predicted proteins | sample ThiBiot_300_biof_FD_51213 | JGI IMG/M metagenome (IMG submission 51213) | reverse complement strand
TGAGCGAGCGGATGTTTTCCGAGACGAGGTCCGACAGTTCCTCGTCCTCGCGGTCGGTCAGGAGAATGCTGAACAGCGGCATCGCCATCTCCTATGGCTTCAGGGCGCTTCGAGGGCGACGAGCTTCTCCCAGTCGCGCCACTGGTGAGGATAGGCCCTGAGATAAGCAAGATGGCGGTCCGCGAAATCCTGCGCCGCGCCTTGGATCAGGGCGGCCTTGTCGTCATGGGCATCGAGATCGATCGGAGGCTCCACCACCACTTTGATCGTGCCGGTGCCATCGTCGCGCCCGACGAAGACCGGCAGCAGGGGAGCGCCGGCCACCTTCGCCAGGCGCGGCGCGCCGCTGGCAATCTCCACCGCCGATTGACCGATGCGCGCGCTGACCAGCAATTCACCTTCCCAGGCGCCGGCGGTGATCGAAACAAATTTGTTGGCGCGAAGCAGGCGCCGGGCCTCGTTCATGCTGGCGGCGGGATTGGCGCGATCTATCACCACGCGGCCTGCGGCGTATTTCAACTCCGCGCCGGTCCTGATCGGATTGAGCCAGCGCATGCCGAAGCGCGATTTGGAGAAGCCATGCTCCGGTCTGCTGACGTGGAAGACATCGAAGCCGGCGCGGGCGAACGCCATCTTGGCGGCAAGCGCGTTGAAGGCGAAATGAGCGATCCACAAGACAGCCCCCCGGCCCCCTGCCCGGGCCGCATCGAGATGATCGAGCCCATGCAACTCGATCTTAGGCTTCCAGCCGGCGAGGCGCTCCCGAATTATCTGGATGTTGTGCTCGCTTCGTGTCGCGGCGATGCGCCGTCTGTCCTCGGCGCCGGCCACGCCAAAGGCGGCAAGATCGCGTCCGGCGGCACCAGCCGGCGCTGGAGAGCCTTTGCGCCGCTCAAGCCAATGGCAGACCCCATGCCATCGCTTCTCGGGCACGAGAAGTGAAACCAGGGCGAAGACAGGCAGTCGAATCAGGAAGCCGGCATCGTCCGATGTGAAGAACGTTTCGGAGCGGGAAATCCGCTTCCGCTTCCGAATGGTGATCTTCAAGCTGGGTCCCCACCCTGCGCGCCGCCGTGCTTCTACCACGCCGGCGCGCGGCATCAAAGCTCGCGCCAGGCCAGCCATTCTTTGCGTGCGTTGCCGATTGCCCGAGACGGGGCCGCCATGCTAACGAGGCATCGCGCGGGTATGATGTAATGGTAGCCTGTCAGCTTCCCAAGCTGAACGCGCGGGTTCGATTCCCGCTACCCGCTCCAACTTGCGCCACAAGGGTTTGCGCTTGAACTAGCGCTGGTCGAAAGTTGGCGGTTTTACAGGCAGTTTTACAGGCTCCGTTCCGGTTCTGGTCTGCGCAAGGCAGAAAAAGGGCGGCGGCGTATTGGATGTCGCCGCCCAATCCATGACGTTTAAGCTGCTGTGGCAGTGAGAATGTTCAAGGCTGCCTGACGACTGCCGGGATGCCTTTTGCCGGTGTTGACTTCGGAAATCCGACCGCTGTTGGTATCGAAATGCGCGGCGATCCGGCTCTGCAACTCGCCATTCCAGATCATCAAGTGAACCCGGATCGCTTCGTCAAAGGTGAGCTTGTGGCTCGGTGGTGTCATTGCTATTTCTCCGTTTGAAATAGCCGGGCAAGGGTTGACTTGCGCCGCGAACACGACAATGGTCGTTTCGTTGCAACAAATTCCGCCCTTACCCGGCGGCTTCTACCAAGACCGGTTCCCTCTGCCAGGAGGGGCCGGTCTACTCGTTTGAAAGAATCACTCTCTCAAACGCTGCGATGATTTCGTATCATGCGCCCTGGTGCAAACACTAAATATAGTGTTAACAGAACCTTTTCTCCTGCCTTTGTAGGCCGGCGATTGGCTTCAAATAACTGTAAGATATGGCGTTTTTGGCACAAACAAGCCTTGTCAGCAGATGGCCGCAATGGTGCCAGTGACCACTACATTCGATGTCGAAATGCCTGTGAATTGCGTGGATAGCTACTTGGCGGCCCCATTCAACTTCCGGATCCGTTCCTTGATCGCGGCGCCGCGGCTGACGTAGCGGCGGATGATGCGGGCGACCTGGTCTTCTTCCCAGGCCATGATCTCAGCGATCTCACGCTCGGTCATGCCGGCGACATAGAACTTCGTCGCCGCAGTGCCACGCAGATCGTGAAAATGTAGATTGTCACCTTTCGGCCAGGCTATCTTTTTCGCGTCGGAGAACGAACTGGCCAGACCGTTGACAGTCCACGGACGCTTCCTGCTGCCGGTCAGGACGACCGGCGAGCGCCTCGGAATTCGCGCGAGAACGTCGCGCAACTCCTGATAAAGCGGAATCACAGCCTCGCGTTTATGCCTGCTCTTGCCGGTCGTGACGATGATGGCGTCCTCGCCGACATGCGACCACGACAGCCGCACGAGATCACCAACGCGCAGACCAGTATGCGCCGCCAGGTCGACGGCATGGGCAATCTCCACCGAACAAGTGACCTTGAGGTGCGCAATATCGTTGTCCGTCCAGATTATTTCCGAGCGAGAGCCGCTATAGAGTTGCTTGATCCCCTCGCATGGGTTGGAGGCGATCTTGCCCAGCGGATCTACGGCGTAGGAGAGCACGCGGGACAATACCTGCACACCATAGTCCGCCGTCCGCGGCTTCTCGGCATATTTGGCTCGCCACTGCCGGATGATCGGCCTGATCCTTTTAGGCCGATCGAACTGCGCGATCCGCAACTCGCCGAAATGGTCAGCGATGCGGTCGAGCCAAGGTCCCCAATTGCGCCGCGTCGAGTGGGCAAGCTTCTGATAGTCGGGGCTGGCCTTGTAGAGTGCCACCAGGGATCGAAAGCGGCTGTTGTCGGGTGTCGTGACGCTGGCGATCGCATCGTTGTATGAAGCGATGAACTCGGGCGTTCCGGGCTCGCCGGCGATTCTCGGACCGCCGCGCCAGGCATACCAGACCCTCCCCTTGGATCTGACCCGGTGGAGACCTTTCAGTTCAAGCGCGACCATGCTTCGCCTCGAACTCAGCGAGCTCACGGTCGAGAACGTCGGAAACGCCGTAAGAGCCGGCAACCTCGGAGTGGGTATCAAGCAGACGGTCGAGCACCGCCTTGTCCCAGACTTTGCGGCCCAGGAACCCAATTGGCTGGGGCGCCAAGCCATTCCTCACAAGCTTGTCGAGATGCGCGGGGCTCACGCCCAGATATGACGCTGCTTCCTTGCGGTCGAAACACCTGCGTTCAGTGGCAGGAAGGGCGTGGATGAGGGAGGCGACGATCTGCATGGCGTTCAGTTGGACCAGAGCTTCGAGGTGCACGTTGGAGTGAGAGAAAGCGTCAAGGGAGGCGCGCGCGGTGATGCGTAATTTTATGTATAGCGAAATAGAAAGCGGACTACGCTTTACGCGGCGTCAATTGGGTTCAAACTCGAGACTGGAATAGGTCCGTCATGTTAATCCAATTCGAAACCTGGTCTGGGAAAATCCGGGGAATGGCTAGCATCCGCTGAGGAGGACCAGTGCGGTGGGTCCCCGTGAGAGACCGTCGAAGTCCTAGGCGGGATATCGAGATGCCATGGGGATGCGTTGGGGCACCACCGATATCCCGAGTTCCAATCCTCCTCTACCGGGCATATGCAACCTGAAGTTGGTTACGGAAAGCTGACACCGCAACCGATCTTGTTGACATTCTAAGCGGAACAGTCAACTTTTCAGAGGCAAATTGGCCCAAAATGCCAACTTGGAGCGTTGCGCTGTCAACTTCTCCGACAACAAAAAGCCAATGATTTCAGTGTCCAGGTTGACGGACGTTGACGTTCGTTGACGCTTTGACCCCGAAACGGGCTTTTTTGACTCGGTGACAACATCAAGAGGCGTGCACTGGATCTGCATAGACGAGCCGGGAACCGCTCTGGCCGGCCGAAGAAGCCCGAAAGCAGGAACATCACTTGGGCCGATGCGCCGGTTACCGAAACACGGAGCCGTGATCGACGAAACTCCTTGCCCTACAAGGGCGAATACATTTTCAACCACCGCGCAACTCGCGCCTCAAGCGTGAGCATGGTCGAGAGAAACAGTTCATTCCAGCCGAGAAGATGGCTGGCTCTCATTGAACGATCCTAAGCGTCCCAGAAATCCGCCAACTTGGCAAAGGAGGTATTCCGGGGGCGCCGACCGTATGCTTGGCTTTGATTGGGTAATTGCCCAACCTCCGATGATAACGACAGAGGCTGCAGATCGGCAGCAGCCTCCTGAGTCGTCGACGGGCGGAGCCAGCTAGGGGTTAGGCCTCGGCCGAGACTTGGCCTTCATCCTGATGCGTGCCTTTTCACCAAAGATCGGGCTCTCCTCGACCTGATCAATGATCATTTCCGCGACTTCGAGAACTCCAATATCAGCAGGATCGGACAAAGCCGCTCCGATGGTATCCGCGATATCATAGATCAGCATATCGCGCGGATCCGGTTCATGCGCTCCCAGAGGAATGATCGGCATCAGGCCACCCCCTCGACAGTGCGAAGACGGCTTCCGATGTCCAGGAGAAGGTGTTCGTCCAGATGTCGCGCGTGTTCCGGGCAAAGCACGCAATCCCGCGCCATCAATCGAGGGTCGATTTCCATGAAATCGAGCTTCGGTTCGCCCCTATAGAGAAGCATACTGCTCCAGCCGTGCTTGTGCGGTTCGGTTGTGATGGCGTGACAACCTCCCCATGCGCACATTCTGGGAAGACTGATCGACTCAATTCCTGAGGACTTGCGGTTCGTCTTGACGGATAGTAAGCGTTCGCTTACTATTGATTAGTCGTGCAAGGGCATCCCGCCATGCCATGCGGCTCCACGACTCTCGCCATCAAGGCAGCACCCCGCTCAAAGCCGAAGCCACCAACGACCTGCCGACAAAGCGAACGCCGATATCAGTCGAATAGACGGCGTGCCTCTTCCCAGTGGGAATGCGAACATAGCGGCCTCGATGGAGACGGCCCGTCCTTATACCGTGAGGACACTATGAGGCAGCCGCAGCCGACCGGAAGATCAGGACGATCGCTCCCGGAGAAATCCGGACGCCCGCTCCTGGTTGTCGCCAGCTATCAAAGGACGCAAAGAAAAGATCGCGGCACCGTAGTGAGAACTACGACCGCGTGTCGTGCGCCGGTTGAAGTTAAGCCGGGCACGATGATGGGCGGCGAGGAAATGCCCCCTAACCGGATGGGGCCTCATGGCCCGGGATTCGGAGTTATGGCCAGGTTACGCATCCCACCTGGCCGCCATGACAAGGCTAAGCTCTTCAACACTGTCGATGCAGAATCGAACAAGACCCCCTTGCTGGATGGCCGCCATAGTAGTGCGCGATCCGGTAGGGGGAAAGCCAATCTATGCAGGGATATCGTGCAGCCAATGCGAGACGATTAGACGAGAGGCTTTGTATCCAAGTGCGCACCGGCGTCCAAAGCTGAACTAAACCGCAGCGCTCTCGCTGATCTCTCGGATGCGCGCGACAAGGGCAGCCACCTGGCCTTCGTCGAATACCTGTTCCGGTCCCGTCGGAGCGATGTCGGTAAACGGCGCCTCATAGAGCAGTGCGGGATCCATCGAGCCGGCTTCGGTCATGTGCTCGATGACCAGGCCGATGAACTCGATCTGCTGATGCGCGGCGGCGCCATGCGATAGGAATTCACCGAAGGCGTCACTTACCGCTGAACGGTCGAGCCCGACCAGCGAGCGCACGAAGCGACCGAAGCCGCGGCTGGCCTCCCGGGCGCGCTCGATATCCTGCGGACCGGCAATCCCTGCCTCCAGCAGCAGCCGTTCCAGCTCCGCCAGATCGTATGCGGTTAGTGCCCTGCCCTGGCGCAACTTGTCGAGAACCTGATTGCCGGAGAGTCCACGGAGGAAGTGCCGTGCCTTCGCCTTGAAGCGGGCGAAATCGGCCTCGCCGACCTGCGGCAGGTCGATCTCCTCGCCGGCGCCGATCTCGTCGGCGAAGTTCGAGTAGACGATCGACCGACGGCCTTTCTCGATGTGCTGAATCAGATTGCGCAGGCGCAGCCGGACCAGCTCCAGCAGAGGAACGCTCACGCCTTCCCACCATTGCGAGGTCTGGATCTCTTCGATGAGCACCGCCTGCGCTGCGATGCCTGGAATGGCTGTCTGGTCCTCGAGCGCGGATGCGAATTCGAGGAGTTGCTTCTTCAGCGTATCGAAGCGCTTGGAGCCTTTGAGAAGGGCAAGCTGCAGCTGGAACATCAGCAGGTCGAAGCGCTTCGCTTCCTCGGTTCCCAGTTCACGCGACGATGGAAGCGGCGCAATGTCGCTCACCAGCTCATCCCGCGCCTCATCGTCGATGTCATTCCAAGCCTGGTCGGCCTGGTATTTTTCGACCATCCGGCGCTTCTGGCGCACGATGAAGTTCTCGAGGTTCAGGCCAGCGACGGTCTCGCGCAGAACGGCCAGCGCGCTCGCACGCACCTCTTCCATACTCGGCGGGTCTACGTGGCTGCCGGGCGCTTCGTAAGGTTGCTGTTCGGGCGCGGCAAAGCCGCCCGCCTTGCCACCCTTGTCATCTACCGCACGCACAAGATCGAGCCGGGCGGCGAACAGGCGGGCCGATAGGGATTTGGCAACGCTGGCTTCCTTGATCTCCGGATTTGCGCCGAAGAACTCGAGATTCTGGCAATAGTCGAAGACGCGAAAGAATTCCTTGTCCTGGCCAGGGCCAAACAGGTCGGGGCAGAGACGCGTGCCGCGGCCCATCATCTGCCAGAACTTGGTCTTCGACCGCACCTGTTTGAAGAAAACAAGATTCACCACCTCCGGCACGTCGATGCCGGTGTCCAGCATATCGACCGAGATGGCGATGTGCGGGGCCTTGCCCTTCTTGGAGAAGTCGTCGATCAGCGTCTGTGCGTAGGCACCGCTCTCGTAGGTGATGACGCGCGCGAAGTGTCCAGCAAGCGACGGATAGGCCGCGTTGAAGCGAGCCTCGATGTAAACAGCGTGTGCCTGGTTCTTGGCGAAGATGATGGTCTTGCCGAGCCGGTCGCCGCCTTCGACCTTCAACCCGTTCTGCATCAAGTGCGCAATGACCCGGTCAACGGTGTCCTGGTTGAACAGGCGCTTGTTCACCTCGGCCGCCTCGACCGTATCGGGGATCTCGTCCTCGCCCCACTCCAGCATGTCCCACTGGTCCTTCTCCTCCTCGGAGAGATCGTCATAGCGCAAGCCGGAGCGCACGATCTTCAGCGGCACAGAGATCGCCACGGGCGGCACGAGATGGCCGTCGGCAACAGCTTCTTCGAGGCTGTAGGCGTCGGTGGGCACGCCGTCTTCCAGGTCGACGAGCGAATAGGTATTCTTGTCGATCTCGTCCTTGGGCGTCGCGGTCAGGCCGACGAGGAACGAGTCAAAATACTCGAAGATCGCGCGATAGCGCTGGTAGACCGACCGGTGCGCCTCATCGATGACGATGAGGTCGAAATGCCCAGGGCCGAACTTGGCCTTGCCCTCCTGCCTGCCATCGATGAGGTTCATCATCGTCGGATAGGTGGACAGGAACACGCGGCCCTCGATGGACCGCTCTGTGACGAGATTGACTGGCGCCGAATCCGGCAGATGCGCCTTGAAGGCACCAGCCGCCTGGTTCACCAGGGCCACGCGATCCGCAAGGAACAGCACGCGCTTCACCCAGCCAGCGCGCATCAAAAGATCGACCAACGCTATGACGGTGCGCGTCTTGCCGGAGCCCGTGGCCATCACGAGCAGTGCCTTGCGCTCGCCCTCGTCCTCGAAGGCCTTGCCGATGGCACGGATGGCGCGCTGCTGGTAGGGGCGCTTGTCGCCGGCAATCTTCGTGTTGAGCCTTGTCTCGGCGAGCTTCCTGCGGCTTGTGCGGCGCTGGATCAGGAGTTCCAACTCGTCGCGCTTGTAGAAGCCGCCGATCTGGCGCGGCGGATAGCGCACATCGTCCCAGATCCAGTGCTCATAGCCATTCGAATAGAAGATCACCGGCCGTTGGCCGTAGCGGGCCTCCAGCCGATCGGCATAGAGTTTTGCCTGCTGCTGGCCCTGGCGGGCATCCTTGCGCGTGCGCTTGGCCTCGACCAGGCCCAGCGGCTTGCCATCCGCGCCCCACAACACATAGTCGACGAAGCCGATGCCCTGCTCGTTCGGCATGCCCTCGACGCGGAACTCAGTGTCTTCCGGCCTGTCCAGCGCCCAGCCCGCCTCGCGCAGCAGAAGGTCGATGAAGCGGTCGCGAGTTTCGGCCTCATTGTAGTCATGCGTGGAAGGCGTCGCCTCTGCCGCATGACGGGCCGCCGACACTTCGGCGCGCAGGCGCTGCAGTTCGGCGTCGAGGTTCTGGTTGTCGGAAAGCAGTTTGGTCAGTTCGCCGTTCTTGGCGTCGAGCTCGGCTTGCTGCGCCTTCAGATGCGCGAAGGCCTTCTTCAGCGTCTCGTCGCGGCGCGCCAGCACCGAGGCGTCGAAAGCCATGCCGTCCGCCGGCTTTGCCTTGCGCGCGTAGGTGCGCGCCAGCCAGAAGCAGACGTGGAACAGTTCCTTGACCGCGCCGACGGCGTCGCCTGGCCGGATGGTCTTTTCCTCGTGCACGGCGCGATTGCGCAGCGTGTTGATGAATTTCGCCTTGGCGAACACCGCATCGCCCGCCGCGCGGCGAAAGCTCGGTTCATGCAGCAGTGCGGCGATATTGTCCTGGTAGGGCAGCTTCAGGCCAGGATCGTTGCGGAATGCCCATTTGACCGCGAGCTCGACTGTCTTGCCGGCAAAGAACGCCGCCGCCGTCGGCGACACACCCGCCTGCCGTTCTGCCTCCACCGCCGCCTCGTGGACGGTTGGAAACTCTGCGGCGAGGAAGGTGAAGTTGGACGTCACTTCAAGTCCTTGAGCTTTGGGAAATCAGTTGCAAATGCCAGTCGGATCGGAATCCACTCCGCGTCATTGACACTGTGCTTCCATTTCACCTCATTCATGACGACGTAGCCGGCAGAACGAAGATCTTTTTCCAGCTGCTTTTCCATCGCGCCCACACTATTTCGGAAAGGCGTGTGTAATTTCATAAGAGAATCTCGCGTGAGCTTATCAGCATGATCGAAATCTTCGGGCTTAACGACTTCTGGGTGGATGGGGCCATGGGCGATTAGCTCAAAGGACCCACACGTCTCGGGTTCGATTCCACGGCTCGTGAGATGGCGACGTAGTGCGTTCTGGTTCTTCATTGAGCCGAGGTGCTGCCCCATCCGAATATATGGTGGCGAGGCGTTGGGACTGGAGTTGTCACCTGTCCGCCCGACATAGAGAAGTTCGCGACCGTCGGCGGCTGCGACCTTCCAAACATAGAGCCAAAAGCCGCGCCGCAGCATTTGGCCTGGTAGCGTAAGGCGGAAAGTGCCGATGTCGGCCATTCGTGTGTGTCTCCTCAGAACTGCGCCCGCCAGGTCGCAGCTTTCAGCAGCAAGGATTTGTCCAGCGGTGGCGTGAGTTCGAAGGCGCGCGGCTGGCTGGCGAAGTCGAACAACCGCATCAGCCTGAACGCATCCGGGCGCTCCTCCGAGAAGGCCCGTTCATTCTCCGAGAGCAGAAACGGGGTCTGCTTGTGACCAATGGTAGTCTTCACCTCGATGAGGCGTTCCCTGCCGGCCGGATCGAACGAACGAATGTCGTAGCCGGCGCCGTCGCCGTCCTCCGCTGAAACCCAGCGCACCTTGCGGGCAAGATCTTCACGCCCCGCAGCGCGCAAGGTTGACTGCTCGGCGACGAAGACGCACTCCTCTCCGTTCTTGCCCAGTTGTCGATTGCGGGCATCCCGTAGAGCAGGGTCGAATTTCCGCACGATCCGCTCCAGCGCCGGCGGCACAGCTTCGAAATTCGTGATAGGCGGCGCTTCGAAGAAGATTTGTTGGGGCTCGTGCAGGCCGGGTGCGGACGCCGCAGGCATCGGGTTCTCGAAAAGCGCCTGATCGCGGGCGATATGGCGCTCGACGCCGTCGACCAGCGCCCGCTGGTAATTGGCCATCGGCTTGTAACCGGCGATCCATGGCATGCCGAGCCGATAGAGCACCGCGCTGATATTCTGATGCTTGAATTCGATCGAGCCGCGGCTGCGGCCAGTGAGTTCCTGAAGCGCCGCATTGCGCTGCGCCTTCACGAACGCACGGCCCGCCAGTTCCAGCGACAGCATGTCGAAGTAGTCGGCGACGATCAGGTCGATCTCGCGATCCAACCAGTCACTGCCGGCTGGCGCGTCGGCCATAATCAAAGCTGGCCTGAGAAAGCGCGAAATTGAAGGGACGAGAAGAGGCTATCCGCTGAAGAATGAGCCTCAATTCCCGAGGACCGCTGAATACCGAGGCGACGCACCGAACGAGCGAATTCAACCTGAATCTCGATCGGGGGAAGGGGCAAAGAAAGTCCCTTGATGATGCCCATGTTTAGCCCCGGCATCACCGCACCTTTAGCCTCAACGCCCAACTGCCGGAGTATAGAAGGATGTTGCAGGAACGCGGCCTGGAGAAATTCAGGCAGGCATTTACCGGCATCCAATGTGATACAGCAGAGGTGCTTCGTATTTATCGCTATGGGAATGTCATCAGGCACTACCGCGCAACGGCCACACGTTCCCATGATCGTAATGAGGACATCGCGAGGCAACACGGTATAGCGACGCAGTTCCTCGTATTTTCGGGGCGTGATATAACGCCGTTCAACCCAACGGAATTCGTTGCTTACGGCGTTGTCGATCCCAAGCACGGGTATACCCTTCTCAACGAACTCCGAATGAAGGAGTTGGCTACCGAACGGGCCGGTTCGCATGCTTACGGACAGTGACTCGACCGTAGCGATTGGCCAAGATTTTTGCTCTCCCGAAATAAACATCTCCAGAAAGATCGACTGCGTGAGGCTGTCGAGCAACTCGATGGCGCGTTTGCGCTTGCGGCGTAGCGCATCAGCCTTGTCCAGGATCGCAGCAATTCGCTGCTGTTCGCGGAGAGGTGGGAGGGGGATTTCGAGGCGCTTCAGGAAGTCAGCCGGAACGCGTTTCTGGCCGGCGCTGCCTGTCATATTGCTGGCGCCAACTTCGCGGAACTTCGAGTTCCAAACTAGTTGGAAAAGATACGACGGATCGAGTTCCTTACCAGCACGCAAGACATGAAACTCGGTCGAACCGAATCCAAAGGGCTTCGTTAGCGCACTCGTTCGCGTCGCCTTCCCATTCTCGAAGCAGGGTGTGATCTTGGCCACCAAAATATCGCCACGCTCGAAATAGGTATAGCCCTTCTTGACTTCCCGAACGGACCGCTCCTCCTCAAAGCTGATCAGTCCATCCTCAGACACTGCCGCCATCGGAAGGAAAGAAGCAATATCGATGTCGGAGATCGACCTCGGCATGCGGGGGTTGATTTCGCAGACCTCGTCAAGGCGAGCAATATGCAATGTCACAGCATCGCCTCCAGCTCTTGTAGTCCGTCGGCGATCTCCTTCTCCAGTGCCTTCAGTTCAGCGATGATCTCTTTCGGCGGGCGGTGATCCTGCGCCTCGTGCACCATCTCCTTGTAGCGGTTGATGGAAAGGTCGTAGCCGGTTGCCGCGATCTCGGCTTTCGGCACGCGGAAGCTTTGCGCCGTTCGGGGCCGGTCGCGTTCGGCACTGTTGCGCTCAGCCCAGCGCGCGGCGATGTCGGGCAGGTTGTTTTTCGCCAGTTCCTCGTCGGTCAAGGTCAGGTTTACGAAATGGCCTGCCTCGCGGTAACCCGGCGTCGGCCCGATCTTCTCGGCCGGCAGCAGGGCATTGCGCTTGTCGTCCAGCGAAAAGCCGTCGGCCTGGCAGTCGTAGAACCAGACGTGATCCGTGTCGCCGGAATTAGTCTTGGTGAATAGCACGATCGCCGTCGAGACGCCGGCATAGGGCCGGAAGACGCCCGACGGCAGCTTGACGATGCCGTCGAGCCGATGGTCCTCGACCAGCATGCGGCGGATTTCCTTGTGCGCGGTGGAGGAGCCGAACAGCACGCCGTCCGGCACGATCACTGCCGCCCGCCCACCGGGCTTCAAGAGCTTCAGGAACAGCGCCATGAACAGAAGCTCGGTCTTCTTGGTCTTGACGATTGCCTGCAGATCCTTGGCGACCTGATCGGCGTCAAGCGAGCCCGCGAAGGGTGGATTGGCGAGCACGAGCGAATAGCGGTCCTCGTCGCCGGCATGTTCCTGGCTGAGCGAATCCTTGTAGCGGATATCGGGATCCTCGACGCCGTGTAACGTCATATTCATCGAACCGATGCGCAGCATGGTGTTGTCGAAGTCGAAGCCGTGGAACATCTCCTCGTTGAAATGGTCGCGGCTCTCCTGGTCGTGGAACATCCTCGGATGGTTGTCGCGCAGATATTCGCCCGCCGCGACCAGGAAGCCGCAGGTGCCGCAGGCAGGATCGCAAATGATGTCCTTCGGCGTCGGCGCCGTCATCTCCACCATCAGCGCGATGATGTGGCGCGGTGTCCGGAACTGACCGTTCTGGCCGGCGGTGGCGATCTTGCCCAGCATGTATTCGTAGAGATCGCCCTTCGTGTCGCGGTCCTGCATCGGCAGCTTGTCGATGAGGTCGACCACCTTCACCAGCAGCGCCGGCGAGGGAATGGTGAAGCGCGCGCCCTTCATATGCGTGGCGTGCGCAGTGCCGTCCTCCGCCATGTTGCGCAGGAAGGGGAAGACGTGCTCCGACACGATCTTGAACATGGTGCCGGCATCCCTGTTCTTCAGCCGCGACCACCGCAGGTCCGCATAGGCGACGCCGCCGCCCTCGCCGATGCCGTCCTTGCCACCCTTGAAGATGCGACGACGCATAGGCTGGCCGGTGCGCATCGAGCGGTTCTCCTCGAGCTGCTCGGCTTCGTCCAGCCCGCGCATGAACAGCAGATAGGTGATCTGCTCGATCACCTCGAGCGGATTGGCGATGCCACCCGCCCAGAAGGCGTTCCAGACGGCATCGATTTTCGAACGCAATTCACCAGTGATCATTCCCGTCCCACTCGATTCGTGCCAACGGCATGACACTAGGTCGAGTTCGCTTGAGATGGAACCAGCCCGTGTGCGGCCTGAACAGATTGGCTGGACTTGCCGTCGATATCGTTGATTGGATAAACGCAAGGCACGTGACGGTGGATAAATTCGAACAACAGTAGAAATTTACTGACGAATGTCGGAACGTTCTTAGCTGGGTAATGCCGGACGTTCTTCCGGTGGTGGGGTGAAATAGAAATTATGTTTGGTTCAGTTCTTGATCTGGGGACCTTGGTAAAGGACCTGGTTCTTTCCGCTGCGTCATTCCTGACAGGTGACGCGGCGCCGGGCATCGTTGTGATCCTGCTGCTGGTTGCACTTGCCCTCATCCTGGCGTTTGCGTGGCATACCTTCCAGATGCGGATCAGCTCAATCAAACGGTTGCGCCGCGAACTTGGGAGTGGCGACTCACCGCTGCTGCAAGGCCGCGAAAAGATCAGTGCGTGGTTTAACAGCCAGAAAGGCGGCAAAGAGCAGGAGGCTCTTCGCGAAGCTTGGAGCGAGTTCGACGAGACGCTGTTCATCGACAACTCAGGTGACGAGCCGCTGCTTCGCAATTCCGTGCGTCCATCAGCGTTCTTCAACATCGACGATCTGCACTTTGGCCAGGGCTTCTATCGAATCTGGCCAGGCCTGTTCGTCTCGATCGGTCTGGCGCTCACCTTTCTTGGCCTTATCGCAGCGCTGAATGCGTTGTCTGGAAAGCATATCGACGATGCGGCTATGGCCAATCTCCTGCGGATCGCATCGGCCAAGTTCATCATGTCCCTGACGGGTTTGGTCTGTTCGATCGTGTTGACGATCGTGCTCCGGATTTTCGTCGGCAGCCTTGATGAACAGTTGCATCGGCTTTGCAGGACGGTCGAAGGCCGGATAAATTTCGCCAGCCTGGAGCAGATTGCGGTCGACCAACTGCGTGCGACGATAGAAAGTCGCGAGCACCAGCGACAACTTACCCTGCAAATGATCGCTGAGATCGGTGGGCCTCTCAAAACTGAACTGCCGCAGGCAATTTCGTCCTCCATCACGACGGCCATGCAGCCCATTATGGACAAGGTGAGCCAACAGGGCACCGATAGCATTGCGACTATGGCGACGGATCTGTCGCAGCAGGTGACACAAGGGGTCGCCGGTGCGCTTGGGCAGGCAAGCGAGCACTTGGCGCACGCTGGCGACAAGATAAGCCAGCTGGCCGACCGCATGGACCAGTCCTCCGGCCGCATGGGGAGCGAAATGGAGCAAGCCGTTGCTCGTGTCGCCCAGGCGGTGGATGAGCTGCGCGGAGCAATGTCTGCCTCTGCACAATCCGCAACCGGCGTATTCAACCAAGGCGCGGAGCAACTTCTCGGTGCCATGAACCGGACGCTGGAAAGCATTCGCGACAACACCGGCGAAGGTGCCCGGGCGATTTCGGCCGCCGCGGTGGACATGCGCGACGCTGCTGTCGCCATGCGTAGCGAAATTGAGACCGCAGCGCGCAGTGGCGCCGATGCGGCAAAAGCTCGGCTGGAACTTGCGGGCGAAGATGCGGGCAAAGCGATTGGCGCGGCCGGGCAGACAATGTTGGATGCTTTCAGCAAGGCGGGTGCCGACATAGCTGGAATGACCCAAGCGCTTTCTTCGAAGGCGGGTGATGATCTGATTGCTCCGATCGAGGCGATTGCGCACCAACTCGACGGCATGGTGACTTCGCTCACGGGCGGCGCCGACCAAATGCGCAGACTCGCGGATGCTGTGCGCGACGGTGCATCGGCCAGTGCCGAAGCCGCAGGCACGTTCCGCGGGGCCTCCCAGGAACTCGTGGCCGCAGCCGCGCCTGTCCGCGCGACCTCGGAGCGCATCGAGGGCTCGCTACGTCAGTTTGCGGACGGCACGCGGGATGCCGTCGCAACCGTCCGGGAAAGCTCGCTCGCGACCGCGGAGGCGGCTGCCCGGACATTGGAAGTGGCGCGTGAGACGATTGCTGCAGAACGCCAGGGCGTCGAAAGCTCGCTTGCCGCAGTCACAACCATGCTTGAACGGCTGCGTGGTCAGGGCGACCGCATGGATACGATCGACGACAAGCTTGGCCATGCGTTCGATCTTTACTCCAGCCAGACTGAACAGGCGATGCAGGCCGTTCGCAGCCATGTTCAGAGTATGGCGGGTCAACTGAACACGGCGCTGTCGACGCTTCAGACGATCCTTGACGGACTGCAGGAGTTCCAACCACAGCAGGGACGTAGCTAATGCGTGCCAGCTCCATGCGTCGTCGCCGGCATGAGGAAGAAGAAGAGTCCGCCTTCGTGTCGATGACAGACATGACGGTTGGTTTCCTCTTCATCGTCATCCTGCTGCTTGCTTTCTTCGCGAGTCGATACAATCGGTCAGAGATGGTGCCTCGTTCCCAATACGAGCAGGTGTTGAACGAACGAGACGCGTTAGCTGAAGAACTCAAACGCCTACAGCAACGCATTGTGCAATTGGAAACCGAGCGCGACGCGGCCATCGCAGCCCGCGAGAAAGCGGAGAAGGAAATTGCCGTGCTGAAGGCCCGGATCGCGCAGCTCGAGGCTGAGCTGGAAAGGCTAAGAAAACCCAATCCTCTTGAAGCCTATATCAACAACAGCATGGAGACTCGGCGTCGCATCCTTCAGCAGTTGCGTGACCGAATTGCGCTCGACTTTCCGGATCTCCAGCTGATGCTAAGTGAGGAGTCGCTTCGCTTCCAGGGCGAAGGGCTTTTCAAGCGGGGGGAGTATACACTTCTCCCCGACGGGCTGCGCCTCGTCCAGGTGTTAGCAGATCGCCTGCACGATATAGTGCCTTGCTACACGCTGGGCGCTGATGCCAGGTTCGACACGAATTGCAATTCCGGGTTCGCCCTTATCGAGGCTGTCCAGATCGAAGGCCACACAGACTCAGACGGCGACGATATGGCGAATCTTGTGCTGTCCACCAATCGCGCCACGACCACGTTCCGTGCGATGACCACCCACCAACAGCTGTTGAGCTACCTCAATTTCCAGCGACAGCCGGTTCTGTCGGTCGCCGGCTATGGCCGGATGCGTCCGATCGCGCCTAACGACACGGTCGAGCACAAGGCATCAAACCGACGCATAGACCTGCGCATTATCATGCACGTTCCCCGAGACACCGATGAGATCGAGAAGGTGCGGGATGCGCTGCTCATCGGATCTCGGATGAGTCGCCCGTGACCCACGAAGCGCACCAACGGTCCTTGGCCCACCAACTCGACGATCTACGACCGCTTGAGACGCCTTCCCTGCCATCTTTCGAGTTGATCGAGCGGAACATCCGTCGGGTTCTCGACAGATACGACGCACCCGACAAACCTCCGGAACGGGACGCTGAACGGCTCTTCTCCGAGATGCTGCGCAGGATCAGAGAACACGATTGGCACAAGGTGCCAATGAGTTTCGTGACGCGCGTAGCTTCTCTCGTCTACGCGGCAGCACACCGGGTTCGTGACGACCTGGCCGACATTCGCCGCTTCCTGTGCGCCGAGATTCGCGCAACGATACGCCATGGTTTTATCAACCCGATGCTGCGGATCTATATTGAGAGCTACGAGACGGGTAAGGCCCACACGCTGGAGTTGGCTGAGGCGCTGCAATACTCTCGCTCCAAGATCGGAGCACGTTGGCAGCCTCTTCTGGAGAACGTCCCGGAGTTGCTCGACGCGCACCATGCGCCCTCGGCGCTTGCCGCCAAAATGGACCTGATGCCGGATCCTTGGCATGGCCTTCGGGCGTTGGGACTTCATCAGCCGCACGCGCCCGGTCTAATGGACGCGGCTCATCTCGAATTCCTCAATATCATCGGGCCCCGACTCACATCGCTTGATGAAATTGAGCGATTGCTGGGGTGGCTTAGACCGGATGATCGTGCGCTCAGACAGGTTGGCGCAGGTAAGGCGATCGAAGTTCTGCTGGGTCACTGGCGGACACGCAACCCTCCCGCAGAAATTCAGAGCCTGCTGGTTGATCGATTAACGCAGCTCTACAGTCATCCTCGTGTCAACCCTCATCCTGCCTGGAATGAGGTCGACCCAGCTTTGGTTCAGATCTTCCTGCGCTGGCTAATGGGTGCGGACATCCGGTTCTTGTTCCGGGTTCTAACGGAAGTCGAACGCGGTCACATGTGGGCCGACCGGGAGAAGTTCTGGTGGACACTCCATGAGCAGGGGCGCATCGATGAAGTCTGGATCGCCTTCAACGATGATGGACATCGTGCGGCGATGTCGAAGCTGCCCACGGATGCTCGTCAACATGGGCGGCGTTTCGGCCGGCAGGTCGGCGAGCGCGACAAGTCTCTACTTATCATGCGTATCCGCAACAAAATCGTCATTGAAGGAACATTCAGCTTTAGAGTCCATTTCTTCAGGGCCGATCAGCTACGCACCCCTGAGCTTTATCGACAGCGCTACGACGTGGCAGAAATCCGAGAACTCCCAAATCTCGACGCGATTGCTCACCAGGGCGACTGGCAATCCCGTGTTCTGATGGCGCTATCCCGATGACATTTGAACTCAGCTACGACGCTTCCAAGATCACGCTGCGCCTCTCAGCCGACCGCTCTGGTCTGCTGGGGCGTTTCATGCGCGTCAAGAAGGTTGATCTCGAAACGCTTTCGGGCGCCGATCGTCGGCTAGTGCTGGCTCTCGCGGATCTCAAATCCACGGCCGACGGCCTTGGCGAAACTGTCCAGATATCTGCCGACCACATCACGCTCGGACATCGTCTGGCCGCAGCACTGGACAACTCCACCGCAGTTGAGATCGGGTTGCCTCCGCTGACGGACCTGACCTTGCGCACCGACGCAGAGGGCGTGCTCGGGACAGAGGGCTTTCGCCTCCAAGTCCAGTGGCAACGATCCGGCCAGCAACGAACTCCGAAGAGAACTGGATCGATTCTAGAGACGGATCGAGGCCTGCAGCGGCTGCCATTATGGATGCTCGAGGCAATCCAGGTTGCAGAAGGGTTTCGTAAGTCCAAGGACGACGCTGAGCACTGGGAGGCTTTAGCGCGCTTTCGCAAGGCGCTTGAGCCAGGTGTAGATATGTCAGCGGATAGTGCGATGGCTCGGCTTTCGATGACGGATTTCCTTTCCGGACTCGAGATATCGCTCGCCGACGGATTCTCAATCAGTCCGACGCACGATGGTGACGACTTCGAGGTGTTGCCCTTTGCCAATGAAAGGCTCAATCCTGACGAGGTCACAAATGAGGCCATGGCCGAGCTCGCAGGTCCTGACCTCGCCCAATTTCAGCGACGATTGCGTGAGCGCGGAGCGCTCAATGCCTTTCGACTTGCACCGGGTAAGTTCTTGGTCGTCGATCGCAGCGCGGGGGCCGCGCTTAAAGTCATGGCCGAAATGCAGCGAGCGGCTCTGGAGGAGCGCAGGGCATTCGTGCGCAATCCTCGCGCACGAATTACCGAGGCAGTCGAGGCGCATCTGCGCAGGCAACGCGGTTTTCAGGAATTGTCTTCAGCTGCGCAGGAAGAAGCTGTTGAGGCCGCAGCAGGACCACTTTTCATCGAGACCGAAGAGTATTCCCGATTTTCCGAACGCGTGACGGGCATTGAGGCCTACTCAGGAAACCCGGTAGCGGAATTTGCATCAAGTGGCACGACATGGCTGCCCGAGGCCTTCACCGACGCGGTGCTCAAGCGCCTGGATGAACTCCGGACACCCGAACTAGAAGAACTGCGTGATCGGTTGCAAACGGCTATCGATGGAGGGGCTGCAACTCTGTCGTTCGAAGACATTGAACTTCCCGCAAACAGCCAGACGCTTCATGTCCTTGAGGGTCGTCTCCAGTCGCGGAGTCTCGCAGAACAGGAACCTGATCACGGTGATGTAGGCAGAAACGGCCCCATAATACTGAAGACCGAGGTCAACTTCGACGATGTCTCTTGGCGTCCAACCCGAGGGCCTCGGCATTCAAATCTCGGAGACGGGGTGCCTTATGCGATCAAGACCAGGTTGAAAGATCATCAGGTCGAGAGCTTAGGCTTGCAGATTGAATCCTGGAAGGCGGGAATGCCAGGCATCCTGAATGCCGATGAACAAGGCCTGGGCAAGACGCTGCAGACAATCGCATTCCTGACGTGGCTAAACGAGCACATGAAGCGTGACGGGACGGCAGGCCGCGGCCCAATGCTGATTGTTGCTCCGACGTCGTTGCTTGAGAACTGGGAACTGGAGGTTAGTCAACACGTCGAGTCGCCGGGCCTCGGACATCTCATACGGCTCTATGGATCCGCTACGGGAGCTAGGAAACTTGCGGGGGCGAACGGGCGCGATACCTTGGACGGCGACTCCAGGTTGGACTTCTCTGATATCCGTGGTGCACTCAATGCAGGAGCGGGGCACCTTACCTGGATTCTGACAACCTATACCACGCTAACCAACTATCAGCATTCGCTCGGCAACATCCCGTTCGCGGTTGCCGTTTTCGACGAGATTCAGAATATTAAGAATCCAGGCACCCTGGCGGCGAACGCAGCCAGGGCAATGAACGCCGACTTTCGTATTGGCCTAACGGGAACGCCGATCGAGAATTCGACCGTCGATCTTTGGGCGATTATGGATCAGCTGACTCCTGGCGCGCTGGGGTCATTACGGGAGTTCCGCGATCGATATGGAGCCCCGGACGAAGACAACATGGCGGAACTCCACTCTCGCGTGTTCAAGACGCAGACCGGTTTGCCACCGCTAGCCTTTCGACGCCTTAAGGAAACCGTTGCCCGCGACCTTCCCACAAAGTCACGTTTCATGCATCCACGAGCAATGCCACCGCTTCAGGCAGACCGCTATGAGGAGGCTCGTGTCAAGCTCGCAAGTGGCGGCCCTGGCGCTGCGTTGAAGATGCTGCACCATATTCGTTCCGTTTCGGTGCATCCAGCAATTGACGCGCAAGAAGACGCGCAGGAATTTATTGACGCGTCAGGACGACTGGCAGCAACTTTCGACATATTGCGGCGCATCAGGTCGGCGCGTGAGCGAGCGCTGGTCTTCATTGAGAGCCGGCAGATGCAGTTCCGCTTCATGGAACTGGTGCGTGCCGAGTTCGGCTTAGCGCGGGTTGATCTCATCAATGGCGACACGCCCATCCAGAAGCGTCAGGCGATCGTGAACCGTTTTCAGGAGCACCTCACCAAAGATGGCGGATTCGACCTGCTGGTTCTCGGTCCAAAAGCAGCGGGAACCGGTCTTACCCTAACGGCCGCCACCCATGTGATCCACCTGTCTCGCTGGTGGAATCCGGCCGTTGAGGAACAGTGCAACGACCGTGTTCATCGCCTTGGTCAAACCAGACCAATAACAGTCCACGTGCCCATGGCAGTCCATCCAGAATACCGCGAACACTCTTTCGACCTGCTTCTTCAGAGCCTCATGCAGAAGAAACGCAGGCTCGCCAGTTCCGCGCTTTGGCCAATGGGCGATTCCGCGGACGATGCAGCTCATCTCCAGCATATGTTGCGGGAGGAAGGCGGACCAATATCCGGTCGCACTATCGACGACGCCATGGCGGCGATGATGAGACGCGATGGGATTAGCTTGGCTGCACCGAACGCCGAGGGTGCTTGGGAGTATAAATGATCGTTGTGAAAAATCGCCGTAGTCTTAGGCGTCATCTGAGCCGACCTTGGCGCGAAACACTCACATATTCAGTTATCACCAATCCTGCGCACCAGACGAAGTTTGAGGCTAGGCTTGCGCCATGCGCGAAGAATCTCTTCGACCTGCGGCGCAATGAAAGCCCGAGACTCCTCGCGAGTCATCATCTTGGATCCGAGCAACTCATCGTAATCGGTATAGGAATGCCGGATGTGTTTCTGCAATTCGATACCGACTGCCGCTCCCAGCTTTAAGCCTTTCCAGTCTCTTGAGCTAACCCGTGCAGCTATCGTGAGGCACGTCTTCTTCGGACAACCCGGGTGATGGATGCGCATGTGCTGCACCACGGCGTCGAAAGAAAAAGTGTTTGGCGAATTCGGTTTAGGGGAATCGCTATCTGGCATCGACAATCAACCATATTTTTTGAGGAGCGAGGGAGGCACGGACAAAAGAAATTGTCGGCCCGGGGAGATGTCATGTTCACGGAGGTGTCGACTGAAAAATCCGCCTTAGCTTCTGCACCTTTTCGAGCGTGGGCGCCGGATCCGAATCCCAGGAAGCGAGCCTGATCACCTCAAGCCAGAAACGCTCGTTGGGGGTGATCTCGCGGTCCCGATTATCGGCGATCCGCCGCCAGCTCTCGGCGGATTGGTCCTGCTCACCGCTCATTTGCCGAATATCCCGCGAATGGCGGATCGTGCCTTCGAGGTGAGGTTCGGGTTGGAGTGATCCGATGCCCGGCGGATTTCCTCGAGCCACGCCACTTCGTTCTCGGTGACCAGCGTCCCGAAGATCTGCCTGACGGCAAGCTCGGTGGTGTCGCCGCCGAGCTGTTCGATCGCCAGTTGAAAGAGCATTACCGGATCGCACTCGAGGGAGGTTGCCAGAGCCGACACCCTGTCGAGCGGCAGCTTGGCCGTTCCGGCCTTGATCATCGCGAGCATGTTCGGATTGACGAACCCCGCCTCACTGGCGATGGCGATCTGGGTCTTCTTCGGCCTCAGCTCCAGGATGCGCTTATCAAGATACTTGGCGAGCCTGGTGCCCGCGTAGGGTTTCCCCTGACGGTTGGTCATCGTCGTCTTCCTTCTGAAATCACAGCTTCGATGCGCTACTGATTTCTTTATAGCGACGGCCTGATGGGGATTTCGCGGGATCAGCGCAGGGGATTTGGGGACATTTTAGCCCCATTAGCGCAGGCGTTGCGGTTGATTGAAGGCTACCGAGAACGTAGGAAAACTTCGCTGCGGCGGTGTGGAAGGACACACGGCCAGCAAAGGTCCGAGATGGTGACGAGAAGGCAGCGGCGTAATGGCTCGGTGCGCTAAGCCCATCCACCAGCCGGTTTCGAGCCCGGTCCGCGCCACTGGCTCCATTCGGAATTTTCGAAGCCGCCGCCGCGAAGGCGTTAAAAATCGAACGCCCCGCCCCTTGCTCAGCCAGCGCAGTTGGTGGACTAGAGAAATTGTAATCTTCGTGCTACATATTTGATTAATTTGAAGCACGAAGGTGTCAAGATGCCTACCCCCCATAACCCTCCTGCAGTCGTGCGGCGTGCGCTGCGCAAGCTTGGAGCGGACATTCACGATGCCCGCCGGCGGCGTCGACTGCCGATGGCGGTCGTGGCCGAGCGTGCCTTCACGTCTCGCTCGACACTACAAAGGGTCGAAGCTGGCGACACCAACGTCAGCATCGGCATTTATGCCGGTGTCCTGCAGGCGCTCGGCCTGCTCGACGGTCTCGGCCAGGTAGCCGATATCAACAACGACAGCGTCGGGCGGGCGCTGGCCAGCGCCAACCTGCCCAAGCACGTTCATCTCAAGCGTACAACCGGATCATCCCACGATGGCTGACTTCGAGGTCCATATCGATCTGGACGGTCGCACGCGCCCGATCGGACTGGCGAGGACCAATCGCGTCCGCGGCGCCGAGACCATCCTCTTCGAATACGACGGAGCATGGCTTGAGGATCCCGATCGTTTCTCGCTGGAGCCAGCACTTCAATTGACCCGTGGCGCCTTCGCTCCTCTTGCCGGGCTGGCGACCTTCGGCTCGATCGGCGACTCGGCGCCGGATACCTGGGGTCGCCGGCTCATGCAGCGCGTCCAGCGCCGCCTCGCCGAGCGCGAAGGGCGCGCCGTTCGCACACTCGTGGAAAGCGACTACCTGCTCGGCGTCGCCGACGAGACCCGGCTTGGCGCGCTGCGCTTCCGCTGGGTTGGCGACGAGGTTTTCCAGGCACCGATCCGTGCTGGCGTTCCCGCACTCATTGAGCTTGGCCGTTTGCTTGAAATCACAGAGCGGATTCTCCGCGACGAAGAAACGGATGAGGACCTCCAACTCATCTTCGCCCCCGGCTCCTCCCTCGGCGGCGCGCGTCCGAAGGCGTCGGTCACCGACCAACATGGCCACCTCTCCATAGCGAAATTCCCGAAGGAGATCGACGACTACAGCATGGAGACCTGGGAAGAGATCGCACTGCGACTGGCCGGCCAGGCTGGTATCGCCACGCCTCGGCACGAACTTGTCGACGTCGCCGGCAAGGCGGTCATGCTGTCGCGACGCTTCGACCGCGATGGCACGATCCGCATCCCATTCCTGTCGGCGATGGCAATGATGGGCGCCAAGGATGGCGAGCGCGGCAGCTACCCGGAGATCGTCGATGTTCTTGCGCAGCACGGCGCCCGGGGAAAGACGGACGCTCACGCCCTCTATCGGCGTGTCGTCTTCAACGTTCTGATCTCCAATGTCGATGACCATCTCCGCAATCACGGTTTCCTGTGGCTGGGACGGGCGGGATGGTCTCTTTCGCCAGCATACGATCTCAATCCCGTTCCGACCGATCTCAAGCCACGGATGTTGACGACGAACATCAATCTCGACGAGGGCACCTGTTCGCTCGATTTGCTGGAAGCGGCATCGGAATTTTTCGCGCTCACGCTGCCGCAGGCCCGCGCGATCATCAAAGAAGTCGCAACCGTGACCGCGACCTGGCGCGATACCGCCAAGGCGGCCGGTGCCCGCTCGACCGAGATCAACCGCATGGCCAGCGCCTTCGAGCACGATGATCTCAAGCGGGCGCTGGCACTATGACGGAAACACCCTGCGCAGCCATGAGCCAGCCAGCGCCTATCTCACCAGCGGTGAGGCATAGGGCCCAAACTCCGGCGCCGGATGGCACGGCAGCGTAGCCGGCCGGGTGACACAATGGTTTTACACAGCCATTGATTTCATTGAGGAATTTCTGACGAACAATGGCGCTGTTTTACAGCCAAGCCATTGAAATATCTGGATCACGTCCAGCTTCCCAAGCTGAACGCGCGGGTTCGATTCCCGCTACCCGCTCCAGCAAAACCCTCATACAGGCTCGGCAACCGGCCACATTGTCGTGGCCGGTTCTTAAGGCGTCGAGTGTGGATCAGAGCCAGACGCGCGTGCGCCAGCAGCGGACATGACGCCGGCCGCGGTGCCAGTAGCTGCGGCAGACCCTTCTCCAGCCATGCCGCGGCCGCCGGCGATGATGGTGATGGTGGCCACGGCGATGGGAAACCTGCACGACTTCGGCGCCATCGCCACTTTCGTCGATGAAGGCCTGGTCCGGCTTGTCGAGTTGGTCGAGTATTCCATTGCCGCTGGGAATACCCGCGACAGCCTTGCCAGGCCCGGCCAGGCCGGCAAGCGCCGCCGCCCCGGCAAGCCCGAGCATTCCAGTAAGAAACAACCGGCGTTCCATAGAAAACCTCCCAAACTGGTCACCGGCGNCATNCCCCGGGTCGAAATGGACCCGTTGACGCCGAACGGNTTGAACGCGCGGATCGGATAGCCGTTCCATCGCGCCGGGCGGGATTGTGACAGAAAGGCGCGCCACCGTCACCCGCGATCAGTGACGTCCATCATGCGCCTAACAGAACCGGACGGCCTCGGACGCGCCGAAACCCGGGCTACGCGAGGGCTCCGGGACACAGGGGAATATGATCGGCCGCCTCTTCGGCACCCATCCGGATAATGCCGTGCGAGAGGCCGCCATGCGCATCGATCCACTGCCTGACCCAGTCGGGATATTGCGAGATCAGGTAGTTGGCAGCGACCGCATTCTGCTGTGCGCCGACGCCGTAGGGGAGATGGAAGCCGAAGGATGCGCGCGCGGTGATGCAAAGCTGGTCGGCGGGCAAGGAGAGGTAGAGCGTACAGGCGCTGTCGCATGCGCCCTCGAAACGCACCTGCTCNGCGGCGGCGCGCAGTTCGGCGACATGCAGGGCNAAGACGACGATCTGGCCACCGGGGTTTCCCCGCACCGTCTCCGCGCTGGCGGGCAGCGCCAGCGACACGGCGGCGAGGAACGCAATCGCCCTGGCCAAAAGCTTCAACCCAACCCTTACGGGTCGCAAACTGCTGTCCATCCGACTAGCCTCGCGGTCATCTCGCGACGTCAACGCTAGCACCAGGATGGTTAACAACCGGCAGCCTCGCGAACGCTGAACGCCAAGGTTCGCCCGCTGCCCGGGNGCATCTCAACAGCATGGCTGCCGGAAATTCAAGGTTTTTCTAACCGGCCGGCCCGACGGAGCCCAGGGTGTTGCCGCTCAGCCGTTGGAAGCCGGACGGCGCTATCCCACCTCGCGGAGGATGAAGTCGTGCAGCATCTTGGCGGCTGGCGAAAGCACGCGGTTCTTCACCGTGATCAGGCTGTAGGGCCGGACCTCGATGTCGAACTCCGTCTGGACGACGTCGATCGCGCCGGCGAGACCTTCCGGGCTCTGGATGAATTTGGCGACCTGGATCGAAACCGGCGCGATGGCATCGGACTGGGCGACCATCACCAGGGTGAGCAACAGCGAGCTGGTGTTCAGGATGCGGTCCGGCAAGGCGATGTTCCGATTGAGGAAATTGCTCTCCATCGCCTGGCGCAGGGGAGAGCCGCCGGACTGGAAGACCCAGTCATAGGCCGCTGTCTCTTCCAGCCCCACCGCCTTGCCCCTGGTCAGCGGATGGCCGCGCCGCACGATGAGGCAGGCCTTCTCGACGCCGATGACGCGCGATTCGAACAGGCGCGGATTGAGGTCGTCGGGGATGCGGGCGATGATGAAATCGTGGCGCGTGGCGAGCAGTTCGCGCGCCAGCACGTTCGACGTCTCGACCTGCATCGTGATCTCGATGCGCGGGTAGATGCGGCGGATCTCGCGGATCGCCGGCACCGCAAGCTCGATCGCCGGCGCGGTGACGGCGCCGAGGAAGACCGAGCCGCCCTTGCCAACCTTGAGTTCGGAAATCTCGCGGTCGGCCTCGCGCATCTCGAGCAGGATCGAGCGCGCCCGACGGGCCAGCGCCTTGCCATAGGGCGTGAGCGTGATGCCGCGCGGCAGTCTCTCGCAAAGCTTGACGTCGAGCACAGCCTCCATCTCGGCGATCATGCGCGAGGCGGCCGGTTGCGATATGTTCATGACCTGAGCCGCCGCGCTGACGCGCCCATGGTCGTCGAGGGCGACGATCATGCGCATGTGGCGCAGGCTGAGGCCGCTGCGCAGCAGGGTCTCGCCGTCGCCGGGCAAGCCGCCCTCACCGCCCGTCGCGGCTCCGATGTTCCTCGATGCCACCATCTTCTCCTCCCGCGGCCACGATGCCACACTCCCCTCCCGGAGCGCCAAGGTGACGACACTGAATATACCGAATTTGGTATAGCAACCACCAAAGATCGCATTTGACAGTTATGGCAAAGGGCCACAACGTTAGCGTGTCCTGGGACCTGCCGATCGACGACGATGAAAAATCGCATCGATTTAAACCAGCGCCCGGGACCGTAGGGAGGAATACCGGAGATCGATATTACGGCAGCAGTGCGCTTGCGCTTCTGCACGATTGCGCGGCCCGCGAAACCCCGGGGCGCCGCGTCCATCAACCAGGGAGAGTAGACGTGAAGATCATCAAGACGCTGGCCGCCGTCGCGGCCCTTGGTATCGCCGCCATGACCTATTCGGCTCACGCAGCCGACAAGGGCCTCGTCGGCGTGCTGATGCCGACCAAGACCTCGCAGCGCTGGATCAACGACGGCGACGCCGTCAAGTCGCAGCTCGAGGCGCTGGGCTACACGGTCGACCTGCAGTATGCGCAGGACGACATCCCCAACCAGCTCAGCCAGCTCGAAAACGAGATCACCAAGGGCCCGAAGGCGCTGATCATCGCCTCCATCGACGGCACCACCATGGCCGACGCGCTGCAGAAGGCCAATGACGCCGGTGTCGTCACCATCGCCTATGACCGCCTGATCAAGAAGACCCCGAACGTCGACTACTACACCACCTTCGACAATTTCGGCGTCGGCGTGATCCAGGCCAACTCCCTGGTCAAGGGCCTCAAGGAGCGCTTCCCGAACACCAAGCCGTGGAACGTCGAGCTGTTCGGCGGCTCGCCGGACGACAACAACGCCTTCTTCTTCTACAATGGCGCGATGTCGGTCCTGCAGCCGCTGATAGACAGCGGCGCGATCAAGATCAAGTCCGGCCAGATGGGCATGGACAAGGTCGGCACGCTGCGCTGGCTCGCCGCCACCGCCCAGGCGCGCATGGACAACCTGCTCTCGGCCAACTACTCGGACGGCAGCCGCGTCGATGGCGTCCTGTCGCCCTATGACGGCCTGTCGCGCGGCATCACCGCCTCGCTCCGTGCCGTCGGCTACGGCACCGAAGCCCAGCCCTGGCCGATCGTCACCGGCCAGGATGCCGAGACCGCCTCGGTCAAGCTGATCATCTCGGGCGAGCAGTACTCGACGGTGTTCAAGGATACCCGCGACCTGGCCAAGGCCACGGTGCAGCTGGTCGACAAGGTGCTGTCCGGCGGCAAGCCCGACGGTCTCGACACCAAGACCTACAACAACGACGTCAAGGTCGTTCCCTCGATCCTGCTGACGCCGCATGAGGTCGACAAGTCGAACTACCAGAAGCTGGTCGTCGACTCCGGCTACATCAAGGCTGAAGACCTGAAGTAAGCCAGGTCCGGAATCGGGGTCCCGCGCGATGCGGGGCCCCTTTTCGTCCGCGCGCGCCCCCGGTATTGTTTTGCCTGCTCCGCGGCATCCCGTGCTCTTCCGGCGCGGAGAGACGTGGCAGCGTGTTGATTTCGTGCATGGCCCTTTCCGGATTAGACTCCGGTTCGGGGTGATGCGCCAGGGAGTGAATTCCTGATGACTTCGACGATTTTGGAGATGCGCGACATCACCAAGACGTTCCCCGGCGTGAAAGCCCTGTCGAACGTCAATCTCAGCGTCGAGGAAGGAGAAATCCACGCCATCGTCGGCGAGAACGGCGCCGGCAAGTCGACGCTCATGAAGGTGCTGTCGGGTGTCTATCCCTCGGGCACGTATGATGGCAGCATCATCTTTCGCGGCCAGGAATGCCACTTCAAGGGCATCCATGACAGCGAGCATATCGGCATCGTCATCATCCACCAGGAGCTTGCCCTGGTGCCGATGCTGTCGATCACGGAAAACATCTTCCTCGGCAACGAGAACGCCAGCTACGGCGTCATCGACTGGGACGCCAACGAGAAGCGCACCAGCGCCCTGCTGCAAAAGGTTGGCCTCAAGGAAGACCCCAAGACGCTGATCACCAATATCGGCGTCGGCAAGCAGCAGCTGGTCGAGATCGCCAAGGCGCTCAGCAAGGAAGTGAAGCTGTTGATCCTTGACGAGCCGACCGCGTCGCTCAGCGAGAAGGACAGCCAGGCGCTGCTCGATCTCCTGCTNGAGTTCAAGCGCCAGGGCATGACCTCGATCCTCATCTCGCACAAGCTCAACGAGGTGAACCGGGTCGCCGACAAGGTCACGGTGATCCGCGACGGGCGCACGATCGAGACGCTTCCCCGCAAGGACATCAGCGAGGATCGCATCATCACCTCGATGGTCGGCCGTTCGCTCGACGACCGCTATCCGCCGCGTGAACCGCAGATCGGCGACGTCATCTTCGAGGTCAAGGACTGGTCGGTCTTCCATCCGATCCATGCCGAGCGGCAGGTGATCAAGAACATCAACCTCAATGTGCGTAAGGGCGAGGTGGTCGGCATAGCGGGGCTCATGGGCGCCGGCCGCACCGAATTCGCCATGAGCCTGTTCGGCCGCTCCTATGGCCGGCGCATCAGCGGCGAGGTCCTGCTGAGNGGCAAGCCCCTCGATCTCTCGACGGTGAGCAGGGCGGNGCAGAACCGCATCGCCTATGTCACCGAGGACCGCAAGACCTACGGGCTCAACCTCATCGACCACATCAAGCACAATGTGACGCTGGCCAATCTCGGCGGCGTNTCCAGNGGCGGCGTGATCGACGACATGCGCGAAATGAGCGTGGCGAACGANTACCGCAAGAAGACCAACATCCGCGCTTCCAGCGTCTACCAGCTCACCGGCAACCTTTCNGGCGGCAACCAGCANAAGGTGGTGCTGTCGAAATGGCTGTTCGCCGATCCCGAAGTCCTGATCCTCGACGAGCCGACGCGCGGCATTGACGTCGGCGCCAAGTACGAAATCTATACAATCATCGCCCGCCTCGCGGCGGAAGGCAAAGCGATCATCGTCATCTCGTCGGAGATGCCGGAGCTGCTCGGCATCTCCGATCGCATCTATGTGATGAACGAGGGCCGCATCGTCGGCGAGATGGCTGCAAGCGACGCAAGCCAGGAAAAAATCATGCGCGCCATCGTCCGGGGAGAAGGAAAAGCATCATGAGCACGGAAAGCGCTCCCGCNCCGCAAAGCGGCGTCGCCGAGGACGTCAAGCAGCGACCGCGCGTCGCCGTCTCGGCGCTGACGACCAACCTGCGCGAATACGGACTGATCATCGCGCTGATCGTCATCATGCTGTTCTTCCAGTACACGACATCGGGAACGCTGTTCAAACCGGTCAACCTCTCGAACCTGGTTCAGCAGAACTCNTTCATCATCGTCATGGCCCTGGGCATGCTGCTGGTCATCGTGGCCGGCTATATCGATCTCAGCGTCGGGTCGGTCGCGGGCTTCATCGGCGCGCTGGCGGCGATGATGATGGTCATCTGGCCGCTCGGCTTTCTCAGCAATCCGCTGGTCGTTTCGATCGTCTGCCTGATCGTCGGCGGCCTGATCGGCGCGGCGCAAGGCTATTGGATCGCCTATCACAAGATACCGAGCTTCATCGTCACGCTGGCGGGCATGCTGATCTTCCGCGGCATCTGCCAGGCGCTGCTTGGCGGCGGCTCCTCGGTCGGTCCGCTGCCGGACAGCTTCAAGGCGTTGAGCTCCGGCTTCATTCCCGACGTCATCGGACCGCTGACGCTCATCCCGCCGACAGTGAACGCCGCNGGCAAGACCATNGTCGGCAGCGGGCTCACGCTGCACATGACAACCGTCGTGCTGGGCCTGATCGCGGTGCTCGCCTATGCCTATTTCGGCTTCCGGACGCGGCGCAAGCGCGAGCGCCACGGCTATGAGGCCGAGCCTTTCGCGCTGTTCGTCATCAAGACGCTGGTGGGCAGCGCATTGGCGCTGTTCCTGGTGTTCCAGTTCGCGAGCTACAGGGGCCTGCCGGTCGTGCTGCTGGTGATGGGCGTGCTGATCTCGCTGTTCGTCTTCGTCACCAAGCGCATGACCATCGGCCGGCGCATCTACGCCATGGGCGGCAACGCCAAGGCCGCGCAGCTCTCGGGCATCAACACCGAGCGGCTGACGCTGCTCGTCTTCATCAACATGGGCGTGCTGTCGGCGCTCGGCGGCCTGATCATCGCGGCGCGCCTCGGCCAGGCCGTGCCAGCGGCGGGTCTGGGCAGCGAGCTCGACGTCATCGCGGCCGTCTTCATCGGCGGCGCCTCTGCGATGGGCGGCGTCGGCCAGGTCATCGGCGCCGTCGTCGGTGGCTTCATCATGGGCGTGATGAACAACGGCATGTCGATCATGGGCGTCAACGTCGACTGGCAGCAGGTCGTCAAGGGCCTGGTGCTGCTCGGCGCCGTGATCTTCGACGTCTACAACAAGAACAAGGCCTGAGGGCGGCCGGGGTTCAGGAGGCATACGGGTTCCAGATCGCGACGCCGCCGGCAACCCGTCGGCGCCAAGAAGNCCCAGCAAGGACCGGGCTCGCGAGCGCAATCCGGACGAAGAGTTTCAACCGTGGCGCGGACTCCTTCGCGCCACGCCGGTNAAGGTTTGCCCGATCGGCGACCAGACCAGGCGAAATGAGAGAGGGTTCAACATGCTGATCTCCCAGATCCTCGACGACGCCGAGACGATCCGCGTCGTTGCCCGCAATGGCGGCAAGACCAGAACCATCAACGGCGCGCGCAGCGTCTATTCGCTGGCGATGGAAGCCGCGCGGACGGGCACTGGCCTGGAGGCGTTGATCGAGCGCAAGGGCTATGGCGAAACGGTCGATCTCGAAGCCGCCTACAAAAAGGGCCGGCTGGTCTCGCCGATCAACCATCCGGATCCAGCGCATCTCCACCTTACCGGCACCGGCCTCACGCATCTCGGCTCCGCGGCGACGCGCGATTCCATGCACAAGAAGCTCAGCGACGGCGAGGAGCAGCTCACCGATTCCATGAAGATGTTCCGCATGGGGCTTGAGGGCGGCAAGCCCGGCAAGGGTCAGGTCGGCGTGCAGCCGGAATGGTTCTACAAGGGCAATGGCACCATGGCGGTTGCGCCCGGCGCGCCGTTGATGTCGCCCGCCTTCGCGCAGGATGCCGGCGAGGAGCCGGAGATTGCCGGCATCTACATCATCGGCGACGATGGCGCGCCGTTCCGGGTCGGCTTCACCCTGTCGAACGAGTTCTCCGACCATGTGACGGAGCGGGTGAATTACCTGTTCCTCGCCCACTCCAAGCTGCGCAACGCCTCGTTCGGCCCGGAGATCCTGATCGGCGACCTGCCCGCCGACATCAGGGGCTCATCGCGCATNTGGCGCGACGGCNAGAAGCTTTGGGAGAAGCCGTTCCTCTCGGGCGAGGCGAACATGTCCCACACCATCGCCAATCTCGAGCATCACCACTTCAAATACTCGGCCTTCCGCCAGCCGGGCGATGTGCATGTCCACATGTTCGGAACCGCGACGCTGTCCTTCGCAGACGGCGTAAGGACCGAGGCCGGCGACGTGTTCGAGATCGAGGCGGCGGACTTCGGCCTGCCCCTTCGCAATCCGCTGGAGATCGAAAAGCCGGTGAAAGTGGCGGTCAAGGCGTTGTAGAACAGGACCAAGATTTGGGGGAAGGAATGAAACGCATCCGGCAGAGCCTGGCGTTCACAGGCTTGGTACTGGCGCTCGCCTGCTCCTCCCTGACCGCTTACGCTGCCGGAAAATGCAGCCCAAAAACCTACCGTGAAGCCCGGTCGGCAATGTCGAGCCGTCTTCTGGCCACCGGATACTCAAAGGCGCAGGCGGACTTTCTCATGCGCAATGCGGATCGCATGACATCCGCGCTGCCCGCAACCGCGCTGAACGACAGCGGCCAGGCTTGCGGCATCGACTCCGCGAGAGCCCACGTCCTTGGATGCCTCGACAGGCAATTGTTCCCATTGGGCGCGGGCTCAAGCTCTCCGCTTGATGAAACGAAGCGAACCAAGGGATTTTGGGGCAGGAAGCTTCTGACCACGCGAGAGCTGCTCTTTATCGGCCATTTTCATGCTTGCCTCGCCGCAGCGGGAGAATATCTCTTTCGCCACTGACGGACCCGGCGAGCCTCAGCGCGCGGCTCGGAAGTGCTTGGAGAGCTTCAGCCCCTGCGCCTGGTAATTCGAGCCGAGATCGGTGCCGTAAAGCGCGTTCGGACGCTTGAGCATATGTTCGTAGACGAGGCGGCCAACGATCTGGCCATGGTCGAGGATGAAGGGCACTTCGTGGCTGCGCACCTCGAGCACGGCACGACTGCCGGTGCCGCCGGCGGCCGAGTGGCCAAAACCGGGATCGAAGAACCCGGCATAGTGGACTCGGAATTCGCCGACCAGCGGATCGAAGGGCGTCATCTCGGCGGCATGGAGCGGCGGCACGTGCACGGCTTCCTGGCTGACCAGGATGTAGAATTCGTCCGGGTCGAGCACCAACTCGCCGGCACCGCTCTTGTAGAGCGGCTCCCAGAAATCGACGATATCCTGCGCCCCGCGCTTGTCGACGTCGACGAGACCGGTGTGGTGCTTGCCGCGATAGCCGACCAGACCATTCTTGTCGCCCTTGAGGTCGATCGACAGCGCGATGCCACCGCCCGAAATATTCGGCGGATCGGTCGCCACCAGCGTCTCGGCGCGATGCAATTCGTGCAGTTCGCTCTCCGACAGAAGCGCGTTGCCCATGCGGAAGCGGATCTGCGAAAGCCGCGAACCGGCGCGCACGACGATCGGGAAGGTGCGCGGGCTGACCTCGAGATAGAGCGGGCCATGATAGCCGGCGACGATCTTGTCGAACTCATGGCCACGGTCGGTCATGACACGGGTGAAGATGTCCAGCCGCCCCGTGGAGCTCTTGGGGTTGGCCGATGCGGAGACATGCGCCGGCAGCGCCAGGCTCTCCAGCAGCGGAACGATGTAGACGCAGCCGGTCTCCAGCACCGCGCCGTCGGCAAGGCTGATCTCGTGCAGCTTCAGCCGCTCCAGCTTGTCGGCGACCTTGTGGTTCGGCCCGGGCAGGAAGGAGGCGCGCACGCGGTAGGCCTTGTCGCCCAGCCTGAGGTCGAGGCTTGCCGGCTGGATCTGGTCGGTGTCTCGCGCGCGCGGCGACTTCAGCGCACCCGACTGAAACAGCGCCGCTATGTCCTGATCGGGAAGAATGCCTGTGTGCCGCACAGTCTGGCTCCGCTCGAAGGCCGGCGGGGTCCTTTCGCGCCACTGGCGCCTGCCGCAAATATGGGGCGGACCCTGCCTGGTACAAACCTCTTAATGAAGCCGGCAATTGACGCAAGCGTGGCGCGGGTCTAAAGGGTCGTTATCCCGTGGTGATTTGGCCGGTCGGCTTGCAGCCACGTTAAACAAGTCGCTAAAGGACCGTCGGCCCATGAGGCCATATGGACCGGTTGCGACTTCGCGGCCGGTTTTTTTGTGTCTGGAACAAAGCGATGACCACCAAGAAGCGTAA
>JGI26527J51213_1000527_pt1 | contig 34321 bp, 30 predicted proteins | sample ThiBiot_300_biof_FD_51213 | JGI IMG/M metagenome (IMG submission 51213) | reverse complement strand
GAGCCGATGAAGCCGGCGCCGCCCGTGATCAGGACCTGCCGGGGAATATGATTCATGCCGCGTCCTTCCATGCGGACAATACCTCTTGCAATCCTGTGCGCCAGTCGGCCGATTCCAGATCCAGGACCTCGCGGGCGCGCGTGCCGTCCAGTACCGAATAACGCGGCCGGCGGGCCGGGGTCGCGTAGTCGCCGCTGTCGATGGCGGTGACCTCGGGTGTGGAATCCAGCAGACCCCGTCCGTGCGCCGCGGCCAGGATGGCCTGGGCGAAGCCGTGCCAGGTGGTCGCCGGGCCGCCCGGATAGTGATAAGTGCCCCACGGCAGTTCTTCGCCGCCCTGGATGCGCTTGGCCAACTGCAACAAAGCCCGGGCAATGGCGCCCGCGTGCGTGGGCGTGCCCGTCTGGTCGGCCACCACGCGCAGCGGCCGGCCCTCGCGCGCCAGCCGCAGCATCGTGCGGACGAAGTTCTCGCCGTGCGCGCCGAACACCCACGATACCCGCAGCGTCAGATGGCGCGGCAGCCGTGCGCGCACAAGCTGTTCCCCCTCCCACTTGCTGCGGCCATAGGCATTCAGCGGCCGGGGTTCGTCATCCTCGGTATAGGGCGTGTTCCTGGTTCCGTCGAACACATAACAGGTCGACAGATGTAGCAGCGCAGCCCCTTGAGCCGAGCAGGCCCTGGCCAGATGGCCGACCCCGTCCCGGTTCACCGCCAGGGCGAGCCCGGGTTCACTTTCCGCCTTGTCCACCGCCGTATGGGCGGCCGCGTTGATGACGACCCGGGGGCGATGCTCGGCCATGATGCGGTCGGTCGCCGCGGGATCGGTAATGTCCCACTGCCCGTGATCCAGCCCCACGACCCCAAGGGCTGCCCCGCGGGACACCAATTCGCGTCCCAACTGCCCGCCGGCGCCCGCCACCAGGATGCTCATGGCGTGCCTGCATGGACCGGCAAGCGGTCGCGCGGCAGCTCCGACAGCAGTGGCTGCGCTTCGTCCTTGGCCGACAACACGTAGGGCCCGGCATCGGGCCATGCGATGTCCAGCGCGGGATCGTTCCAGCGCACGCCGGCTTCGGCGGCTGGGTCGTAATAGGCCGTGCACTTGTAGACGACCTCGGCCTCGTCCGACAGCACGCAGAAACCGTGAGCAAAGCCCGGAGGGATCCAGACCTGCCGGTGGGTATCGCCATCGATCTCCGTGCCTACCCAGGCCCCGAAACGCGGCGATCCCAAGCGCACGTCCACCGCCACGTCGAAAATCCGGCCCCGCGCCACCCGCACCAGCTTGCCCTGCGCGCCCGGCCACTGGAAATGCAGCCCGCGCAGCACTCCGCGCCGCGACAGCGACTGGTTCTCCTGTACGAACTCCGCCTGGATGCCAGCCTGCGCCAGCCAACTCGCCCGGAACGTTTCCACGAAATACCCGCGCGCGTCGCGCCGTACCTCGGGCGCGAACACCAGCACTTCCGGCAGGCGGGTTTCCAGCACGTCCACGATTACCCCTTTTGCCGGCGGCGATCAGCCCGGTACCTGATACTGCTGGCAGGCCACCTGCACCAGCTTGTGGTCCTCCAGGCGCGCGGCGGTCAATTGCCCGCCCCAGACACAGCCCGTGTCCAGCGACAGCAGGCCCGGACGCTCCAGCAGACCCAGCGTCGACCAATGCCCGAACACCACCGTGACCGACTCCGTCGCCCGGCCCGGCACGTCGAACCACGGCATGAAGCCGTCCGGCGCGTGCTTGGCGTTTGCCTTGGCCGCGAACTCCATCGTGCCGTCGGCCGCGCAGAAACGCATCCGCGTCAACGCATTCACGATCACCCGCAGCCGATCCGCGCCCTGCAGCCCGTCATCCCAGGCCGCCGGCTGATTGCCGTACATCTGCCCCAGGAAATCCTGCCAGTGGGGCCCGCGCAGCGTCGCCTCCACCTCGCTGGCCAGCGCCAGCGTCTGCGCCGCCGTCCAGGCGGGCAGCACGCCCGCGTGCACCATCAGGTGCCCCAACTGGAAATGCGCCAACGGCCGATGCCGCAGCCAGGTCAATATGTCGGCGGCATCCGGCGCATCCAGGATCTCCTGGATCGTGTCCGACTTGCCCACCTTATGCAGACCGGCGGCCACCGCCAGCAGGTGCAGGTCGTGATTGCCCAGCACCGCCACCGCCCGTTCGCCCAGCGACATCACCTTGCGTACCGTCGCCAGCGAGGCAGGCCCGCGGTTTACCAGATCACCCGCGAACCAGAACCGCGCATCGGCATCGCCCGCGATCTCCGGCCGTGCAAGCAGCGACTCCAGTGGCGCGCAGCACCCCTGCAAGTCGCCGATCATCCAGATACTCATGTCGCCGCACCCGCCGCCTGCCGCCACCGGGCGCGCAGCAGATTGCCGTACTCCATCCCCAGCATCGCCAGCAGCGCGGCACCCAATGCCAGCGCATTCGGCGCCACCGCCGTCACCCAGGCCGGCCAGCGATTCAGCATGCCCACGTTCAGCGACAACTGATTCAACATGAAAAAGCCCACGCCCAGCAGGATGCCCAGGAAGATCTTCACCCCCACCCCACCGCGCCGCGTCTGCATGAACCCTATGGGTGCGGCAATGGTGATCATCGCCAGAAGCGTGAACGGATAGATCAGCTTGCGCCAGATGGCAACGATCTGCCGGTCGGACGTCAGGTGGTTCTTGTTCAGATACCCCACATAGTCCAGCAGATCCGTGAACGACATTCGCTCCGGCGTCAGCACCCTTGCCAGCAGCAGTTCCGGCGTCAACGTCGTCGGCACCGTGCGCTCGGCTTCATGCGTCACCACCACCGGGGCCTCGGTAGCCCGCGTTCCCGCGTGCAGCGCCGATTCCAGCGTGGGGGAAACCGTCGTGATCGCCACGTCATGCAGACGCAGCTCATTCGTCCCGAAACTGCCCGTTTTCGCCTGCGTGATCGAGGCCAACTGCCGCGACGACGTGAAGTCGTACAGCGTCACGTTCGTGGCACTGCCTCCCGCCTGCATCGTGCCCACGTTGATGATGCGTTCGCCGCCGGGGGCGTCCTCCTTGAACCAATAGCCGCTGCGCAGCACCCCCGAAGACCGCCCGCCCGCGCTGCCCGTGATCGACAACCGCGTTTCGTTCAGCTTGATCTCGGCCGCCGGCGTCAACCACTCGGCCAGCACGATCGCCAGCATCATCACCGGCACCGACACCAGCCACAGCATCCCCAGCAACCGCATCCCGCTGACCCCGGATACCCGCAGGATCACCAACTCATGCCGCTGCGCCAGCCCCGCCAGCGCCAGGATCGCCCCGATCAGCAGACCGATGGGCAGGATGTCGTAGATCCGTGTCGGCAGTGCCAGCAGTTCCAGGAACAGCAGGTGGTACAGCTTGAAGCCGCCACGACCCACCTGGTCCAGATCGTCCACCAGGGCGAAGAACGAGAACAACCCCACCAGCGCCATCAGGACGACGGAAGAGGAACGATAGATTTCAGTGGCCAGGTAGCGGCGGGCGGTGTTCACGGCGTATAGGGAAACGGGCAGGCCGTTAGTGTAAAGGATGGTCGGCGCGAGAAGGCCGGCCCGCCGCGGCTTACTTCACCTCGAAACCGTGATACTTCCTGCCCAGCGCGACCGTGGCTTCGAACAACCCCGTCTTGCTGCCGCAGTCATAACGCTTGCCGTCGTAGCGATGCGCGAACACCTTGCGCTTGGCCTGCATCAGCGCCGCAATCCCGTCCGTCAACTGGATCTCGCCGCCGGCGCCCTTGCCCAACGTACGCAAGTGATCGAATATCTCGCCTTCCAGTACATAGCGGCCCACCACTGCCAGCGTGGACGGAGCATCCTCCGGAGCCGGCTTCTCGACCATGTTGAACACCTGGGCGGTCCGCCCCGAAGCGTCCCGCGTGTCGACGATCCCGTACTTCGACGTATCTTGCCGATCCACGTCCTGCACGCCCAGCACGCTGCCGCCGTTCGCCTGGGCCGCCTCCACCAGCTGCTTTGTAACAGGCACGTCGGCATCGATCAGATCATCGGCTAGAAGTACTGCGAACGGCTCGCGGCCTACCACCGGCTCGGCGCACAGCACCGCGTGGCCCAGGCCCAGGGGAGCAGGCTGCCTAATATAGATACAGTTCACCGATGGCGGGATGATGTTCCTGACCGTGCGCAGCAGCTCGATCTTGTGCTTGGCCACCAGTTCGGCTTCCAGCTCGGGGATCGTGTCGAAGTGATCCTCAATCGCCCGCTTGTTGCGGCCGGTGATGAAGACCATCGTCGAGATCCCCGCGGCCACTGCCTCCTCGACGGCGTACTGGATCAGGGGCTTGTCGATAACGGGCAACATCTCCTTCGGCATGGCTTTTGTTGCAGGAAGGAAACGCGTGCCCAAGCCGGCGACAGGAAAGACGGCTGTACGGATAGGTTTCATAGAAGCGACTCGAGAAAGGGTGAGAATGCTGTGTTGCTAGGCATGTTACTCGACTTGCTTCTCGTTCCGGGGGGGCTGGAGGGCGGAAATTGAGTGGAAGGAAAAGGGAAAAAGCGCTTGTTACCGTTGATCAAACTCTGGTTACGAGGGCTATCATGTCGGCATGGCGAACGCAACCAGACGTACGTGAAACCTTCCAGCGCGGGATGATCGCAAATTTGTTATAGAAATTAAGTGCGATATGGGGGCTTGGGGTTTCATGGTATGTTTGCTCGCCTTTCCTTCTTCAATGAAACCTAGGGTTAACCCTGACTTTTGCCTTGGTTTGACCTTCCCTGACGCCTATATTTCCCTGACGCCTATCGTGCACAAAAGTGGCCTGATCCGATTGCGTTTGCCGGCCGGCAAGCAAGTTATTCGCTCTATCGCAGCTTGCCTATTGAGCGTCGCCACCATTCTTGGGGGTAGCAGCGTTTGGGCACAGAACGCTGCCATGATCGAGGCGGGCAATCAGGAATTGAGGGATGACGTCCAGTGGTTGGTTGACCGGGGGGTCATTGGCTATGTATCCACATCAACTTGGCCTATTCCTGTCTCTGTGTTAGAGACGGCTTTGGACGTCCGTAAGAGAAATGATCTGACGCGAGCCGATGTGCATGCGATCTTGGCAGTACGTCGCTATTTGGATGATCAGAAAAATTCAAATTTCGGATTCACGGCTCAGATTAATACAGACTCCATGCCCCAACTGGGATTTTCTAGCCAAAGTCGAGGCGCGGCCATTGGTGGTGCATATCTACAAGGCGGGAACGATGTCCTTGCGGGTAAGCTTCAGGTTAACGGAATAATAGACCCACTTACAAGCAAGCAAGCGAAGGCCAATCTGGAAGGCAGTTATGTATCCGCACAGCTACTGGGCCAAGCTCTGTATGTCGGCCAACTCGCCCATTATTGGGGGCCGGGCGTAGATGGGAGCCTAAATTGGGGGAATGCGGGAACTGCTATCCCAGGAGTCGGGTTGCAGCGAGCGAAGCAAACAGCGCCAGAGACTAAGTGGCTGTCTTGGATTGGCCCATGGGGATATGATTTTTTCCTGGGCCAACTACAACACGACAAGTCTGTACCGAACGCTCGCGTAATTAATATGCGTGTCTTTGTTCAGCCGTTAAAAGGCCTGGAATTGGGCGCTTCCCGCTTTATTGAATGGGGTGGAAGCGGCCGGAACAACGGTTGGGGCGCATTATGGAATGCGTTGAAGGGAAACTCTAACGACCAAGGGCCGGGAAAAGATCCAAGCAATGAGCTTTCAGGTTTTGATCTACGGTACACATTTGGCTTAATGGGTAACCCAATTACTCTGTATGGGCAGTTGGCGGGAGAGGACGAGGCTGGAGGATTACCTTCACACTATCTTGCCCAGGTGGGGCTCCAATTCAAGCATATGGTGGGGGCGACTCGTTTGCAATGGCATGCTGAAGCCGCCGACACCACTGCAAGCCGCATATTTGGTCTACGAGACGGCATGGTCGGTACAGCATATGCGCATGGGACCTATAAGGACGGACTCTACCACGATGGCCTACCAATCGGACACCCTATAGGTGGATCGGGCCGTATGCTTTCGGCAGGGGTCGTTCTCGTTCCTGATGATTTTCGCTATTTTTCCCGCTATGGTCTCCGTCTAGTACAGGCGCAGGTTAATAGTGCGAATCAAGCCATAAATGAGATTTTTCCCCGTGAAGCACGGTGGTATGGCGCTGAGCTTTCCTATAGTTGGCGAATCCGTCCCGCTACTTTTCGTGCGGGGGTTTCGGTCTTGCGGCGTAGTTCTGGTAATGTAGACAACGGTTTTAGTTTAATGCTGTCAATGAATGTCCCTTTAAATGGACTGCGTTGAGAATTTTTTAGATTTCAAGATTTAAAATTTTAATGAACAGGGACATGTCGCTAGAGCTTGAATCTCCGTTGCTCTTGATAATGTGTACGGGAAATGTCTGTCGTAGCCCTATGGCTGAAGCGTTAATGATTCACCATCTGAATCAGCAACGTCTCATAGCACGAGTCTTTTCACGTGGACTGGCTGCTCCAATCGGGCGCGTGCCTCATCCTCATGCAGTAGAAGTTGCAAAAATGCACGGGATCAATTTGCATCCAGATAAGCGTGCGTCTGCCGTAAGTAGTTCAGAGATGGCTATGGCTACCGCCATTTTTGTTATGGACGCAGATCATCGACGAGAAGTACAGCAACGGTTTCCGACTGCGAGTGGCAAGACCTTCTTGTTGGGGCAGTGGCAGAACATTGATATCGCCGACCCAATCAATGAACCGTTTCTCGCATTTGAGCGTGCATGGCAACAATGCGCCGATGGGGTCCAGTCTTGGCTGACGAGGTTGCGCGAGGCTGGAATGCTGAGAGCCACAGTATGAAAGAGTTGGCGCCTTGTTTCGGAAATAATTCACAGGAGTTCCCCTTTTTATGAAGCCCGTTGTTCCAATTTCGACCCCCATCCTGCGTCTATGGATTGGCATGGTTGGCACAGCATCTCTCGTAGGATGCTCGTTGGTGCCGGGTCAATATCTAGGGGTTACGCCAAAGATTAGTGAGACTGATCAAGCGTATGTTTATGACTCGGCTGATACCGAGTCAATAGAAAATCGCGCTGATATTTTCTCAATTAGCCCTGCAGTCATTGCAAAGCAGATTCAGGAAAAAGAAGCGGATGAAGCGAGGTTGGCGAGTGCTCGTGCCGCAGCTTCTACTGAAATCCCGTCTCCTTACTCCTACTTGGTTGCCCCCCAGGATGTTCTTCGTGTCACTGTTTGGAATCATCCGGAGTTGAACAATCCTTCGGGGGTTCTTAACGACCTCCAAGGAAGAGTGATTAATAACGACGGATCTTTCTTTTACCCTTATGCGGGTCAAGTTAAGGCTGCGGGTCGTACCGTTAAAGAAATTCGAGATGAGTTGGCCAAGAAGCTCGCCGCGGTACTAGTGGAACCTCAGGTTGATGTTTCCGTCCTAACGTATCGCAGTAAGCGCGCGTTCGTAATGGGTCAAGTCGATAAACCCGGAGTTGTGCCTATAACAGATGTGCCCTTAACTATTACCGATTTAATTTCGCAGGCCGGTGGGTTAAAGCCTGAAGCTGATTTGAAAGGCTCAAGTCTGATGCGGGGGGGCAAAACTGTATCCGTAGATTTGTATGCCTTGTACTATCAAGGGGATGTGTCGCAAAATATACGCCTTCAACCCGGCGATATACTGACGATTCCGGAAAATAGATATAACAAGGTATTTGTCTTGGGCGAAGTCACCAAGCCTCAGTCATTAATCATGCCGCGTGGTCGATTGAGTTTAGCGGAGGCAGTATCAGATTCTGGAGGGTTTAATCCCTTAAGTTCGAATGCCGGGCAACTGTATGTAATACGATCAGGATCGAATGGTAGGCCGCAGATATGGCACCTAAATGCAGCAGCTCCTGATGCGTTAGTGTTGGCCGACCGCTTTGATCTTCAACCGCGCGACATTGTCTATGTCGACCCGGCTGGCGTGGCCAGATTTGGGCGTGTTGTGAATAACATCATTCCTAGCGCTACGGTTATTCGTGCTACGGTGCAGAACTAATTGACCTTGCTATGACAGTGCTAAATACATCCCCCCAGCAGTCTATTGATAATGAAGCTACCGATCAGATCGGTTTAGCTGATTTGATTGATACGTTCTTGCAATATATCTGGTTGGTTATCGGATTCTTTGTCGTTGCCGTGATAATTGGTGTTGTCTACGCAATAGTAGCTACACCAATATATAGGGCAGATGCCCTTGTGCAAGTCGAAGAAAAAAAATCCTCCGCTTTGGGGAGTCTGCAAGAGATAGCTGACGCATTAGGCGCCAGTTCGAGCCCAGTTAGCGGCGAGGTAGAGATTCTACGATCTCGTGAAGTTGTGATGAAAGCAATCGCGGGTACCCGTGCTGATATCATCATTGAGCCGAAACGCTTTCCGGTCATTGGGGGTTGGTGGGCTCGTAAATTTAGTGGCGAAGGGATTGCAGACTCTGTGCTGGGCTTCAAGAGTTATGCATGGGGAGGAGAAAGGCTTAAGGTCGATGAATTTACTGTTCCGGAGGAAAGTTATGGAAAAGAGTTTCTCCTTCGAGTAACAGCTGACGGCTATCAACTAGAGGATGACGCTGGAAATATCGTTTGTACCGGCCGGCTCAATCAAGTAGTGGAGTTCAAGATTAATGGGCGTCCGAGTAAAGTGTTGGTGACCACTCTTGAAGCTAATGTAGGAACGGAGTTTGCTGTAACTCGCAAGGCGGCAGTTGATGTTTATCGAGATATCTTGCAAGATCTGTCTGTAGCTGAGGTTGGTAAACAAAGTAGCGTAATTCGTGTAAGTTATACAGATCCAAATGTTCAATTTGCACGAAATTTAGTTAATGCCATTGTTCGAGCCTATCTTACGCAAAACGTAGAACGTCGTAGTGCGGAAGCAGATCAAAGCCTAAAGTTCTTGGAACAACAGCTCCCAGAGGTAAAGCAGGGGGTGATTCGAGCTGAGGACGCGCTTAATGCGTTTAGAACTCGAACTAATACAGTGAGTGTTGAGAAGGCTACGGATAGTCTCCTCCAACAAGCAATTGAAGCCGAGAAGGCTCGTTTGCAACTTCAGTTAAAGCGAGATGAGCTGCGTCAACGTTATCGCCCGGAACATCCTGAATTACGGGCAATTGAGGCGCAACTGGCCGAGGTGGAAAGAGAGGGAGGGGCGATCAATGAACAAGTCAATCGCCTGCCTGCGGCTCAACGGGATTTACTCCGATTGCAGCGTGACGCCGACGTAAGCAATGAACTCTATGTAGCATTATTGAATAATGCACAGCAGCTGAAGGTGGCCAAGGCTGGAACTGTTGGAAATGTTCGAATTATTGATTTTGCTGTACAAGATACAAAGCCGGTAGCTCCGAAGAAAGTCATTGTAGTTGCCGGTTCTGCTTTAGCCGGAATGCTATTGGGCATTCTTACTGCATTCGTTGCACGTCTCCTGCGTCCTACGGTTCGGGACATTGCGGAAGTAGAAAGGGCGACAGGCCTTGTCGCTTATGCGAGTATTCCTGAGAGTCTTGCCCAGGAAAGGCTAGATTCAAATAAGCGGGATAAAAAGGGTAAACAACACATTATCGAGGGAAGGAACCAGTTGCTGGCGGTCCTGCAACCCGACGACCCTGCAATAGAAAGCTTGCGCTCGCTGCGGACTGGGTTGCCTTTTGCTCTTATGGGCGCTGCGAATAAAAATATTGTAATTAGCGGTGCTACGGCTTCCCTTGGGAAAAGTTTTATCTCGGCCAATTTAAGCGTCCTACTGGCTTCCGCTGGCAAGCGGGTGCTGCTTGTTGAAACTGATATGCGCCGCCCTCAACTGGGGGCCTATTTCGGATATACAAAGGTTCAGGGGCTCTCCGATGTCCTGGCCGGAGTGACGAATTTTGACCAAGTCGTTCGCCGTGAAGAGATCTTAGGGGGTAGTGTGGATGTGTTGCCTTCTGGCCAGACGCCTCCAAACCCGGGTGAACTGTTGCTTAGCCCTGCGTTTGCTGAATTGGTTTCAGACATTCAGGGACGTTACGATCATGTCATTTTTGATTCCGCGCCGATCCTCCCGGTAGGGGACACTCTTGCTGTAGCTCGGTTTGCTGCTACGGTCTTTATGGTCGTCCGAGCAGAACAAAGTACGGTCGGAGAGGTAAGAGATGCTGCGAGGAAGCTACAATCGGCTGGTGTTGCAGTTAAAGGATTGATATTTAATGGCATCAAAAGGCGCCGAATTGGATATGGGTACGCTTATAAATATTATTATGGCTACGGCGCCAAGTAAGTTTGTAGGAAGAACCCCTCTCTTAAGAGTTGGTGAAATGGTGTCAACTACTCTCATGGCGTTTTAGCGTGTTTGGCTTATTCACATTCCTCACGACTACATTCGTCATATCGCAAGCGGCTAATATATTATTAGTTCCGCTTGCGATTATCCGCTTACTGCGTGGCGGCCTCGCATCTAATCGTATGTCCGGAGCCCAGAAGATTGGCTGGGGACTGCTAATCGTTGCGGCCTTAGTGACGACGATAGTATTTACGTTTGGGCGCCCCGTCATCGAAAATTATGAAAATTCAATTGCGGCCGGTTTTCCGTATATTTTATTGATTATCTTAAGTTTAATTGTTGGTTGGGGATTCAAAAAAAGTGATCTAAAAATAATCCTAGTATGCGTCATTGTTGAGATATTCGTCGGCATAGCCGAATATATCTACGGGATACCCTCGTTTTTTGGTGTTCAGAACATGGGGGATACAATGATAGGAGATACTGATCTCTTGTATTTCAATAGAGTGTTCGGGCTGAGCCTGAACTCAAGCGTCTATGCTTTTAAGGTAATGTTGGGGTTGGTAATTCTGCTATATTTAGATAAAGAATTATCACGTAAAGTTTTCTTATTTGCATCCGCCTTGATTGCCGCTGGCTTTGTAACATCTTTTAATCGGACGGCAATCATTGCTGCAGTTGTAGGGGTAGCAATTCACTATAGAAAGAACTGGCGGGTCTGGTTATGGGGTATTCCGGCGGCGCTAATCGCCTTAGTTGCCGTTGCTCCATACCTGATGGAGAATTTTACTCGAGGACGAGATGAGTTTGACTGGTCAGGGCGAGACGTTGTTTTTGCAAATTTCCTCTCGTTTCTGAATGATCATTTTTTCTTCGGGAATGCTACTAGAAAAGTCTGGCTGTACTTAAACGGCGACTTGTACCACGCGCATAACTCGTATCTAGAGTTAGTGGCTTCAAATGGTATGATTATATCGCTCATTTTTTTGGCCGGATATTATCTTGTCTTGTTAAGAGGGCGGCTTTCGTTGGCTGCTCCGATACTCATCTATTCTCTCTTTCAGTATGGAATATTTTGGGGCTTGGTTTTTCATGACATCGTTTTTGCTGCGTTAATGTTCCACGCACTGCGTGAGCATCGTCAGAAAGCCCGAGAAATAAAGAAAATAATATCACCTCAATATCTAGCTCAAGAGACCTGAGGTTGTTTGGCAGTTCGTCAGAGTAGAGCATCGGCGGCTAGTTTTTTTCAGTCAACGGAGCCTATCACGATCGAAGGTTATTTAATGCTGCGGCTTACTTCAATCCATTTTTCGGCGTAGGGAATTTTTCTCATAATAATTACGCTATCTGGGGTAAGGTGGATATTTGAAGCGTTTTGGAGCACAAATGTACTGCTATTGACGAGAGTTGTATTGCTGTTTTGAGCAATGAGGACTACTTGTTGATTGCTCGTTCCGTTGAGCAGATTGGTTAAGTATGTAGTGGATGTATTGTTCAAAATGAGAGTATTTACTCCATCAATTCTTGGTGTTTGATCGCCATCTCTTGAAACAATGGCTGGCATCGAGGTTTGACGGATACTAAATCCTACCGATGAAGCTTCGGCAATGACAGTTCTAGTAGAAGTAGAAACGAATTGAATTGCTCCATCGGTGATCGTGACTTGAGGAGTGGTAGCGCTAACTCCTCCCTGGAGCGTCGTGGGAAGAAAATTTAGAGTGATGTTTTTCTTCTTGCCCGTTGGTTCAAAGGTAATTACATACTGCTGCTCATCCTCAGGAGCTTGCCTAAGTCGCATGAAAGTGCCAGGCTGAGGCTGGCTATTGATACCGATTCGTCCCAGGTCATCGATTCTGAAGACCGTTGCATCATAATTAAAATCGACATATTCCCAATCTATTCCGCCGTCTGAGTTTATGCCCGCAGTATGAGTGGGGGGGCTTGAGCCAGTTTTGCCTGAGCTGGATGCTTTATAAAAGCGAAATTGGTGAAAGCAATATTCGCCGGTATTCACATTCTCACCTTGCTTCCACCTCCAATAGCCTCCGTTCGGCAAGGTTCCCGCAAGTGCAGCTGAAGGAGCGAGCTTGCGCATGGCTAGCGCCCAGCGCTCGCCATATAAAGAAAATTCCACGCACCCGATGTTTCGGCGGAGCTTTGGAAGAGCTCCTTTAACCATATTGCCACCGGTCCAGTAGAGCGCCGCTACTTTGTTTTTTGCTGAGGCGCTACCTGCAAGGCCCGAGTTATCCAAAACAATTGCGGCATTATGTCCCGAGCTTACCATCAATGAATAATCATAGGAGGCTGTAGGGTCTCCTTTATCAAAATATCCGATGACATTCGCGCCTGGGTATCCTCCATTTACCAATGATTGATCTTCGAAGACCGCCTCAACGGGAACATCTGATGATTCTTGCACTGCACTACGGTCGTAGATAACTCCGTAAGGAATGCGAACTAATCCTCTTCCAGATTTACCTAAAGATTTCGCCGCGTCAATTACTGCCCGAGTATTATCTGCATCAGGAGCAGGATTGTAGCTAGGCATATCAAAAACGGAACGAACGTTAGATCGTTCTGAGCTACCTAGCGGCGGATTTTGCTGCGAGTTAGCATCGGAGTGTTTAAGAAGCCCGGCAGCGCCCACCGCACCGGATAAAACACCGAGGATATGATCTAAGAATGACCGCCGCTTCATGAGAAGTCTCCTGTCCAAATATCCTATAGGAATCGGTGCTTAAATTATAGGAAATTTTACCTTGGGAAAAGATCTGCTTTTAGCCAAGTCGAATGACCACGATGGAGAAGCTTATCGATAACCAAAAGGCGTTCTCACTGGCAACTCATGTAGGGTTTGTTCTTAGCGCACCAGTAAAGCAATGTAGGTGCTTTTCTAGAAAGCTACCTTCTGCGAAGGGTCATGTAGATCGTTCACTCTCTGAAACTCTACATTCGACAATGTGAGAAGTGCTCGCTTTATTAGCGGCCAATGTGAGAACTTTGTTGGATCGAATTCATCCGGTTGGAGTACTTGAATTCGCGTTTCGGGAAACAGCGCACTGAGTGAAAAAATAGCTGTAGAGCAGATGGAAATGACAGTAGAGGGTTGCCATGCCTCCTTTAAGAAAAATAACTCAATTCCCATCGGAGGATGTACGACAGTGACATTCGGTATTTGTTCCACTCTCTCTATTACATCTAAGGGCTCTGCCCGGTGCGCGATATAGACTAAGGAAGAGCAGATACTTGAAGCCAATTCGGAGATAAATTTGATATAGGCTTCTTGTGAAATGCTTTCAGAACTAAATAATTCTTGCCCGATAAAAATTATCGAGTCTCTTTTTGAAATCGAATAGCGGCGTCTTAGGGCCGAAAATTTATTCTTGGTTATGTTCTGGCCACCAAATGGTGGAATGTCAAAAATAGTATACAAAGCTGTCGGCCGTCGCTTTGTTTGTAACTCATCCTGGACGAGAAACGTTGCCACACCATCATCCAACAAGACTAATTGATTCTTTCTGAATAAGCGGGATAGCACCTGTAATACATTGGAGTAATAACTGCCAATAAAAACATTCTCATATGAGCGCGCAGCCAACAGAAGATATTTAGGTGCTGACTTCAGGAAATCTTGCCATCTATGCTTTCTAATGAGAAGCGAACAGTCCGGCCGAAGATCAAGTTCGTCAGCTAATCTCTGGAGTTGTAAATCGTTACGGCCGACGCCACTATATCGCAGGCATAGTTTAAATGGACGCCGAAAATAAACAATGGCTTCATACGCGCAGAGTAACTGAAAGGGGGTCTCTACGATATAGAGATCAGGCCTAGCTGAATGGAGTGAGGGAAAAATCATATGTCAAATTAGGTACTAAACTTATTCGTTGCGCAAGACAATGTTCATTTGCTTCATAAAAATTTTTCCTGGGCTTTTAGCGAGAAATAGTGATTCTCATCTCGATATCGGAATGGCACTGCAGGATTACCGCCAGCTATCGCAAGTGGGGGGATAGATCGTGCAACTACTGCTCCTGCTTGAATAATTGCGCCTTCACCAATTCGAACCCCGGGAAGAATAAGCACATCAAGCCCGACCCAAACGTTGTCTCCAATATGTACATCTCTTACAACGATCTCTTCGCTGTATGGTAAGGATGAACCGTGATGATTATCGTTCTGCGTCAAGATTTTGAGACCACGCCCAGAGTGGAAATTGCTGCCGATATGAACGGTGCCAGCGCCATATGTCGTAACACCATTGAAATGTATATTCTTGCCAAAGACCATTCTGGAGCCAAACCGAGAGTATCCATTTATTCTGATGTCGGGATTTCGGCCTTGACGTCCTGCAAGGAAAGTGAATAGAAGGTGAGCTATTTTTCGGAGGAGAGCAATCAATTTATTCATGATTCCTGGAACCAAAAAAAATCCAAGGCATCGACTGAACGTTAGCAGCTAATATCCAGGTGACAAGAAAAAGAAAGCCATTTGCTGCCATGAATGCTTGGGCTACACCGACTCCTCCTTGAGTTGGTGTGAGGATTAAGGACAAAACAACGCTCAAGACGCAACTGCCAACCGTTGCTAACGCTAGTCTTCCCGTTTTTTGGTGATAGAAAAGATAATTAGTCACTAAGAAATACATGCTATTGAGGGCTGACCCCGCGATAAGCCAAGGCAGGTACGCTATCGTTCCTATGTAGTTCTGGCCGAGCAACATCCCAATAAAGGGAGGTAATGAAAAAAAGTAAATTATGGACCCAGTAAATATAAGAAGGAAATTTAAATATGTTCCAATGACTATCTTCTTCTTCAGTTGAAGTGATTGTGACCCGGAAAGGATTTTATATAGCCACGGGGCATAAGCTTGGTTAACAGCACTTGCAACGATAGTTATCGCTCCTGCAAGTTGTGCTGCTACCATATAAAGTCCAACCTCATGTAAATCTGCGACATCTCTCAGTATTAATCTTGTTAGGAAAACCATGCTGATGGCGCTGATGCCGTGGGGTAGCAATGGCAATCCAAACTTCAAAATTTCTTGGGCGTAAACGGAGTTCCACCTAAATGATATTTCCCGCTTTGAAAAAAGGGAAAAAAAGATTCCGGAACCAGCTAGAAAAACAGCGATAAATTGTCCCCATACACGGCCTTCCCACCCAATGCCAGCTCCGATGATCAGCCCAACGGATATTGTCATTATTAGCACAGTGACGCTATTCTGAAATACGGTGTAACGTAAAGCTTCACCTTTTGCTTGAGCTAATTTTAATTCAACATCAATGTAAAGCTGAAAGACGCTACAAAGTAAGGCAATGCAAAAAACGGTGAAAGTTAAGTCCGTATAGGAACGAATCTGCACTTTAAAAAGAAGGCCGAGCGTAAAAATTAGAGTTGCAGCTATCGCTGACAAAATTACGCCGGTACCAATGTAGTCAGGCAACGCTAAGGATTCTTGCTTAAAGTAACGAACGTTAATTGCTGCTGGAAGGAAGAGGCTAACAACTATCGTTAAGATGCTCAGAGTACTTTGAAAAATTGCCACCATGCCCATGTCGGCAGGGCTTAAATATCTTGTAAAGATGGGGATGAGAAGGAAAGGAATAGCACTATTTAGCCCATTTCCAAAAATATAAGTGGCAGCTCTAGCTAGTAGGCCCTTGAGCATATGAATTCAATCCAGCGAATAATCTGCGTAAACACGAGGTAGGCCTTTCGGTAAATTCTAGGGCGTGTGCCGCAATTCCTGTAACCACAGCTCTAAAGAAAATGGGGAAAAGACGTCTCTAAACCATACGGTCTTGCTGCCCTGACAATAAGAATGAAATCTCTTAAGGTATTCCGATCGATTGACGAGCCCCTGTGTATATACTTCAGCACTAGGATTTGACATCAAACTCAGAACTTGATCTTTTAATGTGCTACGGAGCCAGTCATCTTGGGGGTTAATGAAACCCTTCTTATCTTTGCGCCAAGTAACAGATGCTGGTAATTGTGAGGCAAAAGCTTGCCTTAATGGATATTTGGTCCAGCCGTTATGCAACTTTAGTGTTGCCGGCATTTTCAAACCAAGTTCTATTACACGAAAGTCGAGAAAAGGGGCGCGGACTTCTCGTGACCAAGCCATAGACATCCTGTCCTCGTAGTGACACAAATACGGGACGCTATATTGTTCTATATCTAACCATTGTCTATCGGCTAGAGTTGTTATCTCGGCAAGGCGAGCGGCTCTAAAGGACGTTTTTGCCTGCGGCCCGAGAAGGTCTGCATTCGAGCGGCCTAGATAGCGTTTTGCTTCTGAGAATGAAAAGTCAGAAAGAACGGTTCCTCGCTTAACTATGCCAAGGCCAAGACTAAAAGCAGCAAAAAATGCTCGATTTTTTAATCGCCTCTTTAACTCTAGCACGGGGTATTTTCGGTATCCGCAGAAAGCTTCATCGGCGCCTTGTCCAGTAAGAACGACTGTGACATCAGATTGTCTAGCAGCCTCCATTAGCTTATAGAAGAGAACGTTAGAGAAAGAAGATAGCGGACCATCATTGTGGCGAATGCATTCCTTCAGCAGTTCGTAGAGTCCGTTTTCCCCTCCAGCATCGAGGGTAAACTGAGTAACATCCAACCCCAGATGTCTGGCTACCTTGAAGACATATTCTGATTCATCTTCTTTTTTTCCTGGATTGGTTGCAGAAAAAAGCCTAACAGCATTTCCAGAGTCATGGTGCATGCGCTTAGAGACTGCTGCTATTATAGAAGAATCTAACCCCCCAGAAAGAGCGATGCCTACTGGAACATCCGCATGAAGTCGAATATCAATAGCGTCTTGAACTGTTGAATATGTCTCTTCTAAAAAATCTGATGTATTTCTAGTTTCTCGATTATTAATAAAGTCAACATATGACCAAAATTTTTGGATGTTTCTAAGTCCGCTGGTTGGGTCGTCTACGTCAATGTGCCCAGTTGCGGCTGGCGGAAATGCGGAAATTCCGGAGATCCAGCTATGGTCGTCGGTGTTCTGGAGGGCTTGCGCGAGGAACCGTCCAGCTGTAACTGAATCAGCAGTTTTTTCTATATCCGGATGACGTAATAGACTATGCATTTCCGATGCAAAGACCATTCCCTTCTTTGTTGATGCATAATATAGCGGCTTCTTTCCTAGGCGATCCCGGGAGAAGTAGAGTCGATTTTGGCCGCGGTTGAAGACGATAATTGACCACATGCCATTGAAGGCTCGCGATGCCTCAAAAATGCCTATTTTCTCGATCAACTCAAGTGCAACCTCAGTATCCGTCCCAGTTCTGAGGTCCTGTAAACCATATTGACTGGCGAGTGATCTATAGTTATAGATTTCACCATTAAAAATTATGACGCTATTTCCGGAGTGCGATCTCATCGGTTGTGCGCCGCGCGCGGAAAGATCAAGGATGGCCAGGCGCTGATGCGCCAATCCAATATAAGTTGCGCCAATTTGCTCAAAAAAGAAGCCTTCGCTATCTGGCCCCCTATGGCGCTGCCGCCGGTGTGCAGCGTAGACAAAAGATTCTACTGGGCGGGTTTCAACAGCACAGACTACTCCACACATAGTGGGGAAATCTCCAAAAATTGAACTATTTGCCGGAGGGATGTATCTCTTTAGTGAGAGAGAAAGGCGCCTTAAAGTCATCAATTAGAACAGGGGTGTTGCGTGCCACACTTTTGTCAAGTTGTTTCCCTATTATGCTGGGCAGAAATTTGGGAGGCAAGCCGAAGCCCGGCCGTACACTTCTTATTGCATCTTCGGTCACCACATCACCTGCTTGCAGATCTTTGACAAAATAAAGTGATCTCCGAAACTGAGCGTTGCCGATCTCACTGGATTTCTTTCCATAATCCACTCGGCCGAGCGCACGCCAAGCACTCTTGGCGCCTCGGCAAAGCTCAGCTAGGTCTTTGGGTTCCAAGGAAAAGCTGTCGTCCGGGCCGCCGCCGGATCTGTCTAGGGTGAAATGTTTTTCGATCAAAGCGGCGCCTAGCGCTACGCTCGTAATCGCCGTTGTATTGTCCAACGTGTGATCGGAAAGCCCTGTCACCACACCGAAGCGTTCAATCATGTCAGCCAACGTGTGGAGATTATATTCTTCGGCAGGAGCTGGATAACCGCTTACGCAATGCAAGATGGCGAGCTCTCTGCAGCCACCATCTCTCGCTGCCTGGATTGCTTCGGCGATTTCATCAGCGTCGGCCATCCCTGTAGAGATGATCATCGGTTTGCCCGTCGATGCAGCGTACTTGATCAGTGGTAGATCGACAGCTTCGAAGGACGCGATCTTATAAGCCGGGGCGTTTAGATTTTCCAGCAAATCGATGGCGGTGTGGTCGAAGGGAGAGCTGAAAATGGTGATCCCTGTTTTCTGGGCGTGCTCGAACAACGGTTTGTGCCACTCCCAAGGAAGATGCGCTTCTTGGTACAAGTCGTGCAAGGTACGCCCATCCCATAATCCGCCCTTTATCCGGAAGTCGTCGGTATCCGAGTTTAGAGTAATGGTGTCGGCGGTATAGGTTTGAAGTTTTACCGCATCGGCACCGGCCGCTTTCGCTTCATCGATGAGACGGATGGCATTTTCAATCTTGCCGTTATGATTGGCCGATATCTCGGCAATGATGTAAGGTTCGACGTCCTGGCCAATGCGTGTGCCGTTGATCGTTATGGAATCAATTTTCTTCATGATTTCTCCGATTAGCTGGGCATTCGCCTACGCTTGGAATTTTTGCCACTCGTCTGCGAGCAGGCCGAAACAATGAATATCATGGTACTTAAACCCATCGAAATGTTGGGCACGTAAGATACCTTCGCTTTGAAAACGAAGGGCAAGGTGATAGTGGATCGAGCGTTCGTTGTAGGCAAGCACCTGGCCGTGAACTTTGTACATTTGACAACTTTCGAAGGCGTACTTTAATGCGGCGGCTCCCATCTTTTTGCCAGTGCCTTTTGGAGCGGCTGGGTTTGCATAAAATCCCCATTCGGCAATTTTTCCACTGCTCGCTTTGAAGTGAATAAAACCCGAAGGTACTTCGTTGTGTAAATAAACGAGCAAAATTCGAGAGCTGTCTGAGTTTGCCTTTTCGAACCAAGCCCGGTGTTCGTGCAAGCTGATTTCGTGCTGAGTGTACATCCATGTGCGTACGCTCGGGTGATTTCGCCATGCAAGCACGCTTTCCAGGTCTGCGTCGACCATGGCGCGGATATATCCGTCGTCGTTGTGTTCCATCATATATTTTTCATGGCTTGTATGACGCGGCGTACCCCGTCGCCATCGACGATTCGCCCCGCCGCTTTCGCCGTAGTGCTACGTAATGAAGCGTTGTTAACTAGCTTGGAAAGAAACTCCGGCAGCTTGGTTGCCACAGCTGACGCCGATTCGATCGTGAAGGCAGCTCCTGCGCGGCTCAACATCTGCGCGATGATTTGTTGGTTATCAGCAAGAACTACCATAATGGACGGGAGGCCTAGGCAGCAGCGTTCCCAAGCGGTCGAACCGGCAGCGCCGATGGCAAGATCGCTACTTGCCATTAATTCAGCCATATTGTTCACGTTGACCTTTACTTCTGCCTGCCAAGGCAAGCTGTTTGCAGCGTGTCTTACCTTCTCGAGCCAAGGCGAACCAGAGCCCATGACGATGGTAATGTGAAAATCGGGCGGCAACTCGCATTGTCGCAGGGCAGATAGTACTTCCACCGTCACGTTGTCTTTGTCGACACCGCCCATGGTGATAAGCAGATGTTTGAAATCCGGTCTTGCCCTGCGCTTAAGGCTAGCGGGTCGGGCTAAAATAAACTCCGGGCGCAGCAGCACGTAATCGGATCCAGCCAGAACGGCGCAGTCGGGGGGGACGTGTGCGGCATAGTCGTCGAGTTGTCGGCCTAGGTTTTGATCCAAGAGGGCATCGCAATCGTGGTGGCGATCAGCCAGATCGTCAATGACCATGAGATGCGAAGTGGCTGGGCGGAGTTTTTTTTCCCAGCGGGCGTCGAGTGAATAATGATCGAGTACGAGCCACGAGATATTGACGTTGGCAAGTGCTGCGCGGGTTTGCAGTGCGTCGATTTCCCAATTACTACCGAGCCATGGATAGTGTATCGGAACGGGTTCGGAAACTGGTATCGCCATTTTCGCTCCTTGAAACGGTAGGGGAGCGATTTCGTAACCGCGTTGACGGATAGTCCCGAGAAGGTTGCCCGGGTGTTCCCGGCATATGAAAATGCTGGAGTGGCCCTTATCGCGCAGGGCATCCGCCAATGTCAGGCAGCGCATGACGTGACCGGTGCCGATATCTAGTGAGGCATCCACCCGGAAGGCAATGTTCTGCATGGCGTTGGTGTTACCAGCTAGTCCAGCCACCATCAACCGGGATGTTGGCACCAGTTATGTATGAGCTCGCAGCAGATAATAGAAAAACCGTGGGACCTGCGATTTCTTCTGGAACTCCGATACGACCAAGCGGATTTTTCTTGCACAAACCTTGATAAAAATCGGGTGCGGTTTGGGCGATGCTGGCGGGAGGGAATGGGCCAGGCGTAATGCTATTTGCTCGAATCTGCTTATCCCCAAGATGGCATGCCAAGTAGCGAGTTAGTTGCAGCAAGGCTGCTTTGGCCGCGCCATAATAAGGAGGATTGTTGCTGCCGCTATTTCCATAGACGGCAGGATCTGGGCTGACTATGCCGTACATCGATGAAACGTTGACGATGGAGGCCCCGCCCGCGACTTCGCGGGCACCTCGTTCAAGCATAGGCAGAAACTGCTTGATCAGGAAGAATGGCCCGTTCACGTGAGCCTGTTGCGCTATGTTGAAGTCATCTTCGTTGGCCGAGCTAATAGTGCCTGGGCGACCCATGTGGGCGCAGTTGACAACCCCATGCAAACTGTCGAAATTCTGTGTTATCCAAGTCAAGGCATTGGCCATCGAGTCACGGCTGCCGATATCCAGGGGCATTACGGGCGCGTTGCCCCCGGCTGCCTGAATTTCTGTTTGCAGGCTGTGCAACTTCTGAGCTGTGCGGCCACACAAGATGGGTGTGCCGCCGGCTGCTGCAATCCCTAAGCTGATAGCGCGCCCCAGATGGCCCGCCGCACCGGTAATCAAGACGGTTCGGCCATTTAGTTGGAAGGGGTTCAAGGCATTCATGGCGTAGCCCATTTGGCAGGGTTGAGCAACGCTTCGGGTAGCGTTGGTATTGCGCGTTCGACGATTCGTCGTTCGTTTTCGTCGAGAGGTGGATGTTTGAATAGCAGGACGTTATCTTGCAGTTGCACTGGTGTTTCCAGGCCGATGACGAGATTCTTGATCCATGGCAAGCCGCGAACGTATGCCAGGCATAGGTCTTGCCGGCTTTCACGTTTGAGTTGCGAGACAAGCGTGGTCAATATGCCGTCCAGGTGTTCGGGTGTTTCCCCATCGTAGCGAGGCCAGCGGTTGGGGGGCAGCAGCAGCAGCCCCTGCAAATAAACGCTACGAGCAAAAAACTCTACGTCAGGGCGTCGGGCGGCGGATGCTAAAAATTCCCTAGTGCGCCAGCGCCAATCCAGCAAATTGACCGGGCATTGAATGTGGGAGACGTTCTCGTCGCATAGCGCTTTTCCAGCTTCTTCCGGGCTTGATACACTGACGCCGAGGCGGCCGATAACTCCGTCGTTCTTCAGATTAAGCAATTCGTTCCAGGCAGCAGCCCGCCATTGTGTGCGGTGTTCCCAGCGATGCAGCAGAACGGTGTCGAGCCTGGGTTGCCGAAGAGCATGACAAGACTCGAAGATGCTGGCTCTGATGGCATGGCGAATAGTGTTTTCCTCGGCTTCGAGTCCGAGATCTGCCAATGGGCTCAGTTTGGTGATGACACGGGGGCGTGAAGAAAGGCGTTCGAGCGCGGAGCCAATCCGCCTTTCGGATAAACCATAAGCACGGGCAGTATCGATGCTGTTTATGCCTAATTCCAGTGCTTGATGGATGAGTGCACGGGTCTGGCCGGGAGTCGGTTGGCCTGCCGTGTTGGCTACGCCATACGGCAAACCCAACTGCGCGGTACCAAGGGCGAACAAGGGGCCAGTTGGCCCAGGCTTTGTTTGTCGTGCAAGACATTGGATCAAATCACGCCAGTTGGTGGACTCCGGCGTGGTACCGTCCGCGAAAACAGCTAGTAGGCGCAAGTAGTCGTCGAAGGTGTCGAGGGTGCATCGAAGCTCTCGCCACACGGGATCCGCTTCGGGCATGTGGAATGTTTTCATGCGAGCATGCCGGCGAATATAGGGCGTGACATGCTCGCGGTCGAAAGCATCGCTTGCTTGTTCGGCGGCCTCTCGTAACGCGCGTGCGGAGAATATCTCGGCGCTCATGCCGTAAGGCAAGCCATCATCGGGTGACGATGTCCCTAGATAATCGACGTCTGCACTGGTGAATGCACTGAGGAGTGTGTCAATGAATGTGCCATCCGGGAAGACGTTGTCGGCTGTCAGCCGAACAACCCGATCGTCATCGCCTAGTGCCGATGTGGCGGCAGCCATACGGCCAAGGACGTCTTCAAGGGAGCCACGATGGCAGGCAATGCCATGACTGCTTAAGGTCATGGCAAGGCCGTCATCGCTCGGATCATCAGAGGTGGCGACGAGGACCGGCAAGCCCGTTGAGCCGGCCCGTTGGGCGCAAAGTACAGCGACGGGTCTGCCAGCTAGGGTTAGCAAGGCTTTGCCCGGAAGGCGGCTGGAAGAAAGCCGTGATTGAATGACGACAAGAGTGCGAGGCATGGCCTGGTTTCTGTATGGGCATTACGCCAATGCGCTACTCAGCGCTGCGACGACTTGGTCTTGTTCGGCATCGGTCAAGAGCGGGTACATGGGTAGGCTGATCGCTTCGGCATAGTACTGTTCCGCTTGTGGAAACTGCCCGTCGGTGAATCCCATTTCGCGATAGTACGGTTGCGTATGGACCGGTATGTAATGGACGTTGACACCGATTCCGTGGCTCCGCAACGCCTCGAACACCGAACGGCGATTGGATTTCAACTCGTTGAGTTTGAGCCGGATGATGTAGAGATGCAGACCGGAATAGGTGTCGGGATGTTGCCACGGCGTGCGCAGAGGCAGATTCCGCAGAAGTTCGTCGTAGCGCTTGGCGAGTTCGTGCCGGCGTGCGACATATTGGTCCAGGCGCTTGAGTTGCGAGCAACCCAAGGCCGCTTGGAGTTCGGTCATTCGATAGTTGTAGCCAAGGGCGACTTGTTGGTAGTACCAGGGGCCGTGCGTATCGTGGGTCATCAGCGCCGTATTTCGGGTCACACCGTGGCTGCGTAGCAGAGCCATTTGTTCAGCCAGCTGATCGTCATTAGTGAGCGCGAGCCCACCTTCTGCCGTGGTGACGATCTTGACGGGATGGAAGCTGAAAACAGTGATGTCGCTATAGCGGCAGTTGCCGACGAATTCGCCCTTGTACTTGCCTCCAACGGCATGCGAAGCGTCTTCAATGACCTTGAAACCATACTGCTGGGCTAAGGCATGGATGGCTTCCATGTCGCAGGACTGGCCGGCCAAGTGTACGGGCACTACGACCTTGGGTAGGCAGCCTTCCCGATCGGCCTGCTTGAGCTTTTTTTCCAAAGCCCGGGGGCACAGGTTATAGGTGTCTGGATCGATATCGACGAAATCGACTTTAGCACCGCAGTACAGTCCGCAGTTTGCCGACGCCACGAAGGTGATAGGGGTGGTCCAGAGCCAGTCGCCAGGCCCGAGGCCTAGGGCCAAGCACGCAATATGCAGGGCTGACGTGGCGCTGTTGACGGCCAATGCGTGCCGCGCGCCAACGTGTTGGGCGATCGCTTGCTCAAAGCGTGGAGCGTACGGTCCTTGCGTCAGGAAGTCGGATTTCAACGCGGACAAGACGGATTCGACGTCTTCTTCGGTGATGTCCTGGCGGCCATAGGGGATCATCAGATGCTCCCAATTTTTTCGCGATTTTGATCGATCCAGGCCTGCAAGGCCTCCGGGCTCATCCATTCCGTATTATTGTCGCTCGAGTAGATGAAACCTTCTGGTACTTTCCTGCCGTTCTTGATGCGTTCAGTGCTATCGCACCAGCCATTGATGGCAGGCAGAATCTTGAAATGCTCAGGATATTCGTAGGTGTAGTAAGAGTCTTCCGCGCTGATCATTTGTTCATGCAGCTTTTCGCCGGGGCGAATACCGATTTCCATTTGTTTGGCCTCGGGCGCGACCACTTTGCCTAGATCCGTAACTTTCATCGACGGGATCTTCTTGACATAAATTTCACCGCCCTCCATGTCCTCGAAGGCATGCCAAACCAGTTCCACACCTTCTTCTAGAGAAATCATGAAGCGAGTCATGCGGTTGTCGGTGATTGGCAGTTCACCTTTATCCTTGATCGACATGAAGAAGGGGATGACGGATCCACGCGATCCCATCACGTTGCCGTAGCGTACGACGGCGAATCGGGTATCCCGTCCACCGGAGTAGGAGTTGCCAGCGACGAACAGTTTGTCCGAAGCCAGTTTAGTTGCGCCATACAGATTGGCAGGGCTACTGGCTTTGTCGGTGGAGAGGGCGACCACGCGCTTCACGCCTTGGTCCAGGCAGGCATCAATGAGGTTCATTGCGCCATTGATATTGGTTTTGACGCATTCGAAAGGGTTGTATTCGGCCGTCGGCACGATTTTCGTGGCAGCTGCATGGACAACGTAATCTACACCGTCCAGGGCACGATACAGCCGCTCGCGGTCGCGCACGTCGCCGATGAAGAAGCGGACGCGGCTGTCATTGGTGTATTTCTTCGCCATGTCCCATTGCTTCATTTCGTCGCGTGAGTAGATGATGATTTTCTTGGGGTTGTACTTGGCCAAGGTCATCGGCACGAAGGTGTTGCCGAAGGAGCCGGTACCGCCGGTGACGAGGATGGTTTTGTTGGTCAGCATCATTGTTCCACTATTCGTTTTCGTTGATTCGCAAACTGGTTCGAGGGCGCTTTTTCCTACGAGGTCCACACACCTCGGGTGTCGATGACGGCGGTATCGCTTGTTCTACTTCTGGGGATGGCCTTAAATTCCTTGTGATCCACCAGGAGTATCACGATATCAGCTTGGCCCAGCGCGGTTTCTATATCAGTTAAGGTGAGAATTTCGGCCAACTTTGGTGGCAATTCTTTGACGTTCGGTTCGACCGCAAAAACAGGGCCACCATGACCATTAACCAGTTTTCGGCAAATTTCGACGGCAGGGCTTTCGCGTAAATCATCGATGTCAGGTTTGAAAGCGAGTCCAAGGCAAGCTATTGTCACATCCTTGATGGTCTTGGATGGATTGGCTTGTAAATGCTCGGTGACGGCAATTTTCACCTTATCCAGTACCCAGTGTGGTTTGCTGTCGTTGACCTCTCGGGCAGTGCGGATCAGACGAGCTTCTTCGGGCGTAGTGCTCACGATGAACCAAGGGTCCACGGCGATGCAGTGTCCGCCAACTCCGGGGCCGGGCTGCAATATATTCACACGCGGGTGACGGTTGGCGAGTCGTATCAATTCCCAAACGTTGATGCCCAGCTTGTCGCAAATGATGGAGAGCTCGTTGGCGAAAGCAATATTCGTGTCGCGAAAACTGTTTTCGGTGAGTTTGCACATCTCGGCGGTGCGTGCGTTGGTGACAATGCACTCACCTTGAACAAAAATCTCGTACAACCGGCAGGCTGCCTCTGAGCATTTCGGCGTCATGCCACCGATGACTCGGTCATTGGAAACCAACTCCCGCAGGACGTGGCCCGGCAGCACGCGCTCGGGGCAGTGCGCGATGCGAACGTCAGCGTCTTCGCCATGGGTTTGCGGGAACTTGAGGTCCGGGCGAGCCTCGGCAAGCCATTGTGCCATTTGTTCCGTGGCGCCAACTGGGGATGTTGATTCCAGGACAACAAGGTTTCCCTTCTCCAAGACGGGAGCGATGGCCTTGCTTGCTGCTTCGATGTATGCCAAGTCCGGTTCGTGATCTTCCTTGAAGGGCGTGGGTACGGCGATCAGGAATGCATCGGCAGGTTGGGGTTGAGTCGTCGCGCTTAGATAGCCATCTGTGACCGCGGCTCGAACGACGATATCCAGATCTGGCTCGACGATATGGATTTCGCCTCGATTGATCGTATCTACTGCTTTTGCGTTGACGTCTACGCCGATTACCTTCTTCTTGCGAGAGGCGAAAACCGCTGCAGTAGGAAGGCCGATATAGCCAAGGCCGATAACTGAAATCGTTTCGAAATTCATGGGTTTTTCCTGCATTCTGAATTGAATCTAAGTCGTTCGGTCCAGCAGTGCGTCGACAATCCGCGCGCATGCCTTGCCGTCGCCGTAGGGGTTGTGCGCGTACGCCATGCTGTCGTAGGCCTGCGTGTCTTTTAGCAGTTCGCTCACGTGGCGCACGATGTTGTCCGCATCCGTGCCTACAAGTCTTACGGTTCCTGCCTCCACGGCTTCAGGCCGCTCCGTCGTATCACGCATGACAAGTACGGGCTTGCCCAGGGAAGGCGCTTCCTCTTGAATTCCGCCAGAGTCTGTAAGGATCAGGGCCGAGCGGTGCATGAGATAAACGAATGGAAGATATTCGAGTGGCTCGATAAGATGAACGTTCGGAATATCGGTAAGCAGTCTGTTGACGGGTTCCCGGACATTCGGATTGAGGTGGACAGGATAGAGGATGCCCACGTCGGGAAACTGTTCCGCAATCCGCGCCAAGGCCGTGCAAATGCGCTCGAATCCACCGCCAAAACTTTCACGCCGATGCCCCGTTACGAGTACCAGGCGGGAATAAGTATCGAGAAAAGAAAACTGCGCGCCGAAGGACTTTTGCAGTTTGTCGTCACGCTGCAGTTTGTCCACGACTTCCAGCAGAGCATCGATGACGGTGTTGCCGGTGACGTGAATCGTGTCGTCGGCTACGCCTTCTCGTAGAAGATTCTTGCGGGAGGTGTCCGTTGGCGCGAAGTGGAAGCGAGCCAGGGCGCCGGTCAGCTTTCTGTTCCCTTCTTCCGGCCATGGGGAGTAGAGATTGCCTGTGCGCAGGCCAGCCTCCACGTGTCCGACAGGAATCTGCTGGTAATACGAAGCGAGACTGACAGCAAGCGTCGTCGCAGTATCTCCATGTACCAGCACGACGTCCGGTTTGAACTCGGCGAACACGCTCTTCATGCCTTGAAGTATGGAGGTACTGACGTCGGTCAGATCCTGCCCGGCCTTCATGATGTTCAGATCGTAATCCGGCTTGATGGCAAAGAGATCAAGGACCTGGTCCAGCATTTCCCTATGCTGGCCGGTTACGCACACTTTTGCTTCAAATCTCTTGTCCGTGGCAAGGGCCTGGACAAGAGGAGCCATCTTGATGGCCTCTGGTCGTGTGCCAAAGACGCACAGTGTTTTCACTTGACGAACTCCCTGCTTTCTTGATCGGCCTTGGCGATTTTTCCGTGCTCGAGCCAATCGACGAATTGGTTGCTAAGAATCTTGCGGTCGAATTGTGCTTTGGCTAAGGCTAACGAACGCTGCCCCATTTGTGTCAGCGCCTCCCGCCCGTCCGCGGCCTGTTCCAGGGCATCGGCGAAGGCGGCGGGGTTGTCGGGAGGCACCGCGAATCCACATTGGTGTTTGGTGATGACCTCCGCCAGCCACCCGGGGTAGTTATTCAGTACAGGCAAGCCCGAAGCCAGGTAGTCGAAGAACTTGTTGGGCGAGGTCCCATAGTAAAAAGCGGGAACGTTGGCCAGGGTCTGGAGGCCGATATCCGTAGCAGCCATCAGGCCCGCCAGGCGGGTCTTGTTGACGGGGTCATGGAATATGACGTTGTTCAACTGGAGCGATGCGGCTCTTTGCATCAAGCTTTGCTTCGTCGCTCCTTGACCTACGAGCAGGATCTTGATGTCTTGCCGCCCGCGCCGCTGCAACTCGTCGGCGGCATCCAGTACCGCATCCAGGCCGTTGGCCTTGCCATGCGTGCCGGCGAATACCGCCAGCAGGTCGGTTTCGGCAATCCCTTCGGGACGCCATGGCTCGGGATTCGCACCGAAGATGTCGATGTCGCATCCGTTCGGAATCAGGGCAATGCTCGATCTAGGCACGCCCCGATGAGCAATGCCGTCCACAATGCCTGGTGAAAGTCCGATCAGCCGGTGTGCCGACTTGTAGCTTGCCCATTCGAGTACGGACATGCCAAACAGGACGGCCGGATTGCGGATTACTCCCATGGCCTTGGGCAGTTCGGGCCATAGGTCGCGTACCTCGAACACGAACGGCTTGCCGCGCAACCAACGTGCGAAGATGCCGGGGATCCCCGCTGTAAGCGGGGTCGTCGTGGCAAAGACAAGGTCGTAGCGCTCGGTCAGGGCGATGGCCACGCTTCGCAACGCGAAGCGCAGGAACGTGGCGGTGCGCTTGATGAATCCGTCCGAGTTGCCGTAAGAAAGGTCGAACTCGACCACCTCCAGGCCGGGCTGGATCGTGCCTCGGCGCTTGCCGCGCACGAACGGCCCCGTCAGGCCGGTCGTGCCGCCCTTATAGCTGCCGCAGACCATGCAGACTTCATGGCCACGCTCGACCAGGCGCTTGGCCATTTCGTACGAGCGTATTCCGGCTGCTCCCTTCGGGGTGGAAAAATGCTGGTGGAAATAAAGAACTTTCATCGGGTGCCGGTTTGCGGGTTAAGAGCGAGTAGCCTGCCGCAGCGTTTCGGATAGCGCGGCGCAGGTACGTTCGATTTCCGCGGGCGTAAGCGTCGGATGGACCAGGAACATCAGGCTGGTTTCCCCCAGTTCCACGGCATGAGGCAGGCGGCGCGCCGGGCGATAGTCAGTTCCGTCGAAGGCTTTTTCCAGATAAACCTCCGAGCAGGAACCTTGGTAGCAGGGAACGCCTTTTTCGGTCAGGGCCTGGACGATGCCGTCGCGTGTCCAGCCATCCGCCAGTTGCTCCGGGTTGACGAACAGGTAGTGTTTATACGCCGCGTGGTCGACGTGGTCCGGCACCTGGGGTAGGCGTACGCAAGCGTAAGGGCTGGCCGCCGTGTTGATTCGCGCGGCGTAAGCCTGGCGCTGTCTGGTCCAATCGGCCATCCGGCGCAGCTGGATCCGGCCGATGGCTCCTTGCATTTCGATCATTCGCCAGTTGGTACCGAAGGAATCGTGCACCCACCGGAATCCCGGGGGATGCTGCCGTTCGTAGACCGCTTCCCACGATTTGCCATGGTCCTTGTATGCCCACATCCTGGACCATAGTGCGCGGTCATTGGTCGTGACCATGCCGCCTTCGCCGCCCGTGGTCATGATCTTGTCCTGGCAAAACGACCAGGCTCCGATGTGGCCGATACTACCGACCGGGCGGCCCTTGTACTTGGCTCCGTGGGCCTGCGCGCAATCCTCGATCACGAAGAAGCCTTTTTCCTCGGCCAGGGCCATGATCGGGTCCATCTCGCACGGCCACCCTGCCAGGTGCACGCAAATCACGGCGCGGGTATTGGGAGTCAGGACTTCGCGGATGCTTTCAGCGGTGATGTTCTGGCTGTTCAGGTCGACGTCGGCGAATATCGGGCGCGCGCCGGCGCTGACGATGCTCGAAGCTGAAGCCAGGAAGGTGCGCGGGGTGACGATTACATCGTCGCCAGGGCCGATATCCAGCGCCTTCAAGGCCAGATCCAGCGCCACCGTCCCGTTGGCCAGCGCAATGGCATATTCCGTATGGCTCCATGCCGCGAATTCCTTTTCGAATTCTCGGCATTCCTGTCCGGTCCAGTAATTGACCTTGTTGGACAACAGCACCCGCTTGACGGCGTCCGCTTCTTCTTCGGTGAAGGAGGGCCAAGGGGAGAAGGGGGTATTCAGCATGTTGGCGTGGTCCTGTTCAAATCTTTGGCCGGGTTGCCCGCGGCGGTGATTCCGTCCGGCTGGGGGCTGACGACGACGGCGCCCACACCTATCACGGCATGGGCGCCTATGGATATTTGTTGGCGGATGCCGGCGTTGGCGCCTATCCAGCTGCAGGTGCCCACGGTGACGCCGCCCGCCAGGTTGGCGCCGGGGCTGATGTGGACGCCGTCGGCCACCTGGCAGTCATGGTCCACGGTGGCGGCGGTGTTGACGATGCAGGCTTTTCCGATCCGGGCGCCTATGTTGACCACGGCCCCGGCGAATACCACGCTGCCCGCGCCCACGCCAGCATGGCGGCTGATTGTGGCGCGCGGATGAATGATGGTGGCCAGGCTGGCCCCCGCGGCGGCCAGCGTGTCCGTATTGGACAGCCGTACGCGGTTGGCGCCTATGCCGACCACGACACCGTCGAATTCCTGGCACTGCTGGAGCAGGGCCGCCAGGTTTCCCACGATGGGCCAGGGGCCGCTGCTCTTCCGTTCGGGCCAGGCGTCGTCGAAGAAGACGATTTCCTGCCATTGACCGCCGGCCTCGGCCGCATCCGCCACCACGCGGCCATGGCCGCCCGCGCCCAGAATGGCGAGTCGTTTCATGGGTTGTTGCCTCGGAAGCGTTCCATGGTGGCCTGGCCGTCGGCGCTGATGCCTTCGCGCACCAGCACCTTGCGCACGGTCATCCACAGGATTTTCACGTCCAGCCACAGCGAGCGGTTGTCCACGTACCAGACGTCCAGTTCGAATTTCTGCGGCCACGACAAAGCGTTGCGGCCGTTCACCTGGGCCCAGCCTGTTACTCCAGGGCGGACTTGGTGGCGACGCATCTGGTGCTGGTCATACAAGGGCAGATATTCCATCAGTAGCGGACGGGGGCCGACCAGGCTCATGTCGCCGCGCAGGACATTCCAGAGTTCGGGCAGTTCGTCCAGGCTGGTGCTGCGCAGGCGCTTGCCGAACGAGGTCAGGCGCTGGTCGTCCGGCAGCGGTTGGCCATCGGGGCCGGTGGCATCGCGCATGGAGCGGAACTTGACCATCTGGAAGGGCTTGCCGTTCAAGCCGGGGCGGACCTGGCGGAAGAAGACGGGCGAGCCCAGTTTCCGCCGGATCGCGATGCACAGTACCAGGATGACCGGACTGAGTAGAAGAAGGGCGATTGCCGCCAGGATGATGTCAAATGCGCGTTTTGCCATGAAAAAGGGCCTTCGGAAGGAAGGCTGTGGGTACGGTTGCGGTTCAGTATAGAGAGGCTTACGCCGGATGGCCTACGGCGACGTCTCGTTTGCCCTCGTACGAGGCCAGTGAGGTCCGTGCGGTTCTGCTTGCTCGCTCGCCGATGGGGTTGGCCGCGAGTTCGTCCTGTTCGGCGGGCTTGTCGCTCAGCAGCGAATAGGGCGTGTATTCCGGGACCAACTTCTGCAGCGCCATGCGAATGTCCAAGGCGGAACCGTTGCTGCAGGCCGTATGCAGGGCTTCCAACAGAGACTCGAGTTGGCCCAGCGTCAGGTAGTGTTCGCGCGAGCACAGGATGCGAGGATGATCGCTGGGAATGGTGTCGCCGCCGATCAGCAGTTCCTCGTACAGCTTTTCCCCCGGCCGTAGGCCCACGACCTTGATTTCGATGTGGCCGTTGGGGCTGTCCGTGTTTTTCTCGGTCAGGCCGGACATCTGGATCATGGTGCGGGCCAGGTCGATGATCTTGACCGGTTCGCCCATGTCGAGCACGAAGACTTCGCCGCCGCGCGCCATGGCCCCGGCCTGGATCACGAGCTGCGCCGCTTCCGGGATCAGCATGAAGTAGCGGGTGACGTCGGCGTGGGTGACCGTGATAGGGCCGCCGCGCTGGATCTGGTTGCGGAACAGCGGGACCACCGAGCCCGACGAGCCCAGCACGTTGCCGAAGCGCACCATGCTGAACACGGTGCGGTTGTTGGGCCGCAGGGCGAAGGCCTGGAAGATCAGTTCGGCGCATCGCTTGCTGGCGCCCATGACGTTGGGCGGGCGGACGGCCTTGTCGGTGGAGATCAGGACGCAGGTCTCGACGTTGTGCTGGGCGGCGGCCATGGCCACGGACCAGGTGCCCAGCACATTGTTGCGTATGCCGGCAGCCATGTTGTTCTCCACCAGCGGTACGTGCTTGTAGGCGGCGGCATGGTAGATGGTGTCGACACGGTGCTCGCGCACGACGCGGCTGACCAGTTCGGTGTCGCACACGCTGCCCATGTAGGCCGACAACTGGGTGGCAGGGAAGCGTTCGCGCAGTTCGTGCTCGATGGCATACAGCGCGTATTCAGAATGATCCAGCACGACGAGATGGGCGGGTTTCTGCGACTCGATCTGGCGGCAGAGTTCGCTGCCGATGGAGCCGCCGGCGCCTGTAACCAGGACCGATTTGCCCGTCACGCATTTCGAGAACAGGTCGCGCCGCGGCGGAACGGGCTTGCGGCCCAGCAGGTCTTCAACCTGGATTTCGCGGATGGCGCTTTCCAGCACCTTGCCTTCCACCATTTCCGCCATGGTGGGCAGCGTTCGCACCGGGATGCCCAGGCTGGACAGGCGGCTGACGATGGTGCGTCGGCGTTCGGGCGATGCCGACGGGATCGCCAGGATGATCTGCTGGAGTTCGTGCTTGCGGACGATATCGTTGAGCCGGCTCAGTGGGTAGACGCGCAGGCCGCCCACGTGCCGGTTGGCCAGGCGCTTGTCGTCGTCGAAGAAGCAGATGGGCGTATAGGCGTGGCTGGTGCGCATGGCGACAGCCAGTTGGAAGCCGGCTTCGCCGGCGCCATAAATGGCGACACGGGGCGCCACGATGTGCTGGCGCAGCGGCGTGCGCAGCAGATGGCGGGCGCCGAATCGGGAAATGACGACGTACGAGAAGGCGATGAACCAATAGATGAGCAGCGTGCTGCGGGGCGGTGCCGGCATGTTGAACAGCACGCATCCGATATAGGTGGCGACAGCCAGAACCGCCAGGCCGATACCGGTGGAGCGCAACATGGAAATATCCATATAGCGCACCACGTTGCGATACAGGCCGCACAGGTAGAAAACAGGAATGGCTGCCAGCGCCATGATGATGGGCGCGCTGATGCCGTAGCTTTGGAGCGTGACCGCGTCACCCAGCCGCAGATAGAACGCCGCGATCAGGCTGGCCGGAAGGGCGATGGCGTCCGCGATCACCATGACCGCGATCTTTTGCGGTCGGGAAAGGGAAAGGAGAAAGTCGCGTAGTTTTGTCTGCATGATTACCTTGTACCAATCCGATCTCGGGTGGTGAGTCCGGCCCCTGGGGGATACACACCCCTTTGTGACTCGTTCCCTATCGACTGCCCGGCAGGAAGACAGTTGGCACTCGGTAGTGCGGCGGCGGTATTTTGGTTGGCGCGCCGAATTGCATCAATCCCCGATTCAGGGGATTGCGGAAAGCCTAGAGGCGGTCTTTCCGGTGAATTCAGGACGGTCTGAAAGATTAGCATGTCGCGATGCGCCTATCGTGGAAGCCCGGGAAAAGATTGCATCAGTTTGTGCATGCGCGAAATGGTCAATCTCATTTTTGAGAAATGCGAAACGTAGCGATCATTTGCCGGTTGCCATGATTGCTTCGCCGATTTCCTGCTCCTCTCGTTATATGCCGCGCGGCTCTAGCTGGCCGAGCCAGGATTCGTAATATCTATATGTATATTGCGAATCCCGGACGTTGGAATGCCTATCAAGCCAAGCTGGTAGCCAGCCGGTCCACGCACCGGACTGCCAGCATTTCCTCGTCCGCCTCCACCATCAGGCGCAGCTTGGGCTCGGTGCCGGAAGGGCGGATCAGAACCCGGCCGCGGCCTTGCAGCGTGGCAGAAACTTCCCGGTAGGCTGCGGCTAGGCCGGGATGGGATTCCCACTCCAGGTCGGGTTGCAGCTTCACGTTCACGAGTTTCTGCGGCAGCAGGTGCAGTTCCGAGGTCAGGGCCGGTAGGCCCTTGCCGCTGCGGCGCATGGCGGCCATGACCTGGAGGGCGGCGATGACGCCGTCGCCGGTGGAGTGGCGGTCCAGGCACAGGATGTGGCCGGAGCTTTCGCCGCCGAACAGCCAGCCCTT
>JGI26527J51213_1000458_pt1 | contig 37845 bp, 45 predicted proteins | sample ThiBiot_300_biof_FD_51213 | JGI IMG/M metagenome (IMG submission 51213) | reverse complement strand
TCAGCGCATTCGTGGTGATCCGTCGGATCGAAAAACGCTGGAGCCGGCGGCAGGACGGATGCTCAGGTTTTTCCCGCGCCGGCAAGCGCGGCAATGGTTTCCGATGCAATCTGCGCATTGGCATCGAGCGGCTTGCCATGGACATGCTCATCCACAAGCGCGAACGCTTCGTCTTCGGGCATCCCGCCCCCGATCAATCCGAGCACGATGACATTCTCCACATCCTCGGCCGAATAGATCTTTTCGACAAAGCGTTGGTGGCAAGCCGCCGGGGTATCGCCGTATTGGCCGGCGAGCGGGGCCCTGCCAATGCCGAGACGGGCAATCGTGACCATTCTCGCGACCTGCTTCAATTTCGCTCCGCCCGCGATCATGGCGAGAACCTTGGGCTCGTTCAAATTGAAGACGCGCGTCTTGCCGGCAAACTCAATCTTGCGAACGCCGGGATTGGTGCTGTGGCTGGTCATTTCAAAACCTCATGGGTGACGTTGGCGGCGATCTGCGACGGAATAAGCCGGTATTGGAGCCGTCAGCGAAGTTGGCCGATGCTCTCGGAAATGACGCGGACAGCGCGATCGAACAGAGTAACCTCATGCAGCACGATTGCTGCGATGGTTCGGGGTCCCTGTGTGCTGTGCGGACGCTAGGGGATCGAAGCAGTCTTCCGCCTCGCGACCTTGAGCGTAACGACATGGCGAGAGCATTACCAACTACTTGATCTTGTTAAGAAACACCCTGGAGCGGGTGAAGGGAATCGAACCCTCGTATTCAGCTTGGAAGGCTGCTGCTCTACCATTGAGCTACACCCGCGAAACGCATCTAGCGTTCTGATTTTATTGCCATTTGCAGATGCTTTCCGCAAGGCAGTAAATCCGTCAATTTTCGGAGCAGAATTGCCCCAAACGGCGACTTTGAGACAAAAGCCCGTATCCCTTCCGGACGAAACAGAACTTTTCCCTTCGCGCGACGTTGTTCGGTATCATCGCGCGGCTCGAGACGTTTATCATCGATAGAACACCGGTTGCGCTCCCGCTTTCCTCTTTCGGTTTTGGAAGGAGCGCGCCATGTCCAAGCGACGGCGGCGTTTCAAACACACGCAATCCTTGAAAGAGCGCCTCGGCGTATTTGCGAGGCTTATGCGCGAGAGGGCAGCATTGATGCCCTTTGGCGCGGAGAAGGCTGCGACCCTGGCGAAGGCCGAGCAGGCCGAGAGGGCAGCAAATGTTGAAGGTTGGGCAAATTCCCGGGAACTTCGGCCACCAGAATAAAAGGCGTCATTAAAATAAAAGGCGTCATGGAGTGGCTCCAAGCAACCTCTTCCGGGTTCTGGATCCATGATAGCCGTCTCGCGAGCGTGACTTATGCCGCGCGCTGCATAGGCTCCCAATTCTGCATGCTGCTATGAGCGGTCCCATGATCCGCGTTGTGAACAGCCGAGACCAGCGCGCTGAAGCCCAGCAAGGTTCCGACGGCCAGTATTGTTGCCAGGACAATTTTAATTTTCATGTCGCCTTCTCCGTTCTTGTTCGTTGAGGAACAGGACACGTTACCTGTCTAATATGCGGTGGCGTCGGCAAATTATAAGACCCGGTTGCGGCGGATTTTCCCGGATGCGCGGCTGCCCGCGCAACCCGCGTCGATCTTTCAGAGCGGGCAGGCCCGAATATTTTCGCGGATCGCGCGCGGATAACGTCACCCCGGGGTCAACGGATCGTTCAAAGGACGACGATGAGCCGCCCGTGGTCTGACATCATCGCGCATTGGCGTAGCGTTGAGGACGATGATCGCGGTGACGACCGGCGTAATGCCGCCCTCCCCCGCTCCAGCCGCCAAGCTGGAAATGCCCGCTGTCGGCATTTGCCCATTGCGCGCCGGCAACCAGCCCGCAGGAATTCGCCAGCGTGACTTCGTTGCGAGGCATCCGCGGACGTGTGACGTTGCGCCCATATTGGTTGATATCGAGCGCAAGCCCTGCGGGATGCAGCGAGCCCCGCACGCTACCATGCGCCCTCCATCCGCCCATGAAGCGGATCGGATAACCCTGCCGGTCCAGAGCCGAAACGAGACACTGAAAAGCAGCGGTGGCGCGGCCGGCGACATGCGCCGTGGCGCCGGAGGATGAGCGGACTACGCCGGCCGCCCGCCCCGCGCCTTCGGCCATGACCCGGGCGAGCCCTTTCGGCATTGGGCGATGCGATCTGTGATCCGCCCGACGTCTCACGGCGGAATGACGGGAATACCCGACGGCGTGATCCTCCGAACCAAACAGCGATGCGCCGTTGCCAAAGCAGGGACGCATCACATCGCAGCCAATGCCGGCCTGCATCTTTTTTTGAGAAGACCGGGCAGACGACGGTGTGGCGGCGATGAAAAGCATCGCCGACGCAATAAGCAGTCGGATCATCGTATCTCCGGGAAACGCTGGAGTGAGGGAACGCAGTAACTGAAGCCCTGCTTCGAAATGTCCGGCACGGAACCGCTGGTCATGATGGCGAGTACCTAGAGCCGGCGGTAACGGCCTGTCTAGCTAGACGCGGAACGCCGTTTGAATTAACATTGAGAGTTTAGGTTAAACGGCTGGATCGAGCGGTCGCCCGGCGACAGAAAGTACAATTAAATCAAACATTTGATTCGCCTGAATCCGCTGAGGAGCGTGGCCGGCTGAAGGCTGGCCCTCGCTGGCACCCCTCTTATCAATCTCTACATAAAGGCAAGCTTGCACTTGACCCATGGACCTGCCTGGGTTGACTTGAAATGCGCGCGCAGAGGAGAAGGTCCGTGTTCGAAATAGGGGTTGTCTGGAGGGACAGCAGCGTAAACGTCAATCCAGATTGAGGCTCCGCGACGTTCGGATCGCATTGGTGTGCAAGCGAGAAATCGCCAGACGCGCCGCGAGCAAGACGCCTAAAGCAATCGCTTCAATTTCCGAGCCATCTCCGGATCATCGATGGGGACCGCGCTGGCTTCGGGAAGACATGAACAAAAACCACCACGACATTTTAAGACGACGGAGACGTGAACAATGAACGACTTTTGGGAATGGCGCAGCTCGGTGCGAGAATTCGAGGGATCGAAGAAGACGGGCCGCAGGAACGCTTACATTTTCGGCACCTTGCTGGCGCTGCTGTTTGTCGCTTTTATCGTCGGACTGTTCGTTTTCGACTAAGCGCGGAGACCTTTTGGCTGGACCGGCGCGCGTACCTTCATGGCGTAGGTTCGAATCCTACCCGGCAGCCATTTTCAAACCTCGCGGTTAATCCGGCCGCTCGGGCCAACTCGCAAACGGCATACGGCCATGTCCGGCGACATGACATCCACAAATGTTGCGCATCGTTGATGCACGTCGCTCGCTCACTTCCAGATGCCGGCTATATGCTAGTTTGACGGTCCCATCCCGCGCGCCGTGTTAATTACAAATCCGCTGCAATCGACAGTTTCCGAGTGTGTCGCACACCCTGATTTGCCGGCATGATCTTGTACCGACTGGAGGAACCGTCGGCACCTGGGGCGGTGTAATCGATGGCGCGCCGAGCGGGCAGAACGTCGGAGGGCAGAGAGGCGGAACGTCGAGATTGGAGCAGACCGGCTGCATTCGACCGTCTATGCACTGGCACGAACAGTCCGCATGAGCTGCCTGACACATACAAACAAGAGCAAAAGCTGAAGCCGCTCCAATCCTCACCGTACACTCCTATCGATCTTATGAAGCAGATCGCCGCGCTTTGGCTCCTCAGGGAGCAAAGCTAATCGCTCGCGTCGGCGATGAACCTGAAAGACGAGTCTGAACGTTTTTTTTTCCTGAAACGTTTTTTTGAAACGCCTTGTACCTGTACATGTGAGGTGCTGCTTCCTTCAGAAGAAGGCTGGAGCACGACTGGCGTTGTCACCACCGATAGATAACCGAGATCGCGCAGTGACAAGAGCCGGCGAAGGAGCACGGCCACTCTTTGCCACTCCTTCGGCGCGACTACTTCGGACGCCTCTTCCGGAACGCCTCGTCATCGTAACCGTGACGGCTGCTATAAAATAGCAAGCCAATCAAACCGCAGCCGACGACGAGCGTCGTAACACCACCAAAGCCCAAGGCAATCCAGTCACTCATGGGAATATCGCTGGTCCACGCCGACGCCGCCCAAGCCCACGTTCCAACCAAAAGGGCCAACAGAATGATGATCGACACATACTTGACGTTTGGCATGACGTTTCCTTCGAAACAAATGTCGTGAGTTTGATGGAAAAAGCGTGAGGACCACAAACGTTCCGAAGAATAAACGTTTCACCTGGAGCGCGTTCGGCGGGCGTCAGAAAAACCTTGAGTGGCCTCCTTCAAATGGCCGCCCTTTCCGCCAACTCCGCGCGACACGACTCCATTCCCGAGAAATGCCGCAGCGCGAAATAGGAGTTTACGAAAAGTGGATTCCTCGATGTGTTTTGATCAAATATCTGTAATCGGCTGGCGCTCCGGATTGATCGGGCGCACACTCACTTCATCGTAGCCCGATCGGCGAGGACAACGCGCGCTCCCGCAACTCGACAGGAAGCCGCGCCATGCGGCGACGTGTGAAACAATCGGTTCCTTTAAGGGATCGTCTTTTGGCATTCATCCATGCAATGCGAGAGCGTGCCGAACTCGCTCCACCCGGTCGGGAGCGCGACGCGTTGCTCAAAAAGGTGAAGAAAGCCGAGACCGCCATGGAGGTGGAGCAGCGGGTCAATTCTTCGGGACAGCAGGAGCCGCCAGAATAAAGGGCCCTCAATAAAACGGCCTCAGTGGTTCGACCAAATGGAGATCCTGACCTGACCGACGATGAACTGCGACTCGTGTTGCGCTCGCCTGGAATGGCCGCGCCAGTCCTTGCGCCTGCTCTTATTGACGGCGCAGCGATTTTCTTGAGCGATTGAATGCTGACGGATGTTGAAGGGGCAAGAGTCCCGACGAACATATAAAACATATAAAATGTCCCTGCCGCCTCTCACATGAACCAGCCGGCAGGTCTCTGCATTTCGGCGGCCCTCGGCGGGCGTTCCTTACTGGACACCGATATGAGCGAGCATTAGGCTTTGCGGCGAGGGGCGCGATCAGGGAGCGGGATTTAGCATGATTCCTCAGTGGCAGTATCAGGTCAGATTCGATGTAAACGATGCAGCCGTTGCGGAATCGATACGACGCAAAACGTCTGAACCGGCACTAACGCGCCTCTTCGATATCCTCGCCCAACATCACGCTGTCCCAAAATCCCAGTTCGATGCCTTTTCAGAGTATGTCGTCGCAGCGGAGGAGCGCGGCGTCGAGGGCTATCCGCTTTATGACTGGACCAAAGCAACGATCGAGGATCCGGAAAAAAAGAGAAAATATTTGAAATCCTTTACGCTCTACGTGGACGACAGAGAGGTCTATGCCAAGGAGATTGCTGATAGCTTGGAGGCCGATTTGCAGCCGTTCGCCACCAGCGGGCTCATTACGCGAATATCCAAGTACGATACGAATCCCGAAAATAATCCGCAGCCACCGCAGCGTGGCAACCAGCAGGGTTAGTGCATCTTGATCGTTGGACTGGTGACTATCACTAATTCAAAGGTGCAGACGACCCGTGCCGTCGCAGGTCGGATCGATTCTCGGTCCGGCGAACTGTTGAGGGCGAGCAGCGTGATCGTTGGAGATTGAGCGGATAGCCGTTGGCAGTTCGTTGCCATAGCCGTTCTTGCGACCGGGATCGCGCCCCTCCCCTTCGAGCCAACTTAACGAAGGACAATCGGGATCATAGATGACCTGTTGACGGGGGCAGCCGGATATTTGTATCCCATTGAGGCCGTATGAGTGGTTGCGGCTCCGCTCTGCTCGTAGGCCACTGGTAAAATCTGGAGATAGGATAGCGTGACCGATTATCGAGTGTACATCCTCAACGACAAAGGTCATATCCAGAGCGACACGCTTATAGAGAGTGCAGACGACGCTCAGGCAATCGAAGCTGCAAAGAAGATAAGGGGCGCTCGTAACGTGGAATTGTGGGACGGCGAGCGCTTGGTTGGACGCTTCAAAACAACGCCCAGCAGCTAGTCCGCGCGGCGCAGATGCGAGCGGCGCATCCGTCAGCAGCCGGTGATCCATTCTGCGGCGGTCTATGGCCTCGTCCGAGCCCGACCCAAATCGCCTGCCAACCAGCCCCTCGCCTGATCATCCCGTAGCGGGTCGCAGCCTACGCACGTGAGGACACGGGGACCGTTGCCGCCTGGCGGCAACGCCATGGTCATCGGTTCCTTGCAACACGGACAGTTCTTGTTTTGAAAAAGCTGCCCCATGGCACACTCCTTTCCGAAAGAGGAAGGCGGGAGCGCAACCGGGCGTTCTCATCACCGATGAATGCCTAGAGCCTCGCGGTGATCCACACAGCATACTATCACCGCCAGATGAGCGTCTGTTTACTAGTGAACATAACAAAAAATTGAAACCGGCCTCCTCCATTTGGTCCCTTCGCATTTATTCACCAGAGCCACCTCGGCCATCCCCGTTAGCTGCGGCTACGCTCGCGCATGAGAGGCTGTTCGATGCGGTTCTCAGGATGACCAGCCTGCCCGCGATCAGTGCAGCCCACGGGGCGCTCAACCGCGCCGACGCGGCAGATGGTGACGTGAGCTGCGATGCGCAAAACCCGCCGTCGCGCGAGTCGGCCGGCGGGTTTTGGAATGGCGCGCGAGGGGGATTAGAGGAGGAAAACCGCCAACAACACGACAACGGTGACCACGACCGCGGCACCGATCGTCCCAAATTTGAGAAAGGACTTATACGTTTCCTCGTGCGCCGGATAATCCATTCCTTCTGCGGTGGAGTACGTCAATTCGCCATGATCAGACATGTCAAGTTTCCCAAGGTGCGGTTGATCTTGTGTCTTTCACGACGGTGACCAGTGAGACCGAGATAGCTGCCCGCGGTCGCCGCCCATTCAGCAGTTCTGCGAGCTTACCTTGGGTGGCTTTCGCGCCGGCCGCTTTCTGTCTGACGCTCGCCCCAGGCTATGGCCAGTGAAAATATACTTATAACGGCGACAACAAACAAAGTGACAACGAGTGCATCGGTTGGCATGTCGATCCCCTTTTTTGATTTCGACGAGCCAAGAATACATTCAAATCACACCTACGCTTTCATCTAGCGCAAAGATGCCGTTATTCTCTCACACAGAATGCTCTGAATCTTCAGGAATGGATATCTCGTGGCACCATGCGCTGCCGCGTTTTCTGCGCGAGCCCCCTATGCTTCTAGCCAACGCATTGGCGAAGCGCTTCGAGATCCAGAATGTCGATGTGGCGATGCGAGGAAATCTGAATCACTCTGGCTTTCCGCAACCGCGTGAGTTCGCGCGAGACGGTTCCAATCGTCAAGCCGAGAAAGTCGCCAATTTCGGCGCGCGTAAGTGGAAGGTCGAAAGCCGTGACGGCGTTGCTTTCGGCAAACGGATCGATCTGCCGAACCATCATCATAAGAAAGCTGGCCACCTTTTCGCGAGCCGTCTTTCGTCCAAGCGCCAGCATCCATTCGCGACCCTGATCGACCTCACGCAGGGCTTGGTGTAGCAGTTTCGTTTCGAGAGCCGGATTTTCTTCGAGCATATGCCGCAGTGCATTCCTGGTTATGCTGCAGACCTCAACATCCGAGCAGGCTTCGACCCGAACAGGGCTCTCGTCTTGATGAAGTCGTCCGACGAAATCTGGCGCGAATTGAAGTCCGACGATTTGTTGGCGACCATCGGCCATAGTCTTGGTCAGCTTGAGCACGCCGCGCATGACATTGGCATAGGACTTGATCGGCCCCTGCTCCTGCAGGAGAACGTCACCGGCGGCCACCGCCACGACGCGCGTGAACTTGGCGAAATCCACTAATTCGTTGCCGTTGAGCGCGCCGCACATTCCGTTGTGCCGCACCTCGCAACTCCGACAGAGCTTCGGCACATTGGAGTTATGGATGTCCTTCCGGGGCGTGTTCATGCTGCTTTGGTTCGATGGTAATCGTCTGCCGAGCCGAAACATCCCTCTTTCAAGAGGCGATTTGCCGGTTCTCCAGGCGGACCCTGCATTCCATAAATCTTCCTGTCTTTGCGATCGCGCAAAGGCAAACCTGAATTGTTGCGCTACCGCAACCTCATCCTCTCCCGTGAGGTCGGCGCTTCACAATGGCGAATCCGTCTGTTCGTACTGGCACACGCCGCCGCCGACGACGGGCGCCTCGCGCCGCAATCTGGCTCTCGGAATCGAGTCTCGCGTTCGCCCGGCGTCGACCAAGCTGGACGGCAAATTGGCCTTTACGAGGAAGCGGAGAACTGGACCCTGTTGTGGATGCTCATGCGTGCCAGCGGCCTGCGGCCTGATCGCACCACGACTTCTCCCCTTTTCCCATATCCATTTGATCTTGCCTCGGCAGATGGAAGCGGAGCAGTGAAAGCGCTTTCCGAAAGTGTCGATCGATGCCTGTCCATGCGGGTTGACATACTCTGGCCAGAAAACTGCCCTCGCATGAAGCTGTTTGATTCGTACCGATAACTCACCGAGAGGCCCTTACAATGGAACTTCTTATTCCGCCTCGGCACCGAGAGCAATTCGGAGTGCTCAAGGAGCACTATGCTACGGGCCCAACAAAGATTGGCCCTATCACCTGGAATGGATATCTTAGGGTGCGCACAGACGATCAACGATTGATCGATGCGCTTAAGCAGAAAATGGACGCTCAACCTCGGTAGCGCTTGCGACCTTGGAATCAGACTGCAATGGTCTGCTGAATCAGCGGTAGGACCGGATGACCCATTGTCGCCGGAGTGAATTTCTACGCCGCGCGATGCGTAACGCCATTTCCACCCGGTGCGGTCTGTGCCGGGCGTTAGGCAGCTACCGCCGTGCTTTTCGCCATCCCGCGGCGCGCGCCTTATCTTCTGAACAAAACCAGCGCTCGCCCTTCGATGGTGTGATGATCGTTTCGGAATAGTGTTCTTGGCCTGGTACGTGATAAATGCGCTCACCAGTGTTCAGGCTGATATTACCCTTGATGTTGCAGGTATAGTTCGTCGAAACGAACGTCGGTCGGTCGGCTTGCGTCTCGGCTTGTATAGAGTCCCATGTGGACGACAGATAAGTGGCAATCGTCCAAGCGATGAGAATTGCAAATATCGAGAGTCGTGCCATGCCGATATTCAAGCTGGCGAGTTCCTAATGCTTAATATCACGGCAAGCGGCAATTTTACGGATCGTCTTAAGCGCGCTCAAATCGCTCGGCAGAGCGTGAACCGAAAGAGAGCCAACCGATCCCCCGCGATGCCGGACTCCAATTTGCCGGCACAAGCATTACATTTCCTGCATCGCATCTGGAGTATCGCGATGCCTCGTGCTCCGAAAGACCTAGCGGATCAGGTGGCGGCACGACGCCGGCGCACCAGGGCCGACTGCAACACGTCTCATCTGATCGATAGAAAGGCTGCGTTGCCAAACCCCTTTGTCGAGGTCGGCGAGCAAGGGCAACCACGCAACCGGAAGGTCAGCGGAACCACAAAGCCTACCCGTCGAAAGCGTTGACTAAAAAAAGCCGTTGGCTGCTGATGGTTTGACAATATCGTCAGAGAAAGAGCAACTTTTAGCCTGCTGCGCGGCGATCGGGCGCTGGCATGGCAGTGCGGCGATCACTATATCACGTTTGTAGCGCCGCGACTTCGCGCTCCGAAAAACTCTCCAATGGAAATGGCGGCTCGGCGTGCGACGGTTGAGTGACTGAATGCCTCTTCAATTCCATCGCGTCTTCGAAAAGATGAAAATTTGGAGTGTAAGTAGCGGCAACTATTCTTTCACAATCAGTTATTTCGACAGTCTTTCCGGTCCTGGTTTTCGCCGCACGTCTGGATACGTGGCATCATGGCGTCCTCTTTACCAAGGCCATGGCGCAATCAAAATCGTGGGCTCACCGTTCAAGTCTTTCGATGAGGCCAAAGCCGCCTGTGATGCGATGCTGAAAGACCTGAGCGACAGGAGGGAAAACCCGCCGGAGCTGGTCTGAGGCCCCGACGGGCGGCCGGGAGACCGCAACCCATCCGGAGGTTAGTGGGGAGTGGACTGCAGACCCGTCCATGGAGCCAATGCATGGAGCCGAGGCCCGTTCCTCACAATAAAGCCCGCCGGCAATGTGGGTCACCGACGGGCCGACTATCGACCACCACGCACGGACGAGAGTGCTGGTAGGTACGCGTCTGGGTTGATAATGCAATGAGGCCGATAGGAGTTCCAACCAAAGAAAGGCCCGCCGGGCATGACAGGCGAAAAGGTGCCTCGGGACGGAACCCCCGGCCAAGGCGCCGCCCGGACCGGATAAGGCACGAGGGTGGGAGCGGCTCCTGAGGCTTAGCCGACATCTTACGAAGCGTGCTGATAATCGATTGACGCGCGATATGGCGGACAGATCGTGCATCAGCAACTGTAGAAGGCAACGGCTGGCCGGGTTTCCATTTGGGGTAGGTCCGCGCTCAACCTTCGTCACCGCACCGATATTTCCTTCAGTCCGCGCTATTCGCAAACCATCCGGCGCGTCGAATGATTTGTCGATCACGCCGCGGCAAGCGATTGAAGTCACGTTTGTTCATCAGTCTGTAATTTTCTTGCGAGCGCTAGCCCATCAACGACCATTCCGATCCGCTGCGATAGAACACATCAATATTCGGGGGTGCCGCGCGGATTCGCTTTAGCCCAGGCCGTAACGCTTTCATTTGGAACGATAAGCGATGACTGGCCGCTGGTCGCGTAATAACTCTTTCCGCTCTCCACAGAATAAGCGACCCCGCCCCATACGGCATCGTCATTCAAATGTATGCTTCCAGCTTCTGGATTGATGTTGCTTACAGTTGTGATCTTGATTTCGAGACGTCCATATTGGCTTGTTCTGATCGCTGCTGGATCACCAATCTTGACGTTGCGATAGTAGCGCTCGATTTCTTCGGCTGTTTGACCGGAGCTTGGGTCGCGCGGAGGAGGCATAATTTAAGCAGCCTTCTGTTGGTTGGATGAAAAATCTAAGGCGATTCTCAAATTGCATTCGCCATCATTTCCACTGAGACGTCATGCACATACACCGCACCGGCAGAACCATCAACATGGCCGGTCAAGTCGCCGGAAACTTGCGTCAGTCCCTGCGGCAAAACGCGCCGAACGCCAACGGAATCCCGATGCTGCTATTGAAGAAATCGGTCAGTGCGGTCGCAACCACTTGTTGATTGCGATTGAGACCGCTGGGCATACCAAAATTCAAAATCAGATCGAGATAGGCGTTGTTGCTGTCATGCGCGAGCACGGTCTTGAAGGTGGTCGGCAGGTTGGTGTGGGCCTGAGAACGTTCCGCTGACGCCGCCGTCGGCGGTGAGGATGGCGTAGCGCTTCCCGACATAAGCGCCGGAAGCGAACTGCGCCGTCACGGTCGCGCCACCCAGCGTAGCCGAACCGGTCACATGAGTGAGGTCGGACGCCGTCGGCGACACTTCGACCATGTAGGTCGAAGCGGCTGTCAGCACCAGATTGGCCGCCGCCGCCAGCGTGGCGATCGAATTGCCCGGCGACAGCGTGCCGCCATTGATTGTGGTGTTACCGACCGTGCCGTAGCCGCCTGCCCCCCGCCACCACGACCACCCCCGCCGCCCGAAACGCGCGCGTGCGACTCGCCGCGAGACCAACCATTCCGGCTCTCTCAGCGGTCGCGAAATACCTCCCTGTGACGGAGAGTAACGGATAAAAAACGGACGGTAGCGGGCAGGCACCCACGCCCCAGCCCACCCTGGAAGACACAGTTGGTCCCTTCTCACGAGCCAGTTTCGTCAAATTGTCTGAATTGATTTTATTGGTGGGGGAGGTAGGACTCGAACCTACGAAGCCATGAGGCGGCTGATTTACAGTCAGCTCCCTTTGCCACTCGGGACACTCCCCCGTAACCATCGGATGTCATCCACTGAAAAAGTGGCCGGACCGACCGTGGATGACATTGAAGGCACCGGCCCGGATACCGGGCCTACGGTTGCGCGCGTTTATGGGCGAAGCGGCCCCGCAAAGTCAACCGAGAGCGGCCGGGAATACCGACTTCCGTGTATCCAGCGGTGGAAATTGCCATTGTTTCAGGCCCGTGAGACAAGCACGCATGAGCGATCGTGATCGAGGACCGCGATTCCGGCGGGATTCCCGGCCAGGGAAGGACAGCCGCGCCGGAAAGACCGGCGACCGCAAGCGCTCCCCCGGACGAGGCTCGGCGCGGAACGGCCGCGACGCCGGCGCCAACAGCCCGGCGATCCTTTACGGCTGGCACACGGTGACAGCCGCGCTGGCCAATCCCCGGCGGACCATCCGAAAGCTGCTGCTCACCGAGAACGCCGCGCGACGGCTCGTGGATGAAAACATCGACACGCGGATTGCCCCCGAGATCGTCCGTCCAGGCGCGATCGACCAGCGTCTCGGCCCGGATGCAGTGCATCAGGGGCTGCTCGCCGAAACAGACCCCCTGCCCTCGCCGGATATCGACACGCTGGCGCAGGAAGGCATCGTGCTGGTGCTTGACCAGATCACAGACCCGCACAACGTCGGCGCGATCATGCGGTCGGCGGCGGCGTTTGCGGTGAAGGCGATCGTCACCACGGCGCGCCACAGTCCCGAGGCCACCGGCGTGCTGGCGAAATCCGCCTCCGGCGCACTGGAGCTTGTGCCGCTCGTGCTGGTGCAAAATCTGGCGCGGGCGCTGAGCGAGCTGAACGACCGCGGCTTCATGACCGTCGGCCTCGACAGCGCCGGGGACGAAAACCTTGCCGCCATCCCTTTGCGGCAACCGCTCGCACTGGTGCTCGGCGCCGAAGGCAAGGGTCTGCGGCAATTGACGCGGGAAACATGCAGCGCGGTCGCGCGCCTCGACATGCCCGGCGACATCAAGAGCCTCAACGTCTCGAACGCCGCAGTGCTCGCGCTCTATATCGGTGCCAGCCGTCTCGGCCTGATGCGCTAGAGCATTTTCGAGCGAAGTGGATGCCGGTTCGCGTGAAGAAAACGCGTCAAATCAAAATCATGGAGCCCCGCTTCTGATTCCATCAGAAGCGGAAAGGCTCTGACGGCACGAAAACGCCCGCACGCATTGCGATTGCGAACGGGCGTCTTTTCCTAGAAGCGTGGCCTATCAGTGGTGGCCGTGCGCCACCGGATGATGGTGACCATGGCGATGATGCGGCGTTCCCTGGACATGACCATGCCGGTGCGACGCATGGCCATACCGGAGGCCATGGCGATGGGCGTGATGCCAGCGATAGCTGTACACGACCGGGCCGGTCACGGGCGCGCCGTCATAGTAATGATGCATGGCATGGGCGTAACGGCCACCGTCGTAGGGGTAGTAGTAGGGATGATGACGGTAGGCGCCCCATCCCGAAACGGCGGCTTCCTGATAGGTCGGCACCGGCGCGAAGTTGCCCGGACCGCTGAAGGTCGGCCCCTGATTGACATAGAAATACTGCGTTGGAGCGGGCAGACGTTCGTAGGCGGCGTATCCCGCGCAAGGACTGTAAGCCCAGCACGGTGAACACCCCACGCCTGTGAACAGCCCGCCGCATGCCATCGCCGGCGCAGTGCTTGCCGCAACCACGGCTACGGCGGCGACCAATCCCGAGATCATCTGACGCATCTACTCTCTCCTGTTCTACCTGTTTTTCTTGAAGCTCGATTTTACGGTCCGGGTCTGCGGAACTGCGGGATCCGCTGAGAATCCTGCGGCCGCCCGGTGGATCCGATCTCGGGTGCGACGATGATCGCAGGAGGCGTCAGCGGGATATCGGATTGCGCGGGCGTCGGGTCGGAGCGGGCCGACCAGGACTGATGAAAACTTTCAGCGCGCGGCGGCAGCTTGCGGTTCGCCGGAGGTTCGATTTCGAGGCGGCCATAACCGGGCCGCTGACCGAGGCTCGGATAATAATGACCGACGTGCGGCTCGGGATCGATGTAGCGTCCGCCGTACACCGTGGGCTGCACGTGGATCCTTCGGGCGAGGCCCCAGTCGCCTTCAACGACCGCATACGAGGCGTCGATGCCGTTGATCATGATCGGAACGCCGGGACGGCCGGGAATCACGATCACCGGCCCGCTGTCGGCGAGAGCGGTCGATGACGTCCCGATCAGAAGGGCCAGCGCAAATCCAGGTCCGATACGCATTACAAGAGTCCGGTTTTCTCGCCGACCCTAGTCGAACCGGCGCCGGCAAGGGTTAAGGCCGCGGCGGAAACTGCCGGTAAGCCTAATGTGCAAGCCTGCGCCGGCAATCAATTGCGGAGCATTCCGCTACCAAATGTTAACGGGGCGGACGAGGTCGGGGTTCCTGCTACAGCCAGAAGCTGAGCAACACCAAATTCACCGAGCAGGCCGCAAATAATGCGATGGCAAGCGCGAGCTGCAGGCCGTCGGTCGCCGGTGTCGACATCGTGTCCATGACCGGACCATCAGGCGATTCCATCGCGTGAGTCCCGGTCGATATTTTTCCGGCAAGCCTGTGGGGATTCAGGAGTCGTTTACGATTTTGAGCGAGGCCGAATCGCACATGAAAGCCTCGGTGCACAAAAGCCTCGGCCCGGTTGGGGTCGAGGCTTTCAGCGTCTCGTAGCCAAGGCCTACTTCGGCTGCCATTTCGCATACGGCAGGGTCGGGCCGCCGCCGGTGCTGATATAGCCGACGGTAAGCGTGCCCTTGTCCATCGAAATCTTGATGACCGTGCCCTGCGCCATGACCTCTCCGCCGCTGACCGCATCGAGTTCGTTCATCGTCAATTCGCGCATGTCGGAATTCGTCATTGTAAATCTCCTTGAAGTTCGCGACGGACATAGTCGTCCCGTCTACTGATCTTTGTGGGTTTTGATCGGTGTGGGGGATGAAGCTAGGATTTCTTATTTCAGCGGGATCCATTCCGCGGACGGCAGCGCCGGCCCACCATCGATGCTGACGGTCCCGATCGCCAGAATTCCCTTGCCTTCGATCCCGATTAACGTCGTTTTCCGGACCTCGGTATGGACCGCGCCGCCGCTGACTGAATCCAGTTCATCGATCGTAAGGCCACGCATTCCGCTCGACATTGCTGATCTCCATTTATGCCTCGGAAGAACCATTCCCTCCGTGGCATCTGTGTAGGTCAGCAGTGCATGGCGCATCTGTGATTTTGATCACACAAAGCGCGGCAAAACCCGGAAGTCCGTGGGCAACCGTAGCTCCGGTCGCTTGCGGGGCCCTTCAGCCAGCCGGTGTTGACGAAAGCCGGCAAGCCGCCATAAGCAGGGCCAGCGGCCCCCGGATCGGCGTCAGCATCCGCCACTGTTGTCCGTATCGATTTTGGATTATTGACCTGAAACAGGCACCGGAAATCGGTGTCCGCCAGAGCCGGCGTAGCACAGCGGTAGTGCAGCGGTTTTGTAATTCGATTTTCGCGAATATGGATCAATTGCCCCGACCCTGTTTTGGGTGATTATAGCGGCAAAATTGCTGTTGATTCAGTCGTTTATCGTTCCATTGAGCATCGGTTTATGTATGATTCGGTATGGCACAATAAGGCCCGCCGGAATTACCCGGCCGGTTACCCCGGACAAACCGATGCTCCCGAAAAAGCTTCCCAAGCAGTACAAACGCGCCGCAACATTCATCAAGAATTTGAAGGCCACCGATGCCCGTCAGGAAATCCCGGATGATGGCTTTTCATCGGAACCAAGCCTCCCCGGGAGCCTCTATCTCGTCGTCCAGCCCCGCCCCTCCGGATCGATGTCATGGGCCGTCCGGACGAAGATGGACGGCAAGGCGGTCAAAATCACCCTCGGCCGCTATGACGAAGAAGGCTCAAGCCAACAGCCCGATCGGCCATCCACAAAGCAAGTCCTGAGCATCACCCAAGCGCGGGAATTGGCCAAGCGCTCGATTGCCGATGTCGGTCGTGGGCACGATCCACGACAATCGAAAACCGACAAACTGAGCCTCAACTATTGGCTTGGTGAATTCGTCAAAACCGCAAGGTCTACAGGGTTCAAAGGACGCCCGGTCAAAGCATCCACAGCGGACGAATACGAACGGATCATTGAAACGGATATCAAGCCCAACTGGAAACACGTCACTGATATTCGCGAAATTGATGAACGCGACATCGAAAAGCTTCTAGGAAAGCTCAGCCCCGGCGCACGACGCAACGCTTTTGCCGTCTTATCTACATTCTTCCGCTGGAAATCCGTACTACGTGTTATCAATCGCAACGTAATTGAACGTGCGGACGCGCCGCCAAAACCACAAAGCCGCCAACGTGTTCTTTCGCACGATGAAATCAAGGCGGTTTGGAATGCTGCAACATCATGCGGATATCCATTCGGACCTATCGTGAAATTGCTTTTGTTGACGGGACAACGCCGCGACGAAATCGCAAATCTCAAATGGTCCGAGTTGTCCGAAGAACTCGACACAATCACGTTTGAGGGATCGCGCACCAAAAACGGCCATGCTCATATTGTGCCGCTTCCGAAACTGGCAACCGGGATCATCAAGGCGTTACCGCGAATTGCAACCTCAATCGACCAAATGTCGGAATACGTATTTACGACATTTGGGACCAAGCCGTTTAGCGGCTTTTCTAATGGAAAGATCGCACTCGACAAGTATATTGAACCCGCCTTGCCAAATTGGCATTTGCACGATTTGCGGCGCTCATGCGCAACCGAACTCGCCAAGCTTGGAATAAAGCAGGAAGTGACAGAAGCAATCTTGAACCACAAATCAGGCAAGGTCAGTGGCGTTGCGGCGATCTACAATCGGCATGAATATCACGACGAAAAACACGAAGCTTTGAAAGTATGGGCTGACCGCTTGCAAACGATCGTTATCGATAGGCCGCGACCAAAGCTGGTCGCATCTTCCTAACGTCGCTTCCGCCGTCCGGTCAGATCAGGCAACGCGCGGCCGATATTCAGTACGATTGACCTATTGCACCTTGCCGCGATCATCAACCCATCCTGCCGTTGTGATAGCTGGTATTCCGGTTGATAGCGTCATAGCGTATTTGATCTGTGCCGATGTGTTCGTCCGAACCCGAGCGGTTGACCAAACCTGAATGGTGCCCGATCCACCGAAATTAATCGTAGATGTGGTGTTGGCTAATGCCCCGGCCGAATTGACATCTGGTGAAAATATCCGTCCACGGTTATCACTGTTTCCGACGCCGCCAACATTAAAAAGCGCAATTGTCTTAACGCCGGGCGGCGTAGTAACGGTCAACGTTTGAATAGCTGTAGTTCCGGGGGACGTACTCACGTTGAGGACCGCAACGTCCCACAAAAATTCGTCGCCAACCTGAACGAATTTCGTCCACTGAGATGAGCCGTCGGTTTTCATCGTTCCGATGCGCCGGAACAGCGTGTAGTTCGTTGGCAAGGTCGGCGACGTCGCCGAGGTCGAAATCAGAACATCGACGACGCCCGTGTCCGTGCGCTTGATCAAAAAGACATGATACCAAGTGTTTGCCGCAATCGTCCCGGTATCGAGCGCGCCGTTTGCCGAGCCGACAGCCCACGCGGAGGTCGTCTTGGAATAAGCCGATGACAGCGCCATCATGGACGCATTGGAGCTATCCGTCGCAAAGCCCGCTGCGATGCCAAACGTCGACGAACCGCCCGCCGTCGAAAGCGTCAGGCCGGTCAAGTAATTCGGCATAGCAAGGGCAGCGAGTGCCGCAGTAGCATCCGCCGCTGTAAATAACGCCTCACCTATTGCCGTTCCGCCAAGAGTATCGCGAGCATCAGCGGCATCCGACGCCGTAAGCAATGATTTTCCGATAGTTGTAGCACCAGCCGCATTTTGAGCCGCGTCCTCATCCGCCGCCGTTAGCAGAGCCTCGCCAATAGTAGTCGCACCGGCGGCCGATCGGACCTCGCTCGCAGTCAGTCCCTTGACCAGCTTTCCAGTCGTGCCGTCGAAGCCGACAACTCCGGCGTCTGTCGCACCACTTGGTCCCTGAACGTCGCCGGTGCCCGTTCCGTCCTGTCCTTTAGGGATTTCAAAGTTGAATACCGCAGCGCCAGCAGTACCCTCATTGGTCACCGTTGCGGGCTGTCCGTACGCAACGCTAGTTACGGTGCCAATAGCAATTGTACTATCATGTCCGGGGTCTCCCGTTTCACCAACATCACCCTTGCTCACAAACACATCATAATAAGTTGCATTTGGAGGAACGTTTCCGGTGGTTGGTGTGGTGACGATATACGCCGTACCATCATAGGTCAGAACATCATACGTCGCATATGAAGTTGCATCATCATACGCACCTTTATATTGAAATCCCTTATACGTTCCGACAAACACCCACACACCACCATCCATAACCCAAAGTTTACCAGTCGTATATTGCAGAGCAAATTGACCATCGTTCGCAACGATACCCTGCGCGGTCGGACTAGCAACAGACGGTTTAACGAACCGATACCATCCATCTGTATTGAGGGATGTAAGCATATTGTCGATATCAACCGATTGCTGAGCGCCGGAATAACGCAACGGCGAAAGCTGATAGACAACATATGAAACGGCCGCTTTACTCGCACCTTGCCAAGCTGGAATTTCGAGTGAGCTTGCATCCGTCATTGATGTAATGGGAACAGGATCGGAACCATCAATCGATATCCAATCCCATTGCCGAACGACGCCACCCCAAAGTGTTGATGCACCTTCAACCGTTGTCGCACCATTCGTAATTGAAACGGTGCCGATCGCGTATGTAAGATCGCGTTCATTGAGAAACGTCATGCTTTGCCCCTATTCGATCAGCGTTGATCAAACCCCTACATTTCGACGGCGCAATTGCTGCATCGAATTCGCTACGTTCGCCGTGAACTGCTTTCGATCCTCCGCTTGCGCTCGTTTGATTTTGTCAAGATCGTCTTGCGAAACTTTGCCGCCAATCTGGTATGTCGGCGCATACGTCACAGCGACCGGCGAAGCGGAATTATCGTTGCTCGATTGCGAACCGAACATTTGGACGCCAAGCGCTCCGGATGGTCCGCGCTTCAACGGAAGAATACCCTCCGGTCCCGCCTCGCCCATCAATCCCGTTCCGGACGCGAATTTGAACAGCGTCGGATTAGATACGATCGTGCCAGAATACGCGCTAAGGGACGGCGACTTATTATAAACACCGCCCGCCGCGTTCTTTGCGAGCGACGGAACGCCGCCAGAGCTAAATCCAAATATGCTTCCGATGCCGCCGAACATACCGCCCATGACGCTTTGAAGCGCTCTTGCGATCGGCGTAATGATCAGCATTTTGACGATCATCTGTTGCAACGCTTGCAACACGACGATGCCAAGGTTTTTGAAGCCTTGCGATAAGCCAGTAACGCCGTTCATCACGTCTTGAATGGGCTGCACAAGATTGTTGAGTGAGCCGGTTAGCGCCGTGTCGAGTGTTTTTGCGAAATTGCCGCTATCCAATTCAAGCTGTTTGAGTTGCGACAGCGGTGCGGCTGCGACCGTCGCCGCATCTTTCGTCGCTTGAATATTGCGAGCAAGCACAAGATGCGCCGCCGCCATCTGTTCAACGTTCGTCTTATCGATCAGCCCTTTATCGATCCACGATTGCAACGTGTCGGCCGCTGCCTTGCGTGCGGCAGTTTCGTTGTAAATGCCAATGCTCGCCTGTTGCTGCACGCGGTTCATTTCAGCCATGGCGCGCGTATTGTTCAAGATCGCTGCGGCCATATTCTTGCCAACGCCAATTCCTTGTAGTCCTGCCGCGTTCAATTCCAATCGCTTTTGCGTCACTTGCTGCTCAACGGTCGCAAGATCACCTAGAATGCCAATGTGCTGTTGCGCCTGCTGATTTGCAGCAAGTAGCTGCGCTTGCGTTTGCTGATCGCCTGTCCTGCCCTTGCCCTGTGAACCAAGCAATCCCGCCGCAAGTTGTGCGGCATTTGCCGGTTGTTGAAATTGACCGAAGCGGTTGGCAAAATCATTTGGAGCGAAGGTTAAACCCATGTCTTTCGCATTCTTTTCCCAATCGGACGGATAAAAGTTTTTCCAAAATGAACTGCTGCCAAACCCTGCGGCTTTACTCGCTACCTTGTCGTAAAAGGTTTCGAACGCCGATGTTATTCCGACAGTGGCGTTGATAAAATTGTTTTTGAAATTCGTAATCGCGCCGTTCCACATTTCATCGAACTTGCGCGCGTTCGCGATCAGATTTTCATTGGCTTTCGTATCGAAATCACTTGTACCTTGTGCAGCGCTGCGAATTGCATCCCCGCCTCGGTTCATTAGTTGAACCCATTTTGCAGTTGTCGGCAATCCAGCGGCTTCAAGGATGTTGCGCTTTTGAACATTGCTGTTCGTTTGCGCAACAATATCGGCTACCTTAGCAAGATAACCAACCATGTCTTTCGCGCTTTTGCCGCTCGCGATCATGAGGCCGTTAAGCGAACCCATGTTGTGCTGCGCATCGTCAACCGACGTTGCGAATTGAATCATGCCTTGTGCAAATTCATCCTTCGCAATTCCTTTGATCCCGGCCATTGATTGCAATCCGGACGCCTGTTTAAGCGTTAGATCGGTCATGGTTCGTAAATCGTCCAGTGCAAGCGCGCTCTTGATTGCCCCAGCGGCAATCGCGCCGATTGAGGCAGCAATTGCGACGCCACCGGCCGCGAATGCGACCGTGCCGCTAATTAATTTCGTCAACGATGCGAACGCATCACCGAACGCTTGTTTGAGTCCGCCCGGCCCGCTTGCCGCATACGCAAGATGATTGAGTTGCGTAGTTAGAACTTGCGATGGTGGAACGCCCATTGCGAGTTGTTCCACCATCGATCGGATTGAATGCTGTGCTGCCATTGCTTGGGTCGATAATCCGGCGTGGCTTTTTGCTAGATTGTCGTTCGCGCTTTTTCCTGATTTTGCGGCATTTGCTTGTTGGTTGATATCGCCGATTGCCGCGCGGATCACTTTCGCGGTTGCGCTCATTTGCGTTGCCGTGCCGGTCGCAGCCTTGTTGACCTTCGCGGCAGATGCACTGACATCGGAAAGTGCATCCGATGTCTTGATTGCGCTTTTCTCTGCTGCTGCGCTGGCCGGGACCAACTTTTGCAGGCTGCCAGCGGCCCTATCGAGGTCGGAAGTGTCTGCTGCAAAACCGATCTGAGCAAGGTCCATGGGGGCGCTCCTAAATGCTATTGCAGCGATCAGCTACCGGACCACTGAGCTAGGTAGCCCTGCTGAGCCGCCCTGATAGCGTGAGCGAAGTTCAGATTTTTGAGCGATGCATGCACATTACGCGGCGCGGCGATCGGATGTTCAAGAGCAACGTGCAAATCCGACTAATATCCCTTCGCGCCGCCGAACGTCGTATTTGCCGCATGAGCGTTCGGATCGGTGTAATTCACGACATTGGTTAGCGCTTCAAGATCGATGATTGCGTTGACGAGCACGGTAACTGCATTGGCATAGACCGCCCGCGCGGTGGCGAGGTCGGATTTGAAATCGGCGGTCGTCGTGGTGCCCGGCATGACGTGATCTCCTATCGGCCGCCCGCGCGGCGCGCGTCACGATCATAACATTTGCAGTGAGCATCGGTTACAGAATTTGCAGGCAATCACGCCAGATGCTCTTATTTTCCAGAGGTTTTCGATCGTCGGCAATTCACGGGTAACCGCACGGGTGAAAACGCGCTGTTGATTGCTGCGCCTCGCGCTTGACGAACCATATTCATTGAATCATTTTCGACCAGCAACGATGCACATGCGTCGGGTGTGAAGGGTCAGATGGCCCAAGTCGCGGTAAAGACGCGGCGCGCGGCGGGCGGATGCCTGCAAACCCCTCAACATCATCATCAGGTCATCCGCCATGACATCAACGGTCTTGCTCGTTGACGCGAGTACGCACGCGGCATTTGCCCCTACCGACATCCTTGTAAATTCTAAGACTGCCAGAACGATGCTTGGGAACATTTCCCACATGACGCTGCATTGCTGGCAGCACGGCCTACACCATCGCACGCGAAACAGGATCATCCCGCCGCTGGCTGACTTTCCCGCGCCGATCATGATCAGCGGTCGGCGCTATTGGCGTCGGTCCGATCTTGAAAAGTTCATCAGCGACCGCGCCAGAGCCGCCTAGCGCGCAAAGGAAAAGGTCCTGCCGGTTGCCGCTGGCAGGGCCTTTAATCATCATTCTTAGGAAAGCATCATGACTATACACGCTAGCGCCGCGCTCATCAATAGTGCGCGTCTAACACTGCGCGCATTCGATCCCGGCAAGCTTCTCGACCCTCTTGCGGGACTAAAAGCACTTCCGCAATGGGTGGTGTGGAAGCTCGAACAATATCCCGATGAACCAAAGCCGCGCAAAGTCCCATACGATCCAAAAACACTTCAACGCGCCGACACGACAAATCCTGCCACATGGGCGAGCTCTATTGTTGCAAACGCAATCGTAAAATCCGACACGCAATACAGGCTTGGTTTCGTCTTTACGCTGAACGATCCCTACGTGTTCGTTGATCTTGACAGTTGCCGTGATCCGGAAACCGGAACTTATAACGACGAAGCGACGCACATTTGCACGCGATTGTTTCCGGGTGTTGCAGCAGAGGTTAGCCAATCGGGATCAGGTCTGCATCTGATCATGCGGGGCGACAAAACACAGTTTGGCAATCGCCGAAACAAATGGGGCGGACGATTTGAATTCTATCAGCATAACCGCTTTATCGCGATTGCAGGCAACGAATGGATCGGCAACGCCGACTTAGAGCAAACGACGTCGCTGCAAACATTCCTGCCAATCCGCGAACATGACCGCGACAATCAGGAAATAGAGACCATCTGCGACCAACAATGGGCCGGACCGGAAGATGATCAGGAACTATTGATCCGCATGTTTGCATCTGATGACAAGATGTCATCAGAACGAATTGCCGAACTAAATGATGCAATCATGCGCGACCCAAATAACTTCGTCGCAAAGGCACAATTCGACATACTGAGCCGCCGCATTCCGTTCGCCGCGCTTTGGAACGCTGACGCGATTGTGTTAGGCCAACATTACCCGTCATCGACTGGACAGCAATTCGACCACAGCGGTGCGGACCTAGCGCTGATGAACAAGTTGGCATTCTGGACGGGAAAGGATCATGAGCGAATGATCCGCCTTTTCAGCATGTCCGCATTGGGAAATCGCGATAAATGGCGCAATCGCGCATACTATCGCAATCGAACGGCTAGTAGCGGCAACGTGGCATGCCGCGATGTGTATCGCGGCACTAATCAGGAGCGACGCGACAAGCAACGAAAAGAAAACGAGCGTCTAGGAGAACAGCTTGAATTCGACACCACGACAAAGCTAATCACCTTGGACGAAATGATCAGTGATTTCTATTTCGTCAGCGGCGTCGGTGCATCGGGCGGTGTAGCGAGTGCCAGAACATTAAATGTTCTATCTGTTGCGGTTGCGCGAAATGAATACGCACCATCAAGATATCCAGTTGAATACACCGATAAGCGAACAGGTGAAACAAAGACGAAACTTGTTCCGGCGTTTGAGCAATGGTTACCGCATGAGAAGCGAAAGCGTGTTGACAGCGTTACATGGAAGCCGGAAGGCGGATCGATTTGCGACGTTCCCGAAAAGGTTGGTCTAAGCGGGTTCAACACATGGCGAGGATTGATCAAGCCAACGTGGCATAATCATTTCACCAACGATGATCAGTTACGCGAATGCTGGCTGGCCAAATGGCGAGAACATCTTGCCTATCTCTTGCCGATCGAAAGCGAACGGGATTTATTTGAACGTTGGCTTGCGCATATCTTGCAGCATCCCGGCGAAAAAGTCGAAACCGCGTGGTGCTTCGTCGCCAACATGACCGGCATTGGCCGCAATTGGCTTGGTGGTGTTCTCTCCCGGGTATTGCGCGGCTATGTGTTGAACAATGCGATTTTGGACGTTGTTCTAGACGGCAAATTTAACGGTCGCATGTCGCGCAAACTGTTGATGATCGTTGATGAAGCTAAAGCAGGAATGCGCGGCCCGAACACATGGGCGCTATCTGAAAAACTAAAAACAATGGTCAACCCGGATTTTCGCGAGATTAACGAAAAGCATGGGCTGGAATGGGTGGAACACAACGCAATGCGTTGGCTTGTGTTCTCGAACAATTGGGACGCTCTCCCGATCGAACATGATGACCGCCGATGGAACATCGTTGAAAATCCGACAAAACCGCAATCAACCGCGTATTACAAAGAAATCTATGATCTTGCTCGGCGCGATGAATTCATTGCAGCAGTATGGGCGCATTTGTCCACCCGATCGCTTGCGGGCTTCAATGTTGGCGATCGGTCGATTAACAACGCCGCGCGCGAAAGGATGCTCAACAGCGTTTCGACCGATCTTGAACAGGCGTTAAAGGAATTCAGAGACCAATGCAGCGCCCAAGTCGTCGAATTCCTCACTATCGAAAACTTTCTTAGGCAACGGGCACCCGGCGAACAACTCAACAGAGCCGCCATTCGACGCAACTTGATGAAACTCGATATGATCTATCTCGATAAACGCGTCGGCACCGGCAATGACAAAAAACGTTTGGTCATCGTTCGCGACTTGAAACCCGCCGATGTTTACGACAACCCGGCCCGCTGGCTGGCATCAACAACCCACAATGCAGCAGCAACCTTTTTCAATCGACCATCGGAATAATCTTCAAGCCCGTTTCGCGCCGGGCTTTTTGTTGCCGTTCCGGTCACAGTGCCGGGTTTCCGTAATTTTCGCTTCTCCCTTTCTGGACAGCTTGGACAGCCTCTCTACTGCCCTACAAATAAATACATCAGACATGTTTTAGGGCGTAGGGGAATAGGAGACCTGTCCAAGCTGTCCAGCCGAAGTAGCGGTGCATCGCCTCTATAATTTCCAATTCCGGCACCGATGCACAGTGATGGGGGTTAGCTGCAACCCGGCAAAAATACCCCGGACATTCCCCTTCCAAATTCAACATCGCGCAAATGCTACAATTAACGAGCTATCGCGTTTCCACACATCAAATTGCTGAACCGATGCTCAACTTTCATCACTTGACCATCGCAAGTAATATCGCAAGTCAATCGCAATATAGATTGTTTGACAATCGCAATTATCGAAGCAATATCAAATAGTTATGAACAGATAGACTTGACAAATACTTTTGAGGCGCAGTAATGCTTGACACGTTCAGTCGCGGCGCTTCGGTCGCGCGTTCAGAGATAAGGAATTTTGAAAATGGAAATGAGAAGGGAGAACACGCCGCGCGGGCCGGTGTTCACACTCACTCATGAGGACGGTCGCAGCGTTGTCGTACATATTCAGTCGCTTGGGCAGGATAACGCCATGTCCAAAGCGATCGCGGGCCTTACCGCCCGGCTCAGCGACTTCACTGGCGTCGTTAACAGCGCCGATGCTCAGTTCAAGGCCGGTGCTCGCGCCGAACAGTTGCGGGGCGGTGTTGCAAATGTCGTCTCCAAGGCGTTTGCAGCCACACAGATCGATGGCCGGAAAGAAGGCCAACAGATTGCCACCGCCCGCGCAACCGCGCTCAGCGTTGATCCGGCAACCCCTGCGACGGCTTACATTCGGCAGAACTTCCTAGCACACTGGAATGCCGCCAACATCGGTCAAAAAGGTGACTTGGTTGCTATTGCAACGGTCGAAGAATTAAGCGCTGTCATCGAAACGAAATCATATCAAGGTTTGCCCGTTGAATTTCAGAAAACAATTTTGGATGATTTCATACTCAAACGTCACATTAATCGGACGGGTCTCCAAAGCGAATTTTCTTTGCAACCCGATCACGAATTTCCATTACGAACGGGGCCAAATGTTGAAGCTGCAATGGCGGCATCACGCGATGCGCTCAACAGACTTAACGCGCGCTCCGACACAATTGCGAACGTCAATAATACCCTTCTCGGTCTTATCGATCTTGTGGCCCTTGCCACTGATCAACATCGCAATCAGGCATATGATTTGCTCGTTAACAGCAACATCGCAGCTTGACCCACAACGCAACGGCTGGACGGTCGCAACACCGTCCAGCATCGCAGCAACATGATCGAGATTTCGCACCAATGACGCGCGGTCCCCGTCCGACATTCCCACACACCATCGTATTGCCGACCGCGCTGACGATCGATGCTGCCGGTTTGCGTGAAGCGTTCGGACGTTCGCGCGGCGTCATTCATCTGTGGAGAAAGTTATATGGACTGCCCGCGCCGTCGCGCGTTGGGAATGCCTCTCTGTCGCGGACGGCGGAAATTGTGAGATGGTGTTCGTCTCACAACATTGTAGTGATTTGGGTCTGATCATGAACGCACTTCCGAACAACGTTACTGCGCTAAACGACGGTAAATTTAGCGCACCGCGCATTGAAGGCGGTCGCTTCGCAAAAGGTGGACCGGGCCGACCGGTTGGAAGTCGGAACCGCGTGTCAGGCGACGTTGCAAAGCAGATAGCCGCTCTTGGGCCTCGCGCTGTAGCGGCTCTAGCCGAAGCGCTTGATGAGCGACCTGTTCCCGCATGGGCTGTGCAATGCGTGTTTAAATACGTAGCGCCCGGACGCTTGATAGAACTTTTTGGCTGCACTCCTGAAGACTTGAGGCAGTCGTTCTGCGACGGTCAAATTACGGCGGATGAACTAAATTCTGCTGCGAGCGCGGTCGAGAAACTGAAACGCGTTGAGAGTGCCGAAATTGTCGAGCAACTGGCCCGCATTAACGCGAAGCTTGACCAGTACGGGAAATGATTAAGGACCGCGACCGGAAGTACATCGAAGCAATCATTGCAAAATATGAAAACTCAATATTCGCGCGGATCGAAAAGTTAACTGCCGAGCAACGCGAAGGATATGCTCTCTATTGTTGGCGCTTGAGCCGATGGGAAACGAATACCAAAGCAGAATGCCCCCGCGATTACGAAAATCCGGACGAATGGTTATACGTTCGCGCGCTTGCTGGATACGGACCAAATCTACGCGAAGATATTGAGACAGCGTTGTTCGGCAACGCAGTGCAAATCCTCGAAACCGATAGCGAACTCGTTATCCAACAACGGCGCAGATATTGATCCGATCACATGGGAACCAAAATCAACATTTAGATTTTTCGCAACGGTCCAGCAATTCGACCGCGCACATGGCCGCTACGCCGCAAACCGCGACCCGAATATCGAACGATGCATGGCGCTAACCTTCACTGACGGGATGAAGGAGCCGTTTCGTGTCGTCAAAAACGCTGTGTTCGATGGAAACGACTTGATGGTCAACGCGGAAACGCTGTGCGCGATCATTACCTTTTATTCGATGCGAAACGGCAATCGAAATCTCGCGTTCAAACCTCGCGAAATTAATCGGTTTTTTGAACAATACACTATGAGCGGAAACGATGCGTTGAAGTGGTTGGGCGTAGTTACTCCCCGCGAACGCATGCAAGCATTCTACAAAATTCTAAAATTCAAAGGATTGCTTGTCTTTAACGGCAACAGGACGGCCGTTCTCAAACGTCCAAACCCACAGAGGAAACCACCATGACCAACGAAGAATATCGCAAGGCCGGTCTATCCCATCTGGAATATTTTCGCGAATTACTGGAACGCAACGGAGACGAAGCATCGCTGGCATTGCACGCCGATCACTTGCGCGCGTTGCTCGCAGCGGCAACTCCGACTGCACATTGAATGCAACCCCGATAGTTAGTCGCTTTCCTATCAGGGCAGCTACTCCGATCACATCACCGGATGTACGTGATGTGATCGGAGTTTATATTTTCGAGATATTGCCACGATGCAGCAGCCGCAACGGAACGATAGGACGATTGAATTTTACAACCAAGTCAAAGATCGATGCGCCGAGATTGCAGCGCTCCCACCATCACAACATGACGCGGCAATCACAGCGCTCAGTAAAGAAACCGGCCTAACACCGATCACCATCGCGCCAATCATCGAAAAATATGCCCATCTGCGATTGCCTGACTATCCATCGCTGACGCGATCACGGAAGCTATGGCGCATAGCGCATCACTTGATACAACGTCCGAAAAGTTGTCTGATCCTCCTGTTTCTATTTTGGAGGATGCTTAGGACATGCGGACGTTAATGAACATCGCTCTATTTCTCGCACTTTGCGGCGGCATATCTTTGATCGGTTATGAGCATTCAAAACCACCTAAAACCAATGGTGAAGTTTGGGCCGCTCAATGCGCTGTCACATATACCAGCGCGCAAGATCGCAAAGATTGCGTCACGATGAAAGCCCTATACGAAGCAATGAAGGCGAATGAAAAGAATTATCAAAAGCGTTTGGATGAAGCGAGCCAATAGCAATGCGCACGTTTTTGATTATTGTCGGAATAATCGTTGCCGTCCCTGCCCTGATGTTTGTTTATTTGTTCTTTCACGCATTTCATGACGACAACATATTTAATGCCCATTGCACGTTGCAATCGGAATACCCGTTACAGCACAAGCGCTCCTATGCTTGCGACGATGGTTTCACCTATTGGAAGGAAAACGGGATCATAACTTCCGCAATCGGGAAAAAGGGAGCAACCCCGAAATACGGCTCATTTTGATATCTCTGCCGCAATCCGCCACGATCGCTCATAATGAACTCGCGCGGGCCGTTCTCTATTTGTGGTGCCGGTGGAGAGGATCGAACTCCCGACCTTTGGTTTACAAAACCACTGCACTACCGCTGTGCTACACCGGCCCGTCGCGCCCTCATATCGGATTGCGGCGTTTGCGGCAACGATTGCATATGGATTTACCCGAACGGTTACCCCTTACACAGCATCAACCACTATATGATTGAAATTATTTAGATCATTTTTAATTGGCAGCGGTTTTGTAAACCGAAGGTCGGGAGTTCGATCCTCTCCGCCGGCACCATTCCCCGAACGCTCAACCAATGCGTTCGAGTTGGGGTATTTGAGACAGATAGAAACGTAGATAACATGGCTTTCTATGGGGGCGATCAGCAATTTCAGCTTTCTTGCAGAGCAAGATGAACAGTTAGCGCGCCTGGGCGCGCTGGCCGAACGCTATTTCTTTGACGATGCGCCTTCGACGCTCATCAAGCTCCGGCAGTTCGCCGAATTTATCGCCAAGGATGTTGCCGCCCGTCACGGCCTTTTACCTTCACAGACAGCCAACTTCGACGACGTGCTTCGGGTCCTGAAGGTCAAGGCTGCTCTCCCGCGTGAGATTGCCGATCTTTTCTTCCACCTGAAGAAGCTCGGAAACGCTGCGGTTCACGAAAATGTCGGCACGGCCGCGCAGGCTCTCACCGCGTTGAAAATCGCGCGAGCGGCAGCGATCTGGTTTCATCAAAGCTATGGCGGTGCGCCGGGCTTCAAGCCGGGGCCGTTCGTCCCGCCGGCCGAACCTGTCGATTCCAGCGCCGCGCTCGCCGTGGAAATCGAGAAGCTACGCGCCCAGGTGCGGGCCAGTGCCGATAGCGAAGCGAAAGCACTCCTCGCCTATCAGGAGGCCGAGGGAGCACGCCTTCAGGCGATCGAGGCTGCGGAAGCCAGGCAGCGGGAACGCGAGTTCTGGGAGAACTATGCCGCCGAAACCGAGGCAGGGCTTCGACAGGCTGAAGCCGATCTGAAAGCCGCACAGGCGGCGGCTGAAGCAACTCCCCCGCAACAGCTTGATCTGCTGGCTAAGCTGGCGAGACAACAAGCTGAAACGGTCGAACTGGACGAAGCGACGACGCGAGTTCTGATCGATGACCAGCTTCGTGCGGCTGGCTGGACCGTGGACAGTGCAGTGCTACTGCACTCGGCTGGCGTTCGGCCTCAGCCGGGACAGGCAATCGCCATCGCCGAATGGCCGACAGAAAGCGGTCCCGCGGACTATGCGCTCTTTGTCGAAGGGCGATGCGTCGGCGTCATCGAAGCCAAGCGGAACGTCAAGGATGTGCCGGGTCGGCTGGGACAGGCCAAGCGTTATGCGCGCGACATCATCCTGACGCAGGAGGAAACCCCGCTCGACAGCCCCTGGGCGCAGGGTCTTGAGCAATTCCGTGTGCCGTTTCTTTTCGTCACCAACGGTCGGCCCTATGTGAAACAACTCGCCACCAAGTCAGGCATCTGGTTCTGGGACGCGAGAACCGATGCCGCACCACACGCGCTCGCCGAATGGTTCTCGCCCCGCGACCTGACGGAGCGACTGGAGCAGCAGGTTGGTCCGAACATAACGGAACTCGCCGAACGGGAAATCGGCGTGACCGGATTGCGTCCCTATCAGCAAGAGGCGATTCTCGCGGTCGAGGAAGCCATCGCCCGCCATCAGGACCACATTCTGCTCGCGATGGCGACCGGCACCGGCAAGACCCGCCTCGCCATCGCGCTCATGTACGAGCTTCTGCGCGCCAAGCGTTTCCGCCGCATCCTTTTCCTCGTGGACCGGAACGCACTCGGCCGGCAGACTCTGGATGCGATGAGCACGACCGACACCTCGGGCTTCCTCAAGTTCGACCAGGTCTTCCCGGTCGCTGATCTTGCCCGCAAATTCCCGGAAGCCACCGATCGGGTCCAGGTCGCGACGGTCCAAGCCATGATCCGTCGTGTATTCGATGATCCCGATGCCGAACGGCCAACACCTGGAACCTATGATCTCATCATCGTGGACGAAGCTCATCGGGGCTACACGCTGGATGCCGAGTTGCGGGAGGAAGACCTTGGCTTTCGGAATCTCGACGATTATCTGTCCGCCTATCGCCGTGTGCTCGACTATTTCGATGCCACCAAGATCGCGCTAACGGCGACGCCGGCGCTGCACACTCGCGAAATTTTCGGTGCTCCCGTATTCCGGTATGGCTATCGTCAGGCCGTGATCGACGGCTATTTGATCGACCATCGCCCTCCGCGCCGGATCACGACGGCACTCAGTCAGACCGGCATCACCTTCGACAGGGGTGAAGACGTCAATATCGTCGATCCGCGCACCGGCCAAATCGACCTGTTCAACCTCGATGACCAGGTCGATTTCGAGGTCGCCGAGTTCAACAAGAAAGTTTACACGCGCGCCTTCAACCGGGCGGTGGCGGAAGCAGTCGCGGCGGAGTGCCCGCCCAACCAGCCGGGCAAGACTCTGTTGTTCGCTGCGCGGGACGATCACGCCGACATCCTTGTCGAGGAACTACGCGCGGCCCTGACAGATGAATACGGCCCCCAGCCGCACGACATCGTCGAGAAGATCACCGGCTCGGTGGACAAGCCGCTCGACCGCATCAAGGTCTTCAAGAACGATCCTCGCCCGAAATATGTCGTCACCGTCGATCTGCTGACGACCGGGATCGACATCCCCTCGATCGTCAATCTGGTCTTTGTCCGCCGCGTGAACAGCCGCATTCTCTATGACCAGATGATCGGCCGCGCCACGCGCCGCTGCGACGAGATCGGCAAGGAGTACTTCCGCATCTTCGATGCGGTGGACATCTACGCCAATCTGCAAGAGGTCACCGACATGCGGCCGGTGGTGGTCAATCCGGCGCTGACCTTCGCCACCCTCGTCAGCGATCTGGAGCGGGCCACGACGGACGACGACCGCGCCTATGTCCGCGACCAGATTATCGTAAAGCTGCGCCAGCGCCTCCGTCACATCAACCAGGCGCAGCGCGACACGCTCGAAACGGTGCTCGGGCCGCTCGACACGCTGGCTGATCGCCTGACCGCAGCGCCGCCTGCCGACACGATCACGCTATTCCGGCAGCACCCTGCGCTTGCAACCGTCCTCGACGGCGCCCAACCGGATCGCCCGCGCGACGGCATTTTCATATCCGAGCATGAGGATGAACTTGTCTCGGTCGAGGACAATTTTGGCGGCCGGGCCAGTCCAGGCGATTACATCGAGCATTTCGAGGCATTTGTCCGCGCCAACATGAACAAGGTGCCGGCGCTTGTAGCCGCCACCCAAAGGCCGCGCGAACTGACCCGCAAGGAATTGAAGGAGCTTGCCGTCCTGCTCGACGCCGAGGGTTTCTCCGAAGCCAGCCTGCGCCGCGCCTACGGCAGCGCGCGCAATGCCGACATCGCTGCCCATATCATCGGCTTCGTCCGTCAGGCCGCGCTCGGCGACCCGCTGGTTCCTTATGAGACCCGCGTAGAGAACGGCGTCCAACGCCTTCTGGCCAGCCGATCATGGACGCCCAAGCAGAAGCAGTGGCTGACCCGCATTGGCCGCGTCTTGAAGGCCCAGCCGGTCGGCGACCCCGAAATCCTATCCGATCCTCTGTTCGCTCAGGCCGGAGGCTTCGAGGTGATTGATCGCGAGTTCAATTCCGGCCTGACAGACGTGCTCAAGGATTTGAACGCTGCGATCTGGGACGGCGGAAAAGCTGCATGATGAAAGAACAACGATGAATCCGTCTTCCGATCTGGTGAACAAACTCTGGCGGCTCTGCGCGCTTCTCCGCAAGGATGGCGTGACCTATCAGCAATATGTCACCGAACTCACCTATCTGCTGTTCCTCAAGATGGCGTCCGAGCAGAAGGATGAAAGCCGCATCCCCCAGCAATATCGCTGGGGCGCGCTGAAAGGTGCGAGCGAGACCGAGGTTCTTCAGCGTTACAAGCAGGCGCTGATCGATCTTGGCGATGGCGCGAAGGTGAAGGATCGTTCGGTGGTGGCGATCTTCCAGAACGCGACGACGATCGTTCGCGAACCGGCCAATCTGCGCAAGCTGATCGATGCTATCGACGGCCTGCACTGGTTCACCGTGGAGCGCGACGCCTTTGGCGATGCCTATGAGGGTCTGCTCCAGCGCATGGCCGAAGAAACCAAGCGCGGCGCCGGACAATATTTCACCCCGCGCGCGCTAATCGATGTGATGGTCCGCCTGATGCAGCCGAAGCCCGGCGAGGTCATCCAGGACCCAGCGGCGGGCACCGGCGGCTTCCTGATTGCCGCCAACAGCTTCATGAAGGACGCGAGCGACGACTATTTTGAACTTTCGCCCAAGCAGCAGGCATTCCAGCTTCAACAAGCCCTGCGCGGCATCGAGAACGTGCCCGACACTTTCCGCCTGCTCCTGATGAACCTGCACCTGCACGCCATCGACCCGGACAATCTCGATCTTGCCGATACGCTCTCGCCGGCCGGGTCACGCACGCAGTTCAAGAATGCCGATCTGATCCTCACCAATCCACCGTTCGGCCCGGCTGGCGGACCGCCGACCCGTGACGACCTGACGATCACCGACCGCGTATCGTCCTATCAGCTGCCCTTCGTCGAGCATTGTATCCGCGCCTTGAAGCTCGGCGGACGCGCCGCGGTGGTCGTGCCGGACAATGTGCTGTTCGACGACGGGCGCGGCAAGGCGCTGCGCCAGCGGTTGATGAACTGGTGCGACCTGCACACCATCCTGCGCCTGCCGACCGGCCTCTTTTATGCGCAGGGTGTGAAGACCAATGTGTTGTTCTTCACCCGCGCCAAGGAGGAAGCCCCGGCGAAAGACGCAACCCGCGCGGTGTGGATTTATGATGCTCGCTCGGGCGCGCCGTCTTATGGCAAGACCAATCCGTTTAGGGTCTCCGACCTCGACGATTTCGCCAATGCTTTTGGCGGCGACCCGCTAGGCGGCGCCAAGCGCAAGGATCAAGGCGAGGAAGGCCGCTTCCGTCGTTTCACCCGTGCGGAGATTGCTGCGCGTGGAGATAATCTCGACATCACTTGGCTGAAGGACACGAGCGCCGAGACAGAGGATGGGTTCGATACACCCGAGGATATTGCCGCTGCGATCGAAGGACACTTGAAAACTGCGTTAGAGGAGATTGCCGCCCTGGTGGGCGAATTGGACGAGAGGATATCAGAACCAATGACTGCGGAGGTTAGTCCGTGAGTTTTGGTGAAGACGTTGATGACCTTGTCGAAGGTTCCCAAGACCACTTAATCGGAAAAGCGACCAGATGGCCCCGCGTGCGGCTTGGTGAAGTCGCCGTTATTCTCAATGGTTTTCCATGGAAATCCGAGCGATTCAACAAGTCGACCGGCGTGCCACTCATTCGTATCCGCGATGTCACGACCGGTCAGACGGAAACTTTCTATAACGGTCCTATCACAGAGGGCTATTGGATCGATCCGGGTGATCTCCTCGTAGGTATGGATGGTGATTTCAATGTCCGGCGCTGGTCAGCAGAGCGAGGCTTATTGAATCAGCGGGTCTGCAAGATCGTCGCACATCCAGACCAGTATGATACCTATCTTCTCGAATACTTGCTGCCTGGATATCTGCGGCTCATCAATCAGGTGACCAGTTCCGTTACCGTGAAGCATTTGTCTTCACGGACACTGGCCGAATTACCTCTCCCGCTTCCCCCTATCGCCGAACAGCGCCGCATCGTCGCCAGGCTGGATGCGCTGACCGCCCGCATCGCCCGCGCGCGGGCGGAATTGGATCGCGTGCCGGTACTGGCCGCACATTTTCGTAGAATGGCGTTGGTCGCATGTTTCAGCAGCGTTCCCAATGCTCCAATCGAATTGGGAACGCTTCTCCGTGCTATCGAAGCCGGCAAGAACCTTCGCTGCGAAGAACGTATTCCGCGCGAAGGCGAGAACGGCGTCGTGAAGGTCAGTGCTGTCACATGGGGACGCTTCGACGCTACGCAATCAAAGACTTTGCCATCTGACTATGAGGCCCCGGAGAAGTCGCGTATTAGAAAAGGCGATCTTTTAATATCGCGCGCAAACACGCTTGAATTGGTTGGCGCCGTAGTTCTGGTAGAAAATCAACCGCGCGATCTTTTCCTGAGCGACAAGATTCTTCGCCTTGCTGCCGATGATGCCGATAAGAAATGGATTTTGTGGTTTCTTAGGTCGCCAGACGGACGCAATCAGATTGAAGCATTGGCGACGGGTAATCAGCTTTCGATGCGCAACATCAGCCAAGAAGCGTTGCGCCAGATAAAATTACCTATACCAGATGTCGCAACGAGAACGCAGCGTGTCAGAATGTTGGAGACCGCCTTCGCCCGCGCCGACCGTCTTGAAGCGGAAGCTGCCCGCGCCCGCGCGCTGCTCGACAGGCTGGAATCTGCCATTCTCGCCAAAGCCTTTCGCGGCGAACTAGTGCCGCAGGACGACAACGACGAACCGGCGAGCGTACTGCTGGAGCGCATCCGCGCGCAGCGTGCCGTCGCTCCCAAAAAGACAAGGGTAGCGCGCCATTCACGCGCAAGCGGCTAACGACGTTTTCGGAAGATCGACTTCGGTGGTCAAGCCTGCGCCGGCTCCAAGGCTTCCAGGACACGTCGCTCGCGCATCAGCTTGCCATTTCGCGTCGTTCTAATCACCTTGATTTGCGCTTGGACCGGCTGAAGCAGCAATCGTTCTTTGAACGCCGCGTCGGCTGTATACTTCAAGGCGAGATCATCCGAGATCGAGCCTTTGATTGTAACGGCATCGTCACCAGGCGGTTTGAGCTCAAACTCGTGAGATTCGGGAAGAATGCCAAGAAGTATGCCGTCTACGGTTTCGGCTTCCTCGGTAACTTCAACCTCGTTGAGCCGCTGTGAAAGACGCCCCACATCGGCCAACGAAAGTGTCAGCCGCTCTTGGTCACCCACAATCTTCGTGCTTGCCCCCGCCTCGTGGAGGACTTTGGCAAACTTCTGAACCGCACCGACCACGCGAGGCTGCGTACTCTCAAGGGTGCTCTCGAAGACATCGTCCGTCGCGTCAGTCAAGGTCGTCAACAGTTGCGTGACGCTCTCGACGGTATCTTTCAGGGGAGTCGGAAGCATTTCGTGCAGCTCAGGCGCAATCTCCTCCAGCACAAAGCCCATCGATCCTCGAACGAGGTCGCGGATGAATAGCCGCGACTTGTCGGCGCCAGGCAGTCTTCCACGCTCCGGAAGATCATCCTGCGAGAGCCGCGCAGCAAGCGCCAGTGAAATGATCTTCTGGTAGCTATCGAGAGCATCCGTCGTGAAGTCGAGCCTAATGTCGCCTGAACCGATGACCGGATTGCCGTCGAAGATAAGTGCCACGGAGGCGTAATTGGAGCTCGAAGCGGAGAGCGCGGCGATCTGCGCGTCAATTTCCGCGAGCCTCGTCTGCCACATATGGCGCGCGGTTGCCCAGGGGTTATCGCCAACCTCCGCCAACTGTCGCTCGACGTAGCGGCGATCTGCCTTAAGAGCTTCGATGGACAGGAGCGTCGGCATCACGCGCTCCCCAACGATGCCAGCGCAGCTTGATCGCCTGCCGGATCAAGCATGAGCGCCAAAAATCCCTTCCAGGCAAACGTGCCGCGCTGATGGGAGAATAGCCCATACCAGTAAATCACGCCCTGAATGAGACGAATTGGCGTGAGCTCCTCGTAGAGAAGCGCATAGGTGTCCAACGAAAAGCGTTGCTTGTTCTTATCGCGATCTGCGATTTCCGTTTGCCAAAAACTTATTCCAGCACTGGCCCATGCCGTCATGTCAGAGGCATACTTCTGGGGGCACTTAATATGCTGAATACGTCGATGTCGCTTGGTGATCGGTTGGCCGCACCCTCGACGTTCTCGACGAAGCTGCCATCAATGAATTGAATGCCACTCTGATAGCCGTCGCTGGCCAGCAACGCGCGGTATGCGATCAGGTTCCGCAAAAGCTGCCGCCGCTGCGGTGTCGTTCCTAGCTGTGTTACGACCTCTGCCATTGTTGCGGGGTACGGGGAGCGATCCTGTGTCGTCGCGTCCGCCCCGACAAACGGCGGCAATAGGCCGCGCATGTCAAATGGCGGAACCGGCACCCTCACTCCCCCTCTTGGGCAGATTATACTATTTTGGTTCCGCTTATGAAGCGTAAAGATTGATGGAGCCAACCGGCAGGTCGGAAAGGAAAATTCCGGTTACAATGCGTGGGGCGTGCTCGGCCACACGCTCTGCCCGGCTCCGCCGAGCGGAGGATGTCCCCGCACGACGAAGGGCGGCGCGGTGGATAGGTCCACCACGGCGAAGCCAGCCAAATCGCCAGGACTGGCACCGATGTGCTGCTCGGCGGCGGTGAGCGCGGCCGCCTCGTTGGCGGCTTGGACGATGACCGTGTTGCAGCGATCAGAACGACGCTTCTCCGGGGCGTCAGCGAAAACGCAATAAATCGTCATGGTCATTCCTCCCCATTATTGTTGGTAAGAGCATCAAGATCGGAGAGATCGGCGCCGACTTTCTCCTCCTCGCGCCGCATGATCGCGGTCTGCAAATTGCGGGTCAGGTTCGTCCTGCCGGTCTCGAAGGCGGAGTCGGAATGCAGCGTTTCGATCGCAATGCGCTCGGTTTCCATGATGGCCTGCGTGACGCGGCGATGATCTTCGCCAACCAAGGTATCAGCCAGCTCATGCGCGGAGAAAGGACGGTCGTGGATCGGCAGCATCGAGATGCGGGTGCACAGCGCCGCTCCCAACTCCTTGTCTTTCGTCGAGGCCGCATAGGAGGCAAGCGATGCTAGTTCGGTCGGGCCTGAATTTGCGATCTGTCCGAGCAGCCGGCTGCGGCGCTCGCTGCCCAGGCTCTCGCGCATCAAGCATTGCATCGCGGATTGGTAATGGACACGGACGGCCGTGGCCTCGTCGCGAAGACGGCCCGCCTCACGGACAAGAGCAACCCGCGCATCGGCGGACTTCCGCCGCAGTTCGGCGCGGTGGCCGTTGACGGCGCGCGTCACGATCTTGCTTCTCTCATTTGCAGAAAGGTCGGCCAGGCTGCGCTCGACGTCGGTGCGCCGCTGCGTAACCTGGCCTTCAAGAGTCGCCAGCATTTTCGCGTACTGATCGCGATTTTCTCTGGCCCGGCCAAGC
>JGI26527J51213_1000316_pt1 | contig 49028 bp, 41 predicted proteins | sample ThiBiot_300_biof_FD_51213 | JGI IMG/M metagenome (IMG submission 51213) | reverse complement strand
GAAAAGCGATTGATCTATGCCGAAGCGGGGGTAACCTGCGCAAAAATTGCCCGGTTCGCGGCCCGGCATGACCTGGGGGGCGCCGAATTTCTGGCCGGTATTCCAGGAACGGTCGGCGGCGCGCTTGCCATGAACGCGGGGTGTTACGGCAGCGAAACGTGGGAAATCGTCGAGCAGGTGCAGACGTTCACGCGCTCAGGCCAGGTTTGTTCGCGGTTTCCCGCCGATTATCAGATCGGCTACCGGCATGTCGCTTTAAAGCCGGGAGCTGCGTCCCGGCCGAGGTCCGGGAGCGCGGCCGATAGCGCCGGCGTGGCTGTTCCCGAGGAATGGTTCGCAGGAGCCTGGTTCCGGTTGCAGCCAGGCGGCCATGCGGAGTCGCGCAGAAAGATCAAGGAACTGCTTGCCCGGCGAGCCGCCAGCCAGCCATTGAATCTTCCTAACGCGGGCTCGGTATTTCGCAATCCCCCGGGGGATCATGCGGCAAGACTGATCGAGTCATGTGGATTGAAGGGGTTTCGAATCGGCGGGGCCATGGTTTCGCCCAAGCATGCCAATTTTATCGTAAACACCGGAGAAGCCACTGCGGAGGATATCGAAGCCGTAATTATCGCTGTGCGTGAAACCGTGAGAAAGCAAACGGGAATGGAGTTGATCCAGGAAGTGCGAATCGCTGGAGCGCCGTTTCATGCCCCATCAAGCAACATCACCCGGCATCAGGAGAATGACGTTTGAATAACAANGAATTTGGGAAAGTCGCGGTTCTGCTGGGCGGGCGTTCGGCCGAGCGCGAGATATCCCTNCAAAGCGGGGCAGCGGTACTCGATGCGCTACGCCGGAGGAACGTCGACGCCCATCCGTTCGATCCTTCCGAGCTTCCCATTCAAGCCCTTTTGCACCAGGGTTTCGATCGGGCTCANATCTGCCTCCATGGACGCTATGGGGAGGACGGCACCGTCCAGGGCGCCCTGGAACTCATGGGACTGCCTTATACCGGCAGTGGCGTGCTGGCGAGCGCGCTGGCAATGGATAAATGGCGGACCAAGTTGTTATGGCAGGCCGTGGGCATCAGGACGCCACGCCATGTTCTGCTCGATGAGCAAAGTGATTTTCGCGAGATCGCGAGAGAGCTTGGCCTGCCTCTGATTGTCAAGCCATCACGCGAAGGATCGACGATCGGGCTCACCAAGGTGACAGCCGCAAGCGAATTGGCGGGCGCCTGGCGGCTTGCCGCTGAGCACGACTCGCTCGTACTGGCGGAGGAATTTATCGAAGGGGCGGAACTTACCGTCTCCATTCTTGGAGATGTTCCCTTGCCTCTGGTGCGAATCGAAGCCTCCAGCGGTTTGTATGACTACCATGCCAAGTATCTTTCGGAAAGGACGCAGTACTTCTGCCCAAGCGGCTTGCCCGCCGAGCAGGAGCGCGCCATCCAGATGTTGGCGCTGCAAGCCCACAGGGTGCTGGGATGCGAAGGATGGGGAAGGGTGGATCTGATACTGGACAAATCGAACCAGCCCTACTTCCTGGAAACGAATACTTCGCCCGGCATGACTACTCACAGCCTGGTGCCAATGGCGGCAAAAGCCGCGGGAATATCTTTCGAGGACCTGGTATTGCGAATACTGGAGCTGGCGCATGTGGGGTAATCCTCAATCGCTCAATGGGCTGACGAGTTCATTGCTGGCCCTGGCGCTGGCAGTAGCCTTGTATCACATCGGCCGATGGGCGTTGAACCTGCCTGTCCTTCCGTTGAAGGCGGTGGCGTTCCAGGGCGCGAACCTGGATAGCGGCGACCTCAAGCCCCTCGAGCATGTGACGCGGGAAGAACTGGCGGACGTGGTGCGAAAGGAAATAAAGGAAGGCTTCATTACTGTGGATCTGGTTGCAGCGCGCATCGCCTTCATGAAACTTCCCTGGGTGCGAGATGCTGTTGTTCGCCGGGTCTGGCCCCCCGGCCTGGAAGTGATTCTGGAAGAGCAAATACCACTGGCATGCTGGGGCAGCGCTGGTCTGGTGAATCTGCAGGGCGAGGTCTTCGATGCGCCATGCGATTCGCATCTGCCTGTTTTCGATGGGCCTTCGGAGAGTGCCCGCGATATGGTCCGTCACTATGACGTCTTTGCCAGATTGCTTCATCCTCTGCGGCAAAGGATCCAAAAGCTGACGCTCTCACCCCGGCGGGCATGGCAGATAAGCCTGCAGCAGGGAACCGTGCTGGAACTGGGACGAGAGCAGATGGAAGCGAGACTGAGACGATACGCCAGACTGGAGGGCAGCGCCGCGACGTTGCTGAACAGGCGATTGATCCGTGTCGATCTGAGGTATCCCAACGGCTTTGCAGTGCAATGAGCTGGGCGCAAGCGGCTCAAAAAGGTGGGCAGGTGATCGAAGGTTACAGGATTAACGGGATTAGATGAGAAGCAGCGAAAGCAAGAACTTCATTGTCGGGCTGGATATCGGCACTTCCAAGATCATGGCTATTGTCGCGGAGATGAAACCCGAGGGTGGGTTCGAGGTAATTGGCATAGGCAGCCATCCATCCCGTGGGCTCAAGAAAGGCGTGGTGGTCAATATCGAAACCACGGTGAGCGCGATCCAGCGCGCGCTGGAGGAAGCGGAGCTGATGGCGGATTGCAAGATCAGGGAGGTATATACCGGCATTGCCGGTGGCCATATCAAGAGCTTCAATTCTCATGGAATGGTGGCGATCAAGGACAAGGAAGTATCCAGGATGGATGTGGAACGGGTGGTGGAGACAGCCAAGGCGGTGAATATCCTCAATGATCAGCAGGTCCTCCACGTCCTCAATCAGGAATTCATCATAGATGGCCAGGAAGATGTGCGAGAACCCATCGGAATGAGCGGGGTACGGCTGGAAGTAAAGGTCCATATCGTCACCGGGGCAGTATCTGCCGCCCAGAACATCATGAAGTGCGTGCGGCGATGCGGCCTGGAGGTGCGTGACCTCGTATTGCAGCCATTGGCTTCGGCCATGGCGGTGTTGTCGGAAGATGAAAAAGATCTGGGCGTATGCCTGATGGATATAGGCGGAGGCACCACCGATATCGCAGTTTTTACCCACGGCGCGATAAGACATACCGCGGTGATCCCCATCGCTGGAGATCAGATCACCAATGACATTGCAATGGCCTTGCGCACCCCGACCAAGGATGCCGAAGACATCAAATGCCGTTATGGCTGCGCCCTGCGGGGCATGGCTGATCCGCATGAATTGGTGGAAGTGGCGGGCGTTGGGGACCGGGGCGTACGCCAGCTTTCCAGGCAAACCCTGTCGGAAGTCATCGAGCCGCGCGTGGAAGAGCTTTATTCGATGGTACAGGCCGAACTGCGCCAAAGCGGTTTCGAGCAATTGCTTTCATCCGGCATCGTCATCACCGGTGGCTGCAGTTCTCTTCAAGGCATGGTAGAGCTCGGCGAAGAGATATTTCACATGCCGGTGCGGCTCGGACTTCCCCATTATCGTGGCAGTCTGGAAGAAGTGGTCCTGAACCCGAGATGCTCCACCGGCATCGGCCTGATCCAGGCGGGCATGGAGCAATTTCGGCTGAACCAGCACGTCCGGCTGCAGGGCAATTCCTTCACTCGCATTCTCGAAAGGATGAAGAGCTGGTTCCAGGTCAATTTCTAACAGCTGGAGGATATGGCAACAAGGTCGTTCTAATAAAAAACGTGAGCCCCTGCAGGTATACGGGCATAGCAGGCACAGGCGGGAATTTGTAGCAACCTATTTGGTTCAGTCCATTAACAGCATCAACAGGAGAAGCATTATGTTTGAAATCATGGATACACAAACACAGGAAGCCATCATCAAGGTCATCGGTATCGGCGGTTGCGGCGGCAATGCCGTGGATCATATGATCGAGAACGGGGTGCAGGGCGTCGAGTTTATCTGCGCAAACACCGATGCGCAGGCGCTCAAGCGCAACCAGGCGCGTACTTTGTTGCAGCTTGGCTCCGGCATTACGAAGGGATTGGGCGCGGGAGCTGATCCGGAAGTCGGGCGCAATGCGGCGATGGAGGATCGCGACCGGATCGCCGAACTGATCGAGGGTGCCGACATGCTGTTCATTACTGCTGGAATGGGCGGTGGCACCGGTACCGGTGCAGCGCCGGTCGTCGCCCAGGTCGCCCGCGAGTTAGGTATTCTCACCGTTGCGGTGGTTACCAAGCCCTTTGCTTTTGAGGGAAGGCGAATCAGGGCTGCGCAGGCGGGAATGGAAGCGCTGTCCCAATATGTGGATTCCCTGATCGTCATTCCCAACGATAAGCTGATGATGGTTCTCGGGGAAGATGTCAGCATGCTCGACGCATTCAAGGCCGCCAACGACGTTCTGTACGGCGCGGTTGCGGGCATCGCGGAAGTCATCAATTGCCCGGGCCTGGTCAATGTGGATTTCGCTGACGTAAAGACCGTGATGTCGGAAATGGGGATGGCGATGATGGGTTCGGCGTTTTCTTCGGGCATCGACAGGGCGCGCATCGCCGCGGAGCAGGCCGTCGCCAGTCCTCTGCTGGAAGATGTCAATCTTTCGGGCGCAAGAGGCGTGCTGGTCAACATTACCGCAAGCGCGGCGATGAAGATGCGGGAGGTTCATGAAGTCATGAGCACCATCAAGGATTTTACCGCGGACGATGTCACCGTAATCGTCGGCACAGTGATCGATGAAAACATGCAGGATAATCTGCGGGTCACCATGGTGGCGACGGGACTGGGGGGGGTGACAAGCCGGCCCCAGCCCAAATCGCTGAGTGTCATCCATTCTCGCACCGGGACGGATAATGTGCAGGCGGACTCGATAAGCTGGAAGGAGCTGGATGCTCCCGCTGCAATCCGTACAAACAGAAGGCGCGACGCAACTGTGGAAGCCCTGAAGCAATCGGGTGTGGATACGCTCGATATTCCGGCATTCCTTCGAAAGCAGGCAGATTGATCTTCGTCTTCCTCCTGCGAAGGGCTCCGGGAATCAACCCGGAATGCCAGCTTCCGGCTTAGGTATTTCGATAACCCAGCCTTCGGAGGTGTTTGTGGGATCAATGGAAAGGGGATATGACCCGTGTCTCGCAGTAATTTGATCTGATTGTTATATTGCTGTCGTCTTGCGAATCCTATTCAGAGGGTTCATTCGGCTTCGCTTGTGTCTTAAGCAGGGCAACGATGGCGTTTTTTAATGGAGATGCAGACGGTGACATTGACGATGGTTCCGGCAAATTCTTGGCAAGCTGAGCCAGGCTTTCCAGCCCGGCCCGGGCTATCCGGCGCTTTGCGGTCCGGCTGGCAGCCAGCGGATCGTAACCGGTAGCAGAATTGCAATCCGCTTGCACAGCAATCCGAATTGAAGTAACCTCGTAACCCCTTACCTTGAATTTTCGTAACAACGAGGGAACCATCTGCCTGATTTTGGCAGCGATCGCGCCGTTTGAGGCGTGTATAACCAGGTTTCCTTCAGATTCAGAGAATGCACCCAAAGTGCAGAATTGGCTCAGTTGGCGCGGAGCAATTTCAAAAAAAACTTGTTGCAGCTCAGTGAGCTTTTGCATGTTGGCAAATAGCTTTCGATGATCAGGGATCAGGCTGAGTGCATCAAGATAGAAATTGATTTTCCGAACGCTCATGACTGGACTTTAACCGGGGGAATAAGATGAATATTATTCTGATTTCCAATAATTTGGCAAAGCCGAGGACGGTCACTCTGACCCACAGGCATCTCGTGGTTTTTGCAGGCGCATTTCTGGCGGCGGCGGTGCTGATGGCGATGTGCCTCAACTACCTCTCTTTGCGCTACGCGGACAAGATCGACAGTCCGATGCTGCGTTCGCTGGTTTTGAGCATGCAGCAGGAAGAGCAGGAAAAAAGCCAGTCCTACTTGCGTGACAGCCTTAATGCCATGGCAGTCAGAATGGGGCAGATGCAGGCGCAACTGTTACGGCTGGACTCCGTAGGCGCGCGTCTTGCGGAACTGGCGGGTATCAAGCCGCAGGAGTTCCTGTTTAATCAAACCCCCGCGCAGGACGGGATGGTGCCCAGCCTGCCGTCGCAGGAAATGTCATTCATTGAGTTGAACAACAGGATTCAGGAGTTGTCACGCATGGTCGATGACCGTGCTGACAAGCTCGGCGCCCTGGACTCATTGCTGATGCAGGACAGGTTGAAGAAAAAAATGCTTCCGTCCGTCATGCCCGTAAATGTGAAATGGTATTCCTCGGGGTTTGGCTCGCGTATCGATCCTTTTACGGGAAGGACTGCTTTTCACGAGGGGGTTGATTTCATCGCCTCCAAGGGCACTCCCATTGTAGCAGCGGCGAATGGGGTAGTGGTGTATTCCGGTTATCATGCTGAGTATGGTAATATGATAGATGTTGACCACGGCAACGATCTGGTCAGCCGCTATGCCCACGCCTCCAAGCGCATGGTCAAAGTAGGCCAGATTGTGGTAAGAGGACAAAAGATTGCCGAAGTGGGCAGCACTGGCCGTTCTACCGGCCCGCATCTGCATTTTGAGGTCAGGCACAAGGGCTTGCCACAAAACCCATCCCGGTTCTTGAAGATGCCCAGTTGAGTCGGATTGCTAATACTCTCGTGCGGGGGGTGAGGCCAAAAACCTCACCCCCTAATTTTTTGGACGGCTGCTGAACAGGAATATTTCGAAATTTCATGCTGAACAATTTGCTCAAGAAAGTTTTCGGAAGCCGGAACGACCGACTGATCAAGCAATATTTCCAGACAGTCGGGACAATCAATTCGGTTGAATCAAAGTTTGCGGCGCTGACCGATGCCGAGTTACGCGCCAAGACGGAAGAATTCAAGAAGCGCCTAGCTGATGGCGTGGCAATCGACGCGCTAATCCCGGAAGCCTTCGCCGTCGTGCGGGAAGCCAGCAAGCGCGTGTTGGAGATGCGCCATTTTGACGTGCAGCTGATCGGCGGCATGGTTCTGCATAGCGGCAAAATCGCCGAAATGAGAACTGGGGAGGGCAAGACACTCATGGCGACCCTGCCAGCCTATCTCAATTCCCTGGCTGGAAAAGGCGTGCACCTGGTAACCGTCAATGATTATCTTGCCAGACGCGACGCGGAGTGGATGGGGCGTATTTACCAGTTTCTCGGGGTCAGCGTCGGGGTCATCCTTTCGCAGATGGATCACGGCGACAAGCAGGCGGCCTATGCGGCCGATATCACTTACGGCACCAATAACGAATACGGATTTGATTACCTTCGCGACAATATGGTCAATCATCCGCTCGAGCGCGTGCAGCGCGCGCTGCATTTCGCCATCGTTGACGAAGTGGATTCCATCCTGATCGATGAGGCGCGCACCCCCCTGATCATTTCCGGGCAGGCGGAAGGCAATACCGACATTTACGTCCGCATGAATGTCCTGATTCCAAAGCTTGTCAGGCAGGAAACGGAGAAGAGCCCGGGTGATTTCAGCGTGGACGAAAAGGCCCAGCAGGTGTTGCTGAGCGAAGCGGGTTTCGAGCATGCCGAGAAGTTGCTGTCGCAAAGCGGGCTGCTTTCGGCTGGAACCAGCCTTTACGATCCGGCAAATATCAATCTGGTGCATCATCTTTACGCCGCTCTCCGGGCCCATGCGCTATTTCACCGTGACCAGCACTACGTGGTGCAAAATGGCGAAGTGGTCATCGTGGATGAATTCACCGGCCGGCTCATGTCGGGCAGGCGCTGGTCGGAAGGGCTGCACCAGGCGGTCGAGGCAAAGGAAAACGTACCCATCCAGAAGGAGAATCAGACGCTTGCCTCCATCACTTTTCAAAACTACTTCCGCATGTATCAGAAGCTCGCCGGCATGACGGGTACGGCCGATACGGAAGCCTATGAGTTTCAGCAGATTTACGGGCTTGAAACCGTGATCATTCCTACTCATCGACCGATGGTGCGCGTGGACCGCATGGATCAGGTATTCCGCACCATGGGTGAAAAAAATCGTGCCATCATTGCCGACATCAAGGACTGCTATGAAAGGGGGCAGCCTGTCCTGGTGGGGACGACTTCCATCGAGAACAATGAATTGCTGTCCGGCTTGCTTGCTGGCGAGAAACTGCCGCATCAGGTATTGAATGCAAAGCAGCATGCGAGAGAAGCGGAGATCGTTGCTCAGGCGGGCCGTCCAAAAATGATTACCATCGCGACCAATATGGCCGGCCGGGGCACGGACATTGTTCTGGGGGGCAACCCGGAACCTGAACTTGAGCGCGTCCGATCGGACGAGAGTCTCGACGAGGCAGCCAGACTCGAACGCATGGAAGAGCTGCAAACCCAATGGAGGACTCTTCACGATGAAGTGCTGAAGCAAGGAGGACTGCACATCATCGGTACCGAACGCCATGAATCGCGGCGGGTGGATAACCAGCTCCGTGGCCGCTCCGGCCGCCAGGGCGACCCGGGCTCAAGCCGTTTCTATCTTTCGCTGGAAGATCCGCTGCTGCGCATCTTTGCATCCGACCGCGTCGCCAGCATCATGCAGAAGCTCAACATGCCGGAAGGCGAGGCGATCGAACACCCATGGGTTACGCGGGCAATCGAGAATGCGCAGCGCAAGGTGGAGGCGCGTAATTTCGATATGCGCAAGCAGTTGCTGGAATACGATGATGTCGCCAATGACCAGCGTAAGGTGATTTATCAGCAGCGCAATGAGCTGCTCGAGTCGCAGGATATCTCGGAGACCATAGCCGCAATGCGCCAGGATGTGCTGAAAAGCATCGTCGCGCTGTATGTTCCTCCTCAAAGTGTCGAGGAGCAGTGGGATATTCCCGCACTGGAAAAGGCGCTTGCCGCCGAATATCTATTGCAGTTGCCGCTGCAGGAATGGCTGGAGAATGAGGGAGACCTGCACGCGGATAATCTTGACGAGCGCGTTGCGGCGATAGCGGGTGAGCATTACGCAGGCAAGGTGGGGCAGGTAGGGGCTGCGGCCATGCATCACTACGAGCGAGCGGTAATGCTGCAAAGCCTGGATATACATTGGCGCGAGCATCTGGCGGCACTCGATCATTTAAGGCAGGGAATCCATCTGCGCGGATATGCTCAAAAAAATCCCAAGCAGGAATACAAGCGCGAGGCTTTCGAGTTGTTCACCGCCATGCTCGAAGAGATCAAGACCGAAGTTACCCGCATACTGCTGACGGTGCAGATAAGAGACGAGCAACAGGTGGAGGCTGTAACCGAGGCTCCGCGTCAGCCGGCCAATGTGCAGTATCAGCATGCGCCCTACGAGGAAGCGCTTGCCAATGAGGATACGGCAGAAACAGCACCGGATCTGGCGGAAAAACCTCAGCCATTCGTCCGGCAGGGTGGAAAGGTGGGCCGCAACGATCCTTGTCCTTGCGGATCAGGCAAAAAATACAAGCAGTGCCACGGCAAGCTCAGCTAGGGAAGTCCTGAACAAATCTCCGTTGGCGCGACGGCTTTGCGGGATGGGATGCGATTTGTTCAGCGCTTCCCCATATTGCCGCCTTATGAGTGGTATTTGAACCGCCCCTCAATCCTGACGGGCGGTGTTTTGACGCGATGAGCGGCGCCACTCCAGTCGTGATTAATTCGCCCTTTTCTGGAAATACTCGTCATAGCGGAAAACATAGTCCTTGTCCGTCAGCGGCAGGTGGCACGACCTGCAGGTCGCCAGATCGTCAGGTGCTTTGGTTTTTGCATCGGACAGATACATGGCATAAACCCAGTCGCCATTCCTGAGTTCGGGAGGGTTGACGGTTTCTCCCCAGCCAGCGCCTTTGCCCATGACACCGATCTTGAGCAACTCCCCTTTTATCAATTTACCGTCAGCCCCTTTTAATGGGGTGCCGTCAGAGGCTTCACGCGCCTTGTATATTTCCATTACCGAAACGGTGCCATTTGGGAAAGCTTCGCCCATTTTCGCGCTATTTCCAATGGGATTGATATAGATCTCACGCACCTGCTTGGTGTCAGTACGCTGCACGTCAGAAAGAAATTTTGGCCAGCTCTTGTATTCCGGCGGAATAGGCAGTTCCCCATCGCCATATTTTGTCGCTTGAGGGGTTGATGGCGTCTGTGCGCAGCCAATTACTACTGCTCCACACAACATGGCAACAGTCAAGGTAATACGATTCATCTCTATTCTCCTGTCATTGAATGGCGCGATGCGATATCTCTCCCATTTGTTTTACTCCCTGATGCCTTGGGCGAGTCTGGAGTCTTGATTCCGCAGGGCGTGCTGGAAGCCTCGCAGGATCATCTGATTACCGTTCGCTATACTAGCGGCCGAAGAGGGGTGTTGCAACAATAATCCTGAATCCGACCTGTCCAACTGCCGGATTTAGGATTGTCGGCGGGAAAGCGATGGACACAGCGTAGCCCCGCCGGCTGCTTAGCTTCAAATCCCGCAAGGGCCTATACGGCAATCAGGGGGTAGCCATTCCATTATGGCGCAGGAGTGCGTCTATCTTCGGTTCGCGTCCGCGAAACGCGATAAACGATTCCAGTGCGGGACGGCTTCCGCCTACCGCGAGAATTTCGTCACGGAAGCGTGCTCCGCTGCCGGGATCGATGACATCGCCGGTAGCACTTTCTTCAAACACGCTGTAGGCATCCGCAGACAGCACCTCGGCCCATTTGTAACTGTAATAGCCAGCCGCATAGCCGCCGCCAAAAATGTGGGAGAAGCTGTTAGGAAAGCGATTCCATGCGGGTGGCATGACAACGGCAATCTGACTGCGGATCTCGTCCAGCAACTGCAGCGGCGTCTTGTCCGTGCCCGCATCGAAATTGGAATGGATACGCATATCGAACAAGGCAAATTCGATCTGCCGGAGCATTTGGAGGCCGCTTTGAAAATTCTTTGCAGCCAGCATGCGATCAAATAGCACATGCGAAATGGGTTGACCGCTCTCCACATGCCTGGCCATATTGCTTAATACTTCCCATTCCCAACAGAAATTCTCCATGAACTGGCTTGGCAGTTCGACTGCGTCCCACTCCACACCGTGGATTCCGGAGATGCCCAGATCCTCCATGCGAGTAAGCAGATGGTGCAGCCCATGACCGAATTCATGGAATAAGGTGATGACTTCATCATGGGTGAACAGAGCCGGGCGAGCCTCGCCATTATTATGAACCGGGGCGGAGAAATTGCAGTTCAGGTACGCCACCGGCGCCTGTATCGACGGCTCTCCCGCCTGTTTCGGCTCAATACGCCGACGACTGATGGCATCGTCCATCCATCCTCCGCCGCGCTTCCCGGCTCGCGCATAGAGATCAAGATAAAACAGGCCGATCAATTCTTCCTTCCTGCTCCGGATAGTGAAAAGCTTGACGTCGGGGTGCCAGAGTTGCGCGTCGGCTGCTTTCACCGGTGCAATTACAATGTCGTACAGATTTTCCACGAGCCCGAACATGCCCCGTAATACGCTGGGCTCGGGGAAATATTGCCTCACATCCTGTTCGGAGAAGGCATAGCGGTCCAGCCGAAGTTTTTCGCTCACATAGGCAAGGTCCCAGGCTTCGAGCTTTTGGATTTGCAGTCTGTCGGATGCAAACTGGCGTAGCTCCTTCAGGTCCAGCTCCGCATAGGGCCGCGCCTTCGTGGCAAGTTCGCCGAGAAAATCCAGCACCTGCCGGGGAGTCGATGCCATTTTTGTCGCAAGCGATACTTCCGCGTAGCAATCGAATCCCAGAAGCTGGGCCTCTTCCTTGCGTAGTTCCAGTATCCTTGCGATAAGCGGGGTGTTGTCGAGATCGGGTGTGCTGTCCGATGTCTGGCCGGAAGGACCGAGCTCGCTGGCCCGGGTGACATAGGCGCGATACATTTTCTCCCGTAGATGCCGACTGTCCGCATACTGCATTAGCGGTATATATGATGGAGCATGCAAGGTGAATTTCCAGCCCGATGCCTGGGCTTTTTTAGCCAATTCGCTGGCGGTTTGCAGCACATCGTCCGGAATCCCTGAAATTTCCCCGGCGTCTTCGACATGCAGCATGAAGTTATTGGTTGCATCCAGCAAATTGTCATTGAATTTGGAAGACAGCGCCGACAATTCTTCCTGGATACGGAGAAAGCGTTCTTTCTTTTCCGGGGGCAGTTCGGCTCCTCCCAAACGGAAATCACGCAATGCATCATTGATAATTTTTTTCCGGGCGGGGCTCAAGTTCTCGAATTCCGTGTCCTGTCCAAGCTGCTTGAACTTTTCGAACATCACCTGATCCTGGGAAAGTTCAGCATAATATTGCGTTACCAAGGGGAGATTGGCGTTATACACTTCCCGCAGTTCCGGAGTGTTTACTACCGCGTTCAAGTGCGAGATCTGCCCCCATGTGCGGGAAAGACGCTCATTCGCGTCTTCCATCGGCTGCACGAAATTCTGCCACTTCGGTATCGCCGTATCGGCGCGTATCGTTGAGATGACGGAGCGGCCTTCGGCCAGCAGTTCGCTGACAGCCGGGCTGATATGTTCGGTTCTGATTTCCGCAAAGCGCGGCAATCCGGAGAAATCAAGCAGGGGGTTGGTCATTTTATTTCAGAGAACAGGTCCAGTTAACGGTTGATGGTTGACGGTTGAACAATGCACGGACTAATCATCGCAAAAGCAGGGGAAGCCGGACCGCTGCTCAATCGTGGTGGACGATATTGCCGTTGACCAAAGTGTATTTTACCCTTCCTTCCAGCTCCATGCCGAGAAATGGCGTATTGATGCCCTGGCTTTGGAGCATGGCAGGCTCCACTCTCCAGTACTCGTCGGGATCAAAGATACATAGATCCGCCGCTCCGCCGAGAGAGAGATACCCGGCATCCACGCCCAGTATGCGGGCGGGGTTGGCCGTGATTCTGGATAAAGCTGCTGGCAGGGGAATTCGCATTTCCGCTGCCCACTTCAAAGTAAGCGGCAACAATAGCTCCAGGCCAATCGCTCCGGGCTCCGCTTCAGCAAAAGGAAGCAATTTTGCGTCTTCATCGACGGGCGCATGATCAGAACAGATTGCATNTATCGTACCATCCAGCAGTCCGGCTCGCAGCGAATCGCGATCACCCAGCCCCCGCAGCGGTGGAACCAGATGGCAATTGGAATCGAAGAAACCAATATCCATTTCTGACAGGTGAATATGATTTGCCGCCACGTCGCACGAGATCGGCAGGCCCTGGGACTTTGCCACCCTTACCATGGCGACGCCTTCCGCGCTGGAGATGCGGCACAAGTGTATGGTTGCGCCGGTCTCCCTTGCCATCAGTATGATATTCGACAACGCGATGGTTTCCGCGCATACAGGAATCGCGGGCAAGCCCAATCGTGTCGCCACCTCGCCATCGTGCGCCACTCCGCCATCGGCCAGTGCCGCATCCTGAGGGCGCAGCCATACCGGGAAGCCGAACGTCGCGGCATACTGCATCGCATGCATCATGATACGCGCGTTTGGCAGCGACATATCCGCCTGTCCGAATGCGACACAGCCGGCGTCGTGCAATTCGGCCATTTCCGTGAGCCGCTCTCCCCTCAATCCCTGGGTCAGGGCTCCCACCGGATAAACATGCGCTTGGTTGAGGCTGCGGGCGCGATGTTTCAGCATTTCCACCAGCCCCGGCTCATCCAGTACCGGGTCGGTATCGGGAGAGCAGGAGAGGCTAGTGACGCCACCCGCCACCGCCGCTACCATCTCGGATTCGAGCGTGGCTTTATACTCGAAGCCGGGCTCGCGCAATCGCGCGGACAGATCGACGAGTCCAGGGCAAACCACTAGATTCTGCGCGTTTATTTCCCGATTAGGATGGAAGTCCGNCGGAGCATCACCGATCGCGATGATCTTGCCAGCGGCGATAAACACATCCATGACGCCGTCGAGGCCGCTTCCTGGGTCTATTACCCGCCCGTTCTGAATATGCAGCTTCATTGCGCTTTCAGGTTCCGGTCAGAATCGACATGACCGCCATACGTACGGCGATGCCGAAGGTAACCTGTGGCAGAATGACGGACTGGCTGCCATCCGCAACGGCGGAATCGATTTCGACTCCTCGATTCATCGGACCGGGGTGCAACACGATCGCACCGCTCTTTGCAAGCGCCAGTTTTTCCGGTGTCAATCCATAGTATTTGAAATACTCTTCGGTGCTGGGAAGCCTCGCGTTCAGCATGCGTTCCTGTTGCAGGCGCAGCATCATCAGGACATCGATATCTTTCAGGCCTTGCGCCATCTCGTGAAAAACACGCACTCCCAGACGCTCCACTTTTGCTGGGAGCAAGGTTTTTGGGGCGATAACGCGGACTTCGGGTACCCCGAGCGTAGTCAATGCGTGAATCTGGGAACGCGCTACGCGCGAATGGAGAATATCGCCGACTATGGCAACGCGCAGGGTATGAAAGTCGCGCTTGTAGCGGCGGATCGTGAACATGTCGAGCAATGCCTGGGTGGGATGCGCGTGCCGGCCGTCTCCCGCATTGATGACATGAATCTCCGGCCTTACGTGACGCGCTATCAGGTGCGGGGCGCCGCTTTGGGAGTGGCGTACCACGAACATGTCGGCATGCATCGCAGAGAGGTTATCCACCGTGTCCAGTAGCGTTTCCCCTTTCGACTGCGACGAAGCGGCGATATTCAAATTTACAACGTCCGCGGAGAGCCGCTTCGCGGCGATCTCGAAAGTTGTCCGGGTCCGGGTACTGGGTTCGAAAAAAAGATTGAATACGGATTTGCCCCGCAGCAACGGGACTTTTTTAACGTCGCGCTCGGTTACCCCCATGAAGGACTCGGCGGTATCGAGTATATTCAACAAGACGGGCGCAGGCAGCCCTTCGGTGGTAAGAAGGTGCTGCAATCTGCCGTTCCTGTTCAGCTGAGGGTTATGCGTCATTGTCCCGAGGAGCCCTGTCATACAGGCTCAGGCTCAATTTTCCTTCGGTACTTTTATTCAAGGCCAGCATTTTGTCCGGCGGCAAGGCAAGCGTGGCCGCGATATATTGCGCGGCGACAGGAAGCTCCCTGCCTCCGCGATCCACCAGCGTGGCAAGGCGAATGCTCGCCGGGCGCCCGTAGTCGAACAATTCGTTGATGGCGGCCCGGATAGTGCGGCCGGTGAAAAGCACATCATCCACCAGGATGATGTGGCTGCCCTCCACCCCGAACTGGATATCGGAAGGCTTTACCTGAGGATGTAAACCGATCTGGCTAAAGTCGTCACGATAGAAGGATACATCCAGGGATCCGACAGGAAGCAAAATGTTCAGGCTTTCATGCAACCGCTCCGCTAGCCATACCCCCCCCGTATAAATACCCACCAATGCCGTGGCCTCGTTGATATCGGGGCGCAACTGATCTGCCAGATTGGCAAGTAGCTGCTCTGCGTCAGGCAGTTCCATCATCTCCATCGAAATAAGCTTGCAATATCACCTGGGCTGCTACTTGATCCAGCATGGGTTTTTGTTTTTTTCCTTTTACACCAGCTTCCCGCAATGCCGAGCTGGCAGAAATGGAGGTGTAACGCTCATCCACGAGCACGACAGGAATACCGAAGCGCCCTCCCAGCTGCTGCGCGAACCGGCGGCTCAGCCGGGTAAGTTCATGCTCAACTCCGTCGGCATGAACCGGCAAGCCGACAACCAATAGTACCGGCCGCCATTCTTTGATCAGTTCTTCGATACCGCTGAAGCGATTCGCCGTTTTCTCGGCATCAACTGTGGCAAGAGGATGCGCCAGTCCCAGCTCATGGCTGCCCACCGCGACACCGATGCGTTTGCGCCCGAAATCGAAGGCAAGCACGGTTCCGCCATGGTCAATTCCAGCATGTTCATCATCGCGCGCCAGAGTATCCTCTCATTTGTTCATGCGCGCAGGCCTCGCGTCCCTCCGCGGGGATAGCTGTCAGCAATGGCCTGCGTCGTTGGACAGGCTGGAAAAATCTATTCCGAGCAGACGGGTTGCCGCCGCCAGACGTTCCTCGCATGGCAGGTCGAACATCACGCTGGGCGAGGCAGGGACTGTGAGCCAGGCNTTCTNGGATAGCTCATGCTCTATCTGGCCTGGCGCCCACCCGGAATAGCCCAGCGCGACCAGCAGCTGTTTTGGGCTGTCCCCGTTTGCTACGGCGCGCAGAATATCGAGTGATGTGGTCAGCCCGACCTGATGATTCACCACCATAGTCGATTGCCATTCGCCTATCGGCTGATGCAATACAAAACCGCGATCCAGTTGCACCGGCCCTCCAAACATCACCGGCAGGCTTTCCAGCGGATGTCCTTCCGATGAAATGTCGAGCTGCTCGAACAGGTCTTTCAGCGTCAGATCGATGGGCCTGTTTACTACCAGTCCCAGTGCACCCTGTTCGTTGTGATCACAAATGTAAGTAAGTGTTCGCGCAAAGAACGGGTCAGCCATGGCGGGCATGGCGATCAGAAAATGGTGGGTCAAGTCGATACTTTGCATGGGTGGGTGGTCTGCATGCGCACTCCATATAGAAATAGATCAACCTGCCTGGAGTCCCGGTGTTCCGCCATATTCTGCCAGCACGGCAGATGTTTGACTATCATTGTAAAACGAAACGGTTTTTTGCAATACCTTTTAACCTAAATCCGGCAGTTGGACAGGGTGAAGTGTGCGGTTTTTGGCGTGCAGGGCAAGGTGCAATGACGCGGAATGACCATTCCATTCCAGGGAGTTGCAACGCAGCATGTGCCGCAAAAATCGCGCAATCCGTCCCTGTGGCGAACCGACCATACAGGTGGATGTCGAGTGCCGCCAAAAGGCTTTGTGGATCATGGTTTTCTAAACTGGAAATGAGCGGTCAACTGCCGGATTTAGGTTTAAGGAAGCGCTGAGCAAATCTTCGCTGGCGCGACGGCGGCTTGCGGGATGCAAACGTCCGCTTCGCGTCTCGGCATAACAGTGCACAACGTGGGTGAGAAACAAGTGTTATTCTGCAATCTCATGTCATTCAGTCTGCGTGCGGCAGTTGGCGCTGGAATCATTTCAGGAATCATCGCCACCGTGGTGCAGGTGGCATTATGGTGGCTGTTCCAGGAGCCCTTGCCGGAAATACTATATCGGGATGCGCGCCTGGCCGCCGCGATTCTCATGGGGCCGGAAGTACTGCCTCCGCCGGCTTCATTCGATTGGATGGCAATGATAGTCGCAACCCTCATTCACTTCTTCATTTCCATTGGTTACGGCATCATCCTGGCTTATCTTGCTTTTCGCCTCCACAGGTTGTTTTCCCTGTTTATCGGGGCCGTTTTCGGCATGGCTGTCTACGTGATAAACATGTACGGATTTACATTGATTTTCCCGTGGTTCTCGATTGCGCGCGACTGGATCACCTTCTTCACTCATATTGCATTTGGAATGTGTCTGGCGAGTGTGTACAGACAGCTTGCAAGGCATGGGCCATAATGGATTGGCCTTGCCGTTCCGCCCCGGACCCTGGCGCCTGGACCCCTGGATATGGCGGCATGGCCGTGCTCAGCCATTCCTTGCGTAGCTCAAAAGATTGGATACAAGATGGTGAAATTTTTTCTTGGGATTGGATACACTGCCCGGGTCCATCTCTGCGGCGGCGCATTGATCATCCGTCACTTCCGCACGGCAAAAATGAATGTATTCGTCCCAGTCCCTGTTGTATGCAGGCAGGTCCTTCTGAGGAACGTATGGCTTGAAGTCCAGGACGATTTCCTCCATGACCGGCAGCCTGGCGCGAAGGTAGGTGTCGATGCTCTTGGGCCAATTGGCAGGTTCGGGGTACAGGCCGGACAGGGTGGACAGCATGCGGGCACGATAGTCGCGGACAGCCTGGGCATACAGTCTGCGCTGGAACAGTTCATAAATGCCGGAAAAAACAAGTGCTGCTGCAAGCAGGACCAAAGGCCACATGGGCACCTGATTGAAATATCCGGATATCTGGTCGGTATATTCGTTCATATTCTTTTCATGCTCCGGGAAAGCGGATAGCACCCAGGTCGCCATGACAGGGTATCCATTACAGGGCCATTATGTTTCCTTCCCATGGTACTGGCGCATGTTATGCTCGGCGTTCCCAAGCTGGCGTACCAGGGGGTGAGGGGGAAGGAAAGGGCTCTCAAGGAGGATTATAAGCTTTGGAGAATGCTGGTCAATCGCCGCGGTGCGGCCAATGCATTCTCCGGAATTTTTGAGGCAGCGCGATTTCCCCATTCATGCAGCAACTGGATGCGCCACACTTCCTCCTGAGCTTTGCCTTGCCTGCTATCTGCAAGCGGCTGGACGGTACTCTGGCGGTACGGTTCCTTTCACGATTTCCGGCAACCCATTTTCAGGATCGTTGCTGTCATTGCAGATCCATTTTTGGCCCGTCGCTGTCGCCAATACCAGGGTTCTGCCCATTCCCCCCTCCACCAAGCCGGGGCTGACGCCATTGTTCCTGAATTTCGCAGTTACCTGAAACCCTGAAGGAAGAATGAGAGGTGTCAGGCTGGCAACATATTTTCCGTTCCCGTGAGGTATGAGAGCGTCAAATTCCGCGTTGGTCGGCCATCTTCCGTTGCTTGCATGGAACTCGGATATGGGGGCTTTCACGCCGTCCAGCAGATTCATCGCTTCGACCACCTGTTCCCGGGCCTGTGCATCCTCATACATCTGATACGCCGGAGGAATGGCGATTGTGGTCAGAATGCCAATCATCGCAATCACCATCATTGAATTGATCAACGTCAAGCCTTTTTGGTCCTGCCTCATGCTAACCGGACTCCTTTTGGATGAACCATTACATTCGAAACCATGCGACGCTACTTGATCAGAAGCACAGGTATGGTCGAGAGGTACATGACCTGGGCAGCGACCGAACCCAGCAATATACCTTTCACTATTCCCAGTCCCCGCGGTCCGATCACTATCTGATCGCAATCTGTCTCCCTCGCATATCGCGCGATTGTTTCGGCAGGGTTTCCTACCGCAATGTGATATTGATAGGCAATGCCGTTATGATCCAGCAATGCGCGTGCAGCTTTCAAGGCCTTCGTGCCTTCTTCCCGGTGATACCAGTCGATGCTTTCCTTGTCGATGAAAAGGGGCACATTGCCCCGCCGCGGGGGCTGCACGTTCAACAGGTGTATCTGAGGCAACTCCGTGTACCAATCCAGCAGCTTGATGAACTTTTCGGTGGCCTTGTCGGAATTATCCGAACCATCCACCGGCACCAAAAATTTCAACATCGTTCTTTCTCCATAACCGGAACAGTGGCATTTGTTCCCAGAGACGAGCTAGGGAAGCGCTGAATAAATCTCTGCTGGCGCGGCGGTGGTTTTGCGGGATGGGATGCGCGAAAGGCGACGACGCGAATGGTGCGGCCGCGCAGGGCGGAGCAGTGCCTTCCGAAAGGAAGATGCGGCCCCGCAGCGGGATGCCTGCGCCCCAACAAAACTGTGGTGCGGTCGAAGCATCCCTTCCGCTGCCCGATCCCCGCTCTGCGGGGCCCCTCGGGCCACGCTCCGGGGAACCATGGCGTTGCGCTCCCTGGCATCGTAGTCCCAGCTGCAATCTTCGTCGCGCGCCTTATGATCATCCCGATTTTACCAGCAACGCGCTCAGCGAGGATTTATTCAGCGCTTCCCTAAGGTTGCTTGTTTCCGTCATCCGCCAGATCCGAAATATGCGTGGTTTTTGCCTCCGCTCTTCCCCCCAGCCATTTTCCGGCAGCGACCACCAGGAGCGCGCCGCAAGCTGGAGCGAGCCAGTGGAGAAAAGCGGCATGGGTGCTGACCCATTCGCTGATAACAGCATCCTTGACGCTCATGTCGCCCGAGATCCAGCCGAGCAAGCCAGCACCGATAATAATGGTTGCTGGAAAACGGTCCATGATTCTTATCACCAATTTGCTTCCCCACACGATGACGGGGACGCTCACCAGGAGGCCAAAGAGGACCAGAATGAGGCTGTCGCGCGCAGCGCCTGCGATGGCGACGACGTTGTCGAGGCTCATTACGGCATCGGCAATGATAATCGTCTTGATTGCACCCGGCAGCGTAGTGCTGGCGGTGACAGCGTGCCCTGAAGTTTCCGGTTCTGGCTGAAGCAGTTTGATTCCGATCCAGAGCAGCAGCACTGCGGCGATTATCTTCAGGAATGGAATGCCAAGCAGGGAAAGGGCGAAAAAGATTAGCACCATGCGCAAGGCAATGGCGCCGAACACACCCCAGAAAATACCTATGTTGCGTTGCTTTTCGGGAAGTTTGCGACAGGCAAGCGCAATGACCACCGCATTGTCTCCCCCCAGCACAATATCGATGGCGATGATTTGCAGTACCGCTACCCAGAATTGCGGACTGGCTATATCCATAACTGAACTTTAGGTGGCGTGGCTTGGTAATGTCTTTGGAGCCCTGGAAAGGGAGTGTTTGCGGGCGGCTCGCTGGATTGCTATGGAGATTATACCAGTGTCCCTCTTGAAAACCCTTAGTGCCGGGTGATTTCGTTCCTGGTAATTGATGCGGCCACAACCCGTGCTACTCCGATCCCGGTTCCTATTCCGCCACCAGTTTAGTGGAAGGATTGTCGTCGTCCTCGCAGACCGTTTCCATGCCAAGGAATTGGAGGATCTGGCGCTTGCGGGGCAGAGTGTCGCGATAACCCAGATCGATCAATGCCCGGCAGAACGGTTCTTCAAATAAAATGTAGCTCAGAAGCGATGAGCCGTCGCGCCTCATGGCGCCAATGGCGCGAAAAAAAAGACGCAAGGTGCGGGGAAGCGCGAGTGCATGCTGTTCCGCAAGCGTGTTGATTTCCAGGCTGGGGGAGATCACCATGCATTCCACCGGACGTAGCCCCATCTCATTGGTTTGCAGCCTTTCTTCAGGAATCATCCGAAGCGTGGTATTGATGCGTTGCAGGCGTTCCAGGTCCACATCCAGGCTATCGAGAAAAATGCTCCCCATGATGTGGCCCCCTATCTGGGCAAGCGTGGGGTAACTGTCCACCTTAACCCGATCTGGCGGGGATTCGACAGATTTGCGTACGCCAATCACCAGTACCCGTTCTGCTCCAAGGTGCAGTGCAGGGCTGATGGGTGCGAGTTGGCGCATGGATCCATCGCCGAAATATTCGCGGTTGATTCGCACGGCGGGAAAAAGAAGAGGAATTGCGGAAGATGCCATGAGATGCTCGACCCCAATGCAGGTTGCTACGCCAATACGCCGTTCTCTCTTCCACGGCACGATGTTGTCTGCTCCCTGATAAAACGTGACTGACTGCCCTGAGGTATAGCCCCAGGCAGTTATGCCCAGCGCGGATAGCGCTCCCGTCTGGATGCTTCTCTGAATGCCTTGAAATGGCAGGTGACGTTCCAGCATTTCAGCAAGCGGCGCATTATCGAGCAGGGAGATGGCGCTACGTTGTTTGATCCATCCTCCCCAGAGCAGGGAAGAAAGCCATCGAAAAGCATTTCCGAATACGCCGGCGGGATCGGATCGGTATGCCTGGCCGACATGTGCGTTCTCCCACACTGCGGACAGTTCTTCCAGCCCCTTATGATAATTGCGGGCCGAAATCGCCAGGCTGACCGCGTTGAAGGCACCTGCGGACGTGCCGCAGATAATGGGGAAGGGATTCTTTCTCACCTTGGGCAGCATGGAGGCAATGGCGCGCAGTACGCCAACCTGATAGGCGGCGCGGGCGCCTCCTCCCGTCAGGACGAGGCCGACTTTAGGCTGCAGTGGATTTGGACTCGAATACATTCGCAAGCAACCAGTTTGCTTCGTGCGTGACGTGCCTGCGCAGGTTTCGGCGAGAAGGCTTGATCCGGGGTGGGGCGCCTTCAGAGGTTCCTCAAGGTTTCAGACGTCAGTATGAAACGTGTGCAAGAAGCCGAAATATACCAGATTCGGGACAGGGAAGTTGCTTCAGAAGCGGGGGTGAGGCAGGGAAAGCGTATTCTAGGGAAGCGCTGAATAAGTCTCCGGTGGCGCGGCGGTAGCTTTGCGGGATGGGATGCGCGAAAGGCGACGACGCGAATGGTGCGACCGCGCAGGGCGGAGCAGTTTCTTCCAGAGGAAGATGCGACCCCGTAGCGGGCTGCTGGCGCCCCATGTTACCAGCAACGCGCTCAGCGAGGATTTGTTCAGCGCTTCCCTAGGTATCAGGGCTCGGGAAATCATTGCATGATAGCGATTATTCGGGACTTCCTTGATTTGCACGGCTGCCAATCATATTCTCCGGTTTTACCCACGAGTCGAACTGTTCGGCTGTTACAAGGCCGGATGCGATTCCGGCTTCCCTTAGGGTTAGCTTTTCATGGTGCGCTTTTTTTGCAATTTTTGCCGCGCTGTCATAGCCAATATAAGGAGTGAGCGCGGTAGCCAGCATCAGCGAATTGCGCATCAACTCATCGATACGTTCCCTGTTGGCAGCAATTCCGGTCGCGCAATGCTTGTCGAAGCTTGTCATGCCATCCGAAAGGAGGCGCACGCTTTGCAGAAAGTTGTGGATGATGAGGGGTTTCATTACATTCAGTTCGAGATTACCCATCGCACCGCCAAAGTTAATGGCGACATCATTGCCCATCACCTGGCAGCAAGACATGATGACTGCTTCGCACTGGGTCGGGTTGACTTTGCCGGGCATGATGGAACTGCCTGGCTCATTTTCCGGAATTTGCAGCTCCCCGATACCGCAGCGCGGCCCCGACGCGAGCCAGCGAATATCATTCGCGATTTTAATCAGGGATGCGGCGACGGTTTTCAGCGCGCCGTGCGCATAAACCAGCGCATCGTGGGATGCCAGGGCCTGAAACTTATTAGGCGCGCCGACAAATGGCAGGCTGCTCGCTCGCGATAGCGCTGACGCCACTCTTGCAGCGAATTCAGGATGTGTATTCAAGCCGGTTCCCACGGCCGTTCCCCCTGCCGCCAATTCATATAGATGCGGAAGTGTTGCATCGATGTAATTCAGACCATGATCCAGTTGCGAGACATATCCAGAGAATTCCTGTCCTAATGTCAACGGCGTGGCATCCTGCAAATGGGTTCGGCCAATCTTGACAATATCTGCGAATTCTTCCATTTTCGCGGCCAGAGTCTGACGTAACGCAAGCATGGCGGGCTTCAATTGACCAGTAATGGAGCGGGCCGCAGCCACGTGCATTGCGGAAGGAAAAATATCGTTGGATGATTGCCCCTTGTTTACATCGTCATTGGGGTGAATTCGGATTCTGATTCCGCGGTCCTGTCCGAGCAGTTCCGACGCCCTATTCGCGAGTACTTCATTCATGTTCATATTGGTTTGCGTTCCCGACCCCGTCTGCCAGACGACGAGGGGAAATTCCGCGTCATGTTGTCCGGAAATCACCTCGTCCGCTGCCCGGATAATGGCTGTTGCCTTATCTCCATCCAGCAGGCCAAGGTCGCGGTTTACGCTGGCGGCGGCGCGCTTGAGCATTGCAAGGGCATGAATTAACGCCAGCGGCATGCGTTCGCCCGAAATCCTGAAATTCTGCAGCGAACGCTGGGTCTGCGCGCCCCACAAGGCTTCGGCGGGCACTTGCACCATGCCCATCGTGTCATATTCCTCACGGTAANTCATACAGACCTTCTGTTTTGTCAGGGAAAGTGGAGCGAAGCGCGCGGGACAATAATGCCTGTGAATGCAGGTTATAACTTGTGCGAAGATGAATGTTCTAGGACCGCTCAGCCCTGGAGGTGAAAGAAACAGAATGCGGACGGCTACAGTTCACGCATCCTATCCGGGCCGTTCTTCAGCGAGAGGTTTTACTGTAACGGAGCGGATCGGAAACCCGGTGCTGCCGATTTATCTGCCTACGAATATCTCGTGGCTTGCAGATCAATTTTCAAGAAACGATTCTTCNCCCGGATGTCCGGTTTCGCGGTCTATCCAGTCGGAAATGCCAATCTCGTCTTCAGCTTCCTCCAGGGTTTCCCCCGGCTCATAGTCCGACTCGGCGTTGTATTCCATATCCTGAATAGCGTCGAGCAAGGTTGGNAAAGGACCGAAAATCTTGTCGCTTTCCTTTTCATCGTGCCAATAAAAACCATCGGGACGCTCGACGATACGCGTGCTATCGTAATCGTCTGATTCTTGTGGAACCGGCTGTTCCATAGTACCCCCACTAAGGTTTTCTGAGTTGAAACGTCGTTAATATTAACCTTGTCCCTGAAATTTTACCAGCGTAAATATTCGAGCCGGGGCGTAAGAATAACGCCTTTTCCTGCTGATCGCGCCGGCGAGCAGACAGGAGAATAATCACAAATGAGGGAAATGAGGACTCGCATGGATACCCGTTCGAAAGCGGGTCAATGAGCCAGCCTCTGATGCNCAAGCCGATACCGTGCTGTTGAAAAAAGGCGGCTTGGGTAGNCGACGCGGCCGCCTCCCTTAACAGGACCTAAGGATTCAAGAACGGGATCCCGACAGGGGAAATGGCCAACTGGAAGCGGGGGTATTAGCCGGGCCCGATGTGTCCGGCTTTTTTTTAGCTCCTTTTTTTGTGGAAGTCTTTTTTTCCGTCTCGGCTTTTCCAGTNGAGCCGGCCTTCTTTTCAGGTTCCTTGGCCGCCGATTTCTTGACCGGGCTGGTTTTCTCGGATGCAGAAGCCTTTGATGCCGGCGATTTCGTGATGGAAGGGGATGCCTTTTTCTCAGCCTTCTTTTCCGTTTTCTTTTCAGTTATTTTCTTTTCGGCTGTCTTCTTCTCCGTTTTCTTCTCGCCTGTTTTCTTTTCCGCTTTCTTTTCGCCTGTTTTCTTCNCGGGTTTTTTTTCTTTCTTTTTTTCCACTTTTTTCTCGGTTGATTCCTTGACAGCNTTTGTTAACGGTGCTTCCTTTTTGGAAGGCGCTTTTGCTTTTGTTTCGGTAGTCTTCGCTTTTGCTATTGTCGTAGTGGCCGTTTTTTTCTCGGCTAGTTCCTTNGCTGGTTTCTTGGCTGCAGATTTTTTGGATGGAGCCTCTTTCTGTGCCACAGGCTTTTTGGTAGCGGGGGATTTCTTGACAGCAGGTTCTTGTGCCGCAGATTTTTTGGTAGTTGCCATTTCAACCTCCAGATTTAAGGTTATACGGAATAAACCCTTTCTATGTAGCGCATATACCGCTCTTATGCCGCAGCCATGAAAATACCGGATAACGGCAATCCCGTTTGGATGACTCCGGAATGAATCATCGTCGCATCCGGTCTTTTCGACGATATGACATCGTGATTCTACCGGAGTTCACCTCAAAGTATTTAGTCCCAGCTTAGCGTGCCTCCCGTTTGGTACTCGGTGACACGGGTTTCAAAAAAGTTTTTCTCTTTTTTCAGGTCGATCATTTCCGACATCCACGGAAAAGGATTGCTTGCTCCCGGATAGAGTATATCCAAGCCGATCTGCTGGCAACGCCGATTGGCGATATAGCGCAAATATTCCTTGAACATGGGCGCATTCAGCCCCAGAACCCCCCGCGGCAAGGTATCCTCCGCATACCGGTATTCCAATTCCATGGCTTCGCGCATCAATGCATTGATCTCCTCGCGAAATGCCTTGGTCCATAGATGCGGGTTCTCCATTTTGATCTGGTTGATGACATCTATGCCAAAGTTGCAGTGCATGGATTCATCCCGCAGGATATATTGATATTGTTCGGCTGCGCCGCTCATTTTATTTTGTCTTCCAAGCGCCAGAATTTGCGTAAAGCCCACATAAAANAACAATCCCTCCATGATGCAGGCAAATACGATCAGGCTTTTCAACAGTGCCTGATCAGTTTCCAGTGTACCGGTTTTGAATTGCGGATTCGTGAGCGTGTCAATGAAAGGGATGAGGAATTCGTCCTTTTCCCGGATGGACGCCACTTCATGATAGGCGTTGAAAATTTCNCCCTCGTCAAGCCCCAGCGACTCCACGATGTACTGATAGGCATGGGTATGGATTGCCTCTTCGAATGCCTGGCGCAACAGGTATTGCCGGCATTCGGGATTGGTAATATGCCTGTAGGTGCCCAGTACAATGTTATTGGCCGCCAATGAGTCCGCAGTAACGAAGAAGCCCAGATTGCGCTTGACCAGGCGGCGCTCATCCTCGGTCAAGCCATCGGGATCCTTCCACAGCGAGATATCGCGGCTCATGTTGATTTCCTGCGGCATCCAGTGGTTGGCGCAGGCGGCAAGATATTTTTCCCANGCCCATTTGTACTTGAAAGGCACCAGTTGATTAACGTCGGCCTTGCAGTTGATGATGCGCTTGTCTTCAACCGAGATGCGGCGATTGTCATTCTCCGCGAAACCGGCTACATCGTTTTCGCCTGGTTCCATACCGGTACTCATGCGGCCGGCGGCCTGGAGCCTGTGCACNTTGTTCAATATGCCGTTCACCCGGGGCATGGGTGAGGGCACTGCCTCGTCTTCAAATGTCAGCATAGCCTNTTTTCCTTATCTGTTTGATCCGTAAAAATCGTCGATTACTGGCAGGATTCGCATTCCGCATTATCGATGGCGCAATATTTCAGGTCCGCTACCCCCGTTGCCTGGTCGCTTTCCGAGGGCACGGCATTCAATGAGCCTGCCTTGACCGTGGATTTTTCCGCAGAAGTTGCTCCAAGCGAGCGCAGGTAGTAAGTGGTTTTAAGTCCCCGTACCCAGGCAAGCTTGTAGGTTTCATCCAGTTTCTTGCCGGAAACGCCAGCAATGTAAATGTTGAGCGATTGTGCCTGGTCTATCCATTTCTGCCGCCGTGCGGCCGCCTCGATCAGCCATTGCGGATCGATCTCGAAGGCAGTGGCGTAAAGCCTGCGAATATCGGCCGGAACTCTGTCTATCTTGCTCAACGCTCCATCGAAGTATTTGATATCCGAAATCATGACCTCGTCCCAAAGCCCGAGTTTCTTCAAGTCATTTGCCAGATATTCGTTAGCCATGGTGAACTCTCCCGACAGGTTCGATTTNGCATAAAGATTCTGGTACGTCGGCTCGATGCTGGCGGATACCCCGATGATATTGGAGATGGTTGCGGTTGGCGCAATTGCCAGGCAATTGGAATTGCGCATGCCATGCTTTTTGATGCGCTCACGCAACGCATTCCAGTTCAGCGTGGCAGTCATGTCGATATCGACATAACCNCCACGCTCCTCGCGCAAAAGATCCAGCGTGTCCTGGGGCAGAATTCCCCGATCCCACAAGCTGCCTCGATAAGAAGCATAGCGGCCCCGTTCTTCGGCCATCTCGGTGGAAGACCAATACGCGTGATAGGCAACCGCTTCCATTGCGCGATCCGCAAATTCCACCGCCTCATTCGAGGCGTAGGGGATGCGCAGCTTGTGCAGACAATCCTGGAAACCCATGATGCCCAGACCTACCGGCCGATGCCTCAGATTCGAATTACGCGCTTTGGGTACGGCATAGAAATTGATATCGATCACGTTATCCAGCATGCGCATTGCGGTGCCGATAGTGCGCTTGAGCTTTGCGTCGTCGAGCTGCCCATCNTTCAGATGGGCAGCAAGATTGACCGATCCCAGGTTGCATACGGCGATTTCATGGTCATTGGTATTGAGCGTGATCTCGGTGCAGAGATTGGAGCTATGCACTATGCCAGCATGATTCTGGGGCGAGCGGATGTTGCACGGATCCTTGAAGGTGATCCATGGGTGGCCGGTTTCNAACAGCATGCTGAGCATCTTGCGCCATAACTGCTGTGCCGGAATCTTCTTGTACAGGCCAAGTTCGCCGCGCGCAACTTTTTCCTCGTAGGCAAGATAAGCCTGTTCAAACTGTCTTCCATATTTTTCATGGAGGTCAGGCACATCGGAAGGAGAAAATAGCGTCCATTCGCCGCCCTCCATCACGCGCTTCATGAATAGGTCGGGAATCCAGTTGGCCGTATTCATGTCGTGGGTNCGGCGCCGGTCGTCTCCGGTATTTTTGCGCAGTTCCAGAAATTCCTCGATATCCAGATGCCATGATTCCAGATAGGAGCACACAGCGCCTTTNCTCTTGCCTCCCTGGTTTACGGCAACCGCGGTATCGGATACCACCTTGAGAAATGGCACCACTCCTTGCGACTTTCCATTGGTGCCTTTGATGCGCGAGCCCAATGCCCGCACCGGAGTCCAGTCATTGCCAAGTCCGCCGGCATATTTGGCGAGCAGGGCGTTTTCCTTTATGGCTTCGTAAATGCCATCCAGATTATCCGCCACCGTGGTGAGATAGCACGAGGACAACTGCGAGCGGCGGGTGCCGGAATTAAACAGCGTCGGGGTGGAACTCATGAAATCGAAATTGGACAACACCTGATAGAACTCGATGGCGCGCGCTTCACGGTCGATCTCATCGAGCGCAAGCCCCATCGCAACACGCATGAAGAANGCCTGGGGCAGTTCGATACGNCGGTCCCGCACATGCAGGAAATAGCGGTCATACAAGGTCTGCAATCCGAGATAGCCGAATTTGAAGTCGCGGCTGGCGTCCAGGGCCCGGGCCAGCCGCGGCAGGTCGAATTGCGCCAGCCGTTCATCCAGNAATTCCGCATCGATGCCGCGTTTGATGAAATCAGGAAAATAACCGGCATAACGATGCGCCATATCCTCGTGGAAGATTTCTTCACCCAGCACTTCAAGCCGCATGGTATGCAGCAGCAACCGTGCGGTGACGTAACTATAGGCAGACTCTTTTTCGATCAGTGCCCGTGCCGATAGGATAAGCGATTTCCTCACTTCCTCCATGGGGACTTCGTCATACAGGTCCTTCAGCGTGGCCTCAAGTATCACCACCGGGTTTACCGCTTCGCCCAGACCGATGCAGGAAGATTCGATCAGCGCCAGCAATCGCGCGGTGTCGAGCGGNGTCAGGCGGCCATTTTCCAGCACGTTCAGAATACTTGCCGGAGTCTCCGATCCNGCCATTTCTTTTTGCTGCGCCCGCTTGCGNGCGCGATCCTCACGGTAAAGCACATAGGATCGCGCCACATCGTGTTCACCGGAGCGCATCAAGGCGAGCTCTACCTGGTCCTGAATATCCTCGATATGAAAAGTCCCGCCTGCCGGCTGGCGGCGCATCAGCGCGTTCACCACATCATCGGTCAGCCGCGCAACGACTTCCCTCACCCGGGCTGACGCCACGCCAGGACCGCCATTGACGGCGATAAAGGCTTTCGTCATGGCGATGGAAATCTTGTCTGGCTCAAAACCGGCGACGGAACCATTGCGGCGGATAATCTTGTACTGGGAATACTGTGATTCCCTGGAGGAAAGGGCTGAAGAAAAACCATGCGCGGATACTACCGGGCGATGGGTATTGTCAGTTGCAAGCTGCATGTCCGATTCTCCTTTCCTAGACAGAAAACTATTTCTTCCATTAGCTGGTGCTGGAAGTCATGATGCTGAGACAAACACTATATCTAGTGTTTGCTTGGGATAAGTTTGACTATTGCTAGTGCCGACAATGTTGCAATATTTCTTTCGGCATGTCAAAACTTTTTAAAATTATCCGGGTGAATGGACGAAGACCGGATCCTGAGCGGGACGCCGCGGGCGGTGGCCAGGCATGCATACGGAAAGACGATAGCTGGCATCTGTTCGCCCTGATCAATCCCGATTTCCTTTTTCCGGCTTTCGGGCATCGGGGCGGCCGGATTCGATCAGCCGGGGCGCCTGCTTTGCCATTTCCATGGCATCGCGAATCTGTTCGGGCTTGTGGGCGCGCAATCCTTCGGCAAGCGCGCGGGAAGCATCCCTGCGGCGTTCGGCATATTGGCGCAGCCTATCCACTTTCGAGGCGGAAGGAAGATCCGGATCGTGCGGCGAGTGCGTAAGTTGCTCAAAACTTTCCTCGTAGCGATCACCCACTGCCGTATCTATCCGCCCCGCCATTTCTTCGAACGAGATGTTGCCGTGCGCTCCCTCATCGAGGATGCTTTGCCAGTCCCTTGTTATCGCGATATCGTCCTGCAGGAATTCCCCGATCTCCTTGCGCGCCTGCAGTTCTTCGCTCCATCGGTAGGCGGGTTTCGGTATCTGGCTGATAAGGACGGCGATCGAAAGCGCAATGGTTGCTGCCGCCAACAACCGGCTGCGAAGGGACGTTTCCTTCGCTTCCTTTGTTGCGCCGGGCTGCGCGAACACTATGCCGGCGAGTATCCCGGTCAAAAATCCGCCAATGTGCGCGGCATTATCGATACCCGCGATGAAGTGCCCCAGAATTAAGGTGACGACCGCGAAACCCGAAGCCCCCCAAAAGAACCAGCGAAATTCTTCGGGATGAAGATTCGCGCGTTCATGCCACAGAAAAACCAGCAGCGCGCCATACATGCCAAAAATGGCACCCGAGGCCCCTCCGGATACCGCCAGGCCTTTATGCGCAACCAGCGACAACAGATTGCCNGCAAGTCCCCCTGCGAAATAAATGGCGGCAAACCGGGCATGCCCATACATGCGCTCCACCAGTTCCCCTGCGTCCCAGAGCGCCCAGAGATTGAGCGTGAGATGAATAACGCCGAAATGGAGGAACATGGCGCTGCCAAGACGCCACCATTCCCCGTCCTGCGTGGCCGGTCCGAAATTCGCTCCCCACGCCAGTTGCACGGTNTTGGAGGAATGCCACAAGCTCGCCCCCCCGGCGAGCATTGCGCCGAAGATGATCAAATTGCTCGCTATCAGAAGCCTAGTGACCGGTATTTGCGGTACACGCCGGTGAAGGAGTTCGTGGAGAGGCTGCATTGGCCGGTGGACTGGTTTTTCCCGAGCCGTTATTATGCACGAGATGGATACCAGCCTCTTCGGGATTACTCCCTTTGGGATTACTTCGTGAGGATCTGAAATTGCTGCTGCCGCCGGTCGGAGGCTTTTGATTAACGAGTCCCTGGCGAAGCGCCGCCTTCCAAAGCCAGGGAGTTCCTGACCATCTCTATCCCATCTCGTTACCATTCCCATCATGAAGGCCGCATGCAAGCCTTGATTGCCATTCTGATCGTCGTACTGTCGGTTGCATGGCCCGCAACCGCCCAGGCGCAGACCCAGAAGCGGATAGAGTTGCCGCGCACGAGCCTCACGCCCGATGATGTTGCGGTTGTCATTAATGATTCCGACCCGCTCTCTCGCCGTGTCGGTGATTATTACCAGAAAATGCGGCACATCCCGCAGGCGAACATGATCCATGTTCGCTTTGAACCCGGCCGGAGCAGTATTTCGAAGGAAGATTTTCTTGAGATCAAGAAGAGGATAGACCGCAACACACCGGCGCATGTGCAAGCCTATGCGGTTGCCTGGACCGCTCCCTACCGCGTGGATTGCATGTCGCTGACTTCGGCACTGGCTTTTGGTTTCGATGAACGCTACTGTTCGATCCGATGCGGACCGACCGCCCCCAGTGCCTACTACAGTTCCACCACGCTTTATCCGGCGCGGGACCAAGGGTTGCGTCCGGCAATGATGCTCGCGGGAATCAATTTCGAGCAGATCAGGGAGCTGATAGACCGCGGTATTTCCTCGGATCGCAGCTTTCCCCAGGGACGCGCCTACCTGATGATAACACCGGACAAAATGCGCAGTGTGCGATCCGCCCAGTTCGAGCAGACCGCAAAACTATTTGCGGGTGTTTTTCCTGTGGAGATTCTCGAAGTTGACGCGCTCAGCGATCGCCACGACGTGNTTTTCTATTTCACGGGAGCAGAGAGCGTTCCTCTGCTCGATACGCTCGATTTCCTGCCCGGCGCGCTGGCAGATCATTTGACTTCATCCGGCGGCCAGTTGACCGATTCAAACCAGATGAGCAGCCTGCGCTGGCTGGAGGCCGGGGCCACAGCCAGCTACGGTACCGTAGTGGAGCCCTGCAACCATGTTCAGAAGTTCCCTGTTCCGGGCATAGCCATGTTTCATTACGCGCTTGGCGCAAGCGCCATCGAGGCCTACTGGAAGAGTGTGGCCTGGCCTGGAGAGGGTGTGTTCGTGGGCGAGCCGCTGGCCCAGCCATTTGCTCCGCNGCTGCGTGAAATCGAGACCGGGCGATATGAATTGCAAATTTTTTCTCCGCGTGAAACGAGGCTGCGGATGGAGCGATCGCGCTCAGCGGCCGGACCATTCAAGCCTCTTGCGCGGCAGACCCTTCTCCATCGGGGCGTCAACATCGTGCGATTCCGTTTCACTGAAGCGGATGGGTATCTGAGATTGCGGTGGTAAGCATGCGCGGGATCGCTCAACGATNCGTCGTTAGCGATTGGCGTGCCTCGCCAGTGCCATTTTTCTTCAATCTCCCGTTTGATCGCAGGGACNATCAAACTCGCGACGGTATCTTATATAATANTTGTCTTCAAACTGTCTTCTGCTGCGCAGCATGCTTTCGAAAACCCAGCTCCACCTCAAATCCCACTTTACCGAAATTCTGCAGNACGTCCTGAGTGCAAGGTCGATGTTGAGTTCTGGTTTGGANCTGCCGATAGAGTTTGCGCGCCCAAAGCTATCCAGCCACGGTGATTATTCCTGCAATCTCGCAATGCAGCTAGGCAGGCTGCAGCGCCAGAATCCGCGCGATATCGCCGGGCTGCTTATCGATGCGCTTTCCGTTTCGCCTTATCTGGAAAAGGTCGAAATGGCGGGCGCCGGATTCATCAATCTGTTTCTCAAGACCTCGGTCAAGCAGCAGTTCCCGCGCCATATATTGGAGAGCGGAAAAAAATTCGGCCACGGCACTTTTGGGAAGGGCGCAAAGGTTCAGGTCGAGTTTGTTTCCGCNAATCCCACGGGNCCCTTGCATGTGGGGCATGGACGTGGCGCAGCATTTGGCGCCAGCCTGGCGAACGTGCTGGATGCAGCCGGTTACGCTGTCTGGCGCGAGTATTATGTCAACGATGCAGGGCGGCAGATGGATATCCTCGCNCTTTCCACCTGGNTGCGTTACCTTGAACTGAATGGCGTTGCCACGTTTTTTCCCGGGAATGCCTACCAGGGAGAATACGTTCGAGACATGGCACGGCTGATCCACAGGGCGCACGGAGGGCGTTACGTGCATGAACCCGCGCTGCTGCTCGAAGCCCTTTCCCATGAAAAGAGCGGTGGCGAGGATGCCGAGCCTGATGCCGAGGCGCAGCTCGACAGCCTCATCGTCAATGCGAAAAAACTGCTTGGGGANGATTACGCTTATATTCACGATTTTGTTCTTGCGGAGCAACTGGGAGACTGCCGCAATGATCTGATGGAGTTTGGGGTGGTTTTCGACGCCTGGTTTTCCGAGCAATCGCTATTCAACAGCGGGCAGGTGGCGGATGCGGTTCACCTGCTCGAGAAAGGCGGCTATTTATATCAGCAGGACGGCGCCAGATGGTTCCGTTCCAGCGCTTTCGGTGACGAAAAGGATCGCGTGCTGCAACGCGAAAACCGGCAATATACCTATTTTGCATCCGATATCGCGTATCACCTCAACAAGTTCGAGCGCGGCTTCGACCGCGTCATCGATGTTTGGGGCGCTGATCACCATGGGTATATTCCCCGCGTGAAAGGAGCGATGCAGGCTCTGGCGCTCGATCCGTCGAAGCTCGAAATCGCCCTGGTGCAGTTNGCTGTCCTTTATCGCGACGGGAAAAAAGCCTCCATGTCCACGCGTTCCGGAGAGTTTGTTACCTTGCGCGCTTTGCGCCAGGACGTGGGAAATGACGCGGCTCGATTCTTTTATGTCCTGCGTAAAAGCGACCAGCATCTGGACTTCGATCTGGATCTGGCCAAGTCGCAAAGCAACGAAAATCCCGTATATTACATACAATACGCGCACGCCCGGGTCTGCAGCGTGCTCGGCCAATGGGGGGAGGACAGCGCGATTCTGGTCACCGCGGATCTGTCCTTGCTCAGTGGTGCCGCAGAGCTGTCGCTGTTGCAAAAACTGATAGATTACCCCGACACAGTGGAGGCGGCAGCCAGGGAGTTGTCTCCTCATCTGATCGCNTTTTATTTGCGGGAATTGGCGGGGGAGTTCCACAGCTACTATAATGCTACNCGTTTTCTCGTGCCGGACGTTCCCTTGCGGCTTGCCCGCCTGGCGCTGATAGCAGCGATCCGCCAGGTGTTGAGCAACGGACTGGATCTTCTTGGCGTAAGCGCGCCTGAAAAAATGTAGCGGAGTATCACATGTACATGAGCCGCGATTATAAGACTTCGACGAATTCTCAAGTATCCGACAAAAGCAGGGGTGCTTTTCTGTTTGGATTGTTTACTGGCTACGCGCTCGGACTTCTGAGTGCCATAGCCATATGGATGTATATAGACAAGTCGCCCAGCCCATTCATTGGGAATGAAAAGGTCGTGGATAGCGCGCCGGGTAAGGGGACCGCCAATCAAATCGAAAAGAGTGCGCAGAATTCCGGCGGGAGCGAGAAAAACGGCAAAGCAACCGATGGCAAACCCCGTTTCGAATTCTACAAAATCCTGCCGAACAGTGAAGAAGCCGTAACGGAACAGCAGTTCAAGCAAGCGGAGCAGCATGCTTCATCCGGCGACAGGTATTTTCTCCAGACGGGATCATTCCAGAAAGCGGAAGATGCCGACAATCTGAAAGCAAGGCTTGCCATGCTGGGAGTNGAGGCATTCGTCCAGGCTGCGGATTTGCCGGGGAGAGGCATCTGGCATCGCGTGCGGGTGGGTCCTTTCACAGGTACCGAGGATATGAAACAGGCTCAGGCTTCATTGCAGCAAAACGGTGTGCAGAGCAGTCTCATCAAGGTCCACGAAGGCAGACAGTAAGAAGATAACCCCTGGCTGGCGCAGTATGCCTCATCAGCATCGGTTCACCCATTCAAGGAGAAAACATGATCCCCATGCGTTTGCTTGCGGTAGTTCTTTTGTTTCTCGGCACGGGCATTGCTGGTATTTCCGGAGTCTCGGCCGAAATTGTCGAGGGGCGGGATTACACGGTTCTGAAACATCCGAAAACCACGGATAGCGGTAATAATATAGAGGTTATCGAGTTCTTCTGGTATGGCTGCCCGCACTGTTATGACCTGCATCCTTATATCAAGGCATGGCTGAAGGATAAGCCGAAGGATGTCAGTTTCCGTTATATTCCTGCTGTTTTTCGCCCCAACTGGATCCCTGGGGCAAAAATCTTCTACGCACTGGATGCGCTTGGCGAACGGGAGAAACTGCATGACAAGGTTTATGACGCAATTCATCGGGACGGGATCGACCTGACCAAGGATGACGTGTTGTTCAACTGGATAGCAAAGCAGGGACTGGACCGCCAGAAATTCATCGACGCCTACAATTCTTTTTCCGTGCAGAACCAGGTATCCCGCGCAACGCACCTATCTAAGGATTATGGGCTTTCTGGTGTTCCATCGGTTGTGGTGGATGGTAAATACCTTACCAGCGGGAGGATGGGCGGAACTCCTCAGGATACCATCAATACGGCAACTGCCTTGATAGAAAAAGTACGCAAGGAGCGCGGATCGAAGTAGCAAGGCGTCATGGTATTTGAACCTAAATCCGGTGCGTGGTAAGTTCACTACAGGGAGGATTGCGCCTTTATTTCGGCAATACGCGCCTCATTTACCCTGGTATTGATAGCCGCCGGCAAGCGTGTGGGATCCTGGGCGGTTCTGGCCAGCTCGGCGGCAATTGCGCCCGCGTCCACGCTTCTCGCCGCGCTGAGCGCCATTCGCAGGCGTTCAGCTTGCGGATAGGGTTTTTCGGCATAACCCGGCCTTCCATGAAAATCGCATGCACAAGCCTGTAGAAATTCTTCGAACCGCTGCGGCTTGCGATAAGCATCCACCGCCTGAAGCATGGCGGCGATGGTCGATGGCCTCAGCTCGAGCGAGTGGTGGACGTCTCCATGGTAGCGTGCAACCAGCAATGCCAGGTCCCGGGCTTCGTTTGTGCTTCTGATGCGCTCGCATAGCTCCCTTACCAGTTTGACGCTGCGCGCTTCATGGCCGATATGGCGCGGCCATTCTTCCGGTGGCGTGGTGCCTTTGCCAAGGTCATGGGTAAGGGCGGCGAACCGCACCGGGAGGGAATAATTTTTCCACGCGGCGTGATCGATGACCATCATNACGTGCACGCCGGTATCGATTTCCGGNTGGTGNTGCGGTGGTTGGGGCACGCCGAACAAAGCATCCACTTCCGGCATCAGGCGGGTGAGCGCGCCACACTCCCGCAGAGCATAAAACATGCGNGAAGGTTTGTGCTCCATGAGGCCGCGGGCNAACTCCTGCCAGACGCGTTCGGGAACCAGCGCGTCGACTTCGCCGTTATGCACCATTTCGCTCATGAGCGTCAGCGTTTCCGGCGCAATGCGGAAACCGAAACGAGCGGCGAAACGGGCGGTGCGCAGCACCCGAACCGGATCTTCCGTGAAGGCCGGGCCTATATGCCGCAGCAATCCGGCTTCAAGATCGGCTACTCCNCCGAATGGATCGATGATGTTGCCGTTCTCATCCCTGGCGATGGAATTGATGGTGAGATCGCGCCGCGCAAGGTCCTCCTGCAACGAAACTTCCGGCGAGGCATAGACCTCGAAACCCTTGTACCCGCGCGATATCTTGCGCTCGGTGCGAGCCAGGGCGTATTGCTCATGGGTTTCGGGATGAAGGAAAACGGGAAAGTCCTTACCCACCGCCCGGTAGCCCAGCCGCACCATTTCTTCCGGCGTCGATCCCACCACGACATGGTCATGGTCCGTTACCGGCAGACCTAGAATTTCATCCCGTACCGAGCCGCCAACCAGATAAGTCTTCATCGCGGATGAATTCGACGAGCACTATCGCCGGGCCCGGTCGCGCAAGCGCTGGTACCGGTTGCGCGGCGTACGCTGCGCCAGGTAAAGCGGCGCCACTTCCTCCAGCGCCGTGGGCCTGATATTCCATATCGCCTCGAGGTTATTGCCATTGCCGGGGGAACAAACGTTNTCGACTTTCATCGAGTAATAATTGTCCCTTGTCATGAGCCTGCCGGGCAGCCATTCCAGNACCAGCGCCTGCAGATAGGACAGAGAGTCATTCAGCCCGATGATGGCGGGATCATGCCCCGTTATGTGCCCCGCGTATTTCACCAGCCGCCGCAGGGTGTAGGAGTGGGGACCGCATAAAGCATAGCTTTGGCCAAAAGTATGGGATGCATCGAGGCTGTCGGCAAATGCTCGCGCCACGTCTTCCACGAAAACGGGCTGGAAGCGCGCGCCGGGCGATCCCAGCGGCATTACCGGCAGAAAACCCGCCAGCCGTGCGAACAAGCTGATCGAAGCATCACCAGGACCGAAAATGACGGATGGCCTGAAAACAGTGGCGACAAGGCCGGACTCTGCCACCGCCTTTTCNCCTTCCCCCTTCGAGCGCAGATACTGGCTTGGGCGATCGGGACCGGCATGCAGCGCGCTCATGTGCAATAGGCGGGTTACGCCATTGCGAGCGCACGCGGCCGCAATTTTTCGGGGCAGTTCAACATGGGCCGCGTGAAAGTCGCCGTGCAGGACGCCAATCAGGTTGATGACCGCGTCCATGCCGCTGACCAGGCGCTCGAGCTGGCTGTCATCGTATACATCGGCTTGCACTACNTCGGCCGTGGGAAGCACGAGAAGCGCNCTGGCACGTTCCCGATGCCTCGTGGGAATGCGCAGATGAATTTTTCTGGAAGCGAGCAGGTTGGCGAGATGCCTTCCCACAAATCCGCTGCCACCGAAAATGCAGANTTTGTCGATACTCATGGCCCAACATCTTCTTTCGCCATTTTTTCCATGTTCTGGTTCGATGCCACAGTTCCGAGGCGCTGCTTCAGCGGTTTTACTCGATGGCCGAGCGTGCTGGCATAGTACATGGAATTGCTCATTACTTTTTTTACATAGTCGCGCGTCTCGTTGAAGGGAATGGTTTCCGCGTAAATGGCACCCTCCATCGCCTTTTCGGCGCGCCACTGTCCCACTCTGCTGGGGCCGGCATTATAGGCGGCGGAAGCAAGCATCGGCTGGTTGTCGAACATGGTCAGGACATGTTTGAGGTAGTAGGTGCCCAGCTTGAGATTGGTATTCACTTCGGTGGCAAGGGCNTTGCGGTATTTCTTCATGCCCAGTCTTTTTGCCACCCATTTCGCGGTTCCCGGCATCAATTGCATGAGACCCATCGCGCCGGCGCTGGATCGTGCATCCGACATGAAGCGGCTTTCCTGCCGAATGAGTCCGTATACCCATGCTTCGTCCAGTTCCAGTTCCTGCTGTTTCAGGATGCCGCGNAGCGTATCGCGGTGAGGAGTAAGAAAACGCAGGTTGAAGTCGTGATGTTGCACGGTTTTCTCGGCGGTGTGGATGGCCCGGTCATAAATGCCCTTGCGCCGGGCGACTTCAGCNGCAGCGAGCAGCCGATGGTCGTCCAGATCCTTTATTGCCCACGCCCATTCAAGCGCCGCCTCGGGGCGGAGATTCAACCGGTACAGGATGAGCGACCGCTGAATACTCGGCAAGCGTTCGATTGCGGCAATTTCGGCCGGTGTGACTTTGTGGGGTGCGGATGAGGGACCGATGGCCACGCCCAGTTCTTCCTCCGCCAGTTGCCCGTAAAAATTATGCTCATTGCTTAGTGGGGCAAGGATGGCATTGGCGTCGGTGGTTTTGCCTGCGGCTTTCAAAGCGCGGGCTTTCCAGTAACGCCATACTCCCGCGCGCTGTTCCCGGGGAGACATGGCATCAATGGTATCCAATACGGTATCCCAATCTCCGGCGCGCAGCATGGTTCGCGCTTTCCATCCGAGCTGATCGTCTGTCAGTACAGCCGGACTGCGGGTTTTCGCGGCTTCCGCGAACCAGCTCAGTGTATTCGGGTGAAGCCTGCGTGCCGCCTGATCGGCAAGTTGCGCCATGAAGTAAGCATGATCTTTCTCACTGAAGCTCCCGCGCAGGCGGGGCCAATAAGCGTATGCCTGGTCGGGACCGTTCCGAACAAGGCGCAGCATGGCAAAAAGGGCGATTTCACGGTCGCCCCGGGTCTTTATGGAATGCCGCTGTGATTCCAGGTAGCGTAGTGGATTATCTGTCGCGGCGGCCAGCTTGCGGCCACTGAGACCCTGGCCTTCCGGCAGGTATTCGTTGATCCATCTGGCTACGCCTACATTGCCCGCTTCCAGCGTCAACCGCAGTCGCGCCCAGATGTCCTCCGTCGTCAGAACATCCGCGCTCATCAGCGTCTTGAATAGCGGGGTGCAACTTTCCGGGAGATCGCGCGCGCTGAACCACAATGGGCGGGCTTCCTCATACCCTTTGCGGTCCTGGGCGGCCAGGCGCTGTTGCAGCGAATAGCAGGTGAGCTCCATATCCCCGCCGATCAAATTGGGGTATTCTTCCGCGAATAGCTCCCATTGCTGCGCCTTTCCCAGGGCCTTCAGCCAATCGCTCCTAAGACGGTCGCTGAGTGGACTGTCCGGATAGCGACTGATAAACTTCTTGATGGCATCNAGATTGATAACGGCGCCGCGGAGCCGATAGTAGGCTGCATAGGGCTCCAGTGCATGCCCCTGCAAGCGTTGGCCGTATACGATCACGTGACCGGCATTGCCCGACAGGAACGCTTTCCGCATCGCCATGAAGTTAGCTTCCTGGCCAGCCGTCGAGGTTCCGGCGTGAATCACCAAAAACAACCCCACAAGAAACTTTCTCATAACTTGCCACACCTAATTAATTTACGTAAATAGCCTGGCGGGGAAGCGCGAAGGCAATCTCTCACGTCACCCATTTTGCTTTCAGCAGAGAACTACCCTCGGACTTCGATACACGACATTGGACACCTAACTGNGAAGAATAGCATATCATGCCCTATATCAGCCTCAACCCCGCTACCAGCACCACCCTGAAAACCTACCCCAGCTGGGATAGCCATCGTCTGGCCGAAGCGTTGCAGGATGCTTCCCGGGCTCAGCATGAGTGGTCACGAATGGCGTTTGGNGCGCGCGTTGAACGAATGAATCGCGCCGCTGTGCTTTTCCATGAACGCGTCGATGAATATGCCCGCCTGATGGCTCTCGAAATGGGCAAGTCCTTGCGCGAGGGGCGCGCCGAGGTGGAAAAATGNGCGCTCGCCTGCGATTTTTATGCGGTGCATGCAGAACATTTCATACAGACTGAAATGGTGCAGACCGACGCAGGCAGGAGTTATGTCTTGTATGATCCCCTCGGCGTCGTGCTGGGNGTGATGCCGTGGAANTTTCCGTTTTTTCAAGTCATCCGCTTCGCCGCACCCGCTCTCATGGCAGGCAATGCCTGTGTTCTCAAGCACGCTTCCAATGTCCCGCAGTGCGCCCTGGCGCTGGAACAGNTGTTCCGCGANGCGGGATTNCCCGAGCATGTTTTCACCACGCTCATGATAGAGGCGGCGGATGTGGCTGGAGCCATTGCAAGCCGCCATGTGCATGCGGTAACGCTGACCGGGTCGGAAAACGCCGGGCGCGAGGTTGCTTCCCATGCAGGGCAGCATTTAAAAAAATGTGTGCTGGAGCTGGGAGGATCGGACGCGTTCATCGTACTGAAGGATGCCGATCTTGAGCAGGCCGCGAGCTTTGCGGTGAGGTCGCGCTTCCAGAACTGCGGTCAATCCTGCATAGCCGCCAAGCGTATCATTCCGGTTGCCGAAATTGCTGATGAGTTCCTGTCCTTGTTTTCCAGGAANGCGGCCGAGTTGAAAGTGGGCGACCCCGCCAGCGAGGCAACGCAAATGGGTCCGATGGCTCGCCTCGATCTACGCGANNATCTTCACCGGCAGGTAACGGACTCAATAGAGCAAGGAGCGGAGGTGGTTCTTGGTTGCGAGCCGGTTTCGGGCGAAGGGGCGTTTTATCCGCCATCGATACTCGACCGGGTAACAGCAAAGACACGCGCCTATCACGAGGAATTATTCGGACCGGTTGCCGCCGTGATCCGTGCTGCCGATGAAGAAGAAGCAATTCGAATCGCCAACGATACGCGTTTTGGCCTCGGCTCCAGCATCTGGAGCCGGGATTCCATGCACGCCGAGAAAATCGCACGCGAGATCGAGGCGGGGNGTACCTTTATAAACGGGATGGTGCGATCCGATCCACGCCTGCCATTCGGCGGCACCAAAGCGTCCGGTTTTGGCAGGGAGCTGTCTTATCACGGCATTCGGGAATTTTCGAATATCAAGACGATGTGGATAAGATAGCTTGCAAAACTGCTAGATCACGCCCTGGCCCAGCATCGCGTCCGCGACTTTCACAAACCCTGCTACATTCGCGCCGTCCACGTAGCTGATGCTTCCATCCTTGCGCTCGCCATATCGCAGGCAAGCCTGATGAATGGCCTGCATGATCTCGAGCAGCCTGGCATCCACTTCCTCTCTTGGCCAGGAGAGGCGCATGGCATTCTGGCTCATTTCGAGGCCTGAAGTTGCCACTCCGCCGGCGTTGCTGGCTTTGCCCGGCGCGAACAGAATCCGATGGTGCTCGAAAAGCTTCACTGCTTCCGCCGTAGAGGGCATGTTGGCGCCTTCCGCCACGCAGATTACGCCGTTCTTGACCAGCGTCGCCGCATCTTCTTCATTCAGCTCGTTCTGGGTTGCGCAGGGCAGCGCCACGTCCACCGGCACGTGCCAGGGGCGCTTTCCCGGAACGAATGTCGCTTTCACCCGCTCCGCATACTCGCTGATGCGGGCGTAAAGGTTATTCTTCACGTTCATCAATTCGGTCAATTTTTCTCTGGTAAAACCGTCCTCATCGACTATCGTGCCGCTGGAGTCCGATACCGTGACGACTTTGGCGCCGAGGGCCATTGCTTTTTCCACTGCATATTGAGCGACATTGCCCGAGCCCGAGACGGAAACGCGCAACCCCTGGAGCGAACGTCCTGTACGTTTCAGCATTTCTTCAGCGAAATATACGGTGCCATAACCCGTCGCTTCGGGGCGAATCAGGGAGCCGCCAAAGCTCAGGCCCTTGCCGGTGAAAACGCAATCGGAGCGGTTGGAAAGCTTTTTCATCATTCCGGCCATGAATCCGACTTCCCGTCCTCCCACGCCAATATCGCCTGCCGGAACGTCGACGTCGGAACCGAGATGCCGGAACAGTTCGCTCATATAAGCCTGGCAGAAGCGCATCACCTCNCCCTGNCTGCGCCCNTTCGGATCGAAATTCGCCCCCCCTTTTCCGCCTCCCATGGGAAGCGTGGTAAGCGCATTCTTGAANGTCTGCTCAAACGCGAGGAACTTGAGGATCGAAAGATTTACGGAGGGGTGAAACCGGGTGCCTCCCTTGTACGGACCAATGGACGAGCTGTGCTGGATCCGATAACCCCGATTGACATTGACCTCTCCCTGGTCGTCAACCCAGGCCACCCTGAAGATGATTATTCGTTCCGGTTCTATCAGCCGGTCAAGAATGCCATGTTCTGCGTAACGGGGATTTTCCGTGATGAAAGGCCACAGGCTTTCTATGACCTCGGCCACTGCCTGAAGATATTCGGGTTGACCCGGGTTGCGCTCGGCTATATAACTGCAGAGCTCTTGAAANCTTTGGTATCTCATTGTTATCTCCCGTAACAAAACATTTTATCAGCGCTTCCTCAAGAAATCGCCAGTATTTAGTCGGGCCTGTTCTCCAGCACGCATGATTCAGTAGCCGCAAAGTTTTGGCGGGTAGGCATTCTGCTTGAACTATTAATTTATCATGTTGTCCTGTCTTTGCGGAGCTTATTCCTGTTTTTCATCATCCGGTTTGTTCTCATCGTTNTTTTTGCGCGGCCGGGTCCACCAGACGATGAGAATCAGTAGCGATAGCGCTACCCCCGCTTCCAGCAGTAGTATCCACATAGGGTCGATCATGATTCGTGTAGTTTAATTCATGTAACTTTAATCAATATTCGATGAAAAACCAATTAAGTTTTCTTGTGGTTGTGTCCTCATTATGGCTCCACGCCTGNACCACTGTTCCTTCCGTTTCCACCGGAGCGGCTGTTGCCCCGGCCACGCCGCAGGCTGCGCTGTCTGGAATCGCGCTCAAGCCATCCGACTGGAGCGCACTCACGGGCTGGGCCGACGATGATATCGTGCCAGCGTGGGATGCCTTCCTGAAAAGTTGCGATGTCTTGAAAAATAAGGCGCTGTGGCAGGAAACCTGCGCNCAGGCGGATGCTATGCGGGGAGAAGATATCGCTGCCTTGCGGCAATTTTTCGAGAGCCATTTTGTCCCGCATCAGGTACTGAACCCGGACGGTAGCGGAGAGGGACTCATCACCGGCTATTACGAACCGCTTTTAAGAGGCAGCCGCAAGCCGTCCGGCAAATACCCNTACCCGCTTTATACCACGCCCGATGAGCTTCTTGTAATCGATTTGGGTGGCGTCTATCCGGCGCTGAAAAACATGAGGCTGCGCGGGCGCCTGGAAGGACGCAAAGTCGTCCCCTATTACAGCCGAAAGGAAATAGAAAGCGAACCNGCGCGGCTCAAGGGCAAAGAGCTTTTNTGGGTGGATGACGTCGTGGATCTGTTTTTCTTGCAGGTTCAGGGATCGGGCCGCCTAAAACTCGAGGATGGGGAGATGGCGAGAGTAGGTTATGCCGAGCAGAACGGACATCCGTACAGGTCGATCGGAAGACTATTGGTCGAACGCGGCGAGCTATCCGTGGAGGAAGCGTCCATGCAGGGCATCAGGGCGTGGGGCCAGAGAAACCCGGCCAAGCTGGCCGGGCTGTTGAACGAGAATGCCAGTTTCGTCTTTTTTCGAGAGCTCCCCACCGGGGCGTCCGGCCCCCTGGGGTCGCTCGGTGTTCCCCTGACTGCGGGCAGAAGTCTGGCGGTTGACACGCGCGTGATCCCAAAAGGAGCGCCGGTTTTTCTTGCCACTACCTGGCCTGCTACGGACAAGCAGCTTTCCCGCTTGATGGTTGCGCAGGATACGGGCGGCGCCATCAAGGGAAATGTGCGCGCAGACTTCTTCTGGGGGTTCGGTGCGGAAGCCGGGGACCAGGCCGGGAAAATGAGGCAGCAAGGCAAACTGTGGGTGCTGATGCCCATGGGTTACGTCCCCGAANCTCCGGCGTCTCAGGCGCCTCAGATGCAGCAAGCTCAATAGGCGCCAGGCAACCAAGCAAACAGGGGAGCCGGATACGTTCAAGAAAAATCGCAACGGATCAGGGGCGGCGGCAGGCCCTTCGCTCCCCGCTTCCTGCTCTCATGCCGTCCCGCAAGCGCTGTTGGTTTATTTTGGCGCCGCTGCGTTCAGCTTTTTTTCTATCACTTCAGCGGTAATCATCCCAGGCACAACCGAGCCATCNGCGAAGATCAGCGTGGGCGTGCCGTTCACCCTGTATTTCTGTCCAGTTTGAACCAGCGTGTTGATCGGGGTTTCGCAATCTTTCCCCGGCGGAGCAATACCTCTCAGCATGAAGTCGTCCCACGCCTTGAGGCGGTCGCGCGAGCACCATATCGACGTGGCGGTTGGCAGCGAACCGTTCAGCACAGGATAGAGCAGCGTATAGATGGTTACGTCGGTGACTTTTACCAATTCCTTTTCCAGGCGCTTGCAATACGGGCACTTCGGGTCGGAGAAAACCACGAGTTTGCGCTTGCCGTTGCCCTTGACAGCCTTGATGGAGAGGTCCAATGGCAGCTCGTCCATGCTGATGCGCCTCGCGTCCTTGATTTCCTGCAGGCGTTCGCTGGTCAGGCTTTGCTTGGTTTTGGGATCGATTACGTGCCCCAAAAAGAGAAAACTGGCGTTTTCATCGGTATAAAACAGTTCATCGCCTACTACCACCTCGTAAAGTCCGAGATAGGGTGTTTTTTTTACACTTTCAATTTTTTCCCCGGGAAAATCGGCCAACAAGGCCTTTCTCAGGGACGCTTCATCGGCATGAACGGCGCCGGACATCATGCCCAGCAGCAGCGGAAAAAAAACGGAATTCAAGCGCATCACTCGATTGCCCCAAATTGAAAAAATATTGTCGCGCTGTTGCCAGCCTTGATATTCAGTGCAGCGCGTGCTGCATCAGCATGTTTTTGACAAACGGCAGCCGATTGGTGATCCCCAGTCCCATATTGCGCCAGCGGACGAGCGTGGGATTGGCGTTCTGGAATAACTTGTGCAGCCCGTCCGTGGCTGTTTCCATTGCAAGAATATCTTCCCTCCGGGCACGTTCATAGCGGCGAAGCAGGAAGAAGTCGCCGCAATCCGTTTGCATTCCGCGATCGGCAAGAATAGCTGCAAGTTCGCGCGCATCGCGCAGCCCCAGGTTGACGCCTTGTCCCGCCAGGGGGTGGATNCCATGCGCTGCGTCACCGATGAGCGCCAGGCGGGGCTGCACCAGGCTTTTCACATGCAGGAAATTAAGTGGAAAGGCAGCCGCCTGNGTGACAAGTTGCAGGTCGCCCAGGGTACGGAAGGATGCGTCCGAAACTTCCTGGCACAACTTCGTTTCGGACAAGTCCAGCAATGTTTTTGCCCTTTCCCCATTTGCAGACCAAACCATGGATACCATCTCATCCGGCAAAGGCAATAAAGCCAGCACGCCATCCCTGCGAAACCATTGATACGCAATATTCCGATGGGAATNCTCCACCCTGAAGTTGGCTACGACACCTGTCTGCTGGTAGGAATGCCGGTTAATTTCGATCNATGCTTGTTCCCGCACCCATGAGTTCAGTCCGTCCGCCCCCACGACCAGCGCGGCCTGCATGCTACTGCCATCGGTGAGCTGAATTTCAGCGTGGGAGTCAGTCCGCGTGATTGCCGCGCACTGCAGCGGGCAATAAATCCTGATATGTTTTTCTTGCCGCTTCAGCGTATTCCAGACAGCATTTTGAAGCTGGCGGTTTTCCGCGATGAAAGCCAGTTCGGCCGATCCGATGTCATATGCGCTAAAGTCGAGACGGGCAGCGGGATCATCGCCAAATACTGCCATTTCATAGACTGGGGCCAGTCGTGCCTTGTCGAGCTCCTGCCAGGCGCCACAGTCCCGAAGGAAATGCGNGCTGCCAGGACTGATGGCGTAAATTCTGGCATCCCAGCTGTCATCGTCAGGAGGAGGGGAAGGCAAACGCGGTTCCACCAANGCAATCTTGAGATCGCTTTCTTTAAGCGCAAGCGCCAGACTTGCTCCCACCAGTCCGCCGCCAATGATAACCACGTCGAATTTCATGAGGCCATTATACAGATTACGGATGCTTTTCAATGTATGAGCGCATTCTGTTTGCAAGACGAGGCTGGGGGCGACCAAAATGACGTCTTTCCGATATTCGATGGAATGCCCAACAGGATAAATTCCCGGCAATCCGGTATCAATAATATATTGAAATAAAATACTATTTTTTGTCAATCTTGACAGTAATGCTCCCTGGAGGCAAAATTTCGCTTCTGAGTAGAGTGAGTGTGGCGAATTAGCTCAGTGGTTAGAGCAGCGGAATCATAATCCGTTGGTCCCCAGTTCGAATCTGGGATTCGCTACCAAGCACACATTCCACTATGTTCCAAGAAACTCGAAAGCCCGCATTCCACGGGCTTTTTCAATGGTTTTTCCTCCCGCCCCGTCCTATCTGGTTCCATTGCATCCAGCGTCTGAAGGGGGCATAATTCGACAATATATGCCCCCAATATAATTTTAATGCCCCCAATCTAGATATTTTTCCATGAAATTAAACGATATGGCGGTACGTAAAGCAAAGCCGGAAGCCAAGTCATACAAGATGGCGGACGGTGGGGGCATGTATTTGGAGGTGATGCCGACCGGTTCAAAGTATTGGCGATTCAAATACCGGTTTGGCGGCAAGGAGAAACGTCTCGCTTTTGGGGTTTATCCGGATGTGTCTCTCAGCCTCGCGCGCAGCCGCCGGGATGATGCTCGAAAGCTGCTCGCAAACGAGGTCGATCCCGGCGTGGTCAAGCAACAGTCCAAGCGGGCACACAAAGAAAGTGCGGCAAATAGCTTTGAAGCTATCGCTCGGGAATGGTTTGCAAAGTTTTCCCCTCAGTGGGCGCCATCTCATGCGGAGAAGACAATCAGGCGTTTAGAAAACAATGTCTTTCCGTGGATTGGCAGTGAATCTGCAGCCACCATTACACCGCCTCAATTGCTGGCGGTAATACGCCGAACTGAAAGCCGGGGGGCGCTGGATACCGCGCACCGCGTCAAGCAGAATTGCGGACAGGTATTTCGCTATGCAGTAGCTACCGGAAGGGCGGAGCGGGATCCATCGCAGGATCTGAAGGATGCCATTCCCTACACTATAACCAATCATTTTGCTTCAATTACCGATCCAGAACAGGTAGGAGAGCTTCTGCGTGCAATACAGGGCTTTAGAGGCACCTTCGTCGTCCAGTGCGCCCTCACCCTCGCCCCAATGCTTTTCGTGCGCCCGGGCGAGCTACGGCGAGCCCAGTGGAAGGATATCGACTTCGATAAAGCAGAATGGCGTTATTTTGTTTCAAAAACCAAGACAGAGCAGACGGTACCGCTGGCGACTCAAGCGTTGGCGGTGCTGCGTGACCTCTATGCTTTGACCGGAGATCGGAGATATGTTTTTCCTGGCCGCGATCCCAAAAATCCGATGAGCGATGCCGCAGTGAATGCTGCCTTGCGTCGAATGGGGTATGACACCAAGACTGAGATTACTGGACATGGCTTTCGGGCAATGGCGCGCACCATTCTGGCTGAAGAGCTGCACCAAAAGCCGGAGGTTATCGAGCACCAGCTAGCGCATAAAGTCCCTGATGCTTTGGGATCTGCCTATAACCGGACCAAGTTTCTGAAAGAGCGGCGCGCCATGATGCAGACGTGGGCGGATTACCTGGACGGTTTGAGAGGCGGTATCGAGAGTCCTGTCCCCTAAGTTGAACTGATCAAGCCACCGGCCGGGTGAAGAGCGGACCCCTTCTCCATCAGTTCACCGAACACATCAATCGAGGTTTGGTCATAGGCGCCATTGCCTATGCATACGGGTTGGTTGTTCTCGTAACCTGGCAGCCAGGGCAACTCGATTTCTGTCAAGCGGCGCTTGCCACCAATGCCATACATGATCTACATCTGGTCGGACTTGTCCGCTGCGGCACGCGGGATCCGTTCACCATAACACGCCAGCCATGCATTATTTGCCAGTAAAGTTGGCAGCGATGAAATTGCCTGTTAGCGTAAAGAACATATAAAGCGTTTCTTTCGCTGTATCCTTTGCATCCGGATCCCTGAAGATCACTAGCCATTCCTTACCCTTTTTTCCGTCTATCTGCGCGATCTTCTCTTGAGGGATCGTCTGCCAGGATTCGGCAATTTTGCCCTTCTCTATAAGCGTTGCTTTGCGCTGCATGGCACAATTAGATACCGTTTCTGGCGCTGCTTCTTTGTTCCCATGAAAATGACAGCTGCTCTCCTTCGCCGCCCAAGTCATGCCTATGTTGCCGAAGCTTATGGTTGCTACGATCGCTGCCATTAAAAACTTCTTCATTTGTATTACTCCTATGGTTGTGAAATTAAAGATTGTCCCGCCCGGTTTCAGTGCTCTTCAAGATCTCCAGGTCCTCGTGCGCATGCTGATGCTCCTGCGCAGGGAAACGGAAGCTATCGGGGTCGCTGTCATGATGGTAACTATGCAATTGCATCAGCAGCAGGAGCACGCCGGCATAAACCAGGGCTTGATTCGATGCGAAACTGAAGCGTTTGAACGAAGACTTATGCCGCCACAGCGATAGCACGCCCACCATGACAGTGAGTGCTGCTATCTGTCCGATTTCGACGCCCAGATTGAAGCTCAATATACGCAGCAGCATGCTGGTATTGTCGTCACCCAACGGCAGTTGCTGCAGGCGGGTAGAGAGACCGAATCCATGGAGCAATCCAAACAGAAACACTGCCCACAGCAGATTGGGAGAATTGGAATCAAAATACTTCTGGAAGCCGCCATTATTATCGAAGCCTTTATAGATCACGCTGAGCGCAATGACCGCGTCAATCAAGTAGTAATTCCAGGTGATTTGAAAAAAAGTGGCGAAGATCAGCGTAAGGCAATGTCCGAGGGTAAACACGGTCACAAACTTGGCAATATCCTTGAAGCTGGTCAGGAAAAACACCACCCCTAGTAAAAACAGGAGGTGGTCATAGCCTGTCAGCATATGTGTTGCCCCTAGTCCAATATACTGGAG